>LZQR01000429.1_pt1 | contig 10363 bp, 15 predicted proteins | sample 768601 | NCBI WGS metagenome assembly LZQR01 (sample SAMN05207299, study PRJNA324521) | oil field metagenome | isolation source: sample BH-FW-24 from oil reservoir | place: India: Bombay High | collected 2015-12-04
TGCAATTATCCCCAAGAAGATGTCCGTCAGCTCCGCGCGTTATTTTCGATCGCCAGTCTCAACTTAGTGATGAGTCTAAAGCTATTCAATACTGACGGTGAGCGTATCATTGTCAGCAAGGTGGCGATATGGCCCCTGAACTGGATGAAAATGGCCAAATTGACTTAGCGGCGACACTAAGAAATGTAGCAAGCGGATACCATATCAATCACTTGTGGGTCGAGGCTGGAGCGACGCTCGCGAGTTCGTTAATCAAAGCTAACCTTGTAGATGAACTGATTGTTTATCTTGCACCCAAATTGATGGGCAGCGATGGACGAGGCTTGATTGGTGCTCTTGGGTTAACTGAGATGGCCCAAGTTATCGATTTAACTATTACCGATGTTCGAATGGTGGGTGTGGATATTCGCATTACCGCAACCGTCAAACGCAACCAAAGCTAGAAAGAAGCATTATGTTTACAGGAATTGTAGAGGCAGTTGGCAAGCTGACTGCTATTACGCCAAAAGGCGAAGACATCACCGTAACGGTAGAAGTAGGCAAGTTGGATATGTCTGACGTTAAGTTAGGCGACAGTATCGCGACCAATGGTGTGTGTTTGACAGTCGTTGACTTCGGTAGGCACTACTACAGTGCGGATTTGTCACTGGAAACGCTGAACAAAACCGGTTTTGCTGCTTACCAAGTTGGTGACAAAGTGAACCTCGAAAAAGCCATGCTACCGACCACTCGTTTTGGTGGCCACATTGTGTCCGGTCACGTCGATGGCGTGGGTGTGATTGTTGAACGTAATCAAGTCGGCCGTGCGATTGAATTTTGGGTTGAGATGCCAGCTGAAATTTGTAAGTACGTGGCAGAAAAAGGCTCTATCACAGTGGATGGCATTAGTCTGACCGTCAACGACCTACGTAAGAATGGTTTTAAATTAACGATTGTTCCTCACACCAGTGAAGAGACGACCATCGATCAGTTCCAAGTTGGTCGTAAAGTGAACCTAGAAGTGGACGTGTTAGCTCGCTACATGGAGCGTTTGCTACAAGGTCAAAAAGAAGAGTCGCAAGAATCACGAATTACCATGGATTTCTTGCAGCAAAATGGTTTTGCTTAAACGAAACCGACCACAATCACAGAACGTTATCAGGTTAATTGACTTAATAAAGGTTGGCTTCAAACTGCTTTGCTGACCAAAGCCAGTAGACGTAACTCAACGAAACGTTAAACGTATTGCTGCTGCAATAATAAATTTTTGAATAACGGGAAACAGAATATGCCTATCAGCACGCCTCAAGAGATTATTGATGACATTCGCGCAGGCAAAATGGTCATCCTAATGGATGATGAAGACCGCGAGAATGAAGGTGATTTGATCATGGCTGCCGAGCACATTACGCCGGAAGCTATCAACTTTATGGCTACGCATGGCCGTGGCTTAATCTGTCTAACCATGACAAAAACTCGTTGTGAGAGCCTTGGCCTTCCGCCAATGGTGCAAGACAACAACGCACAATACACCACAAATTTTACGGTTTCTATTGAAGCCGCTGAAGGTGTAACAACGGGTATTTCTGCAGCTGACCGCGCTCGCACTGTACAAGCTGCAGTCGCGCCAAACGCAAAAGCGGCGGACTTAGTACAACCGGGTCACATCTTCCCTCTAGCAGCACAAGATGGCGGTGTTCTAACTCGTGCAGGCCACACTGAGGCTGGTTGTGATTTAGCTCGTCTGGCTGGTCTTGAGCCAGCATCGGTTATCGTTGAGATCCTAAACGACGATGGCACGATGGCGCGCCGCCCAGATTTAGAAGTGTTCGCTGAAAAGCACGGTTTGAAACTGGGTACCATTGCGGATCTTATCGAATACCGCAACAACACAGAAACGACCATTGAACGTGTGGCAGAATGCGCACTACCAACGGAGTTCGGTGAGTTTACGCTGGTGACGTACAAAGACACTATCGATAACCAAGTGCATTACGCAATGTGCAAAGGTGATCTAACAGAAGATGCACCATTGGTTCGTGTCCACCTACAAGATGTCTTTACCGATGTACTTCGTAGTGACCGCAATGCAGAGCGCAGTTGGACACTAGAGAAGGCAATGAAGCGCATTGGCGAAGAGGGTGGAGTATTGGTTGTACTTGGCAATGAAGAGTCAACCGATCTACTTGTTCACCGTGTGAAGATGTTTGAAGCGCAAGATAAAGGTGAAGCCCCAACACTTGCTAAGAAACAAGGCACTTCTCGCCGTGTAGGCGTTGGTTCTCAAATTCTTGCTGACCTAGGCGTACACGATATGCGTCTGCTTTCTTCGACCAACAAAAAGTACCACGCGCTAGGCGGTTTTGGCCTGAACGTAGTTGAGTACGTCTGCGAATAACAACTGACTTACAGGTTCCTAGTCTTGCGAGCACTTATCATCGTTAAGGCTAGGAACTCGTGATTCGTCTCCAATTTCCATTAGATATTGCTCACAAATTTGTGATAGAATCCGGCGATTCTCACTTGATGAACAATTTTCACTTATAAATAGAGTTAAAGGAAAGCTTATGAAAGTGATCGAGGGTGGCTTCCCAGCGCCAAATGCAAAAATTGCTATCGTTATTTCTCGTTTCAACAGTTTTATTAACGAAAGCCTACTATCTGGTGCGATCGATACACTAAAGCGTCACGGACAAGTAAGCGAAGACAACATCACTGTTGTTCGTTGTCCAGGTGCCGTAGAACTACCTCTAGTAGCTCAACGTGTTGCTAAGACTGGTAAGTACGATGCAATCGTATCTCTAGGTACAGTAATCCGTGGCGGTACACCACACTTTGACTATGTTTGTAGTGAGTGTAACAAGGGTCTTGCACAAGTTTCTCTGGAATACAGTCTTCCAGTGGCGTTTGGCGTACTGACTGTTGATACTATCGATCAAGCGATTGAACGCGCAGGAACCAAGGCTGGTAATAAAGGTGCAGAGGCTGCACTAAGCGCACTTGAAATGATTAACGTACTATCTGAAATTGATTCCTAATGGGGGCCAGTGTGAAACCAGCCGCACGTCGTAACGCACGTCAATTCGCGCTACAAGCGATCTACTCATGCAAATTACTAAAGACAATGTTGCCACGATCGAAGAACAGTTTTTGTCTGGCGACAAATACGATGAAGAAGAACTTCACGCATCTGAGCCTGCACTAGCTGCTCCAGAAACAGACGTAGCTTACTTCCGTGAACTACTAAGCGGTGTTGTACTTAGCCACTCTGAGCTAGATAGCAAAATCCGTCCATACGTGTCACGTCCAATGCAGGACCTAGACATGATGGAACTTGCTCTTCTTCGCCTTGCTATGTACGAGATGACTCGTCGCGAAGATGTTCCTTACAAAGTGGTAATCAACGAAGCGATTGAACTTGCAAAAGTATTCGCGGCAGAAGACAGCCACAAATTTGTGAATGGTGTGCTAGATAAAGCGGCGCCACACGTACGTAAGAAATAACGATTTCTTCATTAAAAAGGTCAGCAGATGCTGACCTTTTTTGTATCAAAAGCTTTTACATCAAACAGTAAGTGAACAATGTCTGGTGAATTTAATCTGATCGACAAGTACTTTGTTGGACGCCAAAACCAGCGCAAAGACGTACACCTAGCGGCAGGTGACGATTGTGCGTTAGTGAAAGCGCCAGACAACGTACAAATTGCCATTAGCACCGATACGCTGGTGGCTGGTACTCATTTTCTTGCCGATGCCAATCCTGCTTGGGTCGCGCATAAGGCGCTGGCCTCTAACATCAGTGATTTGGCTGCAATGGGGTGCAACCCCAGCTTGGGTGAGCTTTGCATTGACCATGCCTGAGCCAGATGAAGCATGGCTTGCGCCTTTCTGTGATGCATTTTTTGAGCTGGCAGACTACTTTGGTATTCAACTCATTGGCGGTGATACCACCAAAGGTCCACTGAGCCTGACGCTTACGGTGCAAGGCTTTGTACCAGAGGGCAAAGCTTTGACTCGTTCTGGAGCAAAAGTCGGTGACTGGGTGTATGTGACAGGTAACCTTGGTGATGCCAAAGCTGGTCTGGATGTGATTTTGGATGATTCACTGCGCTCTCGCATTGCAGCGCCAGAGCTTGAAAAAGCACATTATCTCAGTACACCTCGCGTATTAGCCGGACAAGCACTCATTGGGTTGGCTTCGTCGGCGATTGATATTTCTGATGGTTTGATCTCTGATATCAAGCACATTCTCAAACGTTCTGATGTGGGTGTTAGCCTAGATGTCTCCCAGCTGCCGATATCTTCAGAATTAGTTCAGTTTTTAGATGATAAGGTCAGCGCTCAGCAGTATGCTTTATCAAGTGGTGAAGAGTACGAGCTGTGTTTTACTGTGCCAGAGCAGAACCACGGCTCATTGCAAAGCGCACTGTCGCACACGGGATGTAAAGTCACGTGTATTGGCCAGATTCGACCAAGAGGCACGTTTGAGCTGCACGATAACAATCAACCTCTTAATTGGGATCTCAGTGGCTTTGACCACTTTAAATAATCTGAGCTAGGCGTTAGCCTAAGATTGATACCAAACTTGCAGTATAGGTTTAAGGAAATGACCAACCCTCTCTCTCTGATTTCATTAAAGAACCCGTGGCATCTTTTGGCGACAGGTTTTGGTAGCGGCTTATCACCAGTGGTGCCTGGGACAATGGGTACGCTTGCGGCGGTGCCTTTGTTCCTCTTGTTAGCACAACTGCCTTTTCCACTTTATGTGGTTGTCGTGCTTTTCTCCTGCGTGATTGGCATTAAGATTTGCCAAGTGACATCAGATGACATGGGTGTTCACGACCATGGCTCTATCGTGTGGGATGAGTTTGCGGGCTTTTGGATCACCATGAGCCTTGTGCCAGCATTGAATATTCCAGTGACGGAATGGAAGTGGCTACTAACTGGCTTTATCTTGTTCCGCTTCTTTGACATGGTAAAACCATGGCCAATAGGTTGGTTGGATAAACGTGTTCACGGCGGTTTAGGTATCATGATTGATGACATCGTGGCAGGCATTATGGCGGGGATCGCACTGTTTTTAGTGGCGAAATACGCAGGCTGGATGTAGTACTTATCGCGTAGTACTTATGGCATAGTACTGACAATTGACAAATAAACAAAAGGGATGCCACGGCATCCCTTTTCTGTGTTTACTTCGTTGTATTACGTACGCTTACTTAGCTAAGTATCGTTGATCGACTTTTCGATGCCTTCGCATCTAAGCCAAGCTCTTCGTGTAGCTCGTCTTGCGTGCCTTGAGGAACGAAGCGATCTGGCAAGCCAAGATTCAGTACCGGCATGATGATCTTATCTTGCATCATAAACTCAACCACACCCGCACCAGCACCACCAGCAATCGCGTTTTCTTCAAGCGTAACTAGCACATCGTGCTCAGCTGCTAGCTGTCGGATCAAGGCTTCATCAAGTGGCTTAACAAAGCGCATGTCTGCTACCGTTGCGTTTAGGTTTTCAGCTGCTTCTAGCGCGTTACCTAAGAAGGTACCGAAGCTAAGAATTGCCACTTTTTCACCTTTACGAACGATACGACCTTTACCGATTTCAAGTGCAGTGAAGTCTTTTTCGATTTCTGTGCCCATACCGCTACCGCGTGGGTAACGAACGCACTTGGACCTGTGTGCGTATGACCCGTGTACAGCATTTGACGACATTCGTTTTCGTCACTTGGAGCCATGATCACCATGTTCGGGATACAACGCATGAAGCTAAGATCAAACGCACCTTGGTGGGTTTGGCCATCGGCGCCAACCAGACCAGCACGGTCGATAGCGAACATCACCGGCAAGTCCATGATCGCTACATCGTGGATCAACTGGTCGTAACCACGCTGTAGGAAGGTAGAGTAGATTGCTACAATCGGATGATCGCCCGCAATTGCCATACCTGTCGCGAGAGTCACGGCGTGCTGCTCTGCAATCGCGACGTCAAAGTACTGCTCTGGGTACTCTTTCGAGAAGCGAACCATACCAGAGCCTTCACGCATCGCTGGCGTAATTGCCATCAGCTTAGGATCTTGCGCCGCCATGTCACATAGGAAATCACCAAAGATCTTAGAGAAGGTCGGCTTGCCACCGCTGCTCTTCGGCAAACTGTTATGTGATGGGTCGAACTTTGGTACACCGTGGTAACCAATAGGATCTTTTTCTGCTGGCTCATAACCTTTGCCTTTCTTGGTCATGATGTGCAGGAATTGAGGGCCTTTCAGCTCACGCATGTTTTTCAGCGTTTTGACTTAGCTCATTCACATCGTGTCCATCAATAGGGCCGATGTAGTTGAAGCCTAGCTCTTCGAATAACGTGCCAGGAACAACCATGCCTTTTAGGTGTTCTTCCGTACGACGAACCAGCTCTTTAATTGGTGGAACGCCAGACAACACTTTCTTACCGCCTTCACGGATAGAGGTGTATAGGCTGCCAGAAAGGACTTTAGCAAGGTGGTTGTTCAGTGCGCCTACGTTTTCTGAGATCGACATTTCGTTATCGTTCAGAATCACCAGCATATCTGGGTGAACGTCACCTGCGTGGTTCATCGCTTCGAAAGCCATGCCAGCGGTGATTGCACCGTCGCCAATAACGCTGACCACTTTACGACCTTCACCTTCTTTTTGCGCACTGATGGCCATGCCAAGACCAGCACTAATAGAAGTGGAGGAGTGGCCAACAGAAAGGGTGTCGTATTCGCTCTCTTCACGCCATGGGAATGGGTGAAGGCCGTCTTTCTGACGGATAGTTGGCATCTGATCACGACGACCAGTGAGAATCTTGTGTGGGTAAGCTTGATGGCCTACGTCCCAGATCAACTGATCTACGGGTGTGTTGTATACATAATGCAGAGCTACGGTTAGCTCTACTGTGCCTAAGCCAGACGCTAAGTGTCCGCTAGACTGACTCACTGAATTTAGCAGATACGTGCGTAGTTCATCGCACAATGTTGGCAATGTTTCTTTCGGAAGAAGACGCAACTCCTCCGGTGTATTTGCTAACGCCAGTGTTGGGTACTTTGAAATATCAAGAGTCATATAAATGCGCGCTTATAGTTTAGTTCTTGCGCTCGATGACATATCGGGCGAACTCTTCGAGTAACTGAGTATTGTATGGGATTGCTTCCAATGCTTGAAGAGCTTCCTGTAGCAGAGTGTGAGCTTTCTCCATTGCTCCCTCCAAACCCAGTAGAGATGGATAAGTACTCTTGTTCAGCTCTTGGTCTGAACCTTGAGGCTTACCCAGTGTTTCTGTGTCACTGATGATATCAAGAATATCGTCTTGAACCTGAAACGCCAAACCAATCGCTTTTGAGTAGCGCTCTAAGTGTGGCAAAACTTCTAGGCCTTTTTCGCCTGCGGCTAACGCGCCCAGTTTTACGGCACAGTTAATCAGTGCACCAGTTTTATTGCGATGAATTTCTTCCAATTCTGCGAGGGATACACGACGATTTTCTGCACCTAAATCCAACGCTTGGCCAAGACACATACCGCCTGCACCAGAGGCTTGCGCTAAAGCTTGTACCATTTTTATACGCTGGTTCTCTGCGTTCGGATTCAGTTCGCCTTCGGCAAGAATGGTGAAGGCAAGTGTTTGAAGTGCATCACCAGTTAGGATGGCTGTCGCTTCGTCAAACTTGATGTGACAAGTTGGTTGACCGCGACGCAAATCATCATCATCCATGGCTGGTAGATCATCATGAATCAGAGAATAGGCATGGATACACTCTATTGCAGAAGCGGGCGTATCAAGATCTTCTGGCTTACAACCCAGCATTTGGCCTGTGATGTAAACAAGGAAAGGACGAACACGTTTGCCACCTAGTAGTAGGCCGTATTTCATCGCTTGAATCAGCGGCTGTTCTTGATGAGGCAGTTGCTCAAGCCACTGATTGAGTTGTTGGTTGTTTCTTTGTTGATAAGACGTCAATGTCTCTTGCATCACATTGCTCACTACTGATAATTATTCTGACTCAGGGTTGAAGTCACTCAGTGGTGCTTCATCATCTTCGCTAAGAAGAATGCTAACGCGCTGTTCGGCGTCGCTCAGTTTAGTTTGACCAGCACGAGCCAGTGCAATGCCACGCTCAAATTTACGTAGGGCATCATCTAGGGCAAGATCGCCATTCTCTAGTTGATCAACCAAGCTATCTAGCTCTTCAATGGTTGCTTCGAAGGTCATGTTTTCTGGTTTCTTGACCGCCATCTTTTATCTGCCTTAATCAAGCCTCTAATAGAATGCACGCAAGTTACCTTAGCCTACTAAGTTGGTCAAATTTAACCTTATATAATTGTCACAAAATTAGCGCTCAACGGGTCTGATGAGACAATCTCGATCATTTAGTTCGAGCCTAAACGATCTTTTTGTGATGTATTGACCAAGATTTTTCTAAAAAAACTGTTCTAGTTGTCGATACAAGTAATAATTCGCCTGACTAGGCAATGTTTAAGTATAGCGAAAGGAGTGCTTTGTGGATTTAGCAACCCTAATAGGTTTGATTGGTGGTTTTGCATTCGTCATTATGGCGATGGTGCTAGGTGGCAGCATTGGCATGTTCGTAGACGTCACCTCAATCCTAATCGTAGTTGGTGGTTCGGCATTTGTTGTGCTGATGAAGTTCACCATGGGGCAGTTCTTTGGCGCGACTAAGATCGCTGGTAAAGCGTTTATGTTTAAAGCGGATGAGCCAGAAGACCTGATCGCTAAGATTGTTGAAATGGCTGACGCGGCACGTAAAGGTGGCTTCCTTGCTCTTGAAGAGATGGAAATCAACAACAGCTTTATGCAGAAAGGCATCGATTTACTGGTTGATGGACATGATGCCGACGTTGTACGTGCGGCACTACAGAAAGACATTGCACTTACCGACGAGCGTCATACTCAAGGTACCGGTGTATTCCGTGCGTTTGGTGACGTAGCTCCTGCGATGGGCATGATCGGTACACTGGTTGGTCTGGTAGCCATGCTTTCAAACATGGATGACCCAAAAGCGATCGGCCCTGCGATGGCGGTAGCGCTTTTGACCACACTATACGGTGCGGTGCTTTCTAACATGGTGTTTTTCCCAATTGCCGATAAGCTTTCACTGCGCCGCGATCAAGAAACCTTAAACCGTCGTTTGATTATGGATGGCGTTTTGGCAATCCAAGATGGTCAGAACCCACGTGTTATCGACAGTTACCTGAAGAACTACCTCAACGAGGGTAAACGCGCTCTCGAGATCGATGAGTAATCCGGAGGTCATCTGATGGATGAAGATAACAAATGTGATTGTCCACCACCCGGCCTCCCGCTGTGGATGGGGACATTCGCTGACTTAATGTCACTGCTGATGTGTTTCTTCGTATTGCTGCTTTCGTTCTCGGAAATGGACGTACTGAAGTTCAAACAGATTGCGGGTTCGATGAAGTTTGCTTTTGGTGTTCAGAACCAACTTGAAGTGAAGGACATTCCAAAGGGCACCAGCATCATTGCGCAAGAGTTTCGACCGGGCCGACCAGAGCCAACACCGATTGATGTCATCATGCAGCAAACCATGGACATCACTCAGCAGACGTTGGAGTTCCATGAAGGAGAATCTGACCGAGCGGGTGGTACTAAGCGAGACCAAGGTAAGCTAACGGGTGGTCAATCGCCAGAAACGTCAACGCATAACAACCAATCGGCGGAATCAGACATGCAACAACAGCAGTCTGAACAAACATCGCAAGAGATGGAAACCTTGATGGAGAGCATCAAGAAAGCGTTGGAGCGTGAAATTGAGCAAGGCGCAATTGAGGTCGAAAATCTCGGTCAGCAGATCGTGATTCGAATGCGTGAGAAAGGTGCTTTCCCTGAAGGCTCTGCGTTCTTGCAGCCGAAGTTCAGACCGCTGGTACGCCAGATTGCCGAACTGGTCAAAGACGTACCAGGCATTGTTCGAGTGTCTGGACATACGGACAACCAACCGTTGGATTCTGAGCTGTATCGCTCCAATTGGGACTTGTCGTCGCAAAGAGCGGTGTCGGTGGCTCAAGAAATGGAGAAAGTAAGAGGCTTCTCGCACCAACGCTTAAGAGTGCGAGGCATGGCCGATACCGAACCGCTAGCACCAAACGATTCTGATGCGAACCGTGCACTTAACCGCCGTGTTGAAATCAGCATCATGCAAGGTGAGCCACTTTACAGCGAAGAAGTGCCCGTAATTCAATAAGTGGATATTTGTTCTTATACTAAAAGCGAGCGTTAGCTCGCTTTTTTTGTCATTCCATTTCGCTTAGGTGTATAATCTTGCGCCTTTGAAGTGAGCTCAGGCTACCTTTTGTGACCAAGACGCGCTTTTGCTGCGTATGAAGCATCGAGG
>LZQR01000430.1_pt1 | contig 10348 bp, 9 predicted proteins | sample 768601 | NCBI WGS metagenome assembly LZQR01 (sample SAMN05207299, study PRJNA324521) | oil field metagenome | isolation source: sample BH-FW-24 from oil reservoir | place: India: Bombay High | collected 2015-12-04
TCGAAAGGGCTGCCCTTGCGGCCGTTGCGACACTTGGCTATGGAGCTTTTCTGTTCGGTCCGCCGCTGCTGGGCTTTGTTGGCGACTATCTCTCGCTGACCAGTGATCCGCACATGTCGAAAGGGCTGCCCTTGCGGCCGTTGCGACACTTGGCTATGGAGCTTTTCTGTTCGGTCCGCCGCTGCTGGGCTTTGTTGGCGACTATCTCTCGCTGAGAGCGTCGTTCATTACCGTTGCGGTGCTGACGGTTGCCATTCCGCTGCTTGCGGGGGCGCTCAAGGTCAAGGACTGACGGACACTGTGGAGACGGTTCACATAACGGGAACGCTGGAAGCGATCACATGACGTCACACAAGAAGGCCCCCGTCGTCGTATCCCTGAACGATATCGGCAAGGTATTCGAAAACGGCACAACCGCTCTCGACGATTTCTCGCTGGATGTACGCGAGGGCGAATTCGTGTCCCTGCTTGGGCCATCCGGGTGCGGCAAGTCGAGTGCGCTGAGGATCATCGCCGGATTGTCCGATCCCAGTACGGGCTCCGTTTCCTGGCCAGCGGAGCGAAGCGGGCAGGAGGAACATGAGCTCGGGTTCGTGTTCCAGGAGCGACCCTGATGCCGTGGGCAACGGTTTTTGCCAATGTCTGGTTGCCACTGCGGTTAAAGGGCGTATCTCGCCAGGCTGCCCGGGACAGGGTGATGGAAGCACTTGCGACCGTCGGACTGGCCGACTTTGCCGAAGACTTTCCCCGTCAGTTATCCGGCGGCATGAAGATGCGGGTCTCGATTGCCCGGGCGCTTGTCACCCGGCCAAAAGTTCTTCTGATGGACGAACCCTTTGCCGCGCTTGATGAAATCACCCGGTTCAAGCTTAACAACGACCTGCTGCACCTGCAGAAGACCTTCGGCTGGACCGTGCTTTTCGTGACGCATTCGGTATTCGAATCCGTCTATCTCTCCAGTCGCATCGTGGTGATGGCCGCCCGGCCAGGCCGGGTGATACGCGAGATGGAAATCGACGCGCCTTACCCGCGAGAAGACAGTTTCCGGACTTCCGCCGAATACAGTCAATATTGCCGCGAGGTTTCCGATGCGCTGCATGGCGCACTGGAGCCGGCTGACGCGCTTTGAAAAGGCGTCGGATGTCCATGGTAATGGTCTGTATCACGGTTTGACAGAGGCACGTCAGCGGTCGGTACATCAAAAGTTAGCTGGATAACAGGCGCCAAGTCTGCGCAGTCTCAGTAAAATCGACTTTTCCCGGGCGAGTGTCATTTGACGGTTAAATACTCCCGCTAGTTCCGCCGCATCATTGATGAACGTGATTCGAGTTGATTGGAAGACGGGGTTGCTGCGATGGCTTTTAATTACAAGAAAAGCATAACGTTTCGGCTGGTTCAGGCGGCGAAGGCGCAGCGGGCCCGGTCCGGGGCGCATCTCATGCGAATCGGGCTGCACCCCGGCCAGGAACTGGTGCTGAAGGTTCTGGCAGATACGGACGGGCGCACAATGAGCCAGCTGGCTCTCGCGCTTGGTGTGCAGCCGCCCACCGTCACCAAGATGGTGACCCGGCTTTCCAGTCAGGGATATGTTCGCCGCCAGGTTTCCGACACGGACGGCCGTCTTGCCCGCGTTTATCTGACCGATGTCGGCCGTGAACTGGTGCTGTCGGTGGACAAGGCCTGGAAGCGTCTGGAACGGGAAGCCATGTCCGGTCTGGAGGACAAGGACCGCAAGAAACTGCGGAAGCTGCTGCGGCAGGTCGAGAAGAACCTGTCGATTTCCGTCGACGACGACCCGGAACACGAGGCCGATTTCGACACAGACGGCGATGAAGTCGCGGAAGCCGAAGCCAAGGAAAAAGACAAGGCCAAGGCGAAGGAACTTTCAGTGGCCTGATCCGCGTCTGGCTGCCGAATCTCCCGTCAGCCGCCAGGTGGCACCATGTGCAGGGCGGCCGGGAAAGATTACAAATCCGTCATTTGAAAAGGGGCTTTGTGCTTCTTACCTCCGTCGCAGCCAGACTGGCACATACGGAGGATGCACACATGCAACTGAGGTATCGGACGATAAACGAGGACCGCGGTGCCCGCCGGGCAGCAGAGCTGCGAGACCGGTTCCGGCACGTGTCGGATGCTTCCATCAACCACCCGCAATTCGGTTTGAGACACGGTGCGCAAGCCCGCACATGGAGCGAGGTCAAATCCCGTCAGTCTCAATTTCAGGAGCTCATGGCCTGGAGTGTGCTGGCGGTGGTGATGGTCTTCATCGGATTGATGATGCTCTAGACATCGCTGCCATCCTGGCTGAAACCGACCGGTGACGCTTCGGACAAAGCGGCACCGGCACGAGATGAACACGCGGCGAACGGCTGGACCGTTCGTCGCTTTTTTGTGTCTACCGGCCATGGCCCATCTGGGGGATGCAGGGCTCAGGTCTCCGGCGCTAGAGCATTCGCGTTTCACAAACGGTTGGATCCGGCTTATGAAGATTGTCGAGGACGTCGCAAGCAACCGCTGTCGTCAACAGCAACTGGGGGAATGTCATGAGTGCACGGTGACTGGCGGGAGAAAGAATTGGTTCGGGCAATCCGCAGCCGTCAGGCGCGGCAAAGCTGCCCGGCTCTCTGCGACGCTGGATCACGGCAAAACCCTCCGGCCTTTCCTGGCATTCATTGTTCTCCTTGCCGGAACAAGTTCAGCGGCAACCGCGCAGACGCCTGATCCCGAACCGAAATTGCCGAGGGGTCTTGAAGCCGAGATTGCGTCTTGCAAGGCGGATCCAGCGAACCAGATCGGCGGCGCCGCGATTGGCGAGTGCCTGGAGGACCGGGCAGCGGAACGGCGGGCGGAACTGGACCGCAGACGCGAAAAACTCGCTGAACGGCTCTGCAATCCCGCGCATACGAAACAGCTGTTTGAAGGTGGAAAAACCTGGGAGGCGCTGCGCCAGAGCGAATGCGGATTGCTTGGCAAGCTCCCGGGTAATACCGCGTCCTATATCAACATGGCGTCCTGCGAGATGACGCTGGCAATTCAGCAAAGCGAGGCGCTGGCTTTACTGGAGGATTTTGCCAATCCGTGGTGCCCTTCCTACGAACTGGTCGAAGACGCAAGCCGGAAGGGCGAGCCGGTGCCGGGCGAAGCGGTCGAGATTGTGGGCAGCTCCCTGTCGTGGACATTCGAGCCCACGCCAGACGCCCGGATCGTCGTGTCGGACAGTGTGTCCGGAGAGGTCGTTCCACTTGATATCTCTGGCTGCTCATTTTGTTCGGGTGATGCGGACAATTGCGAGCAGGACGGTATCTACACCATGCGCGAAGACCCGGAACGTCCGCTTTTTGTCGCGGTTTGCCACAAGGGCGCACATTCCCAGCGTCTGACCCTGTTCGACCCGGTTGTCCGGGGCGCTGAACCCGTCGTCGAGAGTACGGGCGAATATTTCATCGAATGGCAGATTCAAAAGGGACGGCTGGAGTACCGGCCGGACGGGGCTGGGGGCGCAGTCTGGCCCGAATACGACTGACCAATCGCTGTCGGCTGGACCGTCCTTTTCAGCGTCTGCGGCAGCATCAGGCGGTGTATACTTGTGCGTTTATTTTCAGCTTGAATGACGCTATAATTGTGCCATTGGGTTCCGAAGCCTGGGAGAACGTGCGGTTGGCCGTATTTTGACCGACAAGACGCATATTCTCATCCGACCGTCGACGGTTGACTGACGTGTCGGCTCGAAGAGACAGGCTCGATTGATTTAACGATTCTCGATACGGTGTTGGTCATGCCGGTAACCAGTGCAGAGCTGAAGCAGCATCTGGAGCAGAACGAAGCGGCTGTCGACAGGGTGTTGCGCCGGGTTCAGGGGTTCACGGATTCCCTGATGACGCTGGATGCCTTGCGCAGCACGGCGGGCATCACCGGGCAGCCTCTTGAAGAACTGCTGGCTGATTTTCTGAACGAGGAAAATCTTGGCTGGGAGTTCATGTTCCATCTCACCCAACCAATCGAGCCGATCAACGCCGCCAATTTCGACCTCGAGGATCTCGGTGATTTCGCGCACAAGATGCTGGGCTTCAAGCTGTATGTTTTCGACGAAATAGGGTTTTGCGGTATCGCGACACTCGTGTCTCACCGGCTCGCGCTGACCGCCTGGCATGTGACAGTCAAGGACAAGCGGAAAGAGCGCCGGTCCGGCCTCACGGTTCGCACGCAAGAAGGGAACAAGTCGCTGCGCGTGCTTGGTGTGCGTTTCGAGATGCCTTGCCATGACGATCAATGGGATGTCGGTCTGCAGGACGGGGATATCCTGCGTGCCAACCCGGATGTCGCCTTGCTCGCCATCGAGCAACCGATGACAACGTATTACGAATTGCCGGCGAAACCTCCGGCGTGGATCACCGGGCGGAGAAAGCTTTGCCTGAGCCACAGACAGGACGACAACGGCAGGGGCGTCACCTTCGTTACCGGTCGTGCGACGATCGATGATCCGCCTCGTATCCAACTGGAATGGGAGGACGGTGTCACCAGACCCGGGTCGTCAGGCGGGTCGGTTTTCGACACGGATCTTGCATTCGCCGGCTTCCATCAGGGGCAGCTGAACGGCGTTTCCGAGATCGTTCCTTACGCCACCTTCGCCGGCATAGACGAATTTACCCAGGCAATTGCGGAGGACCGGGCACCGCCTTACATCTTTCGCTGACAGGGCGTGTCGATGGTCATCTGATTATCGGACGGCAGCGCTATTGTCATGCGATCCATGACGTGGTGCGGGGAGCCGCCCGTCACCTGCGCGGGATCTGGATCAAGCGGATGGAAATCGACCAGACGACCGGACTGGAATTTTCCTACGATCTCTTGTGTCAGGTTCTGGCGCAAAACGGTCAAGCGGCGCAGGTGTTCAGGGTTGAACTGTCTCTGGGAATGGAAGACCTGCTGGAAACGCTGAACGAGAGATTGCACGGCGGAACGCCGCTGCTGGCACGGCCGGGGCTGCGGACGACGAAACCAGTGAAGGGGCAAGCGACAAGGACCGCGCCAGGCAACTGGTGGACCTCCTGGCCAAGACGACCGGCGCAACCGCGGACAAGCCGAGCTGGATTTATTTCGACAATCCGCGCGGAGGCTTGCGCAAGGCGCACAACAGCAACTGGAACTGCTTCTGGCAATGATCCTGAGCGATACGCGCCTTCGATTTGTCATGGCCGGTGGAGAGACCTACAGCGTTCCGGGGCCAAAGGCGGAAAATGCCAGTGCGCTGACCGGGCCGGGAGTGATGGTGGATTACATCGGCCAGTTCGACCGCGAGGATGTCCGTCATACGCTTGAGGCGATCAACCGGTCGCTGGGGCTTGGCCTGCCGACGCATGTGGTCGATTTCGTTCTGATGCAGGCCCTTCACGGCGTGCAAGCCCAGGGAACGGTCTATCGCAGTGCGGAAGTGAAAACCGTCTCGGAAAATCTGCAAAGGTCTCTCGCACCGTTGCTTCCGGCCGAAGGAGCATCATCGCCATGAGCAAGGACGGTGACCAGCTCGCGGAAGGCCTGAAGGCGGCCATGCGGTTTGCCGCAACGCACAAAACCTTCACGCCGCGTGATGCGGTGGAGGCGGCGTCCAAGGTCTTGCAGGACAAGCTGACGCCATTGACGATTGCCCGGCTGCTGACGGAGCTCAACAAGGTCGTCCTGGAAATTTCCTCCGAGCCGGTCTGGTCTCTTCGCAACGGGCCTCGCCATGGTGTGCTCAAGACCATCGAAACACCGGAGGAAGACACACCTGTTGCCAGAGCATTGCGTGGTGACGAACCGTTCTCGCGGGAGACCATCGAACGACTGATTGCGGAAACACCGGATCTGCCCGAGCAGGATCAGCTCAAACGGATCGAGGAGATATCCGATGACCTCGACAGGGCCGGACCGAGTGCGCCTGCTATCCGTTGCTGGTGCGCCTGCGCGGTGTCATGAACCGCGTGGATGCAGCAAGGCGGGCCAATGCCATGCTGAGCCGGGAGTTTTTTGGCCGGGAGAAGGAACTGGCCCGCTTGCTCGACTGGTGCGCGCTGCCCCAGGAAAAACACCTGTCAGCGCCTTGTTCATCACCGGCCTGCCGGGTATCGGCAAATCCTTTCTGATTGACCGGGCAATGGCGGAACACAGGTCTGTTCAAAAGGCGCCAATCGTTCTGCGCCTGGACTTCGACCGGCGCGGGCTGAACCTGGAAGATCCCGACAAGCTGGTGCATGAACTCTCCCGCCAACTGGGCGACATCCTGACAGACGAAGCCCCCAGACTGCGCGACCTGAGGCTCAAGTATTCCGGCAATGCGGAAACGACCAGCACGACGGTGAGCAGTACCCTTTTGCCGACCGAGCTGGTCGATGCCATGGGCGCTGCAGTGCGGTCGCATGGCGGGCAGGTGGTCCTGGTGCTGGATACGCTTGAAGTGTTGCGCGGTCATGGCGAAACCCGGCCCATTCTGCTGTTCGAGGTTCTGGACAATCTGGTGCGGGCCGGGCTGTCGCCGATCTCGATCATTGCGGCCGGACGGGGAGACGCGCTCGATTCCGTCCGCAAACGCATCGAGGGACCGCCTCTGGAGCTGGAAGGCCTGAGCGAGACGGAATCCCGCAATCTTCTGGACAAGTTGGGGCTCCCCCGGATTTGCATGACAGGATCTTCGAACTTTCGCGTGGCAACCCGCTGATGCTGCGGCTTTCAGCAAGGTAACGCAGGCGGAGGACTTCGATCCGGGTGAACTGGAATACGGCGAAGCAGGCAGCATCACGGAAGCTATCTTTACCGGGCTATCCTTTCGCGCATTGACGACCCGCTGCTGGCGAAGCTGGCACATCCCGGTCTTGTCCTGCGCCGGATCAGCGCCGAGGCAATCCAGTTCGTTCTGCGCCGGCGCTCGGGCTCGGTGAGGATATCGATGAAGCTGCGTCCAGGCGACTTTGGCAGGAACTCAGCAGCCACCATTGGCTGGTGGCCGTTGACGGTCAGGACTGGCTGAAACACCGCGGCGACCTGCGGCGGGAAATCCTGCCCATGCTCTACGTCGAAAAGCCGGAGCTGGCCGCAAGAATAGACCGGGCGGCAGCAAACTGGTTCGCCGGGTTCGACCGTGAGACCGCGCTCTATCATGCCTTCCAGGCGACGCGGGCCGGAGACCCGATGCCCGAATTCACCGCAGCCGACGTTGCGGGCCTCAGCGAAGATGAACTGGACGAACTTCCTCTTCCGGCGACGAATGCCATTCTGCAGGAGCGCGGCGAGCGCTCACGCCGGGCGCGCTATACCAGCAGCGAGCAGGGAGCATCCGAACCGGTTCCGACTTCGAAACCGGAGGAGGTCGAGCCGGAACTGATCCGCGAACTCGAACTGACCCTTCGGCGGGGCGATGTGTTCGAGGCCGATCATATCTTCACCCTCAACAACGCCTTTCCGCGAAATCCCTCACCTTCCCGTCCCGAGGCCGCGGCAACGCTTGCCTATTTCTGGCTCTCCGGCCAGTGGGCGCGGGCCATGTCCCTTTGGCGGAAGCTGCCGAAATCCTTGCTCGAACGATTGAGCCGGGAAGACCCGGGCCTCTACGGTCTGGTTCTACTGGAAATCGAGGCGGAAGCGGATTTCGACGGACTTGTCGCCCGGTTGCGTGGTGATGAAAAACTGGCGGCAACAGCCTGGCAGGCGCGTTCCGAGGGTTCCAGGATTGCCTGAAGGGGGCGCTGGAATTCGCTCTCATGGCCAGCCAGGAAGCGCCCGGAGTATGTGGAGATCCTGGATCCGGTTGTCATGTCCGTCTTCAGGTTCGGCGAGAGGGTTTCGGAGTACCCGGCAGATGCAATCCGGCAGGGTGCCAACCGCGCCGAGCGGTTTGCGATCATGACCGGACAACAGCATCCCGACACGGATCAGCACACCATTGCCCGAATGAACCCTGCGATCGCGCCCTTGAGCGTTCTTGCCCGCATTCAGCACAGTCCGCGCATGGCGCAATATCTGCGCGGCTTTTACGAGGGGTTGCATGAAACGCTGGAGATGCTGGGAACACCTGATCTCTTCGACAGTTTCGAACGCTATTCCAGCGACATCGAGATCGAAGGACCGGAAATTCTGGGAGCACTGGGCCTTACCTGCGACTGGGTAGGGGCATTTGCAGTGTTCAATGCTGTTCCGGATGCGCCGACGGTTGCGCGGGCGGCCGAACGCTGGCGTCGCTTCAGTGGCGGTATCTGGTCCTACCCGGGTACGCCGCCGTCTTACTGGGGCAACGGCGAGAGCGATGTCTTGCTGATGGCGCGGGTCAACAGTCTGCTTTCGCGGAAGGATCCGCCGGCAACCGCCCGTGCGCTGTTGCGGCGATTGGCCTATGCGGCCGACTATCCCGACACGGAAGAAGGGGCACGGCGTGCCCGGAGTGTTTTCGAGCGGCGGCTGATGCGGCCGCTGGCAATGGCGATGACCGCGAGCTCTGCCCAGGACATTGCAGCTGCCCTTGCACCCAGGCTCATGGGGCCAGCCCTTACAGCGGCGTTGGCCGTGATCGGGGCTGATGCTGCGAAAAGAAACGAACCGGTCGACGCGTCGACATTGTTCTAGTCGCGTGCGTTTGCAGGTTCGTCAAACACGAAAGAAAGGAGAGAACCGGGCACTGTTCAGGTTCCGTGTTTCCGGCAAGGCCGCAAGCCTCGTCGATGCCCGAACCTATGGGGAATACCGGACAATAATACAGACATTGATATTGGAGGAATTTCCATGAACACGCGAGCATTATTGGAAAGTCAGGGACGGCTCGAAGCATTGAAATCGGGCGGACGGCTTGAGGCTGCGAAACGCGCCATCGAGGCAGGACACCCCTTTGTTGAGCAACTTGGACTGGACATACCGGATACGCTTGATGCGCTGGATATGTCCCTCGGCCAGCTTGAAGCCGCCGGCACGCCGTTGACGCAACTGGAAGCCATCGTGCGACTGGTTACCCGGCCGCCGATGGTCGTTGAAAGCGGCGCGGTCTCGCTGATCCCGCTGCCGGATGAATTCGGTGCCGACATAGACATCAAGATCAAGCGGAACGAACACTGGATCGGCTCGGTCGGGCGGGTTGAATTCATCAACCACTCGATGACCTGGGGCGGAACCGCTGGGTGGTTGGAGAAGAAGCCGATGGCCGGCATCTTCTTGTCGTGACCAACCGGCACGTGGCCAAGATTGTCGCACGCCGAAACGCCAGGGGAGAGGGCGTCTTCATGCGCTCGCCCTTCACGATGGTCCGTTACGGTGCGCGCGTGGATTTCAACGAAGAGGTTGGCGCGTTGCCGTCAGACGAGCGCCCGGCCGAGATCCTTCGCTTCACCTATCTTGCAGATGATGCCAGCGCCGACGTCGCGATCGGGCGGATCGAAAAACCTGCCGGCTTCGCCGTTGCGCCCTTGCCTCTGGTGGATACGGACGCGGAAACGGACGAGATCGTCGCGGTGATCGGCTATCCGGCCTTCGACAGCCGAAACGACCGCACCGAAATGGAGAAGTATTTCAAGGGCCTCTACGATGTGAAGCGGTTTGCTCCGGGCAAGATGATGCCGGTTGAGCCGGGAACCGTGCTCAGCCACGACTGCACCACGCTCGGTGGAAACTCCGGCTCGCCGATCCTGAGCCTTGATCGCAACAAGGTGGTGGGGTTGCACTTCGCCGGAGCCTATGGAATTGCCAACAGCGCTGTCAGGGCGAGCACGCTGCGGGACCTTCTGTCAGGCAATCGGCCCACACAGGTTCTGGTCGAGGCTAGCCTTGAACAGGAGGTGGCCGACGGTTTCCACGACCCGAACCATTTTATCGGCCGGAATGGCTACGATCCCAACTTCCTGTCGGAAAAGGTCGACTTTCCGAAGTTGCCGGACGGCATGTTCAATCTGGCCAGCCCGACGGATGCGCTCGCTGGTCGTCCGCATGAGCTGCGCTATACCCACTTCGGGCTTCTCTATGATGTCGATCGCAGAAGCCCCGTGGTCACTGTCGTCAACATCGACGGCGAAAAGGCAATCAAGATCAAACGCAAGAAACCGGACAAGTGGTTTTTCGATCGGCGCATTCCGGTGGAAGCGCAACTGGGCAAGGGCGACTTCCCGGGAGATCTGGACCGGGGACACATGGTCCGGCGCGAGGACCGAACTGGGCGATGACCGCCCGGTGGCGCAACTGGCAAACGACGATACGTTCCACTACACGAAACGCCTCGCCGCAGCATTCCTCCCTCAACCAGAACCGGTCCACCTGGCAAGGTCTGGAAAACCATATCCTCGACAGCACAAAGACCCATGCCTTCCGGGCAACGGTCTTTACCGGACCCCTTTTCGAC
>LZQR01000431.1_pt1 | contig 10337 bp, 12 predicted proteins | sample 768601 | NCBI WGS metagenome assembly LZQR01 (sample SAMN05207299, study PRJNA324521) | oil field metagenome | isolation source: sample BH-FW-24 from oil reservoir | place: India: Bombay High | collected 2015-12-04
CCATGGCGCACTCGCGAAAGAAGACCGACTATTTTCCTTATCTGCTTCTGGTGCCGGCGTCCCTCGTCATGCTGCTATCGTCGCTATCGCTTTTGAAACATTCCGGCTTTCCTTCACCAACACGAGCATGAGCCGAACTACGAATACGTAGGGCTGGAAAACTACGAGAAGCTCATGTCGCGCCGCTTTCCGGAAGTGATTGCGCGCACCTTCTACTGGATGGCTCTCTCTGTTGCGCTGAAAATGCTGATCGGAACCCTGGGAGCCGTGCTTCTCAACGCGATGGTGCCGGGTCGCACCCTGTTTCGCGTGCTGGTCATGCCGCCGTGGGTGATCCCGATTGCCATTGGCGTCTTCATCTGGGGATGGATGTACAACGGTCAGTTCGGAATGATTTCCGGAATGGCCCAACGACTTGGCATTCTGAGCGGGCCGTTCGAATTCCTCGCCTACAAGAACTCCGCCTTCATGTCGACCATCGTGACGGACGTGTGGATCGGTGTTCCAATGGTGACGCTTTATCTGCTGGCCGCCATGCAGTCCATTTCGAAGGACCTTTATGAAGCGGCTGGGTGGACGGGGCCTCTCGGCTCTACAGGTTCCGCCGCATTACCTTGCCACTGATCATTCCCTCGATCGCGACGATGGCGCTTCTGTCGGCCATCGCGACCTTCAACTCCTTCGACATCATCTGGATCCTGACCGAAGGCGGTCCGCGCGGCGCAACCACCACGATGATCATCGACACCTACAAAGACCGCGATCAGCCGCTTCAAACTACGGCGAAAGGCGCCGCCAGAACGGTGATGATCGTGGTGTTCTTGGGCTCGTTCATGCTGGTCTATTTCATGCTGCTGTCGCGCCTTGCCAAAGGAGCCCGCACAATGCTGCATAAGTATCGCTGGTACGAATATGTGCTGATCTATCTCGGTCTCGCGGTGTTCCTGACCTTCGTCCTGGCTCCCTTCGTCGAAGCCTTCGTGGTCTCGCTGAGGCCGCTCAGCAGCCTGTTCTCGATCCCCTACAAGTTCATCACCGACAAGATGAGCTTCGATGCCTACATCACCATGTGGCAGAACGTGCCGCTGTTGTGGGTCTACATGCTCAACTCGTTCTTCATCGCCACGGTGGTGACGGTCCTCGGCCTGTTCTGCATCATCCCGGCTGCCTATGCCTTCGCCCGGTTCGAGTTTCCAGCGCGAAACTCGCTGCTCGGCATCTTCATAGCGGTGAACATGTTCTCCGGTGCCGTACTGATCATTCCGCTGTTCAAGCTGATGCAGCAATACGGGCTGCTGAACACCTATTTCGCGATGATTGCGCCTGGAACGGCCTTCGTCATTCCGACCGGTATCTGGCTTCTGCGCTCCTATCTGATCCGGATCCCCAAGGAGCTTGAGGAAGCAGCCTGGGTGGATGGCGCCGGCAAGATCTACACGCTCTGGCGCGTGATCATTCCCGTGGCGTTGCCGGGCATCGTGGTGGTCACGATCACCGCTTTCATCACCGCTTATGCGCAGCAATTCATCTATGCGCTGACCTTCAACTCCGTGAACGAACTGAACCCGCTTCCTGTGGGGCTGTTCCAGTTCTTCGGACGCCAGACCGTGGTCTGGAACGAACTCATGGCCGCCAGCCTCGTGGGCATCCTCCCTGTGCTGTTCGTCTATGTGTTCCTGCAACGTTTCATCGTCGCCGGTCTCACGGCAGGCGCTGTCAAAGAATAACAAAAAGAAGAAACCAACCAGAAAAGGGAAAACAGATGACACTTAAATCAGTGCTACTGGGAGGGGGTCTTTCGCGCTCTCTCTCGTCGGAGCCTCCCAGGCAGAAGACAAGGTCATTCACATGATCAACTGCGGCGACAACACCGGCGCCGGAATTCCATTGCAGGATGAGTTGATCAAGGTTGGGAAGGCGAAATCCGGGCTACAAGGTCCAGCTCGAGTTCGTTCCCTGGGGCCAGTGCCAGGAAAAATCCACGACGCTCGCGTCCGCCGGTAACCCGCCGGCCGTTGCCTACATGGGTTCGCGCACGCTGAAGCAGCTCGCAGCCAATGACCTGATCATTCCGGTCAACATGACAGAAGAAGAAAAGGCCACCTAACGCGGCCCCGATCCTGGCAACGATCACTGCGAACGGTCAGCAGTGGGGCCTGCCGCGCGCCTTCTCCACCAAGGCACTCTACTGGAACAAGGATCTCTACGAGGCTGCAGGCCTGGATCCGGATACGCCGCCGAAGACCTGGGACGAAATGTACGATTTCGCCAAGGCTATCAAGGACAAGACCGACTCTGACGGTTTCGGCCTCGCAGCCGCGTCCTTCGACAACACCATGCACCAGTTCATGAACTACGTTTATACGAACGGTGGTCAGGTCATCAACGAAGACGGCGAAATCGTCTTCAATTCCCCGAACAACGTTGAAGCCCTCGCCTTCTACGGCAAGATGGCCGAAGTCTCGCAGCCGGGCCCGATCGCCTATGACCGCGCGAAGCTGCGTCCGCTGTCTCCGAAGGTAAAATCGGCATGTTCATTTCCGGTCCCTGGGAGCGCACCCGCGTGACCGACGTGAACTGGGGCGTCGCACCGATCCCGGTCGGTCCGTCCGGCACTCCGGGCACTTTGCTGATCACCGACTCGCTGGCCGTTTTCAAGGGTTCCGGCGTTGAAGAGCAGGCGCTTTCGCTCGCAAAGCTTCTGACCAACCCGGAAAACCAGATGGCCTCGAATTGGCTGAAGGGTTCACGCCGCTGCGCGATCTGCCGGAAGTGCGTGCGCTGGTTGAGAAGGACCCGACCTGGTCTGCTTTCCTCGATGCGATCCCGACCGGTGGTCCGGAGCCGTTCGTCACCGATTACGTCGGCCTTCAGGATTCGATCAACGAAGCCGTTCAGGGTGTTGTCCTTGGTGAAGTCGATCCGGCTGAAGCCGTCGAAATCGCCGCGGAACAGCTTGAGGAATTCAAGTAACACCTTGAGCACTGTCCGGGCCCCCTCTCCACTTTCGGGGGCCCGGTCACCTCTTCAAAAAGGAATGACCATGGGCGAGTTGCAGTTGCGCGACGTACGCAAAAGCTATGGCCATATGGAAGTCATCAAGGGTGTCAATCTTGATGTGGACCATGGCGAATTCATTGTTTTTGTCGGTCCGTCCGGATGCGGAAAATCGACCTTGCTGCGCATGATTGCAGGGTTGGAGGAAATCACGGGCGGCGATATCACGATCGAGAACAAGGTCGTCAACGATCTGCGCCGGTCAAACGCGGCATCGCATGGTATTTCAGTCGTATGCGCTCTATCCGCATATGTCTGTCTACGAGAACATCGCCTTCCCCTTGCGCGTCGAACGCCTTTCCAAGGACAAGGTGGAGGAGAAGGTTCAAGCCGCTGCCGGCATTCTTCAACTGAAGGAAAGACTGCAGCACAAACCGGGCGAGCTCTCCGGCGGGCAACGCCAGCGCGTCGCAATCGGCAGGGCCATCGTGCGCGAGCCTTCCGTTTTCCTGTTCGACGAACCCCTGTCCAATCTGGATGCGGCACTACGAGCGGAAATGCGTGTTGAACTTGCCAAGCTGCACACGGAACTTGACGCGACCATGATCTACGTCACCCACGACCAGGTTGAAGCCATGACCATGGCGGACCGGATCGTGGTGCTGGATCACGGTATCATCTCCCAGGTCGGTTCGCCGCTGGAGCTTTATCACAAACCGCAGAACACCTTCGTTGCCGGCTTTATCGGCAACCCCAAAATGAACTTCATCGAGGTGTCCGGAAAAAGTTCCGGTCCTGAAGGCGTTGTCGTCACCTTGCCATCAGGCAAGGACCTGACAGTCAAGGTAGATGCCGCGGAAGTAGTTGCAGGAAAGAGCCTTACCCTTGGCATTCGCCGGAACATCTGACACTAGGCGCTGCCGATGCCTCCATAGAGATTGTTCCGACCGTCGTTGAACATCTCGGCATTCACACCGTCACCTACAGCACGGTTGCCGGTGCCAAGTCCACTTTTGCAGCGTCTTGCCCGGATCCGCCCCGGCGAAGGTTGGTGTGCCTGTTTCCATGGGACTGAAGGGTGTGGATTGCCACCTGTTCGACGGTAACGGAAACGCTTTTGACCGCCAGCTTTCGCTTGAAGAACTGGATGCTGCGGACATGCATATCTGACACTTGGCATCAGATCCCCCAAATAAAAACGGCCGCCCGAAAGACGGCCGTTTGAAATTTCGGGAAACGGCGGGCAAGTCGTCTGGAGGACTAGACGACTTGCCACGGGCGGCGACCGTCTCGATGCGGGTCACCACGCCGTCTCTGTGAAACACCAGGCGGTCGAAAAGGTTTGAAACGACGCACGTATGGTTGGGAATGATCCGGACCCGTTCGCCGATCTGCGGTTTTTGCCGGACTTCGTTAGGTCGACGACGGCATGCTCCTCGCTGAGCGCCGCAATGGATGCCTCCGGATAATCGATCAACAGGCCGTGGTCGGAAAAACCCAACAAATCGGACGTCAACGCTTTCGATCCCGCATCCAGAACCGCCCGGTTTGCGGTCGGCCGGGAGACGACTGTGGCCAGCACATGCATGGCGCAATCGTCAAAATCGCACATACCGGCGCGCACCATCGAGCGGTCGTTGAAGATATAGGTTCCGGCCCGGTGCTCCGTCGCGCTAGGCACAAGATCACTGTCGAACAGGCTCGGTGAACCTCCATGCGAGACGACGGGGCACTCAAGACCTGCCTGTTTCAGAAGTGACAGTGTTTCAGAAAAAAAAAGTTTCAACCGCCGTTTCGGAGGATGCCTTCGGATAGGTCAGCAGACCATGGAATACCAGTCCGGGCGATGCATCGATGCGCTTGGCCAGCGCGACCGCAGCATCCGGATTTTGCACGCCGTTGCGTCCGGCCCCTGTATCGCATTCGACCAGAACCTTCAGCGGTTGATCCCCGGAAAACGCGCTCGCCAGACCGTCGACGACAACTTCATTGTCGGCAACAACCTTCAGATCCACCTTGGTGTTCAACAGCTTCAACCTGTCGAGCCGCGATTTGCCGAGCATATTGAAGGTGATCAGGATATCGGTGAAGCCTGCGTCGGCGAACACTTCCGCTTCGCTTATTTTCTGGCAGTTGATACCGCGTGCGCCGTAGGCCAGCTGCAATGCGGCCAGCGCCGGGATCTTGTGTGTCTTGATATGTGGCCGGAAGTTCCGGCCAATACGGTCGAAATACTCCTGTGCAACCTTGATGTTAGTCTCCATGACCGTTTCATCGATCACGGCGACAGGGGTCAGAAGATCCTGCACTGACAGCCCGACACTCATCGCTTAGCCTCCCTTGCCGCCGGCAGTGCAGGCACTGGTATCGGTTTCATGCCCGCTCGCGTTGACTGCCTCGTTGATCGGCCAGATATCCCTCGGCGCTTTCTTATAGGGGGTTACCCTCGGGTCGTTGGGATAGGGACGTCCGGCGGCGCAATAGAGGATCAACGGACTGATGCGGGCAAACGATTGATGAAATGGTTCGTCGACTTGACCACCAGGATCTTCCTTTTGGTCGGATCGATACCGAAGTTGGAAAACAGGCTCGTGTCGAAGCATTGGGCGCGGGTCGAATTCAGGATCACTTCGATTCCGCCAATCCGGATCAGACTTGCGTCACCGATGGGAACGATGCTTTGGCCAAAAAACTGCTCTGCATTCCGGATGTTGCGGAGAATCTCAACTTCGGCGTCGATCGGCTCACCGGTTTCCGGTGCTGATTTCGCTCCGAACCGCAGCATCATCCGAGCCCCCTCGCCCGCTGCGTGACAGAGCTGAACGGCTACCGGGTCCCAGATTGAGCCGAAGGCAATATTCTCGAGGTTACCGGCCATGGCTTCTGCCAGCAGGACGGTCGCATCCCCGGCCGTTCCCCCACCGGGATTGTCCCACATGTCCGCGATCGTGACCGGACCACGTTCACAGGACAGTGCCTTGGCGTAGGCTTCGGCCGGAGTAGTTCAGCACTTCGCACCTTGCCGCGCAGCTTGAACAGGGCCTCTCCAAGGTCACGGGCAACTTCGGACCCAAGTGCCGGATCGTTGTTTGTCACTGCCAGCAACTTGGTCCCCATTTCGGGGACGTCGCCCGCCATGAAGCCATGGATGACCGAGAGAGACAAAAGGCCCGGCGTTTCCTGCTCCCGGCGGATCATCTCATCGACAAACCGGCGCATCGGCTCGGATGTTGTCGGGAAGACGTCAATCATCTTGGGATCGTAAACGCTCATTACAGGTTTGACTTCGCCTGCAACCGCTTGCCCGGCAATACGCCATGCATCCTCGGCCCGATCGACAAATCGATGTGGGGAAATTCCTTGAAGGCGATGAGCGCGTCAGCCGCGGCAACACGCTTTGCAGTCAGATGACTGTGCGGGTCGAACGTTGCAATAACAGGGACATCCGGGCCGACCACGGATCGAATTCGGCTCAGTAGATCCCCTTCCGGATCATCATACCCGTCAGCCACCATCGCACCATGCAGGCCAATGACGACAACGTCGAAAGGTCCACCTGCCACGATCTGATCCAGAATTTCGTCACGCAAGCCCTCAAAGGTCTGCCGCGAAACCAATCCGGCCGGATCTGCCCACGCCGCGGTACCTTCAACCAGTTCCCAGTCGTTTTCACAGGCAAACCGGCGCCCCACGGTGACGACGGCAGAACACAGGGTCGGAGTTTCCGGATGCTCCCCCGGCCTTGCCAGCAGCGACGCCTGAATGCGTTGATGTCAATCCGGATCGGTGAAACGTGTTGGTTTCTGTTGCCAGAGCTGCCGTAAAAGCGCGGGGCTTCGTCATGATCAGGACGCGGCTCCGAGAGGATTGGGCAAATATCCGGCAAAGCCGCAGATCTTCCAGCGCCCCTCCCTTCGGACACAGAAATAGAGCGTCTGCCACAACAAGCGGTCCTCGCCGCCATCTGCTTTCCGGATGCGGCCGTCGAATTTCTTGTGCGCGATCGCCCGGTTCCGTTGATGTCGATCTCGGTCAGGCGGGTAGCGTCGAAAATGGCGGCACGCGCGTCTTCGGCAAATTCCGTCGCTCTGAAAATTTCTGCCTGGCTCAACCAGCGTTCCCTGTAGGAGCCGAGATCCGGAAACCCGAGTTTCCAGTCGTCGGGATTGGGTACCTTTCCGCCGTCTACGCCAAAAAAGGCTGGTTCGTCAAAATCATCGGCCACCTGCTCCCAGTCTGCTGAGACGAAGGCATTGATGTCCCGCATGACAAGCATGTCCCAGATCTCGGAGCGATCTTCGTCTTTTCCTTCAAATGGATTTGTCTGGCTGTCTGGAAGGGCCTGCATATCGGAAACCATTTTCATTTTGACGGTTGATTTTGAAAAATATAAGGGTGAAATAAAACCAATGTCAAACCACTATGTAAATCATTTTCATTTTGGAGCCAAATATGTCTATCAAACGCTATGGTGCTGAAAAATCAGGTGCCGGCGGCCAGAATCTGCCCTTCGCTCGAGCCGTTGAAGCTGACGGCTGGCTTTATGTCTCCGGCCAGGTACCGATGAAGGATGGTGAGATTGTCGGCACGGGGATTGTCGAACAGACTCACCTGACCATCAAGAATGTTGTCGCGATCCTGGAAGAGGCCGGGTACGGCCTTGAACATGTTGTCCGCGTCGGTGTCTGGCTCGATGATCCGCGCGATTTCTGGTCATTTAACGGCGTCTACAAAAGCTATTTCGGTGAACACCCACCGGCACGCGCCTGTGTCCAGTCAACCATGATGGTGGACTGCAAGGTCGAGATTGATTGCGTCGCTTACAAGAAGCCGGCCTGATCCCATGCGGGATATCCTGTCCGTTCTGCAACAGATCGAGCCGGAGCTGTCCAAGTCGGAACGGATCCTGGCTGCATTGTTGCGCAACGATGCCGAGTTCATCGTCAATGCCGGCATTACGGATGTTGCTGAACGGGCAGGTGTATCGCCGCCGACCGTTACCCGTTTTGCCGTCGGCTTGGCTGCGAGAGTTACACCGCCTTCAAGGTGCAGGTTGCCCAGGTCACCTTCGCCGGAACCAGGTACCTGACCGCTAATGCGGCTTCTGACGCGCCGCGCGATATTGCTGACAGTCTTCTGGCTCAGTTTCAGGATGCAGCGACCAACACGCGCAAAGCGTTGGACATGGAGTCGGTGCTTGCAGCTGCAGATGCGATCTCGACCGCCAATCTGCTGGCAGCGTTCGGTGCGGGCGGGACCTCCTCGATGATTTCGGACGAAATGCAGAACCGGTTTTTCCGCCTGGGTCTGCGTACGGTGAGCGTGACGGATCATGCCATGCAGCTGATGCAGGCGGCCACCATGAGGACCGGCGATGTCATCATTGCGTCGTCTGTCTCTGGCCGGAACCTGCAGATGGCACGTGCGCTGGAGGCAGCGAAGACCTACGGGGCAATCGTAATCGCCCTCACCCGCCCGGGTCGGCCCGTCGCCGATCTGGCCGATATCACGATTGCCATCGACCTGCCCGAAGGTGACAACATCCTGCGGCCAAGTACCAGCCGCTATGCCTTCCTGTTTGTGACAGATCTCTTGGCAACGCTTGTCGCCATGCGGCGGGGCGACGAGGCTCGAGAAAACCTCAGACGCGTCAAATACCAGCTCAGCAACACGCGCGATCCGGACGACAAGGAAGCCTCGGTGACTGATCAAACTCCGAAACCCGTTGCGGTGGTAACGGGCGCAGCCGGCGACATCGGCATGGCCATTGCTGCGCAGCTGTCAGCAACCCACATCATCGCCGCTGTCGACATCGACATGATTGCCCTCGAAGGCGCGGTGGAAAGTCTTGAAACCACGGTGCTGATATTGCTGCGATCCAATGCGACCTGACCAAGGCTGACGACCTAGCCCGGCTTGCCAAGGAAGCTGCCAGACTGGGGCAGGTCAATACAATCATCAACAACGCGGGCGCCGCTGCGGCACTTACGTTGCATCAGATGACTGCCGAAACGCTGTCCAGGGATCTCGCCCTCAATCTGGAGGCCGCGCTCAACTGCTTCAAGGCCTTTGAACAAGCCTTGATTTCAAGCGGTGCCGGCAACGTGGTCAATATTGCCTCTGTCAACGGGCTGTCTGTCTTCGGTCACCCAGCCTACAGCGCTGCAAAGGCCGGCCTGATCCATGCAACAAGGTCCATCGCCGTCGAATATGGGAAGTATGGCCTCAGATCGAATGCCGTCGCGCCTGGCACTGTTAAGACCCAGGCCTGGAAAATACGGCAGGCTGCCAATCCGGACGTCTTTGACGAGGCCCTTTCCTGGTATCCGTTCAAATCCCTGCCTGAACCGAACGACATTGCTCGGCAGTCTCATTCCTGATCAGTCCGGCGGCGCGTTGCATCACGGGTGTTTGCCTGCCTGTCCGACAGTGGGCTTCACTGCCGGGTCACCTGCCCTTGCCCGAACCTTCACTCAATCTCCCGATTTCGACGGATTTTAAGTCATGACCAAGTTTGTGCTCGACTGTTTCTACCGCCCTGCGGAGGATCTTGCTGCGTCTCGTCAGGAGTTTGCACTGACCAATACAAGCTCCAGGCCCCTGAAGGATTTCACGCTGGCCTACACGGCGGTCAACCGGGCCACGGCAAATGCCAAGCTTGAAAACGCAGCGAGTTTCAGCCGGATTGCGAATTTTCACGAAATCACGCCAAACACTGGCGAAACGATCGAACAGGCGAAACCTGGACCTTTGCCATCACCGGCCTGGCGAACGTGGCAAGACACCGGCTTGATGGTCCTAAGTCCGCCTATGTCAGCACCGGTGGCAGCGTCATCGAGGTGCTGTGCAATGATCTTGAAGCGCCGGAAGAGCTGGACAGCGGAGAACGCCGCAGCATGCCGGCTGGGCACCTTCCTCAACCGCTGCATATCGTTCCCTGGCCCCAGAAAGTGGAAATAACGGCCTTTGCGGACGACAAGACAAGCTTTCTTGTTGCCCAGGGCTCTGCAGAGGAAAAGGCGGCGGCGGCAAAGATCAACGCGCTCGCAGCAAGGCTTTTTCCAGGAGCGCCACATCCTTTCCGTTTTACTCAGTCGCATCATCAAATCGCGATTGAGTTCCAGCAGGACGATAGCCTTGCAGCTGACGGTTACCGGCTCGAATTTGCCCAAGCGAAAGCAGCCTTGCACTACAGCGGCCCCGTCGGCCGTGACTATGGCCTGACGGTACTCGCCCAGATGGCCTACGGCACCTATGAGGCACCCGGTACATTCAAGTATCCTGCACAGGGCGTGATTGAAGACGCCCCAAGGTTTTCCTGGCGTGGAACGATCTGGATG
>LZQR01000432.1_pt1 | contig 10335 bp, 15 predicted proteins | sample 768601 | NCBI WGS metagenome assembly LZQR01 (sample SAMN05207299, study PRJNA324521) | oil field metagenome | isolation source: sample BH-FW-24 from oil reservoir | place: India: Bombay High | collected 2015-12-04
TGATTGCACCGGAGCCGCGGTTCCGCGGGTTTTCCGCAGCGGCTTCTACAACTGGCACTTCGGCCGCGGCTGGAGGCGTAATGGTGATTTCGGCACCGTCACCATCGATCCATTCGAAAACTTCTTTGACGTCTTCTTCGTTGATGTTGTCGCCTGACAAATGCAACGTCCATTTCAGGAACAGTTCTTCCGGATTCAACTCGGCGATGTCTTCCGGCAACGCGGAATCATCCACCGTGACTTCAACGGTGCCCAACGTTTCCAATTCACGGAAAATACGAATCGGCTCGTTACCGGTTTGCAATAATTCTTTTTCAGGCAGTACTTCGATGGTCCAGACGCCGCCCGCACTTGGTGCGGCAACCGGCGCTTCGGTAACCGCTTCAGCCGGTGCCGAGGCCGGCGCAGCACCCGAGCCATCATGACTGAGAATGGCTTCTAAGGCCTGCTGCACTTCCGACGCTTTTTTCATCATCGATTTCTTCGTGGTTTTGCAGGCGCGTCATCATGTCTCGCAACACATCCACCGCTTGTAACATGACGTCTGAGGCTTCCTGAGTGACATCACGACGTCCGTCGCGCATTTCATCCAGCAAGGTTTCCAAAACGTGGGTGAAATCGATGATTTCATTGAATCCGAAGGTACCGCTTCCACCTTTGATGGAGTGGGCTGCACGGAAAATTTCGTTGATCTTTTCATTATCCGGGGTGCCGGGCTCCAACTCCAGTAACCCGGCTTCCATCACGTCCAACCCTTCAAAACTTTCTTCCAGGTAGGTTTGTCGAAACGTTTCCATCATGTCCATAGCGGTATCCTCAGAACAGTTCTACATCACCTTCAACAGGCTTCGATCCAATATTATTAATATAACGGCTTTCTTCTGCAGCCAATGTTTGGTTATGCATCGCATTCAATCGTCTCACCCGTACCCGACCGGAATTCGGGTAATATAAAATTTTTCTCGGATAGACATCGCCGATGTCTTGCGAAACGATTTTAAAGCCTTCCGTATAAATGTAATCAAACGCAAAGCCAATATTGTACCAACCAATGTTGGTGGTGGAGCTCATGATGCGCCCGCCCCCAAACAATTTGAACTCCAAACGATCGCGCTTGGCGCCCAAATTCAGCAAGGCGTTGACCAGGTTTTCCATGGCATAGTTGCCGTAACGGTTGGCATCCGACAGTTCGGAGGCGCCGGTGGCGTTCTTATCCACCGGCAACATAAAGTGATTCATCCCGCCGACCCCCGTGACCGGATCCCGGACACAGGCCGAAATACAAGACCCTAAAACCGTTTCAATGCGCTCGTTTTCTCGTGTTACGTAAAACTCACCCGGTAAAATTTTATAGGTTGTGATGCCCTCGGCTGGATCCACACTTTTTTGCATAATTCGGTCAAACCCGTCTGCGATACTTGTTGTTTTTATAGCTGTAATACTCGCATTTATTCAAAAAAGTGGCAAGTATTACTTGCATAATTTTATGGTTTTTGCCTAGCTTCCCGAGCTTGTTTTTGCGCTTGGCGGCGCTTTTTGAAGAAACGGCTCAACATCTCACCGGTTTGATCCGCCATCACACCGCTTGTGACCGCCATCTGATGATTCAAGTGTTCATGCTGCACCAAATTCATCAACGAACCGGCCGAACCGGTGCGCGGGTCAGCCGCACCGAACACCAAACGTTTGATACGGGCATGCACCAAGGCACTGGCACACATCGGACAGGGTTCCAAAGTGACGTAAAGGTTAAATCGACTAATCGATAATTCTGCCAGGCCTGGCCAGCAGCGCGCAGTGCCACCACTTCGGCGTGTGCCGTCGGGTCATGCGATTGAATGGTTTGGTTCCAGCTTCGGCCACCAGTCCGTTTTGGTGAACCAATACGGCGCCGACGGGCACTTCGCCCTGGCTTTCCGCTTTTTCGGCCAGCGTGATGGCATGTTGCATCCAAAACCGGTCTTGTTCGGTTTGAGACAAGGCGTCAGGACACAACATGAATCGAATCGGAGGGGTTTATTCCCACTCAATAGTCGCCGGTGGCTTACTGGAGATGTCGTAAGTCACTCGGGTAATGCGAGGGATTTCATTGATGATACGGTTCGAGACTTTTTCCAAGAACTCATACGGCAGATGCGCCCAACGCGCCGTCATGAAATCGATGGTTTCAACGGCACGCAAGCCACCACATAATCGTAACGGCGCGCATCTCCAACCACACCGACTGATTTCACCGGTAAGAACACCGTGAACGCCTGTGAGGTTTTGTCGTACAAATCCGCGGCACGCAACTCTTCAATGAAGATGTGGTCCGCTAAGCGCAAAATATCGGCGTACTCTTTTTTGACTTCGCCCAGAATACGAACCCCCAAGCCCGGTCCTGGGAAAGGGTGACGATATACCATATCCGACGGCAAGCCCAGTGCAACGCCCAGTTTACGGACTTCATCCTTGAACAGTTCCCGCAACGGCTCCAGCAACTCCAGCTTCATATCTTCCGGTAAACCACCGACGTTGTGGTGAGATTTGATGACTTTGGCCTTACCGGTTTTCGAACCGGCGGACTCAATCACATCCGGATAGATGGTGCCCTGAGCCAACCACTTCACGCTGGTCAACTTACCGGCTTCCTGGTCGAAGATTTCAATAAAGGAATGCCCGATGATTTTGCGTTTCTTTTCCGGATCGCTTCGCCTTTCAAAGCGTCCATAAAATAAGTCTTCCGCATCGACACGAATGACTTTAATCCCCATGTTCTCGCAAACATCGCCATGACCTGATCGCCTTCCTGATGGCGAAGCAAGCCGTGATCAACGAAAACACAGGTGAGCTGGTCGCCGATGGCTTTGTGCAATAAGGCCGCCACGACTGAGGAATCCACCCCGCCGGACAAGCCAAGCAACACTTCGTCGGAACCGACTTGCTCGCGAATTCGCTCCACACTGTCATCAATAATGTTTTCGGTGGTCCAAAGTTTTTCACAGCCACACAAGTCAACAATAAAACGCTCGATAATGCGCTGACCTTGCTTGGTGTGCGTCACTTCCGGGTGGAATTGAATGCCGTAGAAACGTTTGTCTTCATTCGCCATCCCGGCCACCGGGCAATTCGGTGTAGACGCCATCAACTTGAACCCGTCCGGCATCGCATCGACACGATCCCCATGAGACATCCAAACATCCAACATGCCGTGCCCTTCCGGTGTCACATGATCTTCGATGTCTTTCAGCAAATCGGTATGGCCGCGGGCGCGCACCTGAGCATAGCCATATTCATGCTCTTTGGCATGGATGACCTTCCCTCCCAGCTGTTCGGCCATGGTTTGCATCCCATAACAAATCCCGAGCACCGGCACACCCAACTCAAACACCATTTGCGGTGCCACTGGCGCGTCATCACCAATCACCGTTTCCGGACCACCGGAAAGGATAACCCCCTTGGCACCAAAATCGGCAATGACTTTTTCTTCGATATCCCAAGGTTCCACCTCGCAGTACACACCGATTTCACGAATGCGTCGAGCAATCAACTGGGTATATTGCGAACCGAAATCCAGAATTAAAATCCGATCTTGATGAATGTTGTTTTGTGACATATCTAGGGGTTTCCAACTAAAACTAAGAAATATAAGACTTAAACCCATACGGCGCGCGCCGGCGCCGTTGGCATTACACGCGATAGTTCGGTGCCTCTTTGGTGATGGTGACATCGTGCACGTGGCTTTCGGCCATGCCGGCTCCGGTCACACGCACAAAACTTGGCTTGGTATTGAACTCATGAATGTCTTTACAGCCGGTATACCCCATGCTGGAGCGGATACCGCCGACCAATTGATGGATAATCGGTGCCAACGCGCCTTTATAGGCCACGCGCCCTTCAATGCCTTCCGGCACCAGCTTGTCTGCGGCATTGGACGATTGGAAATAACGGTCGGAAGAACCTTGTTTTTGTGACATGGCCCCCATGGAACCCATACCACGGTAGGACTTATAAGCACGCCCTTGATAGTATTCCACTTCGCCCGGAGACTCTTCTGTTCCTGCAAACATGCTGCCCAGCATCACCGCAGAAGCACCGGCCACCAACGCTTTGGCAACGTCCCCAGAGAAACGGATACCGCCGTCGGCAATAATCGGAATACCCGAATCTTTCAACGCCGCGGCCACATTGGCGATGGCCGATAACTGTGGCACACCGACACCGGCCACGATGCGCGTGGTACAAATCGAACCAGGACCGATCCCGACCTTGACCGCATCCGCACCGGCTTTCATCAAGTCCAGCGCGGCTTCTGCCGTCGCGATATTGCCGCCGACCACGTCAATTTGCGGGTAATTTTCTTTCACCCATTTCACGCGATCCAGAACACCTTGGGAATGCCCGTGCGCCGTATCAACGATAATCACATCCACACCGGCTTTTACCAGTGCCGCGACGCGATCCGGCGTATCCGCCCCGGTTCCCACGGCAGCCCCCACGCGCAAACGACCGTTTGAATCTTTCGCAGCGAACGGGTGTTCAGAGGATTTTTCCATATCCTTAACGGTGATCATCCCTTTCAGCTTAAAGGCATCATCCACCACCAACAAACGCTCCAAACGGTGTTCGTGCAACAGTTCCAGCACCACCTCACGTTTTTCCTTTTCCTTCACCGTCACCAAACGGTCCTTCGGCGTCATAATTTGCGAAACCGACTGGGAAACATCGTCCACATAACGTAAATCACGGCTGGTGACGATGCCGACCAGATCATCGCCATCCATCACCGGCGCGAAGACACTCGGTTTTCTAGTGTTTTGTCTAATACGGTCTGCACGGTATCGTTCACCTGTACGGTAACCGGCTCCAGAATCACACCATGCTCGTACTTCTTCACTTTGGTGACCACATGCGCCTGTTCGGCAATCGTCATATTCTTATGCACGATCCCGATTCCGCCTTCCTGTGCCATCGAAATAGCCAACCGCGCTTCGGTGACGGTGTCCATAGCCGCAGACACGAATGGAATATTCAATTCAATATTACGTGACAATCGTGTTTTCAACGACACGTCGGATGGCAACACATTCGAATGAGCGGGTACCAATAAAACGTCATCAAAAGTGAGGGCTTCTTGCAGGATGCGCATATATCTATCTACCTTTATAAATTTTATAGGCCAATTAGTATTTTTGCGTAACCCCGGTCAAGCGGGCAAAAACACCAATTTAACTATTTATTTCAACAACTTAAATGAAATAACCAGTTAAAAACCTAAATAAAACATGAATTTTAGCTGAATAGTGTACATTATAAGGATTGACAGTGTCGGGGTAAACTTAATAAGTTATACACCCATACGAAAAATGTAAAAAAACGGGGCTGATTCAACGTTTTTTCGCTTTTATTCGTTCAGATTTGTGATTAGAATAATACCGAGCTTAGAAATCTTACAAAAACAAGCTTATTTTCGAACTTGGAGGATATACATGAAAAAATTATTTGTGAGTGCTGCTGTTGTTGCAACCATGTCGCTAGCCGCGTGTTCAACCAACCAGACAAAAGACCTTTCTTCTTACGACGACATCATCGGTGAAGCCGCTTCCATTCATGCTGAAGCAGCTAAAGACGGTTATGTCTGGAAACAGAAGAAAATGAAAAAAGCGTATGTTGATCACTACATCGCCCTAGCCGAAGAAGCCAAGAAAAAAGGCGACGACGCGACGGCCATGAAATATGCGAAAGAAGCACTTAAATCCGCTAACGCTGAAATGAACCAAGAAGTGAAGTATGCGGACATCCAACCAGGTTGATTAAAAATAAGCTTGGCACTCAGCCGAACTGAATAAAAACCGCCAGGCCTGGCGGTTTTTTATGTCTGAAGTAAATAATTGGCATAATATTTCTACCCACTATTTTCCATTCAAATATTGCTCATCGGTAAAGCAGCTCACCCATTCGGGCTTCATCAATACCAGTGCCAGAATCAACATGCCGTTCACAAACCCTTCCGGTATCGCCATTAAGGGGATATATGGGATAAACGAGCGTTCCAACGTCTCCAAACTCTGTACCCCGCTGAACCCCATCACCGCGGCGGCCACCAACAACGATACCACCGAGCTGATACCCGCTGCGAAAAACCGTTCAACAACACAAACACAAAGAAATTACGATCCAGATATTTGTACGCCAGAATGGCAATCCACCACACAATCAAAATCGGCACCACCCCCATCATGACCATATTCAGTCCGTAAGCCATCCAACCGGCATTCCCGAGAATCGTCACGCCCAGTAATGCCACGCTCATGCATAAAATGGCGAACTGCGCACCGAACATCAAGGTTGTCAGAGCCGCCAGTAACAGATGGAAAGTGATGCCGCCACCGAGTGAAGCCCCGGAATTCCACAACAACAAGACGATGACCGTCATCCCCAAAAAGACATGCTGTGCTTCCTTGTCTTGAATTTTGAACCAAGGCGCGGTACGCACCGCCCAAACAAAGCCGCCGCGCACAACAAGCCGCCACCGGCCAGCCAACCCCACGCCAATCCCGCATCTTGCAGATTCATATCGCCCCCTGTACCACCTTCGGTCGTTTCCGGCCATCCGGCCTCTTTTCAACAATCTTTACTGAGAAAAGTCGTCAAATCGATTATTATTTTACCCTCGCAGAATCAACCTGGAGTCAAAATGCGTCCTTTTAAAATCATTTTTGCCTTTTTATACGACTTACTGTTACTGTGCGCCGTCTGGTTTGTCGCCGCCATTCCGTTCGTTATCTGGCAAGGGCCGGGCTTTGAAAAAGAGACGGTCAAACTCGTGGCCTTTCAAGTGTACTTACTGGCCATCACCTATGTCTACCTCAGTTATTTCTGGGTGCTCAACGGCCAAACGCCCGGCTTACGCGTCTGGCACCTGCAAATCTTACGTCAGGACGGTTACATCATGACACGTCACAATGCCAATCTGCGTTTTTTAACCGGCATACTGCTGTTTCCCATCGGCTGGCTGGGGCTATTCATCGGGCCCCAAAAGCAAACTTTGCAGGATTTACTCGCACAGACTAAAATAGTGCCCACTCAAAAACGGAACCCAACCAATGACGATCATCATTCATGAAAACGCACTCACTTACGAGCAAAGCAAAGAGCTGTCTCGCTCGTTCGGTACACCGGAAAAAAACCAGAATCATTTCAGAATCCACGCCGAGCAAGTGGACCAGGACAAATTGAAAAGCCTTTCCGACAAATGGCAGATTGACATGAATGTCCTGCCGGAAACATTTGATCCAACCAACGTCAAACTGGTCATCAGTGACATGGATTCCACCTTGATCGGCATCGAGTGCGTCGACGAAATCGCCGACATGATGAACATCAAACCACAGGTTGCGGAAATCACCGAAGCGGCCATGCGCGGTGAATTGAACTTCGAGGCCTCATTGACGCAACGCGTTCAATTACTGGCGGGACTGGAAACCGACGCCTTGCAAAAAGTATACGATGAACGCCTCTTCCTGAATTCCGGTGCCGAAACCTGGCTCAGCGGATTGAAAGAGCAAAAAATCGCTTTTGCCTTGATTTCGGGCGGTTTCACCTTTTTCACGGAACGGCTACAAAAAGAACTCGATATCGATTTCACCCGCGCCAATGTTTTGGAAGAGGAAAACGGCCGTTTGACAGGCAAAGTCAAAGGCAGCATCGTCGGCGCGCAAGCCAAAGCCGACTTTTACAGGAGCTGTGTGACCAGCTCGACATCTCGTTAAATCAAACCATCGCCATTGGCGACGGGGCCAATGATTTGTTGATGATGACCGAAGCGGGCCTCAGCATCGCTTATCACGCCAAACCGAAAGTGCAAGCCCAATCCAACGTGGCACTGAACTACGGCGGGCTAGACAAAGTCCTGGACTTTATTGGTTAAGCTTTCGCTCACATCACCAAACCGGGTGAAAGGCAATAAAAAAGCCCAACATGTGTTGGGCTTTTTTATGTTAAGTTGAAAGCCGTTAAAAATCAGAACATGTTCTTTTCATATTCTTGAACCGCGACAACGACATATTTCCCAAGCGTGGATTCATAGCCAGGCCATTGACTGGCAGTATCCTTCATGAACGGCTCTTCCATCAGCTTCGGTTTGATTTCGAAATCCGACATTCCTTCATCGTAGTATTCGCCCGTCTTGTTATAAACTACTTCACAGAAGGTTTTAAAATCCGTAATCAGTTTCTGTCCGTCGTGTTTGCCGTGCCCCGGAATGAATTGCTTCGCCGGCAACGCCGCCAATTGATCCATCGCGTCAATCGAGCCCAAGTAAGAACCGTCCGCCATATTGGCAATACGGCGCATCATCATGTCGCCGGAATAAACCGTCTGGTCCTCGACCACTTCCACGGCCAAATCGGCCACGGTGTGCACTCGCCCAAAATGATGGATTTTCAAAGTCGTATCACCGACTTTCATCACTTCACCGCCCTTCAACACTTTTGTCGGACTGGTCGCGACCGTACCGCTGATGGCATTATCGGTATTACGCTGCATGAAACCGATCCAGAATTCTCCGGAACCGTTCTTAATCTGATCGATCACTTCCTGATGAGAGTAAATTTCCACGTCCGGGTTGGCTTTTACGAACGCATGATTCCCTAACCAGTGGTCGCCATGGAAGTGAGTGTTAATGACCTTGATGACCGGCTTATCCGTAACGGTTTTGATCTGACGCAAAATCATCTCACCGATTTGCACCGACCCACCGGTATCGATCACAACCACACCTTCCGACGTGACGATGAAGCCCGGGTTACTGAAAAAGCCGAAGTTCTGCGGAGACGGCTCCGGATCCTGAGCCATCAAGTAGTAACAGCGATCCGACACCTTCGTCACCGGCACATCCGGAACGTCTGGGCCTCGGATAATCATTTCATCACTGGCATACAGAGGCTTCAGCGCGGACATTCCGACCAAACCGGCCGTCAGACCAAAAGCGCTTTTGAATAAATCACGACGTCCCATTGAACTCATATCGTCTTCCTTTTTGTTCTTTTACAATTCGATTTTCGAAGGTTCGCTATTATAATCAATGCTTTCCGCAACCGCCATTGATGTTTTTATCACGGTTCCGGCAGGGTCAACAACCTTCGGATAGATACAGCCTGCCACCGGCATTCAAGGTTTCTTAAAAATCTTCGATGGCTTATCTTATATAATGCTTGCGTTAAAGAATTCAACCTTACTCGAAAATTGGCAAATATTATGGAACTACTGAAATCCTACCTTGATATCACCGTATTCAGCTTACTGGGGCTGATGAGCTTTATCATGGTATGGCTCACCATCGAACGTAAACTGTTTTTTTCCCGCTTAGACCTTTCCCAGTTTGACAGTTTGGAAGCGCTTAAAATCGCCACCACCAATAACCTCACCACCATCGCCAGTATCGGCTCCAATGCGCCTTATGTCGGTTTATTGGGCACTGTCCTCGGCATTCTGGTCACGTTTTATGAACTGGGCCTCAATAATCAAATCGAAACCGGCCAGATCATGATGGGCTTGGCGCTGGCTTTAAAAGCCACCGCGGGCGGAATTGCCCTGGCGATTCCCAGCATCATTATCTACAACGGGTTACTCCGCAAAGTGGATACGATTGAATTGGAATACCTGGCGATGCAAAAGCGCCAAACCCAAGCTTAAACTGCTGGAGCTGAGGCCATGAAACGATTCGACCAAATCAATGTCATCCCGATGATTGACGTCATGCTGGTACTGCTGGCGATCGTGCTGACCTCGGCCAGCTTCATCGTACAGGACAAGCTGGGCATTGACCTGCCCGAAACCCAGGAAACTCACAGCTATCAGCCGCCTGAAACCATCGACATCCGCCTGGCCATCGATGCCGACAACCAATTTTATCTGAACGACAACGCCATTACGCTGGCTGAGCTGGAAAACGCGTTGTTGTCGGCCAACCCGGACAAGCCCATTGAAATCCGTGTTGATCGCGCCACCGATTTCGGTTACTTCACCCAATTAATCGACCTGCTGAAAAACACCAGCTGCACAACCTGAACATTCTGACAAGGAAGCAGAATGGCTAAACCGGGCCGCTTGGCATTTTTCATCACCTTTACCCTTTACGCGGTGCTGGGCACTTTTTTATGGAAATCATTGAAAGTCCCGGCATTGGAAACGCAACTGGCACCAGTGGAAGTGACCACCGCCATGTTCCAATCCTTGCCGGAGCCGGAACCTAAACCGGAACCTAAACCGGAACCTAAACCGGAACCTAAACCGGAACCTAAACCGGAACCTAAACCGGAACCTAAACCGGAACCTAAACCGGAACCTAAACCG
>LZQR01000433.1_pt1 | contig 10333 bp, 12 predicted proteins | sample 768601 | NCBI WGS metagenome assembly LZQR01 (sample SAMN05207299, study PRJNA324521) | oil field metagenome | isolation source: sample BH-FW-24 from oil reservoir | place: India: Bombay High | collected 2015-12-04
TCAAATGTTTGGTCGGCACAGACGCGACCGCTGGCGTCACCGATTTTCCTGCCACGGCCGGCGCGTTCACGCGTTCTGTTCGAGCGATGGGCATCGCTTTATTTGGTGGCTCGGAAAGACTCGCTTGGGTTTGCGGCTGAACCTTGTCTTCCTCTGACTCGACGGCATCCGATGACGAACTGACGGGGAGCACCGTCTCCTGGGGCACGGTTCGATACGCCGCCAGTTCATGATTGACCGCCTGAGTTTGCATTTGAAAATACGCCCAGCCGTAGTACCCCAAACCGGCCAGAACAAACACCGCCAAAGCACTGCCGCCCAACCAGCGCAGCGGATGACCACTTGGTTGGCGGGCTTGTTGCATGGCCTGCAAAACGCCCTGCGCTCGCTGCCGCTTTGCATTTTCCAAGGACGCTTCCGATTGATACCCCGGTATTTGCGACAGACTCCAATCCGGCACCTTCGACTCATTTGTCCCAGCCGGAGCTACTTGAAGACGCTTTTCCGGCATCGCCTCAGTCAGCATATCAGGTTGCTGCACTTTATCTTCAAACGAGGAAGACACCACATCCTGCCCGTCGACTAAACGCTCAGATGTGACCGTTTTCCGGTTTTGACCAGGCCTGGCCGTTTCTTCAGAAACGCTTCCCGCCGTCTGTTTTTCGGCGGCCGCTTTTCTCAAGGCATCCAGCAACACACTCATTTAGTTACTCGTCGTCTGTAACAGCGGTTTCATGGCTTTCAAGTCACCGTGCTCGATATCCGGGTTATTAATAATGATCGGACGAATAAAGATAATCAGCTCCGACTTTTGAACAGTATCATCCCGATAGGAGAATAAGTCGCCCACCCAAGGAATGTCGATCAAACCCGGTACACCTTCACGCTGGTTACTGTGTGTATCTTGAATCAAACCACCGATAATCGCCGTCTGCTTATCACGCAACCGTAATACCGAATCCATTTCGCGTTCCTGAATCACCGGCACCTTACTGACGATATTTTCTTTCGCCAACTCCGGGTTCGGGTCGTCCACATAACTGACGATGCGCGATAAGGTCGGACGGATATTCAGTGAAATCTCACCGTCGTCGGTAATGAACGGCGTCACATGCATCATGAACCCGACCGGCACCGAGTGCACCATGGTTTCATAGGTCGTAACCCCCGCACTCACCGACGTGGCGGATTCCCGGTTCACGTCGACGGTGAAATAGACTTCGTTTTTCACCACTTTCAATAACGCCGCCTGGTTGTTCATCGCCATGATTTTCGGGCTGGACAAGACTTTGGTGTCGCCAAATTTTTGCAACAATTTGATGCCCAGCGAGAAATCCCAAGTGCCCAATGACGTCAGGTTGATGGAAAGTTCGGATCGTTGGATAAATTGCTGCCCAGCATACTTTGGGTAATGGCGCTGGAACCGGACGAGTTCGAGGTTACCGCACTCCAATCCACCCCGGCCTGATACTGGTCATTTAACTCGACTTCCACCACCGTCGCTTCAATCAGGACTTGTTTATTGGTACGGTGCAAAGTGTTTTCCAAATAAGCTTCGATTTCTTTATGTTGTCGACCGGTTGTGAACACGGTCAACAACCCGGCTTCTTTATTGACCACTACGTTTTGCACTTTCTCAGAGGTGGTGGACGTCACTGTCTCCATGGCCTGGCTACTGCTCCCCTCGGCATAGTTACCACCCCAGTACTCTTGCCCCATGTTCTGTCGATCGGTTTGACGGTCACCATCATAAGTGCGCTTATGAGACACCGTTTTAATCGGCTTGACTTCCAGCATCGCCATGGCCGAGACGTTTTCTTCCAGTGTTTTCCAGAAATCGTTGACCGCTTTGGTATCCAGCTTGAACTGACTGTTCTGATTGCCGTTATTCAAGCTGACGCCTTGCGCCACATTGCCGACCGACATTTTCATGACCGTCGAATCGTTAATGTGTTTCGTCACATTGACGTAGTCGACTTCATAGCTTTTCCAAAACGGCTTGTCCGGCGTGATGACAATGGTGTCGCCTTGCAACTCGTACAACGCATCGATTTGCGCCGTCACGCGCTGTAAAATGCGTTCCAAAGGCTGGTTAATGGCATTGATAGTGACCCGCCCCTGCACCGCGGATGACAGATCCAGTTGCTTATCGGCGTTTTTCGCTAAATTGAACAACAAATCCGATACCGGCACGTTAATCGCGGACACACTATAACGCTTAATGTTTTTTGCTCGCTCGGGTCGAGATTGATTGGTTCGTCGGTTACCAATTCGGGAATCGCCGCCGGCTTGGCCGTCGATTGCGCCATATCGTCTTCCGGCGTCAAATGCCCTTGCAGATTGAACTTATCCGATACCGGCGGCGCCAAAGGCTCACGCTTGACACTGTCCGAGGTACTGCACCCCGCCAGAATCCAAAGCAGGCCTGGGAGAATTAACGCTATTTTCTTCATGATGCTTTTTCATTCCTTTTTACGCGCCCTAAGATCCGGCTGAAACGCCTCGCTCTTTGGGCGAGCGCGCAATCATTTCTGCCACACTGGAAACCGATACGATACGGGATTCAGCGCCCGACAAGGTTTGTAAATCGATTTGTTTGTTTCGTAAGACCGATCCCGCTTCCGCTCTCGGGTCGTAAAGCAGCCGAAACTGAATATCCGAAGGATCGCTTTGCGCATCGACGACTGCAAACAAATGTGCGCGATTGGCCACATCCAACCCGTTCAAAACGTTGGAGTACACATTATCAAAACGCCGCAACGGCATGGCACTGACAAGAATCAACGGTTTAGAAGCCGATTGGGTACGCAAAAAACGCCGCGTCTCACGATCCATATCCGTCAACTGCACCAAACGCTGAGAACTGACACCGAAATGCGCCGCCGTGTCCGCTAATTGTTGCGTAGCCTGCCACCAAGCCACCGGCTCGGTTGTATCGGTCGGAATGTCCGAATTCGCCTTATCCGCGAACCAAAGCACGACCACGACAGCCACCACCATAAAGGACGCCACCAAGCCCAAGGCCAATCGAGACCGAATCTTGTTAGACTGGGGTACCAGTCCTTTGAAGTGCGAGGCTTTTAAACGCGCATCGCCTTTCGAAAAAGCCACCATCAATAACTTATCGGCCAAGAGATTAATCGAGCGTGGCAGACCGCCCGTGGCCTGCCGGATACGTTTGGCAATGCTCAGTGAAAATAAATCCGCCTGCATATACCCCGCCACCCGCATTCGGTAATTCAGATAATGCATCACTTCGTCATCGTCCAATGGCTGAATCGTGAAGTGGTTGGCCACCCGATCTTTGAACGGGCGAACGCGCGGATCCTGCAAGGTCACGTCCAATTCCGGCTGACCGAACAACACCATTTGCAACAACTTATCTTCCTCGGTTTCCAGGTTTCCCAGCAACCGCAACTCTTCCAAGGCATCCAGCGTCATCGCCTGTGCCTCATCAATCAACATCACCACCCGCCGGTTTTGACGGTATTCGTCAATCAGAAAACGATTCAATCGTGTCATCAATTCCGGTTTACCGTCCTCCGGGTTCACCGGAATCGATAACTCGGTGCAAATAAACGTCAATAAGGCTTTGTCCGACAGGGTCGGTGATGAAATGTACACTTGAATATAATTGGCGGGCAACCGATCCGATAGTAGGCGCAGCAAAGTGGTTTTGCCGACACCGACTTCACCGGTCACCGTAATGATGCCGTCCCCACGCTCGATGGAAAACAGCAATGCCTGCGCAATTTCGTCTCGCGCGGCTTGTTTATAGAAGAACGTCAAATCCGGTGAAATTTTAAACGGGAGTTTCTTCAGACCAAAGAAAGAGCAATACATAGATGTTTGATAACCACACTTAACGGTTCGTTCAATTGTTTATTTTATCCTTGCCATACGACACGCATTCGGGCGAAGAACCGATATTTAAAGTTTGTATATATGATAACAACTTAACCGTCATTTCGTTGTTTTTTATTCCGCAAAAACACGGAAACCAACTCGATCGATACCAACCTGCCCCGCCTAAAACACTGTCACGTCTTACCCGGTATTTTAATCCGTAAAAATACGATTCACAAATGCTTGTTTTAGCCGAGGCCGCAAACCGAATCTTTGCCAGGCCTGGTCAATTTATCTGACAGGCATAAAAAACCTGCCGGCGGCAGGTTTTCAACAGTCGATTCAAAAAGGCTCTTTCGAGCCTGAACGAAACGATCTTAGTTCTTTTCTTGGTCAACGATTTTGTTGGCTGAAATCCAAGGCATCATCGCACGTAGCTTACGCCCGACGACTTCGATACCATGCTCTTCGTTCAAACGACGTTGCGCTGTCATGGACGGATAGTTCGATTGACCTTCCAAGATGAACTTCTTAGCGTACTCACCGGTTTGGATGTCTTTCAACGCTTGACGCATGGCTTCACGCGACTCGTCATTGATAACTCGAGGACCGGTCACATATTCACCGTACTCTGCATTGTTGGAGATGGAGTAGTTCATATTGGCAATCCCGCCTTCGAACATCAAGTCAACAATCAACTTCAACTCATGCAAACATTCGAAGTACGCCATTTCCGGCTCATAACCCGCTTCAACCAACGTATCGAAACCGGCTTTAACCAGCTCAACCGCACCACCGCAAAGAACCGCTTGCTCACCGAACAAATCGGTTTCACACTCGTCACGGAAGTAGTTTCGATGATACCGGTACGACCGCCACCAATCGCTGACGCATAAGACAAAGCGATGTCTTTCGCTTTACCGGATGCATTTTGCTCAACAGCGATCAAATCCGGAATCCCGCCACCGCGAACGAATTCGGAACGAACCGTATGGCCCGGCGCTTTCGGCGCGATCATCACAACGTCCAAGTCCTTACGAGGTTCGATTTGGTTATAGATGATGGCGAAACCGTGGGCAAAGGCCAATACCGCACCTTGCTTGATGTTCGGCTCGATTTCTTCTTTATACAACACCGACTGGAACTCATCCGGCGTTAGAATCATCACCATATCAGCATTCGCGACAGCCGTTGCGACGTCTGCGGTTTTCAAACCATACCCTTCCGCTTTCTTGATGGAAGAGGAACCGGCACGCAAACCAACGGTTACGTCCACACCGGAATCCTGTAGGTTGGCCGCATGCGCATGGCCTTGAGAACCAAAACCGATAATCGCAACTTTCATGCCTTTGATGATAGAAAGGTCACAATCTTTATCGTAATAAACTTGCATTGTTTTTCCTTAAAAGTAAGTTAATCGTAATAATAAATCTTATTTTGTCCATTCGGATAATCGTTACAGGTGGAGCGATTTCTCACCACGCATCAGGCCGACTGCGCCGGAACGCACAATTTCAACAATCAAGCCTTCGTCGATCGCATCGATGAAAGCGTCAAGCTTCTGTGTTTCGCCCACCAACTGAACGGTGTAGATATTGGAAGTCACGTCAACGATGGTGCCACGAAAAATATCGCACAAGCGTTTGATTTCCTCACGCATACCGCCGACGGCTTTCAATTTCACCAGCATTAGCTCTCGCTCAATGTGCTGCCCTTCTGTGATGTCCACCACCTTGATGACATCAATCAAACGATTCAAATGCTTGACGATCTGCTCGATTTGCTGATCATCACCGCTGGTGACCAACGTCAAACGCGACATCGTCTCGTCATCGGTCGGCGCCACTGTCAGAGCGTGAATATTGTAACCACGTGCCGAAAACAAGCCCGCCACACGGGAAAGCGCACCAGACTCATTCTCAATCAACATTGAAATAATATGCTTCATTCGTCTCTCCCCCTTATACCAAAATCATCTCATCCAGACCGGCGCCGGCAGGAATCATCGGATAGACGTTCTCCTGCTGATCGGTCACGATGTCAATAAAGACGAAACGATCTTTGTATTTATCGGAAAAGACCTCTTCCAGCTCTTGTTTCATGGTTTTCGGATCTTCGATACGTACACCGACATGCCCATAGGCTTCGGCCAGCTTAACGAAGTCCGGCAAGGAATCCATATACGACATCGAATAACGACGATCGTAGAAGAACTCCTGCCACTGACGCACCATCCCAAGGAAGCCGTTGTTCAAACAGACCACCTTGATCGGCAAGCCGTATTGCAAGCAGGTCGACAATTCCTGAATGTTCATTTGAATCGATCCTTCACCCGTGACACAGATAACGGTCGATTCCGGAAAAGCCGCCTGTACGCCCATCGCCGCCGGCAAACCGAAGCCCATCGTGCCCAGACCGCCGGAGTTAATCCAGCGACGCGGCTTATTGAACTTATAGTACTGCGCGGCGAACATTTGATGCTGACCAACGTCCGACGTCACATAGGCATCGCCCTTAGTGACTTCCCAAACGGTTTCCACGGCCGCTTGCGGTTGATTTTGTGTCCCACCTGATCATAACGCAAACAATCAGTGGCACGCCAAGCTTCAATTTGCTCCCACCAGCTGGCCAAGGCTTCCTTGTCCACGCTTTTCTTGGTTTTGCTCAACAGCGACAGCATTTCCAACAACACTTGTTTGACCGGCCCGACAATCGGAATGTCCACCGCCACGTTTTTGGAAATCGACGCTGGGTCGATATCGATATGAATGACGCGAGCATCCGGGCAGAACTTTTCCAAATTCCCAGTCACTCGGTCATCGAAGCGTGCACCGATGGCGATAATCACATCGGAGTTATGCATGGTTAAATTGGCTTCATAAGTGCCATGCATCCCCAACATGCCGACAAATTGCTTGTCTTCCGCCGGATACGCACCCAACCCCATCAAGGTGTTGGTCACCGGAAAGCCCAAGGTACGCGCCAATTCCGTCAAGGCTTCCGACGCGCCGCCGAGCACCACACCACCACCGGTGTAAATGATCGGCTTCTTCGCTTTCATCATCATATCGATGGCTTTTTTGATTTGTCCGCTATGGCCTTTCGTTACAGGTACATAGGAGCGCAAACTGACTTCTTGTGGATATTCATAAGAGCTTTTGGCATTTTGGACATCTTTCGGGATGTCGACCACGACCGGACCGGGTCTACCGGTCGTTGCGATGTAAAACGCTTTTTTGAGCGTGATCGCGAGGTCTTTGACATCCTTGACCAAGAAGTTGTGTTTGACGATCGGTCTTGTAATCCCCACCGTATCGATTTCCTGGAAGGCATCCAGACCAATCATATTGGTGGCGACCTGGCCGGTGATGACAACCATCGGAATCGAATCCATATAAGCTGTCGCAATACCGGTGACGGTATTGGTGGCACCCGGCCCGGATGTTACAAGAGCGACCCCTGGTAGACCTGTAGAGCGCGCGAACCCGTCCGCTGCGTGAACCGCAGCCTGTTCATGACGGACCAACACGTGTTTCATTTTACGTGCATCCGTATCCAAGGCATCATAGATAGCAACGCCGCCCCTCCAGGATACCCCCAAATATGCTCTACGCCCTCATCTTCCAAATAATGAACAAGAATCTGGGCACCAGTTAATTCCACAACAACGGTCCTCCGTTTTGGTCGCAAAGCTCCGAAACCTGGTTGTTTTAACGGTTCGACAGCCTTGCCACGTTTAAAAATAACTTTAAAAACAAAGCCCTGCAGTTTCGCAGGGTAAGCAGGCGATTATAACGAACTTAGGCGCTTTTATAAACCCATAAGTTGAAATTAATCGGTTTGAAAATCACCGGAATAGAAAGTGCCGAACGGCGTTTAACGAAACTCCGGTAAAAACAGATTTTGACGATAGTGTTTCAACTCCTCAATCGACTCGTAAATATCGTCCAGCGCTAGGTGCGCGCCTTTTTTCTTGTGGGAAGAATACACGCTTGGCGCCCAGCGTCGGGCCAATTCCTTCAAACTGGACACGTCCAGGTTTCGGTAATGGAAAAACGCTTCCAATTCCGGCATCTGCTCAATCAGAAAACGGCGATCCTGACAAATGGTGTTGCCGCACATCGGCGATTTGCCTTTCGGCACAAAATCTTTCAGAAACTCAAGCGTCTGCAATTCCGATTCGCGCATCGAAATATCGCTCTCCTGCACGCGCTTGGTCAAACCGGAGTTGCCGTGATGCGTGGTACACCATTCATCCATTCCGTCCAGGTAATGCTGTTCCGTCTGAATCGCAATCACCGGTCCTTCGCCCAGTACATTCAATTCGGCATCCGTTACCACCGTGGCGATCTCGATAATCTGATCGGCTTTATGGTCTAAACCGGTCATCTCCAGATCAATCCAAATCAAATTATTTTCAGACTTCATCACTACACTCATTGAACCTTTTAAACTAGAATAGGCGCTAGTTTAAACTTTATTCGAGCCAGCCTCAACGCGCACAACGCCGGAAATGCGGAATTCGCCGCTTCTTCGACGTTCAAAAAACCGCGCGACTAACACAGGCACGCAAACAACAAGACAAGGCATCGTTCCATGAATTGGATTACCGTATTATTTGCAACCACCCTGATTCTTAACCTAGTCATCGAGCTGTGGCTCAACATCAAAAACCAGTTCCACATCGGTACCCACCGCAACCAAGTGCCGGAAGACTTCCAAAGTGTTGTCACCGAAGAAGCACACCACAAAGCCGCCGATTACAGCCGCGCCAAACTGCAACTCTCACGATTCGTCTTATTTTTCGACGCCGCCGTCTTATTGTTCATGACGCTCGGCGGCGGCTTTCAAGAAATTTACAATTACTGGCTGGCGACGGATCTATCACCCATCTGGCGTGATGTCGGTTTCTTGTTGTCTACCTTCTGGTTTTTGTCGCTACTGCACCTTCCGTTCGCCATCATCTCCACCTTTAAAATCGAAGAGGCTTTCGGCTTTAATAAAATGACCGTCGGCAAATTCATTTCCGACCTTGTCAAACAATGGTTGCTCGGCTTAATCATCGGCCTGCCATTGGCCTGGGCGGTGCTGTCGATTATGAATGCCTATTTCGACCAGGCTGGTGGTTTTATACCTGGGTGCTTTGGGTGGCGTTCAACCTGCTGTTACTTTGGGCTTACCCGAAATGGATCGCGCCGATTTTCAACAAGTTCACCCCGTTGGAAGACGGCGAAATGAAACAGCGCATTGAAGCCCTGCTGGAGCGCACCGGATTCGAGTCAAACGGCATTTTCGTCATGGACGGTTCCTCGCGTTCCGGTCACGGCAACGCATATTTTACCGGTTTTGGCAAAAACAAACGCATTGTGTTTTTCGACACCCTACTGGAGTCCTTAACACCGGAAGAAGTCGAAGCGGTACTGGCACATGAGCTGGGGCATTTCAAGCACGGCCACATCAAAAACGCATGATCGAATCCTTTGCCTTGAGCTTTGCCGGCTTGTTCGTTCTGGGCTGGCTGACGCAATTACCGGCGTTTTACCAAGGCTTGGGCATGACTTCGGAAACGCCAGCCGCCGCGTTATTGCTGTTTATGACCGCCATCCCGGTGATGTTCTTTTTCTTCGGGCCGATTGCCGCCTTCAAAAGCCGCAAGCACGAATTTGAAGCCGATGCCTTCGCATCACAAACCACCGGTTCGGCCCCGTTGATTTCCGCGCTGCTGAAAATGTATCGCGACAATGCCAGCAGCCTGACCCCGGATCCGACTTATTCAGCGTATCACGACAGTCATCCGCCGGCTAAAATCCGCATTGACCACTTAAAGTCGCTTGAAAAATAAAGCGCTAGTCCCTATTGAAAGCGATCAAGCGCAACGTTATTAACGAGATCAAACACAGGAACCGTAATTTATGACACACGAATTGCCACTAAAAGACCAATCCTGCACCGACATCGAAAAAGGCAGCAAGCCATTGATTATCCCCACTATTGAGAGCTACCTCTCACAAATGCCGGGCTGGGATGTGCCGTTGGATTACCTGACGCTCACCAAGACCTTCTCCTTCAAAAACTACCACCAAACCGTGGCGTTTGTGAACGCCGTCACCTGGGTGGCGCACAAAGAAGATCATCATCCGGAAGTGTGCTTTGGGTATAATCAATGCAAAATCACTCTGACCACCCACAATATCAAAGGACTGAGTCAAAACGATTTTATTCTGGCCGCCAAAATCGACGCTTTGCTGGCTTAACCCCCCTTAACCAAAGAAACCTTCGTGGCGAAACGCAAACTCAACCAACAACAACAGCGCCGGGTGAAGCAAAAGCAACATCAGGAGCGCACCGCCACGGAAACGGTCGGCGATTCCCAACTGGGTGAAAAACGACCAGGCCTGGTCATTACCAACTTCGGCAAACGTCTGCTGGTGGAGTCCGAAGACGGCCAACTCCACAACTGCGCCGTACGCCAACACCTGGGCAAGCT
>LZQR01000434.1_pt1 | contig 10319 bp, 11 predicted proteins | sample 768601 | NCBI WGS metagenome assembly LZQR01 (sample SAMN05207299, study PRJNA324521) | oil field metagenome | isolation source: sample BH-FW-24 from oil reservoir | place: India: Bombay High | collected 2015-12-04
GATCTAGAAAACATCATCAAACAAGGTGACAGCGTCAAGATTGAAAGAGCAGTTAACGACTACTTAAACACTCACCACCTCAGCAATGAGTCTGAAGCAGTGAAAGCAGTAAAAGAAGAACTGAATGTGATGAACCACTCTCGCTTTAGTTCAACGCAACAGGAATGGAAACCTAACTCTCTGATCGCCAAGGTCAAACAACTGGCTAAAGAGAAGAAAAGCAAACCTAGCCACCAGCTAGAAAAGCTCTAGTAAGTTCTTTAAATACTAAGATGACAAATGGCAGCTCACATCGAGCTGCCATTTTATTTCTCTCTTATTCGTGCCTGCTTACCTAAGCCACGATTTGGTCTGTTGCCTCAAACATGCGCACGCAGTTTCGACCGCTATTTTGGCTTGGTAAAGAGCTTTATCCGAAAGCTGATAGAGATGGTCAAAATTGAAGTCTTTTCCTTGCGCCTGATAGCAAGAATAGCCAATCGACACCGTCAGCAATTCGCCTTCTGGATTATGACAATGCTTGATACCCTCTTCCTCAATACAACGACGAATGCACTCTGCACGTAATCGAACTTCTTCTTGGCTCGATCCAATCATCAACAAGACAAACTCTTCCCCGCCAATGCGACAAAAGACTTCGTCTTCATCTTTAGTATGGTGCTCGAGGATATTACCAATGCGCATCAACGCAATATCGCCTTCTAAATGCCCGTAATGGTTGTTAAACAAGCCGAAGTGATCAATGTCGATAAGAATCAAGCCAAAAGACATGAGCTCATCGTGCTCGAGGTAACAATACTTCTGCATCACATGCTCCAGCATACGGCGGTTACCTAAGCGCGTTAATGGGTCGAGTTTGGATAAAATCTCCAGTTGTCGATTCGCTTCTTGCAGTTCCTTGGTTCGATTCTTAACTTCGAGCTCTAGGTTTTCATTCAATTCTCGGATGGCCTCTTGCGCTTGTGTACGTTGAAGAACTTCAGCCAGGCTGGAGGCAAACATTCGAATTACTTCACGCAGTTGAGAAGTCAGAGGAGCACGAGTCAAAAGGTTATCAACCGCGATAAAAGCAATGGGGCCACTGCTGTTCGAGGTCAGCACCGTCATTGCCGCCCAGCCAAAGCCCGCAATTTTACAGTCATGATAGATAGGAACCGATTCCTCAAAAGCAACTTCGTTTGGCATCGATCGGGCTAAGTTAATCAAAGAGAAGTCTTGGGTTTCACCAAAAAAGTAAGATTCGTCAACCACGTTACCTTGGATGTCGGTTCCCCAAGTGCCTTGCATATAAGAGCAATTTTCATCGGTTAAGAACACTGCCATTCGGTCGATGCCTAAATTCTTAATCGCAAATGTGACGGCGGATTTGCACACATCACTTACCGTGGTACAGCGTGATAACTCAACCATACTGGAATGAAGCATACGTACATTTTGTTCTTGGCGTTTGCGGATGAAGATCTGTGAAAATAAAGAGCCAAAGGATTCCAACATCTGTTTTTGGTAAGCGGTAATCGGCTTTCGGTGAATAAAGTTATCCAAGGCAAACCAGCCAAAAGGTTCATTACCGTCGCGCAAGATCAACATCGCATTCCACCCCTGCCCGACGACTTTGCCCGCGGTATAAATGGGTGCATCATCGACGATAACCAAATTACGTTCCGGGCTCGAAAGGGCCGCAATGTACTCTTCACTTAATTGATGTAAATCGTACTGAGTGTGGAACTCGTCAATCGTGCTGCCCGACTCGTTAGTGCCATAAGTACCGCTGAAGCTACGTTTTTTCATATCGAGCAACATCAGGGTTGAACGATCAAAGCCCAATCGCTCGCGCAGTGCTTCCACCGCTTTTAAATAGAGATCTTTTAGGGAGTCAGGATTAGAGATATCCAGCGCGACTTGCTGCACCAGTTTCATGTTCTCGATAAAACGCTCGCGTTGCCCTAGCTCATCCACGTACTGAGCTTCACGCACGTCACGGTGCTTCATTTCAAGGGAAGCGTTCTTTTCTGCACGAATACACTGCCAGCGAGCCGCTGACAGTTGCATTGCATCGTAACTTTCTTCATAGATGTTGTGGGCGGAGCGAGCTTGAACGTTTTGGATAAGTAGGTAGGTACGTTTAATTGGCGTGTTGTCGAGCATCATAATGTAGCTCTCGCCCCCCAAGTCTTGGGCATGGTTCCAGTTACATGTATTGATAGCCAAGGGAATAATGCTCTCTGAGGTATCAAACTGGTTTGCCCATTCCCAAAAGGCTTGCGGATATTCTTGAATAGGGAACAGATCGCCTCGCGAGAACCTTACCGACCAGAGAGTTCGTTAACGGGTCATACGAAAATAGCGATGGCACCTGGAGAAAAGTGCTGCTCTAGATGTTTGAATATGGCCTCCGCCAATAATCTGTGGTCTCTCGTGGAAGAAACCGTCCTCGTAAAACTTTTTAAACTCACCTGGCCAACCTAATCTACTTTTTTATTTTCAACAAAAAACTACTTAGCTGGTGATATGCAATCAATGGAATCCAAGTTGAGCTGTTAAGTCTTTCGCAAAAAATATGGACTTAATTTCACATTCGAGAACCTTTCAACATTTTTAGACAGATGTTTCATCAGAATTACATACTGCAAATATCGGCGCAAAAATGATTCATGATGAAGATTATTAATGTTGAGAAAACAATCAACCTAACAATGAAAAAAAGCCCCTCATCAAGAGGGGCAAGAGTACCATCGCTTATAGTTATTTGTGTATATGCCAATAAATAGGTTGATTAACCGAAGTCACCGTTTACATAACCTTGAGTACGGTCGTCTTTTGGTTCGCTAAAGATCACCTGTGTGTCATCGTGCTCAACCAATTCGCCCATTAGGAAAAACGCGGTGCGGTCTGAGATACGACGCGCTTGCTGCATTGAGTGCGTTACGATAACGATGGTGTAGTTCTTCTTCAGCTCTTCCATCAGTTCTTCGATTTTGTGCGTCGCAATTGGGTCAAGTGCCGATGTTGGTTCATCCATCAGAATCACATCTGGTTCCATCGCAATGGTACGTGCGATACAAAGACGCTGCTGCTGACCACCAGAAAGACCAAATGCGTGTGACTTAAGACGGTCTTTTACTTCGTCCCAAAGTGCTGCACCGCGAAGTGAACTTTCAACCACTTCATCAATGTGTTTCTTATCTTTTATGCCTTGAGCGCGCAGACCGTAAGCCACGTTCTCGTAGATGCTCATTGGGAATGGGTTTGGCTTCTGGAATACCATGCCCACCTTGATGCGAAGGTCAGCAACGTCGATGTTACCGTAAATATCTTCGCCATCCATTGACAGCTTACCCGTGATCTTTACACCTTCGATTAGATCATTCATGCGGTTCAAACAACGTAGTAGTGTTGATTTACCACAACCAGAAGGACCGATAAGCGCCGTCACTTGGCGAACAGGAATTGGCAGGTTGATCGATTTCAGTGCTTGGTTTTCACCGTAGAATAGGTCTAGGTTTTCAATATCAAACTTGTTCATTTTCTTAATCTCTTAAATCTTGAATTCGTGTCTTTTAACGTGCGTTCTTAATTTGTTTTGTTAGTAAGTTGCGGTGTTAAAACGTCGTGCAATCAGTTTTGTGAACATGTTGATCAATAGAACAACAACAATCAGAACTGTCGCGGTACCGTAAGCCTGATTCCATTCTTCAATGGTAAACAGTTCGGTAGTCAGTTTGTATAGGTGAACGGTTAATGTACGACCTGAATCCAATAGAGAATCCGGAATACGTGCAACCATACCTGCTGTCAGGAATACTGGAGCAGACTCACCAATGACACGACCAATACTTAGAATGACCGAGGTTAAGATTCCTGGCATTGCGCTCGGAAGAATCAAACGCCAGATAGTGTAAATCTTAGATGCACCCAGGCCGTAAGAGCCCTCACGGTACGTTTGTGGTACTGCCATCAACGCTTCTTCCGTGGTGCGGATGATAACTGGCAGGATTAGGATACTTAGCGTCAATGCACCCGACAGAATCGAGAAGCCAAGGCCAAGAATCGCCACGAAGAAAGTCATGCCGAACAGGCCGAAGATGATCGACGGGATACCCGCCAATGACTCGGTACAGAATCGGATGATTTTCACCAAACGACTGCCCACTTTCGCGTATTCGGTCAAGTAGATTGCCGTCATGATACCGAGTGGCGCTGCCACTGCGATAGATGCGATAACCATGTAAATTGTCGCCACAATCATTGGGAAGATGCCGTGCTCTTCACCTGTGCGCGTGTAGTTATCAGTAATGAAGTTCCAATCTACGTGTTGTAGACCATTTGATAGGATGTACCAGATAATCCAGAACAAGAAACCTACCGTCAGTGCTGCCGAGATCCAGACAAATGCGTTAAAGACATTATCTTTGAACTGGCGTGCTTTTTCAGTTTTGCGCGATCCATAATAGTCACCTTTAACGAGCGATTACTTCGCTTTTCTCGGTTTAGGTACAGCAGTACAGCGTTCAACGACATGATAAAGACCAGCAGTACCACACCTGTTGCGTAAAGTGCGTTCGCGTGAACACCACTTGCGTAAGACATTTCAATAGCGATGTTTGCGGTTAGCGTACGAGCCGAATCAAGGATGCCTTCTGGCATTGCCGGCGCGTTACCCATTACCATGATGATCGCCATGGTCTCACCCAACGCACGACCGATACCCAGAATCACACCTGTCATGATGCCTGAGCGAGCCGCTGGAACGAGCAATTTAAAGATGGTGTAGATTTTCGATGCGCCCAGTGCCAAAGAGCCTTCTTTGTAAGTACGAGGAACCGCGCGGATAGACGTTTCAGAAACCGTAATTACCGTTGGTAGAATCATCACACCAAGAACAATGATACCGGCCAGGATAGTGTTACCGGCTGGTACATCAAATACGTTCTGAATCAATGGAACGATAATAACCAGACCGAAGAAACCGTAAACCACCGAAGGGATACCGGCTAGCAGCTCAACCGCTGGGCGGATGATGTCAGCCAAACGCTTTGGTGCGATTTCAGCGATGAAGATAGCGGTCAAGACACCAACAGGAACACCGACTAAAACAGCGCCTGCCGTCGAAACGATGGAAGCAACAATCATGGTTGCAACACCGTAAAGTGCTGGTGGTAGCCAGTTTTGGCCTAGAACAATGCCCGAGAGGCCCGCTTCTTGGAATGCTGGGATACTTTCTCGAACGATGAAGTATGCGATTACTGCTAATGATACGATGCCGATTACAGCACTCGTTAGGAACAAGCCGTGGAAGATGCGCTCTTTCCAATCAACGCGGCGTTTTTCGCGCAGGCCTGGCTTGCTGATCGCTTTAGCGTCAGTAGTCATAAGCTTTTCACTATTTGTTGCGATGGTCATAAAAATCTCACGGTTCTTGGCAATGGCGTCGAACACAATGGATAGAAAAGGCTCAGCCCGAAATGGTGGGCTGAGCAAACTTTAGAGTCCCGATGGGATTAGTGAACTGAGATGTAACCTTTTTGGTCAACAAGCGCTTGCGCTTCTTTAGTTAGCATCCAGTCTAGGAATTTTTGAGTTTCAGCTGATGGCTTGCCTTCTTTGTAAAGAACAAGGAATGGACGAGCAACTTTGTAAGAACCGTTTTTCACGTTGTCTACAGAAGCTTGGATACCATCAATTGGAAGTGCGTTTACAGAGCCATCAACTGTACCTAGAGAGATGTAGCCGATTGCGTATGGGTTAGAAGCAACCATTGTCTTCAGTGCGCCGTTACCGTTAGCAACTTGAGCACGTTGAGAGATTGCCGATACTTTCTTACCAGAAATTTTCATTTTAGCTTCATGATGTCTTCGAATGCACCACGAGTACCAGAAGCCGTATCACGAGTGATTGCAACGATTGGCTTGTCTGCACCGCCAACGTCTTTCCAGTTTGTTACTTCACCTTTGTAGATTGCAGTAACTTGCTCAGCTGTTAGGCCATTAAGCTTGTTTTGTGGGTTTACAACAACTGCGATACCGTCTAGAGCAACTGCTTCTTCTTTTAGCGCTGGCTCTTTTTCAGAATCTTTTAGGTTACGAGAAGACATACCTAGGTCAGCAGAGCCGTTCTTCGCTGCTTTAACACCTGCAGATGAACCAGGGCCTTGAACTTCGATAAATACGTTCGGGTTTGTCTTCATGTATGTTTCAGAGAAAACTTCCATCAGTGGAGTTACGCTGCTAGAACCCACTGCAGAGATAGTTTCTTTAGCAGAAACAGGAGTCACTGCCATTGCGCCTAGAAGTGCGATTGCACCGATTACTGTCTTTTTCATCACAATTTCCTTTAAGTGGCTTTATTGCCGTTGTGTTTCACTTGAACGGTGCTCACTTTAGAATCCAAATATGACAGTTGTGTTTCACTTAGTTGAAGCCTCTATGACATGTTGTCATTTCCGCTTAATAAATCAGCAATCAAACTTTATTTACTTTTGAGCTCAAAACACTTTGCAATGTTTTGCTAATAACAAAATGCCAACCACATCACTTTTAATATATTTCATAACAAATAATCATCGTTAAATTATTGATATATCAAGCTTACTAATTAGAATCGACTGGCTTTATTTACAAAAATGATAATAGTTATAATCTTTAGAGGGTCAATCATGCGTCAATTACTTAGCACGCTGTCTATTAAGTCACAGGTTTTCGTGCCCGTGCTTTTCACTGTCATACTGCTCATCGTTGGTTTGAGCATAGGCATAGGAAAGTTAGAGAAAGCATTCGACAAAGTGACGGTTTCTACCAATAACCTTATCGTGCATAAAGAAGAGCTGGGCTCTATCGTAGACAACACCTACGCGATGCGCATTAAGGCGATTTATAGTCTATTCAGGGCGGAAGATGTCAAAACACTGAACCAAGAACTGCAACAACGCCAAACAACAAACCGAGAGTTTCTTAATTCTATCGATAAAATTGAAGGTATTCAGGCTGAAGTAAACGCCATGCGCGACGCCATGAATCACTACGTCGATTTTACTCGTGTCACCATGACGCCACTTCTTAATACAAAGCATTCTTCTGATTACACCACGTCCGATTTGACCGAGAGTATGAAACCGCGATGGGTCAATACCGCCTTGCCGGTGAAGCGATGATCAACGCTATCGACAACTTGTCTAAAAAGCTCAACCAAATCGTTACCGATGAAGTCGAGGAAAATGGCATTCTTCACTCTGATACCCTGACCTATAGCACGGTATCTCTAGTGGTTATTCTCTCTATTGCCTCTTTGATCAGTTGGCTGCTAGCGAGCTACATTGTTGCTCCAATCCGCAACCTACAACAAACCATGCAAGAAGTAGCAAAAGGTAACTTGTTGGTCGAAGCAGACGAAGTGGGCAAAAACGAAGTCTCACAACTGGCGCATGATGTAAACCAAACCATCCACCAGCTTCGCGGTACGGTAGATTCTCTGGTTCGAATCAGTGAATGATGTTGCGTCTGCGTCGACCGAGCTGGCAACCGTGATGACGCAAAGCAGTGCGAACTCGGATCAAGAGAAGCAAGAAGTTGAACAAGTCGCGTCTGCGATTAACCAGCTTGAATCCACAGCGGCAGAAGTTTCAAGTAATGCACAACAAGCAGATAGTGCGTCGAATGAAGCAAGCAAACTGTCCTCTCAAAGCTTGAGTATGTTTGAAGAAAGCACACGTGCGAGCGCAAAAATGGCTGACCAGCTGAATGAAGCAGCGCATGTAGTGACGTCGCTTAAAGATCAGTCTGAGCAGATTGGAAAAGTGATCGAAGTTATTGAGAGCATCTCTGAACAAACCAATCTACTTGCATTGAACGCGGCAATTGAAGCGGCACGAGCAGGTGAAAGTGGTCGAGGTTTTGCCGTGGTAGCGGACGAAGTGCGTATGCTGGCGGCGAGAACTCAAGAGTCGACCAAAGAGATCCAAACCATCATTGAAGAGCTACAACAGCAGTCTGGTCACGCAAACGAAAGCATGCATTCGAGCCTAGCCATGCTTGAAGATAACCAATCGCTTGCCGCAGAAGTGAGTCGTTCACTGAGTGACATCAACAGCGCAATTTCAGATCTGAATGCAATCAACACCCAAGTTGCTACCGCTTCTGAAGAACAAAAGCAAGTCACGTCTGACATCAACAACAACCTGAGCACCATCTATGAATTGGTGAGTCAGAACGTCACTGGTATCACTCAATCAGCCGCGGCAGCGCAAGAGTTGTCTGGCTTAGCAGAAAATCAAAAGCATCAGCTTAAGCAGTTCCAAGTTTAAACATTCTGCTCAACCCGATAAGTTCCAAAGGTTAGAAATGAAGAAAGCTCCGCACTGGCGGAGCTTTTTAATATTCGGATTAGAGAAAATTCAACGGTGTGGTTATTCTTCGTCAGTGACCAGTAGAACAGAGATAGTATTCGTTGGCTCTAGTGGGTTCCAGTTGTAAATCTCACCATTCACTGAATCAAACACAATAACGTTTGAACCATCACCGTTCGGAGTATTACTCCAGATGTAACCTGCGTAGTCACCCACATCTAGCGTGTAGCCACTTGCGAATGCAGTGCCGTTCATCGCTGGGCTGTGGCAAGCACGTTCCGTCAACGCGACCAACTCCTTAATGTTTGGTAAGCGCCAATTCTTTTTGCCAGCGAAGTCATGTAAAGCATGGTTACCTAATTCATTGCGGATTTGCTCAGCGGTTGATAGCGCTAACTGCCATGACATCTTAGTCGCAGCGCCATCACAGGCTTCATTTGCCGCATTCCACGTTGAGCCAACAGGGCAACGCATCCATGTAAGACCTGTTTTTAAGTCAGTTACGGTACCGTTATCAGAATATGTATAACGCGTGTTAGGTGCCGTTTTAGCAAAGTCAGTAGAACACTCTTGTGCAGCCATTGCAGTTTGAGAAGCCAAAGCAATAAATAGTACAGTTATTAATTTCTTCATCTTATTGGCCCTTTACTGCTACTAGACGGATTGGGAATTGGTATGAGTCAGAGGCGTCCCCACTTGTGTTGCTTGAGCGAATATCGACGAGTGAAATAGTCCCTCTATCCACGCCCCGAGAGATAATAGCAGGGAAATAAGCCTCAGCATCAATGAGCTGTGATGATGTATTCACAAACGTAAAGTCGCTATGCCAAAACGCACCATCCTCTAAATAAGGACTACCTATCGTTTGCTGCGGGAAGTATTTAACATTAAAACCATACACATTATGTGGTGAACGTTCATCGTTCGGAGCGAACAGTGTTTGTTCACCAAAATCTAATAAGTCATATGTTTCACGGTAAGTCGGCAAGCGCCAACCAGAGATGCCACACAAAGATTGCTTATTGATATGCTCCACATATTGGCTAGTGGTACAAACTTCATCACCAGCGTCTTTACAACCTGCAAGGTCTACATCTTCGCTAAATGGCTTAAATGTTTCAGACTCAAACGCAAATAGGCGATCTTTAAATTGAACAGAGCTCGCATCCGCACTCTTGTTTTCCCAAACAAGCCCAGTACGCTCATCCATAGTACATGCCCACTCAGTGGCATCTGCAGCTAAAGCAGCACCTTGTGCATCTAGCTTAACGAACTTAAAGCCTGCGCCTGTCGACGTTTGCTTGTCCTCGTTGTCGAAGCCGTATTCCGCATCTTGACCAGGGTAAGACGCTTGAACCTCAGCAACGTCTGCTGCGCCCTCAGCAAAATGAAGAACAGCGCCCGTATCGTTGCTACCAACCGTTTGTTCAGCAACCGCTGCAATTTCTTCAGCAAATGCAACCACTTCCGCTTCAGACAGAAGATCAGAAGCCAGCGATTTACCTTGGAAGCTAAGGCTTTGAGCAAGCAGCGCTACGCCTTTGGTCATTTGTTGTGGCTGCATCGTAGCTAATAGTGCAACCGTGTTTTGCTCTAGCTTATCTAGCTCGCTGGCTTGTGCGTTAGACATTACCGTACCAGACAGAGAAACGCCGGCATCGGTGAGTTGCGCTTTTACGATCTCTTCAGCTTGAGCAACGGTTTTACCGTCAATCACTAGACCTGCGAGCAACGTTGTTACACCATTGACCGTGTTGCCCGTTGCTAAATTTTGGCCCGGAGCCGCAAGACGCAACGTTTGGTTTGAACTTGATCAACTTGAGCAAGGATGATGCTGGTCAGTACGTTTTTGTTGCTTGAAGTTAGGCTAAATTTACCGGCATTTTACGATCTCTTCAGCTTGAGCAACGGTTTTACCGTCAATCACTAGACCTGCGAGCAACGTTGTTACACCATTGACCGTGTTGCCCGTTGCTAAATT
>LZQR01000435.1_pt1 | contig 10289 bp, 15 predicted proteins | sample 768601 | NCBI WGS metagenome assembly LZQR01 (sample SAMN05207299, study PRJNA324521) | oil field metagenome | isolation source: sample BH-FW-24 from oil reservoir | place: India: Bombay High | collected 2015-12-04
CGCCGTCTGTGTATGTGTGCAGAGACGAGCGACATCGATCGATGCTAGACGTGTGCTGTACATCGATCGATGCTCAGACGTACGTAGCTGTACATCGATCGATGCTCAGACGTACGTAGCTGTACATCGATCGATTAATGAGTGCCTGGAACAAATCCTACCCTGTAGACAAGTGGGAATGTGAGCGTGATGAGCGCATTGCTAAGATTCAAGGCAACCACAACCCATTCGTTCAAGAGGCTTGTCGCGCGCTGTAATTCTTCCTGCGATTACCGCGATACACCTTCGTAGTTTGAGGCGTTCTCATTTACTGCAATGGAAACGCCTCTTGCCCCTTGTTTTTTCGGTGGAAAGCATCCATGTTAGTGTCTAAACACTCGCGTATGCAGGAAATCGAAACACTATGCGTATCCCTCGAATTTATCATCCAGAAACCATTCAACAACTTGGCGTTATCGCTCTTAGCGACGATGCAGCTGGCCACATTGGTCGCGTGCTGCGTATGAAAGAAGGTCAAGAAGTCCTGCTCTTTGACGGCAGCGGCGCGGAATTCCCAGCAGTCATCAGCGAAGTCAGCAAAAAGAATGTGATGGTTGAGATCTCTGAACGCGTAGAAAGCAGCATTGAATCACCACTTGACCTTCATCTTGGTCAGGTCATTTCGCGTGGCGACAAGATGGAATTCACCATCCAAAATCGGTGGAACTTGGCGTTAATACGATTACACCGCTGATCTCTGAACGTTGTGGTGTGAAACTAGACCAAAAACGTTTTGAGAAGAAACTGGCTCAGTGGCAAAAGATTGCGATCAGTGCGTGTGAACAGTGTGGTCGCAACGTAGTACCTGAAATTCGCCCTATCATGAGCCTAGAAGAGTGGTGCCAAGAAGAGTACGACGGCTTGAAACTAAACCTTCATCCACGCGCTAAATACTCGATCAACACCCTGCCAACACCTGTTGAAAAAGTTCGCCTATTGATTGGCCCTGAAGGCGGTCTATCCTCTGACGAAATCGACATGACTCGCGAATACCAATTTGAAGAGACGCTACTCGGTCCTCGCGTTTTGCGCACCGAAACAGCGGCTCTGACAGCAATTACAGCTTTACAAGTTCGTTTCGGCGATCTTGGTTAAAACGGAGAAAAATAATGATCAAACTCGGTATCGTAATGGACCCAATCTCGTCCATTAACATCAAAAAAGACTCTAGCTTTGCCATGATGCTTGAAGCGCAACGCCGCGGCTACGAAATCCACTACATGGAAATGAACGATCTGCACCTAGACCAAGGTAAAGCAATCGCAGACACTAAAGTAGTTGAGCTCAAAGAAGATCCAAACGGCTGGTATGAATTCAAATCAGAGCAGACTATCGAACTGTCTGAACTTGATGCAGTGCTAATGCGTAAAGATCCTCCGTTCGACACTGAGTACATCTACGCAACTTACATCCTTGAGCGTGCTGAAGAGCAAGGCGCACTGATCGTGAATAAGCCACAAAGCCTACGCGACTGTAACGAGAAACTGTTCACCGCTTGGTTCCCAGAGCTAACGCCAACCACTATCGTGACGCGTAAAGCAGAGAAGATTAAAGCTTTCCGTGAAGAGCATGGCGATGTGATCCTAAAGCCACTTGATGGTATGGGCGGCGCATCTATCTTCCGTGTAAAAGAGAACGATCCAAACGTATCAGTGATCATTGAGACGTTGACGAACCACGGCCAAAACTACGCAATGGCGCAAACCTTCGTGCCAGACATCAGCAACGGTGATAAGCGTATCCTAGTGGTTGACGGTGAGCCGATGCTTACTGCCTTGCTCGTATCCCAGCAAAAGGTGAAACGCGTGGTAACCTAGCGGCAGGCGGCACGGGTGAAGCTCGTCCACTAAGTGAAACTGATATGAAGATCGCTCAAGCGGTTGCACCGACCTAAAAGAAAAAGGTCTTATCTTTGTGGGTCTTGATGTGATTGGCGACAAGCTAACGGAAATCAACGTAACGAGCCCAACCTGTATTCGTGAAATTGAAGCGGCTTTTGATATTTCAATCACAGGCAAGCTAATGGACGCGATTGAGCGCCGAGTGAAAGGCGAATAACTCAAACTGTATTACAGTTAATAAAGAGCGTTGTGGATTAACTTAAGCAAACTCATGCACATACCCGCAGGGGTAAAAGCTTGATGTTTGCTTAAGTGTTTTTAATAGCCTTATAAGGTCGAGATGAGAATGAACCTCACAAACCATTTCTTAGTTGCCATGCCGGGAATGAAAGATCCCTACTTCCAGAATAGCGTTATCTACGTCTGTGAACATAACGAAGAAGGCGCTATGGGTTGATGATCAACGCACCTGTCGACATCACGGTAGGCAGCATGCTCAATCAAGTCGAAGTACGACCGGTGCACCCTCGCCTGTTTGAAGCAAGCTTGGATAGACCGGTATACAACGGCGGCCCTGTTTCTGAAGATCGTGGCTTTATCCTGCACAAACCAAAAGACTACTACGAATCAAGCATTCAAATGACCGACGAACTGACGGTAACTACGTCTAAAGACATCTTGTCAGTACTGGGGACAGAGGCTGAACCAAGTGATTATTTAGTAGCACTGGGATATTCAGGCTGGAGTGCGGGTCAATTAGAAACCGAGCTGGCTGAGAACTCTTGGCTGACCATCGAAGCAACACCAGAGATCATTTTCGATACACCGATTATCGATCGCTGGAAAAAAGCAGTCGAGAAGCTTGGCATCGATCCGAGTCAACTGTCTGCGGATGCTGGCCACGCTTAAAGGCGTACACAACCACTACTTCATTTATTTAGATTCGAGACTCCTTATGTCACGTACAATCATGGCCTTCGATTTCGGCACCAAGAGCATTGGTAGTGCCATCGGGCAAGAAGTCACAGGCACAGCCTCACCGCTAAAAGCATTCAAAGCGAATGACGGCATTCCAAACTGGGATGATATCGAAAAGCAAATTAAAGAGTGGCAACCAGACCTACTAGTGGTGGGTTTGCCGACAGACTTACATGGTAAAGACCTAGAGACCATCACGCCGCGAGCGAAGAAGTTCGCCAACCGTCTGCATGGTCGTTACGGTTTACCTGTTGAATTGCATGATGAACGCCTATCAACGGCAGAAGCACGTGCAGAACTGTTCAGTATGGGTGGCTACAAAGCGCTATCAAAAGGCAATATCGACTGCCAATCCGCGGTGGTGATTCTTGAGAGCTGGTTTGAAAGCCTTTGGGGTGAGTAGACATTTCAGGCGCAAATAAAAAAAGGTTGGCTTCTGCCAACCTTTTTCGTTTCTGGAGTCGATTATACCAATCATAGTAAATAAGTGATCAGAAATAGCGTAGGGAAAATGCTTGAGAACAAGGCGCAATTTTTCGATAAGTAGTTATTCTACAATCAAAAATTGCAACGCAGTTATCGAGTATTTTAACAAGCTAGAATGACTAGTTATTTACTACGATTGGTATTAATCCATATCGATCTTAACGTTCGCCAGCGTGCTGTAGAGAATGCTTCACCACGTTGCGTCTTCAACATCAAACGCAGATCGTTGGCAGAGTCCGCACTGTGCAATGCATCTTCTTCACTGATCTTACCTTGCATCACTAACTTGTAGAGCGATTGGTCGAAGGTCAACATCCCAAATTCATTGGATCGAGCCATGGTTGCTTTCAACTCATGAAGATCGCCTCGACGGATCAGATCGGATACACGCGGGCTATTTAATAAGATCTCAAACACGCCATGACGCCCCTGACCGTTCTTATCACGGATCAACTGCTGACCCACCACACCTTTTAAGTTCATCGACAGATCAAATAAGAACTGATCTTTCTGGTCTTTCGGCACCAAGTGCAAAATACGCTCCAGCGCTTGGTTTGCGTTGTTGGCGTGCAGTGTCGCCATACACAAGTGACCAGTCTCAGCAAAGGTCATCGCGTATTCCATCGTTTCTCGCTACGGATCTCACCAATCAAATCATGTCTGGCGCCTGACGTAACGAGTTTTTCAACGCCACTTCATAGCTGTCGGTGTCTAGGCCAACTTCACGCTGTGTCACGATGCAACGCTTGTGCTCGTGCACAAATTCAATCGGGTCTTCTACCGTCAGGATATGACCCGTTTTGTTGTTGTTGCGATAACCCGTCATCGCCGCCATAGTGGTCGACTTACCAGAACCAGTGGCACCAACCACCAGCACTAAGCCACGCTTGGCAATAGCAAGGTCTTGCAGTACCAAAGGTAACTTAAGTTGCTCAAACGTCGGAATATTGGTTTCAATACGACGAATAACAGCTCCCGGTAATTCACGTTGGAAAAAGGCACTGACACGGAAACGACCGCAATCACGGACAATGGCAAAGTTAGACTCACGGCTTTTACGAAACTCCTGGCGTCGCTCTGGTTCCATGGCACTGTCGAGTAACAAGGCGACATCATTTTCAGTCAGCTTATCACCTTGCGGGCGCAATTCGCCATCCACACGAAACAAAATCGGAGCACCGACAGTGATGTAGAGATCCGACGCTTTTAACGCCAACATGCCTTCGAGAAATTTATTCAGATCCATCGTCCGTATTCGCTATTTCCTAAGTAATTCGTTACGAGAATTGCTGCGCTTCAATTTCAACTTTCTTATCCACTTCTTCACGCGATACCATGCCTTGCGCCATCAATTGACGAGCATTCTGCTCCATGGTCTGCATACCATGCGCCGCACCAGTCTGAATGATCGAATACATCTGCGCGACTTTGTCTTCACGAATAAGGTTACGGATCGCAGGCGTAGCCATCATGATTTCGTGACACGCGATTCGACCGCCGCCGTTACGTTTCAGAAGTTTTTGCGCGATAACCGAACGCAATGATTCCGACAGCATCGAACGCACCATGTCTTTGTCGCTACCAGGGAAGACGTCAATAATACGGTCGATGGTTTTCGCTGCCGAGCTAGTGTGCAGCGTACCGAAAACAAGGTGACCCGTTTCAGCAGCCGTCAGCGCCAAACTGATGGTTTCTTTATCACGCATCTCACCAACTAGAATCACATCCGGGTCTTCACGTAGCGCGCTGCGCAGCGCGTTTTGGAAGCTGTGTGTATCACGGTGTACTTCACGTTGGTTGATCAGACACTTATTGTTGGTGTGAACAAATTCAATCGGATCTTCAATTGTTAGGACGTGCTTATTGTGATTACGGTTAATGTAGTCAACAATGGCAGCCAAGGTAGTCGATTTACCAGAACCCGTTGGGCCAGTAACCAGTACCAAACCTTTTTCCGCATTGGCGATTTTTCTGAAGATCTCAGGAGCTTCTAACTCTTCCAGTGTTGGAATGCTACTTGGGATGGTACGGAACACCGCCGCACAACCGCGAGATTGGTTGAAAGCGTTGACACGAAAACGGCCAACGTTATGCAATTCAAATGAAAAGTCGACTTCGAGTTTTTCTTCGAACTCACTGCGCTGCGCATCGTTCATGATTTCAAAAACCAAACGGTGCACTTCTTGGTGTGTAAACGCTGGAATGCCCAGTTTTCTTACATCACCATCAATACGAACCATTGGTGGTACACCTGCAGAAAGATGTAGATCCGAAGCATTATGTTTTACACTAAAATCCAGTAACTCAGTGATATCCATTTAAAATCCTTAAGTCTAAAGTACAGCTATGAGTAGTATTCAACAAAACATTGAACATATCACCTCTCAAATTCGACACGACGAACAAAAGTGCGGTCGTTCTCCAGAGTCAGTGCAACTTCTAGCAGTAAGCAAAACTAAACCTGTCGAGGCAATTCTCGAAGCTTACCAATCTGGCCAAGAGGCGTTTGGTGAAAACTACGTCCAAGAGGGCGTCAGTAAAGTTCAGCACTTTGCCGAGCATTATCCAGATAATCGAATCGAATGGCACTTCATTGGTCCAATTCAATCCAATAAATCACGCCCTGTTGCTGAACATTTCGATTGGGTTCACACCATCGATCGCGCTAAGATCGCTCAGCGCCTCAATGACCAACGCCCAAGCGAGCTAAAACCGCTACAAGTTCTGATTCAAGTTAATACCAGTGGTGAAGAATCAAAATCTGGCGTCGCCGATGCAGAAATATTCGAGCTGGCTGAGTTGATTTCTCGCCTACCAAACCTCACGTTAAGAGGGTTAATGTCGATTCCTGCCAACGTGCCAGATTACGAATCACAACTTCGCGCATTCAAACAACTTGAGGAGCTAAAGCAAAAGCTAGCTCAGCAATACCCAGATGTCGACACGCTGTCCATGGGGATGAGCGGTGACATGGATGCAGCCATCGAAGCAGGTAGCACCATGGTGCGCATCGGCACGGCGATTTTTGGCGCGCGCGATACAGCAAACAGCAATAAAAGCGACTCGTTGTTAGACACTGTGAATTTGAGTCTGACCGCCTTTCTTTAGGCAGTCAGAGCAAAGTGGTGCAATTATACACCTGAGCGCACAACAAATTGTAAGAATTTATATTTGGAAATCAGACATATGGAACATAAAAAGATTGCCTTTATCGGCGCAGGAAACATGGTGCGTGCGATTGTTTCTGGTCTTGTAGCAAATGGCTACCCAGCACAGAACATCATTGCAACCGCCCCATCAGAGACGCGTCGCCAACCTCTTGAGCAAGACTTTGGCATCCGTACCACCAGCGATAACATCGCAGCCGCGACAGAAGCGGATGTTGTGGTATTGTCTGTGAAACCACAAATGATGGAAGACGTGTGTAAACCACTGCAATCTATCGACTTCAGTGACAAACTGGTTATCTCCATCGCAGCGGGCATCAACTGTTCACGTTTGGATGGCATGCTAGCGACTAAGCTCAACTTGGTTCGCGTGATGCCAAATACACCATCGCAACTTGGTTTGGGCATGAGTGGTCTTTATGCGCCTGAACATGTGCAAGAACAAGATAAAGCCTTCGCGGCAGAGCTAATGCAAGCCTGCGGTAAGGTATGCTGGGTTGAACAAGAATCTGGAATCAACAATGTGATTGCAGCGGCAGGCAGCGCACCGGCTTACTTCTTCCTGTTTATGGAAGCGATGCAAGCAGAAGCAATTGCTCAAGGTTTCGATAAAGACACGGCTCGCACGTTAGTTCAACAATCCGCACTTGGTGCAGCAAGTATGGTGGTAGAAAACCCACAAACTGAGCTTTCTACACTGCGCGAGAACGTCACATCAAAAGGTGGCACAACGGCAGAAGCACTACGTACGTTCAACGAGCACCAACTGTCTGATATTGTGGCAAAAGCAATGCAAGCTGCGGTTGCTCGCGCTGAAGAAATGGAAAAACTGTTTTAATGACTTAAGTGATACCCACTCTGTGTCACTCACTTACTTGTTAAGGGTACCTTATGAATTCAATGAGTTTTCTCATCTCAACCCTATTTGACCTGTACATCATGGTCGTCATTTTGCGTATATGGTTGCAAGCTGCTCGTGCAGATTCTACAACCCATTCTCGCAGTTTATCGTCAAAGCAACCCAACCGGTTGTGGGTCCGCTGCGCCGCGTGATCCCATCCATCGGCAGCATCGACCTAGCGACGGTACTGTTCGCTTACGTACTGTGTGTGCTTAGTTTGTTGCGCTGATCCTGATCGCTTCTAGCGGTTCGGTGTCATTTAGCATGGACTTCCTATTCCTAGGCTTATTGTCTTTGATTAAAGCCGCTGGCGGCTTGCTGTTCTGGGTACTATTGATCCGCGCAATCCTGAGCTGGGTTAGCCAAGGTCGCAGCCCTATCGAATACGTATTCCACCAGCTAACTGAACCAATGCTAGCGCCAATCCGCCGCATCATCCCTGCAATGGGTGGCTTCGATTTAAGCGTGCTTGTGTTATTCATCGGCCTGCAATTCGCTAACTTCCTGATGGGCGACATGATTGGTCCTATCTGGTACCAATTATAAATTTCACGACAATGAACCATAATAAAAGCCAGCGTCATACACTGGCTCTTTATTATGCCTGCGTTCCTCAACATGTTTGTATGTTGAAGACGATTCTGGTCGCTACTTTCGACAACGTACTAAATATAGATAGAGAGTTTTAAAGAGAAGTAGTGCTACTGACGCACATAGTAAAGCAACTGACCAACCATAAGCACCAATTGTACATGCACCATTGCTCAGCCGGCAGATAAGTAAATATGGCTCATAATAAAACAACCAGACTGCAAATATTGAGAGTAAAACTGCACTTCCGCCAAGAACAATAAGGGCTAGCAATAAACTCCCTCGATAAGCAGCCCTCTCGCCTCCCCAACTATCTTCTTGAAGATTGATACAGAGGAGAGCACAACCGAATGCACTAGCGAAGACTACTATAGTAATCACAATACTAAGCACACTACTAATCATGTCGATACCTTTGTTTGATTCTCAACCTCCTGGCTCTGATCCGCAATCAAAAATCAGCTCCCCCCCACTTTCATTTTCTAACGACAAATAAACCTCCATATCCTCAGCCTCATTAGCTCTTGGTGTGCTCCTCACACTTATATTCTCACCTGACTTATTAATATTGAGCTGAAATGTACTGATCCAAGAGTCTTTATTATCAACCTTTGTAATAGTGGCCACGCTTGCAATGACAATCATATATTCACTCTCGTAAATCCGACCTGCCACATTTTCGTTACTAAAGTTGACTTTTTTAGTCTTCAAGATTACCGAATTGCTTGAATAGTAGCCATTATCGACTAAGGTACAGCTTATGGTATTCTGCGAAAGAGAATTCGAATGAACTCCAAAAGAGACTAGCAATAAAGAGAATAAGAGATGATTCAACACATAATTCATGGGTAGAAAATTCCTTTTCCAGGAGTTGGGGAGTTCATAATTTGCCAACGTAAAGTGCGCTCAAGTTCCCATAGCCCTCTAGAGAACTCCCCCAAAGTCGCATCTTCAATCTCGCTCAAAATCAGACTCATTTATCGGTTATTGACAAGGCCTCATCTAACTATCTAACTATACCCAACAGCTAACCCACAATATTGCAACTGCTAAGGGCGCTGCTGCAATAGTTGTGACAGTCCCTACTATAGTTGCAGCCACGGCAGCTACAATACTACTTACTCCAACTTTAACGATAGTTATAGATAAATCCGCGACGAGATCTGTCAGTAAAACTCTATCCTTTAAGATGTGTTGAAGGATAATTATTGGTACACTCAGGAATATGGTAAGCCTAGCACCACTGCGAACACTACTAGCTATTGCAGATGCCTTTCCTAGTGCCATATCTACAACTTGCGTATTTGAAGCTGTTTTAGTAAAAATGCTTTTAAAGCCCAATTTTCCGTTAAAGAGGACATACTTCTCTCCAGCAATAACCTTTTCAAAAATACGCCCTTTAATTCCCAGATCTCGAGCCATTTGACTCAACGTTTTAAAGTCTAATATTGAAGACGCATATCCAGCTCCGGATCTAGCATTAGCTAAATTCATTTGGTCATGCAAGTCTGCAAGTTGCTCAGCAGATAATAAGTAAAGAATTTGGTGCTTTTCTTTAAGTGCTGAGGCCAGTTTTTTATCTTTTACCATTGCTTGAGTCATATTTCTTCCTTGTGTGCACCCTGTTGAATGATGATAAACCTAGTAGCTCTGAAGTATCAGAACGAATGATACCCATGAATTAGCATAATCACGCCTCAGCTTACACACCCTCATCATCTAATTAATATCAGTAATCTTAAGATTGAAACTAGTTACATATAAGCTTGCGATAGATGTATAAAATCCTCCCCCTCACCATGCTTAGAAAACATCCCTAAGCAAACAGAAAGGGAGCAACGTACCGCCACATTTTTGGGGTAAGCACTAGCACTTTTTCTCAAGGTGCGGTTAAATCGCTGCCATAAAGATTTTTCGTATTCAAATAAAGAACTGTTTAATTGTCTGAACGGCACAGCTAAGGTGCGTCGTTTTTTTACTTGTTAAGGGTACCTTATGAATTCAATGAGTTTTCTAATCTCAACCCTATTTGACCTGTACATCATGGTCGTCATTTTGCGTATTTGGTTGCAGGCTGCACGTGCAGATTTCTACAACCCATTCTCGCAGTTTATCGTCAAAGCAACCCAACCGGTTGTGGGTCCACTGCGCCGCGTGATCCCATCCATCGGCAGCATCGACCTAGCGACGTATTGTTCGCTTACGTACTGTGTCGTGCTTAAGTTTGTTGCGCTGATCCTGATCGCTTCTAGCGGTTCGGTGTCATTTAGCATGGACTCCTATTCC
>LZQR01000436.1_pt1 | contig 10249 bp, 12 predicted proteins | sample 768601 | NCBI WGS metagenome assembly LZQR01 (sample SAMN05207299, study PRJNA324521) | oil field metagenome | isolation source: sample BH-FW-24 from oil reservoir | place: India: Bombay High | collected 2015-12-04
CCGCGCAGGCGGGGACCCAGAGATCATGAAACGCTGCGCTCCCGGCTCTGGGCCCCAGCCTTCGCTGGGGAAGAGATAAAAAGTAGAGCGCTGAATTCCCGGGCGAGCAGAGCGAAGACCCGGGACCTACTTCCGCGTAAAGCGCCCTATCCTGCACGAGGCCCCGGCTCGGCGCTGCGCTTGGCCGGGGTTTCAGGTTTGAGGGGATAGCGCCTCACTTATCCTCCCCCTCCCGCTCTTCCCCCATAATAGCCTCACTCCTCCAGAGCGGGCGGCCGGCGCGTTGGGTTCGGGAGGGGTGGTGGTGTCCCGAGCGGGCGCGGTTTAACGCACCGCGCTGCAGCGAAAAGGCGGGACTTCGTACATTCCGGCGATCCTGTTGGAGCCGCGCCCCTGGGGCAGGAATCCCTGGGGCGGACGTCTGACAAACGTCCAGCTTGGACAGGCTGCGTAGAAATGGCGTCAGCAAGCCGGTCGAGGCCGTAGAAAACACCATCGCGCGCGGGAGCCTTATCGGGCTCCATAACACCAATAAAACAGACCCATAATCGCCCGGACTGCTCCCGCGCGCCCTGCTCATGCCCTCGCCGCATCGCGGCGGGGACAAGGGTGCTGAAAAGCCTCTACTCCTCCGCCCGTCTAGGCGAGGACGCGGCGCCGGCGAGGATGCCGCCATCCAGATGCAAATCCGTACCGGTCATGTAGCTCGACGCCTCCGAAGCGAGGAACAGCGCCGTCTCGGCCACTTCCCCGGGCCGTCCGAACCGGCCCATGGGAATGCCCGCCTCCACGTCTGCGACGGCGCGGTCGCGCGCTTCGCCTTCGCCCAGCATGTCCTCCCACATCGGGGTCAGGACCGCGGCGGGCAGGATGGCGTTGCAGCGAATGGCGTAGCCTTGTTGCGCGCAATAAAGCGCCACGGTGCGGGTATGGTTCAGCACCGCCGCCTTGGACGCGGCATAGGCCGCCGCGGCGGGAATGCCCACCACGCCCGAGCGTGACGACAGATTGATGATCGAGCCGCCCTGGCGCGCCTTCATCAAACGGATCGCCCACTGACAGCCCAGCATGACGCCATCGGTATTGACCCGGTGCACGGTGCGCCAGGCTTCAAGCGAGACATGTTCGGGATCATGGAGACCGGGCGCCTGGGCGAAGCCGGTGATGCCGGCATTGTTGACCAGCACATCCAGACCACCCCAGCTCTGCTCGACCCATTCGGCGGCCTGGCTCCAGTGCGTCTCATGCTGACGTCCAGCGTGCGCGCATGGGCCCGCTCGCCCAGCCGCGCGGCCAGCGCCTCGACGCCTGCGCCATCAATATCGGTGAGCAGCACCTCGGCGCCCTCGCGGACAAAAAGCTCCGCAATCGCTGCGCCTATGCCGCGCGCGGCGCCGGTGACCAATGCCTGCTTGCCTGAAAGTCGTGCCATGTGCGCCTCCCTTTGGGACGCTGCTATAAGCGCCCCGGGCGGGCCCGAAAAGGTCAGGAAGGGCTCAATCCCCGCCTTCGCGCAGACCGGGTTCAGAACGCCAGCGAGTCGGCATCGAGATCCTCCGGGCCGGTGCAGGTGAACTCGATGACGGTCCGTTCGATATTCACCCGCTGGACCACGCCATTGCGCACGATCAGCAGATACCGCTTGCTGCGCTCGCCCATATGCAGATGGTCAGGCAGGGTTTCGGTGAGGCCGAACCAACGCGAGAACGCCATGGGTCCGTCTGCATAGAACTGAAGACGTCCCTCGGGGTCGATCTGGCGGCGCCATTGGTCCACCGCGAAGGGGTCGTTGGAGACAATGCAGCTGATCTGGTCAAATCCTGACTGCTTCAGCGCAGGCGCCTTCTCGATGAAGCGGGGCAGATGACGCTTGGTGCAAATCGGCGTGAAGGCGCCGGGGACCCCGATAACGATATGGGTCCCCTGATCCAGAATGCCGCGCAAGCTGATCGAAACGGGCAAGCCCGCCTCGTCGAGATGGCCGACATTCACGTCGGGAATGCGCTGGCCCAGTATGACCTTCATGACTTCAGCCCCTCTCCCTGATCGGAATGAGGCGCCCGAAGTCATGAAAGAGGCTTTACACAGCTGCGCGACTAGCGACCGGCGACACAGCGCCAGAGCTGACAACGCTGACGCCGGCGGCGGCCGCCGTGCAGGCATTGCCGTAAGTCTGGCCGTCACAGCCGCAGACCGGACGGTATTCCCGGGTGCACATTTGCGGGCGCGCGGTGCAGGTTCCCATCTGGTCCGCCGCACCGCACTGGGCGGTCGGGGCGTAGGCGCAATAGGCGGCGCCGGTCTGTTCGCCTTCGCACATGATCCCGGCCATGCCGCCACAGGCTTGCCCAAGGCCGACCACGCGCCAGTCATTGTCCGGGCCGCCATTGATCGGCGCATCGCCCGGAGAAGTCGCGCTACAGGCGCCCAGCACCATCATTCCAAGAACCATGAAGAAAATTCGCATCTGCGTCCCCTTGAAGCTGCGGCTTGCGTCCCGTGCCCGCCTGTCATGATCAGCGTCCGTCAAACTCTGGCGTCGAGCGCCTGTTCGCGCAACACTGCAACGCCCAGTCTGCATGGAGGTTCCTGAATGTCCGATGATCGCCAGCATCCCGTACCCAGCCCGTTTGGAGCCCGCTCCACCGCCGCTGAAGTCGCCGCGGCGGCCGATCTGAAGGGCAAGACCGTCATCGTCACAGGAGGCTATTCGGGCATCGGACTTGAAACCACCCGCGCCCTTGTCGGCGCTAGTGCGCGTGTGATCGTCACCATACGCTCTGAAGGCAAGGCGCAAGCCGCCCTGGACGGGCTCGGGGTCGAGACCGTCAAGCTGGACCTGATGGAGCCTGACAGCGTCGCGGAAGGCGCCCAGGCGCTCAGGGACCTCACCCCGGACGGCATCGACATCCTCATCAACAACGCCGGGATCATGGCGACGCCCCTGCGGCGCAATTCAAAAGGGTGGGAAAGCCAGTTCGCCACCAATCATCTGGGGCATTTCGCCCTGTTCGCGCGCATTTGCGATCTCCTGCTCAAGCGCCCGGGCGCGCGGGTCGTGGCGCTGTCCTCTCTCGCCCACCGCATCAGCGATGTGAATCTGGACGACTGGAACTGGCGTGATGCGGACTATGAGAAATGGCCCGCCTATGGCCGGTCCAAGAGCGCGAACGCCCTGTTCGCGCTGGAGCTGAACCGACGGTATGAGCCGCGCGGCCTGAAGGCGTTCTCGGTCCATCCGGGCGGGATCATGACCGAACTGCAGCGCGATCTGCCCGAGGCCGAAATGCGCGCCCTGGGATGGTTTGATGAAAACGGCGTGTTGAACCCGGTCTTCAAGACGGTGGAGGAAGGCGCATCGACCACGCTCTGGGCCGCGACCTCTCCTGTGCTGGATGCGCGCGGCGGCGTCTATTGCGAGGATTGCAACATCGCCGCCCCGAACCCGCCCGAAGGCGCGTTCTACGGCGTGCATCCGCACATCCGCAACGCCGAAACGGCCAGGACGCTCTGGACGCTGAGCGAGGAGATTACAGGGCTGAAGGCCGCCTGAGGCTTTCACTGAGCCCCGCTTCGGTTTAGGTCCAAGCCCAGACTCCAACAGCCAAGACGCTCCGCCATGACCTTACGCCTCGCCTTCATGGGAACTCCGGATTTCGCCGCCGCCTCGCTCGCCGAGATTGTCGGCGCGGGTCATGAGGTGGTTGCGGTCTACACCCAGCCCGAACGTCCGCGCGGACGCGGCCAGACTCTGGTGAAGACCCCGGTCCATCAGCTCGCCGAGCAGTTCGGGCTGACCGTCCACACGCCCGAGAGCTTTCGTGATCCTGACGTCATCGCCCAGTTTGAAAGCCTCGATCTCGATGCGGCCTGCGTTGTCGCCTACGGCCAGATCCTGCCCCAGCAGGCGCTCGACGCGCCGCGCCTTGGCTGTCTGAACCTGCACGCCTCGCTGCTGCCGCGCTGGCGGGGGCCGCGCCCATCCAGCGCGCCATCATGGCGGGCGACGAGATGACCGGCGTGCAGATCATGCAGATGGAGGCCGGGCTCGACACCGGCCCCGTGCTGATGAGCGAAGTGGTCCCCATTTCCGAGACCGACACCGCCGCCAGCCTGCATGACCGGCTGATGAGCACGGGCGCGCTTTTATGGCCGCGCACCCTCGCCGCGCTTGAACGCGGTTCGCTCAACGCCGCGCCGCAAAGCGAGGAGGGCGTCACCTACGCAAGAAGATCACCCGTGAGGAAGCGCGCATCAACTGGTCCAAACCCGCCAGCGAGGTGGCGGACCATATCCGCGGCCTCTCCCCCTTCCCCGGCGCATACTTTGAACTGCCCGGCGACAAGCCCGTGCGGGTGAAGGTCCACTTCGCCCAGCCGGAAGCCGGCGACGGCGAGCCGGGCGAAGCGCTCGATGACTCGCTTCTGATCGCCTGCGGGCGCGGCGCTGTGCGCCTGGTCCGCCTTCAGCGCGAGGGCAAGGGCGTGATGGACGCGAAGGCCTTCCTCAACGGCGTGGACGTGCCCAAGGGCACGGTGCTGGCCTAGCCATGCCGCGCTACAAGCTCACCATCGAATATGATGGCGGCCCGTTCGTGGGTTGGCAGCGGCAGGACAATGGCCCCTCGGTGCAGGGCGCGCTGGAAGCGGCCGCCGCCAAGCTCGATGGCGGCCCGCGCGAGGTCTATGGCGCCGGGCGGACCGATTCCGGCGTCCATGCGCTCGGTCAGGTCGCCCATGTGGATCTTGAAAAGGATCTGCCCGCCGACAAGGTGCGCGACGCGATCAATCATCACCTCAAGCCCCACCCCATTGCGGTGGTCGAGGCGGTGCGCGTCACGGACGAGTTTCACGCCCGCTTCAAGGCCCACCGGCGCGGCTATATCTACCGCCTGCACGCAAGGCGCGCGCCCCTCACCCTGACCCGCGGTCAGGTCTGGCGCGTCTATCAGCCGCTTGATGTGGAGGCCATGCACACCGCCGCCCAGCATCTGGTCGGCACGCATGATTTCACGACCTTCCGCGACAGCCAGTGTCAGGCCGACAGCCCGGTCAAATCACTCGACAAGATCGCGGTGTTCCACTCCGGCGAAGAAATCCATGTGACGGTGGAAGCGATCAGCTTCCTGCACCGTCAGGTGCGCTCGATTGTGGGCTCGCTGGTCGAGGTGGGTCTGGGCAAATGGACGCCAGAGGATTTCAAGGCGGCGCTTGACGCCGCCGACCGCTCCCGCTGCGGCCCTGTCGCCCCGCCGGACGGGCTCTACCTGTCGCTGGTGGCGTATCCGGACGGGTTCGAGCTTCCCGAGTGAATTCCCGGGCGAGCGAAGCGAAGGCCCGGGACCTTGTTCCGCGCATCGCGCCTTATCCTGATGGAGGCCCCGGCTCTGCGCTGCGCTTGGCCGGGGTTTCACTCTCTCAAAATGTCATTCACCGGTTTATCCGGTGAATCCATGCCGTGGCCTGTGATCGGACCAACCGGAATGGATCCCCCGGACAAGCCGGGGGATGACAGGATGAGAGGTTTGAGGATTAACCCTTACTCCGCGCCCCAGGGCGCGGGCGGGGTCTCGACCGGTTCGGTCAGATCAAACTCCACCGCGAAATGCCGGTTCGGGCGATCGAGCGCATAGGTGAAGCTGTCATCGTCGAGCGTGATCGACCAGACATTCGCCATCGAGGCGGGAATGTTCTCGCGCTCGAACAGGGCCTGGCTCTCGGCATCGGCGGGAAAGTCCGCACGCACAGGGCCAGCCGGACCGTCGGTGTCACCGCCATACTGGGTCAGCACGTCTTCAGAGCCGTCCTCATGGCGGTGATCATGCTTGAGCCGCAGCCCGTCCTCGGGCAGGCGCGTGATCACCCAGGTCCGAGAGCGATCCTCGCCCACATGGAAGGGGATGCGCATCTGCGTCTCGCCGCACGTACGCACATGCATGACCAAACGCTCTGTGGCGAACGCTTCGTCACGCGGATCATCAGAGATGACCCGGCCTTCAAAGGCCTGCCCGCAATAGGCGCTCAGGCGCTCGAACAGATCCGGTTCGGGCTGGGCGGCAGGCGCACAGGCTGCCAGAGCCAGCGGCGCGCTCAGAAGCGCGAAGCGAAACCCGATCACTCGGCCGCTTCCGTCGGGGCGCCGCGCTGTTTGACCAGCTTCTGGACCTTCTTGACCGCGCGATCCCGCTTCAGGCGCGACAGATAGTCGATGAAGACGACGCCTTCGAGGTGATCCATCTCGTGCTGGATGCAGACCGCGAACAGGTCTTCGGCGATCTCTTCACGTTTCTCGCCGTCATAGTCGAGATACTCGACCTTCACCTTCTTGGGCCGCTCGACGCTGTCAAACACATCCGGGACCGACAGGCAGCCTTCCTGATAGGGTTTGAGGTCTTCGGTCAGCGGGGTGATCACCGGATTGACGTAATAGCGCGGATCATTGCGCTCGTCCGACAGGTCCATGACGATGACGCGCTTGTCCACGCCCACCTGGATCGCCGCCAGACCAATGCCGTCGGCGGCGTACATGGTCTCGACCATGTCGTCCATCAGGGCGCGAAGCGCGTCGTCCACCGCGTCGACCGGCTTGGACACCAGCTTCAGACGCGGATCGGGAACGGTGAGTATCTCTCGAATAGCCATGCCTGATAGGTAATCCCGCAAAGGGTTTGGTTCAAGCGCATCGCGCTGCGCGCCTGGACGCGATCAGACTGGAACCCGCGCGCAAAGCGTATAGCCTGCCTCAAACACCAGTCTGGGGGGATATCATGAAAACCGTCTTGCTCGCCTGCGCTTTGGCGTTCACCGCCGCGACACCCCTCTTCGCCCAGACGCCAGAGCCGGTCTCCGAAAGCCCTGTGGCCATCGGCGTGAGCGTGGTTCTCGATGCGCCGAGCCTGAATGATCAGCGCGAAGTGAATATCTGGGTCCCGCCTTTCCTCGATCAGCTCGAAGAGCCGATCAACGTCGTCTATCTCGTTGATGGCGGGCAGGATCAGGACTTCGTCCACATGGCCGGCCTTGCCCAGCTGGGCGCGCTGAGCTGGCAGTATGAGCCCTTCATGCTGGTGGGCGTTCAGACCAGGACCCGGCTCTTTGACCTGACCCGTCCTGCGGAAGACCCGCGCTATCAGAGCCAGTTCCCCGAACAGGGCGGATCGGAAGCCTTTCTCGCCTTCCTGACCCGGCAAGTGATCCCCTATGTGGAGGCGCATTACCCGGTGTCGGATCGCCGCGCCTGATCGGGGAGTCCCTGGCGGGCCTGTTCGTCACGGACACCTTCCTGCACGCCCCATCGAGCTTCACTGATTATATCGCGGTCAGCCCGTCCCTGTGGTGGGATGATCAGGCCGCGGGCAAGGCCGCTCCGGCGCTCTTGGCGCAACACGATGACGCTGAACGCCATCTTTATCTGACCATGGCCGATGAAGGCGGGACCATGCAGGCCGGGCTCGACCGGCTTCTGGCGGCGCTGCGCGAGGATGCGCCTGAAGGCCTCGATTGGACCATGTGGACCGGTCAGACACCGAGAGCCATTCCACGATCTTCCACCCGGCGGCGCTCCATGCCTTCCGCACCCTGTTCGCCCTGCCGCCCTATGAGTATGGCGAGGCGCCTGGTATCTGATCGAAGGCGGGGAGCCGCCTGCCGAGGAAGAGAGCGAAGGCTAGGCCTTCTCCTCGTCCGGGCCGGTCAGGAGCCTTGGCGCTTCATCAACCTGGGCCGGAGACTCGATCTGCTTCATCTGGCCGTTGAGCTGGGCCATGTCGCGCGCCTTGGGCAGCACCCGGCTGTCAAACGAGCCCACCGCCTTGTTGTAATTGGCGGTCGCCGATTTCAGGCCCGCCCCCACACGCCCCAGATGGTCGGAGAAGGTATTGAGGCGCGTGAACAGCTCATCGCCCAGGGCGGCGACCTTCTGGGCGTTCTGCTCCAGCTTCTCCTGCCGGAAGCCATAGGCGACGGCCTTGGCCAGCGCCAGAAGCGTGGCGGGCGTGGTGATGATCACATTGGCCTTTATGCGTCGTCAAACAGGGCCGGATCTTCCTCGATGGCGGCGGAATAGAAGCTCTCGCCGGGTATGAACAGCGCCACGAAATCGATCGCGCCATCCACGCTGGCGGCATATTCCTTTTTCGCCAGCTGTTTGACGTGGGTCTTCACCTGCTGGGCGTGACGGCGCAGCGCGTCACGGCGGCTCGCCTCATCCTCGGCTTCCACAGCGTCGAGATAGGCGGTCAGCGCCACTTTTGAGTCCACCACGAAACGCCCGCCGCCCGGCAGCTTGATCACGAAATCCGGCCGCAGCGCCGCCCCGTCCGTGTCGCGGGTCTGGTGCTGGGCGTCGTAATCGATGTTCTTGGTGAGGCCCGCGAGCTCGAGGATGTTCTCGACCGTGCGCTCGCCCCACTGACCGCGCGTTGTGGACTTGCGCTGCAGGGCGTTGACCAGCTTTGCGGTTTCCTTGTGCTGGTCATTCAGGCCCTGGCTGAGCTTGGTGATCTGCTCGGCGATCGCGCCGGAATTGCGGGCGCGATCCTGCTCCATCTTCTCCACCTGTTCGCGGAATTTATCGAGCCGCTCGCGGATCGGATCGACGAGGGATTTGACCCCGCCCTCCGCTTTCTCATGCTGGGTCTTGAAGCTCTGCTGAGCCTGTTCGAGCAGCTTTTTCGAGGACACGTCCAGCGCCTCGTCCGCCAGAGCCTTGAAGCGGTCCTGCATCTCCTGGCTCAGCGCGGTCAGGCGCTCGCGTTCGGCCTTCACCGCCGCATCGCGCTCTTCCAGCCGTTCGCGCAGGGCCCGCAATTCCGATGACGCGCGCTGCTCGGCCTGCCGGGTGGCTTCGAGCTGCTCTTCAAGCCCCTGAACGCGGTCGGCCTGGGTGCGGGCGCTGGCGAGTTCGCGTTCCGCCTGATCCCGCACAGTCCGGGTCTTCTCAAGGTCGACCCTCAGACTTTCGATCTGGCGAAGCTCGGTCTGCGCTTCGCGCAACTCCAGCTGCGCCTCTGACAGCTCCGCCTGCATCTCACTGAGACGAGTCCTCAAACCATCGGCTTCCCCCCAGGCCTTGCGCAGAAGCACCACGCTCACCCCGCCCAGAATGAGACAGGCGCCGCCGAGCGCGATCAGAGCAAGTGAAACGGGATCCATGGCGCACCTTCACATCAGACCAGAACGAAACGGGACCATACATGAGTCCCGTTCGGCGCGCGCCTTGCATTTTCACCTGGAAGACGACTTTCGGGGGATCAATATGCGCCTGTTTGATACGCCTTTGTCCGAGCTTGGCATCCGGGACCTGGACCGGTGGCGGGAACTGGCGCGTCCGGATGGGCGTCTTGTCAGCCCCTATCTCCTGCCCGATTTCGCCCAGATGGTGGATGCCCAGCGCCATGATGTGCGCGTCATCATCGCCGAGGAAAACAGCGCCCCGATTGGCTATTTCGCCTATCACGCCCCCCAGGGCGGCATTGCGCGCCCGGTGGGAGCGCCGCTGTCAGACTATCAGGGGTTCGCGGCCGTTCCCGGCTTCAGGGTGGATGAAAAAGACCTTTTGACCGCCATGGGCGCGGATGTGCTGGTCTATGACAACTGGATGGGTCAGCCTTTGGGCAAGACCCGCGCGCAAACCCGCTCCTCCATCATTGATCTAAGCGAGGGCCTCGACAGCTGGATGGCGCGCAAGGAAGCCACCCAGCACAAGCACTTCAAGAAGCTGCGCCAGCGTCAACGCAAGGCCGAGCGCGAATTCGGACCGATCCGCGTGGTGTTTGGCGACCCGCTGGGCGATCACTTCGACACGCTGCGCACCTGGAAGAGCCAGCAATATCGCGATACGGGCCTGCTGGATCTGTTTGGCGTCGCTTGGGTGGACTCCGTCATCCGCAATTGCGCCGCGCGCAGCTTCGGTCCGTTCCGCGGCCTCGTCGCCTCCCTGTATCTGGGCGAGCGTCTGGCGGCGGTGGAAATGGGGATTGTCGCAGGCGATGTGTATCATTCCTGGATGCCCGCCTATGATCCGGCCTTCCGCGCCGTGTCGCCCGGCCATTTGCTGCTTCAGGGCATCATCGAGGCCGCGCCCAACATGCGCATCAACCGCATCGACCTGGGCGGCGGCGATTACGCTACAAGGCGCCTACACCGATTACGAGGTGGCGCTCTCAGGCGGACGCGCCATGAAGCCGAGCGCGGCCATGGCCAGTCTTCTCGCCTGGGATGGCGCGGAGGCGGCGCCCGTCTCCTGCCTG
>LZQR01000437.1_pt1 | contig 10245 bp, 18 predicted proteins | sample 768601 | NCBI WGS metagenome assembly LZQR01 (sample SAMN05207299, study PRJNA324521) | oil field metagenome | isolation source: sample BH-FW-24 from oil reservoir | place: India: Bombay High | collected 2015-12-04
TTTGGCTGTTTCGTCAGCGTTGACGCTGTGTTCACCGAACATGGCGCACTTCACGCGACCGTGATTTTCAGACCGAGCGGTACATGGGCTGTACTCGCAAGCTTTCATCGACAGCATGGTCAACTGGGACTACGTGCTGGAAATGTACGAAGCTGCAACGAAGTAATTCGGGAACCACCCCGTTTTATGAAGCCCCGGCCTGAAAAGGCCGGGGTTTTTTGTTTGGCTGTTTCGTCAGCGTTGACGCTGTGTTCACCGAACATGGCGCACTTCACGCGACCGTGATTTTCAGACCGAGCGGTACATGGGCTGTACTCGCACTGGTGAATCATTGCCGAAGGCAATTTCCACGAGAGGGAGAGAACGATGCGAATGATCAAATCGGCTGTTGTATTGGGTCTTGCGGCCGGGATTGGCCTTGCCGGTTCCATTGCTCAGGCGTCTGACGATCCGATTGCGACCCGGCAGGCCATCATGTCGTCGGTCGCGCGGCTGCCGGGCTCGGTGGTGGCCTGATGAAAGGGGAGATCGCCTATTCTCCTGCTGCCGGTAAGGCTGCCATCGCAACGATGAATGCAGCAGCCCTGACATTCGGAGACTATTTCCCTGCAGGTTCCGATCAGGGTGAAACCGGTGCCGCTGCCGCCATTTGGGAAAATCCGGATGGATTTTCGCTGAGCTGGCCAAGTTTGCGGACGCGACTTCAAAAGCCTTCGAAGCATCCGGCAAGGACGGTCCTGCGGATGTCGAGGCTTTCAAGGCTGCGATGGGCCCCGTGTTCGGCTCTTGCAAATCGTGCCACGAAACTTACCGTAAGAAAAACTGACCGGCGGCATTCCGGGGTCTACCGCACACAGACTGCAACAGGCAGGCTCCAGACTGTGAGACAGATCAGCGGCTTTTCACCCTGTCCGGGTTGAAGAGCCGCTGTTTTGGCGTTTCGGTGCCAGGAAGACCCAGGGAGACCTCATGAAAAAGGCTGTCATCGTCCTCGTCGTTCTTGCCGTTGTTGCGGCAGGTGCGGGTTGGTTCCTGTCCGCGCCGACGAAGCTGAGCGAAGCCCAGCTTGCCGCCATTGCGGAAGGGGATGCGTCGCAAGGAGAACTTGTATTCTGGGCCGGCGGCTGCACGTCCTGCCATGCGGCCAAGGATGCTGCGGGAGACGACAAGCTGAAGCTTGGCGGAGGCCTTCGCCTGGAGACGCCGTTCGGGGTGTTTGTTGCCCCGAACATTTCGCCCAGCACGGCAGACGGTATCGGAGCCTGGTCGCTTGCTGATTTCGCCAACGCCATGACGCATGGCACATCGCCGGACGGGCGAAACTATTACCCGGCGTTCCCTTACACTTCCTATGCCCGAATGTCTGGCGAAGACATCGGCAATCTATTTGCCTTCATGAAAACGCTGCCGTCCGTCAACGGCAAGACGCCACCTCATGAGCTCGGTTTCCCGTTCAATATCCGTCGGGGGTTGGGGCTGTGGAAACGGCTGTTCCTGGATCCGTCACCCGTCATAGCCGCCCCTTCAAGCGGGAACGAGGTCGACGCTGCCCTTTGGGACCGCGGGCGGTATCTGGTGGAAGGGCCTGGCCACTGCGGTGAATGCCACACGGCTCGAAATCTTGCAGGGGACTGGATCTGGCGAATGGCTCGGTGGCGCACCGGCTCCCACAGGAGAAGGCCGTATTCCGGACATTACGCCGGTTGATGGTGGTTTCGGCAGTTGGAGCGCAAGCGATATTGCCTATTATCTGGAAAGCGGCTTCACGCCTGAATACGATTCCGTCGGCGGTGAAATGGTGCATGTTCAGGAAAACATGGCCAAGCTTCCTGCCAGTGATCGTGAAGCGATAGCCGCCTACCTGAAAGCCATCCCGCCCGTTGCGCCGACAGCCAACTGACGACACCACGCGGACCTTTTGTCATTCCATGATTCAATCGCAGCAAATTTCAATCGTACCCGTTTCAACCGAAAGCGACCTGGCGCCGATCCGGCACCTGTTTCGGGCCTATGTCGACTGGCTCGGCATCGACCTTTCCTACCAGGGCTTTGAAGAAGAGCTTGCAGGTCTGCCGGGGAAATACGCGCCGCCGTCCGGGGCGCTTTTCCTGGCGAAGGATGAGGAAGGCTCGGTTCTCGGTTGTGTTGGCCTGCGAGCGTTCGGAAAAGACGGCGCGTGTGAAATGAAGCGGCTCTACGTCCTGCCGGACGGACGCGGCAAGGGTGTGGGTGGTGCGCTGGTGGAGGCTGTAATTGCAGCGGCGGTTGCCGCCGGCTACCGGGAGATGCTGCTGGACACGCTGCCAAGCATGACGGGTGCCATCAAGCTCTATAAAGCCGCGGGGTTTGAGCAAGTTGGCGCCTATTACGATACGCCGATCCTGGAGACGGTTTTCTTCAAAAAGCAACTGAACGGGTGAACAACTGACGCTTTCAAACAAAACCACCTGCGAGCAGGTGGTCAAGTTTCGCTTTTTATTATTGGGTCGTTTTGCCCGTGCACAGTTATTCAAGAAGTTGGAACGGGTATCTCCATCAAGTTGTAGAGCCGGTCCATTGCTGTTCAACTAAGGTATAATACGTATTTCTCAATCCGGTTGCAAGTCGTTCATCGATCAGGTTGCAATGATCGCTTCAACTTCGACCCTCAACTGTGGGTGAAACAGAGCGGCAACACAGACCAGCGAGCTGGCAGGAACCTCATTTCATAGAGTTCTGCAAGGGCTGACCGGATTTCCGGCAAGTCGGTCATGTCGGTGACGAACACAGTTACTTTCACCAGATCTTTCAGTGATCTTCCATAGTGGGCGGCGATCGTGTGCAGCTGAGCGAACACCGCCTTGATTTGCGGGCCGCCGAATCGGCCTGTGCAGGTGTGCCGAAAGCTGTGAAACCGGATGTATAGACCGTCTGTCCATGCCGAATGGCGTGGGTATAGGGGCCTGCCGGCAGGCCCAGTTCCTCGAAATTCTGTCGGGCAAGAGGCATTATTTTTCCTTTTCTGATTACGGCAGGCGGGCTGAAAGGAACAGCGTTGCCTTTTGCACGGGCGGGCCGAGAAAGAAGGCGATGACGGCAGCAGCGGGCCAGGCCAGACGAAAGGCATTCATCCATTGCCAGAAGAACCTGTCGCTCCAGCCGAGGTTCAGGAATGTGACCCAGCACGACATCAAGAGCGACAGACCCAGTGACATCAGCAACGTCGCGATCAATCGGTTCTTCATGACTGACTACCTCTTGATCGCTTCGCTGGTGCCGATTTCGCCCAGTTCTTCAATGTAGCTGACTGTGTCAGGTTCTGCGCGAGATAGGCCTTGGTGTGCGGCATTTCGAAATGGGCGGCCAGGGCGTCCTTGTCAGTCCAGCTTTCCCACAGGGTGAACTTGTCGGGATCCTGCAGGTTCTGCCGGATTTCAAAGAAATTGCAGCCGGGTTCGTGTTGGGTTTCAGCCACAAGTCGGCGCAGTTCCGTCTCTGCCCTGGTCCGCTCCGCACCTTGTTGCAGTTCGATACCAGCGCTGATGAAGTAATTGCCCATGAGTGTCTCCGTTGCGTTTAAGAACGAAGACAGATTTATTGATTTCTCTAATCTCAATCTATATCGAATAATGAGAGTTTAAATTTTGAAAATGAAATCATGCTCGACGACATCGCCTTGTTTGTTCACATCGCGCGTAATCGAAGCCTGGCAAAGGCTGCCGCGCATCTCGGATTGCCTGCGGCAACGGTGACCCGGCGCCTGGCGAAGCTGGAGGAAACCATAGGCACTCAGCTGGTCTTTCGCTCCGCGCGGAAGTTCGATCTGACGGTGGCGGGTGAGGCGTATTTCGAGGCCTTTGCCGACCTGGTTCAAAACGCTGAGACGACATTGGACGGGTTAAGCACTGATCTGCACGGTCTTCGGGGAGCGTTGAAGGTGGCGGCGCCCACCAATATTTCCATCGGCATCCTGCAGCCCATGTGGTCGGATTTTCTCAAGACCTTTCCGGAGATCCAGCTGACGCTGACGCTCAGCAACGAGAACAAGGATCTGCTGGAACACAGGGTCGATATTGCCCTCCGGGCCGGACCCCAAACCGATGAGCGGCTTTACCAGAAGCGTCTCGGGGTGGTGGCAACGGTTCTCGTTGCGGCGCCTGCTTATCTTGAACAGGCGGGTGCCCCGGAAAGACCGGACCAGATCGGCCGGCACAAGGTGGTGCGGGTGTCCACGCTTCCGCAATGGCAACTGACAAATCGGGAAACGGGCTGCCGCGAAACCGTGCCTGTCGATGCGCGTGTCGTTGTCGATGACATCAGTCTTGCCCGGCAGCTGGCCGGCGACGGTCACGGGCTCGCTCTGTTGCCTGCGAGCGAGATTTCCGATGACCTGATTTCAGGCCGCCTCACACCTGTGCTCGCAGACTGGCAAGGGCAGCAACGGGATATCTTTGCGGTATGGCCCACCGGGCGGCTGCTCACGCCCGGGCGCGCTGCCTGCTTGATTACATGGAACCGTTCATGGCAGCGCTTCCCGTGTTTCAGGGACTGTCGTCCAGCGTGATCCTGCAAGATCCGCTTGATGTCCTACGCAGTGTAGGGATTGCAGCGGATGTAGCGCGGCTGATCGATGTAGCTGGACATGACCGCAAGCCATGCGTTGCATTCGCCTTGAGTCTTGAAGCAACCGGCCTGGGAAATGATGTATTTCTGGCTGAAATTGAAGACCTTGCCACCGGCAATGCCTTTCCAGCCGCTGCCGGTAAAGGTGCGGCAGTCATAAGCTGTGTTGTAGGTGCTGGGAATGTCCTGCCGGTTCTTGGTGAATGTGGGGGAGAACAGCAGCGTTTCCACCACATTGCCGCCGGTTGTGTCGTAGGACTGGCATGCGGCAAGGCTCAGCGTGGCGGCCATGACCGGAACCAGGCGCAACCCCTTTTTCAGCCCATCAGCAAGGCGGTGCGGAAGTGTGCGGTAGCAGGTCATCACGGGCTCCAGTGAACAGCATCGGTACGGTCCAGGACCGTTCAATTGATTGATTTGCAACAACTCTCACATGAGCCGAAGACTTGGTCAAAATCAAGTCACGTTCGTTCGGGTGGTACCCGCAAGGGCGTGTGAAAGGAATTTAGGTTCCCGGGCGTGCGAACTGCTCCGCACGCCCGGAAAATCCTCGGGTCTGACGAGGTGTCAGGCCTTGTCGGTCACCAAAAGGGCAAAGGCCTGGGTTTCGGCGACTTCCTTCAGCCGGTCGAAACGGCCGGAAGCGCCGCCATGACCGGCTTCCATGTTGGTTTTCAGCATCAGCAGCTTGTCACCTGTGCCGGTTGCCCGCAGCTTGGCAACCCATTTGGCCGGCTCCCAGTAGGTCACGCGCGGATCGGTCAATCCGCCTACCGCCAGGATGGCGGATAGGCCTTTGCCTCGACGTTGTCATAGGGCGAGTAGGACGCGATGTAATCGTAGGCTGCCTTGTCCGTGATGGGGTTGCCCCATTCCGGCCATTCCGGCGGCGTGAGCGGCAGCGTGTCGTCCAGCATGGTCGACAGAACGTCGACAAACGGAACTTCGGCAATGATGCCGCCGAATTTTTCCGGTGCCAGATTGGCAATCGCCCCCATCAGCATGCCGCCGGCCGAGCCGCCCTGAGCGACGATACGGTCGTGCGAGGTGAAGTTTTCCGCAACAAGATGGTCTGCTGCGGCAATGAAATCGGTGAAGGTATTCTTCTTGTTCTCACGCCGCCCATCCTTGTACCAATGGAAGCCCTTGTCCTTGCCGCCGCGAATATGGGCGATGGCGTAGACGAACCCCCCGGTCGACCAGCGACAGGCAGTTGGTGTTGAAGCTCGCCGGAATGGTGATGCCGTAGGAACCATAGCCGTAAAGCAGCAGAGGTGCGGAGCCGTCGAGCCTGGTGTCCTTCCGGTAAAGCACGGATACTGGCACGGTTTCGCCGTCGGCTGCGGGAGCCATCAACCGGCGGGTGACATAATCGTCCGCATCATGGCCGGAAGGCACTTCCTGTTCCTTGCGCAGAACACGCTCGCGGGTCTCGACATTGTAGTCGAAGGTCTGCGATGGCGTTGTCATCGAGGAATAGGTGAAGCGGATCGTGCTCGTGTCGAACTCGTAGCCGCCGCCAAGGCCGAGCGAATAGGCTTCCTCGTCGAAGGCGATGGAGTGCTCGATGTTGTCTGCAAGCCGGCGGATCACGATGCGCGGCAAGCCATCTTCGCGTTCCAGCCGCGTCATGAAGGACTTGTAGACGCAATGGGACAGGATCAGGCATCCTGCCTTGTGAGGCACAAGATCGGACCAGTTTTCGCGGCCGGGATTGCCTTTCGGCGCAGTGACGATCTTGAAGTCCTCGGCGCCGCCTGCGTTGGTCAGGATGTAGAGTGTGTCGCCGTGATCGTCGATGGAGTACTCGATACCGGTCTCGCGCTCTGCGACAAGCACCGGTTCGGCGGTCGGGTCGGTGGCCGGGATCATCCAGACTTCGGAGGTCTCGTGATCGTGAATGTCGATGACGATCGTGTCGCCGGACTGGGTCTTGCCGACGCCCATGAAGAAGCCGGCATCCTTTTCCTCGTAGACGAGAACGTTCGCTCGCCGGATCGGAACCGACTTCGTGACGGAAGAGTTTCGAGGGCCGGTGGTTGGCGTCGAGGCGAACGTAGAACACATAGCGGCTGTCTTCCGAGAAGACGCCGCCGCCGCCCGTGTCCTCGATGGCGTAGTCGAAATCCTTGGCAGACTGGGCGTCGCGCAGCTTCAGGGAATAATATTCTGAGCCCTTGTCGTCATAGGCCCAGGCGATGAGCTTGTGATCCGTCGACTGGCTGACGCCGCCGATCCGGAAATATGCCGTTCCTTCGGCTTCCTTGTCGCCATGGAGAAGAACCGTTTCCGCGCCGCCGTCACGCGGGGTGCGAAAGAAAACCGGTTGCTGGCCGCCGGTTTCATACTTGAGGCCGTAAGCGAAGGGCCCGTCGGGCGCAGGAACCGAGCTGTCGTCTTCCTTGATGCGGCCGCGCATCTCCGCAAAAAGCTTCTCCTGCAGAGCCTTTGTCGGTGCCATCTGCGCTTCGTGATAGGCATTTTCCGCTTCCAGATAGCTGCGGATGTCGGCATCCAGCACGGACGGGTCCTTCATGACCTCCTGCCAGTTGTCCGCCCTCAGCCAGGCGAAGTCGTCCTGGCGGGTAATGCCGTGGGTTTCAAGGGTGAGGGGGCGCGCTGCGGCGCGCGGGGGAAGGGCATCCTGTTTCATGGATCGGAGGTAAGATTTTTGAGCCTTGAAGGCAAGGGTCAATACTGGCGAGGCGGCTGGGTGTTTCCGCTTCCAGGCAATCCTGTCGTGCTTTCAGACAAGAGCGGCGACCCGCAAAAGTCTTTGACATTTTTCAGGCGTTCGCGCACTTAGGAAGAGATGGTTCCCGACTCCGAACTCCGGACCGGGATTAAAAGGGAACACGGTGCGACGAGCCCGACAGGCTGCAAATCCGTGACTGCCCCCGCAACTGTGAGCGGTGAGCAAACCTGAAAGCGCCACTGGGGAGACCCCGGGAAGGATCAGGCAAGCAATGACCCGCAAGTCAGGAGACCTGCCATTTCACCTTAAACCTTAACCCGGGCGGGGTGCCCCGGAGGAGTGAGTGACATGGCCAATCGGCACCTGCCGGCAAAGTTGCACATTCGGTTCCTGACCTGCCCGCGAATCGCGGAGGGCGATATGAACCGGAAATTTTCTGCTGAATTCTCAAGACTTGCCAACCTCCTGACCGAGGCTGATCCGCTGGCGACGCGCGCAGCACGCGCGATGGTTCCCGATGGGCTGCAAAAATCTGTTGTCAGCAAGAACATGGGTAATGTAATAACATTACATTATGATTGTGCCAAACGTACCCGATCCGGCCGTGCCCTGTGCAACGAGGAAAGCAATGCCTTTGCTTTTCCGCAGCCTCCTGTCGGTTCACTGGCAGAAGCCGTGGAGGCGCGTCATGAGCAATGATCCGCACAAGATATTTGTCTGCACGACCTGTCGTCACAATGGGCAGACTTGCCATCCCGGATATGGCTGATCTGCAAGCTGAAGAGTGCAATGGCACAGGCAGTGCCTGTCGTTGGAGACGAATTCGAAATCAGTGGAACAGCCGACATGGAGAGCTGTTCGAGACCTTGCACGCTGGCATTCAAGGCCACCGACAAGGCGATCTACCTCTTTGGGGACATTGAGGACGATACGGACATCGACGACCTGGTCGACTACGCCAATCGGTATCGCCAGATTGAAAATGGATGCGAGGTGACCGAGGAAAGCCACGGCAAGCGCTGGAGCGCATCGCAAGGCCGGCTTCCGGCAGCGATGATCGTTTCGGAAGCTGACGGGACGGCGTTCTCATGACGGGGATCGATCTGTTTGTCCGGGAGGTCAGCTGGAAGACGGGGCAGGGCAAAACCATTCTGCATCCGCTCAGCTTCGGTCTGCCTGCCGGTAAGGTTCTTGGAATTGCCGGCGCCAATGGTGCCGGCAAATCCACCCTGTTGCGGCTGCTCTATCGCTTCCTGAAACCGAAAACGGGCGAAATCCTTCTGGATGGCACGGATCTCTGGCACATCAGTGCCAGGGAGGCCGCCAAAACGATCGCCGCCGTGCTTCAGGAGCAGCCGACCGACTTTGCCTTGTCCGTGCGCGAGATCGTCACACTCGGTCGGCGTCCCCATGCAACCGGTATTGCCGGCGCAGGCAAGCGGGACGCCGAGATCGTCGATGACTGTCTCGGGAAAATGGATCTGCTGTCCTATGCAAAAAGAGCCTTCGGCACATTGTCAGGGGGGAAAGGCAACGGGTGATGGTGGCCCGGGCGCTGGCGCAAGAACCAAGGCTTCTGGTGCTGGATGAGCCGACGAACCATCTGGACATCCGTCATCAGCTCGAGATCGTCGAGCTGATTGCCGATCTGGACATTACCATTGTCACCAGCCTGCACGACCTCAACCTGGCAAGCCGTGTCTGCGACAAGGTCTTGCTGTTGCATGAGGGCCGACTGGTTGCCCAGGGAATGCCGGAGACGGTGCTGACCCCGGCAACATTGAGCAAGCCTATTCGGTACAGGTCCGTCTGGAGCAACTGTCTGCCAGCCGCGAGCGCTACCTGACCTTCCATCTTTGAATTTCTGGAGACTTAATATGAAAAAAATTGCCCTGGGCCTCGCGCTCACCTTTCTGTCTGTACCGGCAATTGCGCAAACGACGGTGGAAAGCTGCAACCGCACGGTGACCTTCGACACGCCGCCCAAAGCAGCCGTTTCGAATGACGTCAACCTGACCGAGATGATGCTGGTACTTGGCCTGCGCGACCGCATGGTTGGATATACCGGCATTTCAGGCTGGAAGACGCTGGACGCGGAAATGCGTGAGGGCGTTGCGAACTTCCCGAACTCGCGTCGAAATATCCGAGCAAGGAAGTGCTGATCGGGGCCGACGCCGATTTCTTCTTCGCCGGCTGGAACTACGGCATGAAGGTGGGTGGTGAAGTGACGCCTGAAACGCTGGAGCCGTTCGGCATCAAGGTCTACGAGCTGACCGAATCCTGCATTCATATCGGCGACAAGCCGAAGGCGTCTCTGCAGGATCTCTATAACGACCTCCTCAACCTCGGAAAGATCTTCGGTGTTGAAGACACCGCGCACGATCTTGTTGCGGCCTACAAGCTGGAGCTGGACCGGATCGCGGCAACGGTGCCTGCTGGTGAAGAGCCGCTGCGGGTCTTTGTCTACGACAGCGGCGAGGACAAGCCCTTCACAGCCGGACGATATGCCATGCCAACAGCGCTTATCGAGGCAGCCGGCGGCGTCAACGTGATGGACGATTTTGAAAAGAGCTGGGCGACCGTCGACTGGGAAACCGTGGTGGAAAAAGACCCGGACATGGTCGTGATCGTCAACTACGGCGAAGTGACGGCTGACCAGAAACGCGACTTCATGAAACACAATCCCGCCCTGGCCAATATTGCAGCCGTCAAGAACGACCGTTTTGTCGTGCTGGACTATGTCGAGGCAACCCCGGGGCCGCGGAACCTCAAGGCCATCGGAAAGCTCACCGAAGCGTTCTGGGGAGAGTGAGCCTTGCAGAAGATGCTTCGAACTGCCGTTGCAGGCAGAAACGATGGGCCCGCATGAGCGTGCTCACGGACAAAAGCGCTGGCCTGCGCCGGTTGCGGGGGAATGGGGTATTGCTTCTGGCCGGCGTGCTGGTGCT
>LZQR01000438.1_pt1 | contig 10233 bp, 15 predicted proteins | sample 768601 | NCBI WGS metagenome assembly LZQR01 (sample SAMN05207299, study PRJNA324521) | oil field metagenome | isolation source: sample BH-FW-24 from oil reservoir | place: India: Bombay High | collected 2015-12-04
CGGACAAGATCCTCGGCCGTGATGGCCGCATGATCGACGCATCCGGGGCATCGGCCGCGGTGCAAATGCCTTTGAAGGCAACCCCTTTGTCATGCCGATCGACTGAGACCAACCACGGAGACGCAATGCCCCACCGGCAAGCCAATATTGAAATCGGATTGAATGCCGTCATCGTATCGGTTGCCGGAGGCCTGCCCCAGATCGTTCACGTGAACGATGCGAAGGAGCCAGTACACAGACTGGCCAGCAAACCGGAGGAGAGAGCGGTACGAACGCGCCGGGTGAGGCAACACTCGACAGCCTTCCGTTTGGTCCATTCGATCCGATCCGTCACCGCACCTTCGAAATCGGCCTGCGTTCCTGGGTGGAAAACCAGACCGCGCTGAGGTTGGGATACGTCGAACAGCTTTACACCTTCGGCGACCGTGGCCGGCACCGGGTCTTCGGTGATGAAGGACCGCATGTGGTTTCGGTCGGATATCTGGCTTTGACACGTCAGACCCCGGATTCGGAAAGCATGCTTCTGCGGCACGATTCGGCATGGCGCTCCTGGTACGACTATTTTCCCTGGGAAGACTGGCGCACCGGGCGTCCCGATGTCCTGGATCGGGACATTCTGCCGGCTCTCGACGCCTGGTCCAGCGAACCGCCGCTTCGGGTGAGCCGCCCAAACCACTTGGGCGTCAGGAACGGGTACGGCTTGCCTTTGGCACCGGCGGGACTTCCTGGGATGAAGAAAGGGCGCTGGAGCGGTTCGAACTTCTTTATGAGGCTGGCCTCGTCGAAGAAGCCCGGACCGATGGACGGCCCGCGGCCCTGCGGCGGTCAAACCTGCCTTTTCTCGGCGCGTCGATGCGCTTCGACCACCGCCGGGTGCTGGCGACAGCCATTTCCCGGTTGCGCGGCAAGTTGAAATACCGGCCGTGATCTTCGAACTGATGCCGGAGACTTTCACGCTCACCGAGCTTCAAACCTCTGTCGAGGCCATTTCTGGACGTCATCTGCACAAGCAGAATTTCCGCCGCCTGGTAGAAAAACGCCGACCTTGTTGAACCGACCGGTGCAACGTCGACCGCGACCGGGGGCCGCCCGGCCGCCCTGTTCCGGTTCCGCCATCAATTGTTGAGCGAACGGCCTGCCCCCGGGCTTCGTGTAGGCGGACGCTGACGGCTTTCTGCGATTTTTTTCGACACGGCCATTAAAGTTAAGTCCTTAGTAATATTAACCATAACTCCTCCTATCGGCGCGAAAACTTCCACGATTTTCCACGAATTCCAGTCTTATTAACGCTCTTTCAAGGTTAAGCAGACATCTTCAATTTCAGCGTCGTTGTTTACACAGCGTTCACGCTGTTCGTCCGGCGTTTTCGGGACGATGTGTAACGAGTTGGAGTTGGCTGCGTATGTCTGGCCTTAAGTCCCGCAACGGAAAGCGGTTTTCTTCTAAAGTGACACAAGATTTCGGCCCGGTCCGTGCGCGTATGCGCCGGCTCAAATATGTTCTTGTTGCCTGCCCACTGGTCTGGCTCGGTATCGGCGGATCGGTTGGAAACCAGGACATCTTTTCGCTCGTCAACTCGCGCAAGGCGGAATCGCCGCGCTGGATGATGTATCTTGAGCCAGCGAATTTCACGACCAAGGTTGCACCGAAACTGGCGCTCGGCACGACGCCGGTACCCGACCATATCTCTGCACCGATCCTGACACTGACGTCGGCAGATGAGGATTTCGAAGCCAGGCCACTCGTCGGTTTTGAAGAGGTCGCCATGAACGCCAGGCCGACCGAAGTGCCCGACACGATCCTCACCAACAGCACCGCCAAAAGCGACCGCTTGATCACGATGGCGCCGGACCGCCAGATGGTCGACAGGGCAGCCGGCAATCTCTACGCCATGTCGAGCCTGATCTCGACGGAGAAGAAACACGAGGATCTACGCGCGTCGCCTTCGTCAAGGCGCAGCCGCTCAACTCTCAGGAAACCAGCATGCTCGCCAGCAACGCAAGGATGGTTCCCGGAAGGTGGGCCGCTGGACCTGCAAAAGGTCATGATGCTCGCAATGCCGCTGCCGCCAGCTTCTCCCTCTTTCCGCCTACGCTCCTGAAAGCGTGAAGGAAACCAAGGAACCTTCGACGCGCTGTTCGGCGCTGCCATGTACGAGCAGGAGCTGCCGCCGCCGGAAGATCCCGACAACCCGCATTGGTGGGCGCAAAAGCCGCTACCGTTGTCCGTTGGAGACAAGAAAGAGCAGCGCTGCCTTGCCGAGGCCATCTACTTCGAAGCTCGCGGTGAAAGCAAGATGGCCAGGTGGCCGTCGCGCAGGTCGTGTTGAACCGGGTCAAGAACCCGGCCTACCCGGACAGCATCTGCGGCGTCGTTTACCAGAACCGCCACAAACGCAACCGCTGCCAGTTCTCCTTTGCCTGCGATGGTATCAAGGATCGTATTTCCAGCCCGACCGCCTGGGCAACGGCCCAGAAGCTGGCAAGGGATGTCGCTGACGGCAAGCGCTATTCGAAGATGGTCGACGCTTCGACCCACTATCATGCGACCTACGTCAACCCGCGGTGGGCGAAGTCCATGGCAAAACGCGGCAAGTCGGCCTGCACATCTTTACAGACCTACGCCGGCGGCTGGAACTGATCCTGCCGCCCGGGGCCTTCCCCAAGTCCTTCTTCGGCCTGCTCGTGCCATAGGCGTCCTCAGATGCCTGTGGCCCGTGCTTTCCCGTCAGTCGCTCGACTTGAAGACGTTGGTGACCACATAGGTTGCCAGAAGGACGAGATGAAACCCCAGAAGGGCGGCAACCTGAAGCGGTGTGGTCTGGGAAAATTCCAGAAGTTCGCTCAATACGTGGATCGATGAGATGATGATGATCGTCGAGACGATCCGGTGCTTCATCCGCCTGTAGGCCTTCTCGCCCTGCTGGATGTAGTCATCGCCCTGCACAAGCGCCTTCAGCCGGAAGGTGTTGTAGGTGTTGGTCGCCACCATGATCACCAGATTGGCGATGAACACCATGTCGAGCAGATTGAGAATCAGCAGAATCGTCTTCTTTCGATCCAGAAACTCGAAGCTCTGGATCGCATCGTAGATATCGACGAAGAAGGTGACGAGAAACAACACCATGGCAACAGACAGACCGGCCAGGATCGGAACCTGCGCGTAGCGGGTCAGCCTGATTACCGGATCGCTTGCCGAGATCTTGCGGTCTTCGTTCTCACGTTCGCTCATGTGCCTGCCCGACTCGTCCTTCTTCAGAGCTAGCAAGAGTATGGATTGCAGACCAACCCGGAAGGTCGGCCTGCAGACCGCATTCACGGCCGCATCTAACGCCGACCGGATCAAACGGCTGAGATCAAGCGGTTGCGAAAGTGTCCTTGAACTGCTCGCGAAGAACGTTCTTCTGCACCTTGCCCATGGTGTTGCGCGGCAGGCTGTCGACCAGAACAAGCTTCCGCGGATGCTTGAAACGGGCGAGCGATGTTCCGGCAACAGCAAGGATCGCGTCCAGATCGGGCGTTTCCGGGCTATCCGGCACCACCAGGCCCAGCACTGTTTCACCGAAATCCGAATGCGGCACACCAATGACGGCGCTTTCCCGAACCCCGGGCTGGGCATCCAGGATCAACTCGATCTCCTTCGGGTAGATGTTGTAGCCGCCGGAAATGATCAGGTCCTTGTTGCGCCCGACGATATGGACATAGCCGTCTGCGTCGATCATCCCGAGATCACCGGTGATGAAGAAGCCGTCCTCCCGCAATTCGGCAGCGGTCTTCTCCGGCATCTGCCAATACCCCTTGAAGACGTTCGGGCCGCGCACCTCGATCTGGCCAACCGTTTCGGCCGGCAACGTGTCGCCCGTCGCGGGGTCCGTGATCTTCAGTTCCACGCCCGGGAGCGGGAAACCGACCGTCCCGGCGCGGCGCTCGCCTTCATACGGGTTGGAGGTGTTCATATTTGTTTCGGTCATGCCGTATCGCTCCAGGATCCGGTGACCGGTCCTTTCCTCGAACTGCCGGTGCGTTTCGGCAAGCAGTGGCGCGCTTCCGGAAATGAACAGCCGCATGCCCTTTGTCGAGGTCCGCCGTAAAACGCTCGTCCTGAAGCAGTCGGGTGTAGAAGGTCGGCACGCCCATCATCGTCGTTGCTTGGGCATCAGATCGATCATGGCGTCGAGATCGAATTTCGGCAGGAACAGGATGGCGCCACCAGCGGCCAGCGACACGTTGGTTGCAACGAAAAGCCCGTGAGTGTGGAAGATCGGCAAGGCATGCAGCAGCACATCCTTGTCGGTGAAGCGCCAGAGTTCCGCCAGGGTGGCGGCATTCGACAACAGGTTCGCCTGCGTCAGCATTGCCCCCTTGGACCGCCCGGTGGTGCCGGAGGTGTAAAGGAAAGCGGCCAGATCGTCCGGCGCCCGTTCACTGTTGCAAATTCCGAGGGTTTGGCTTTGGCCTGATCCGTCAGCGACCCGCTTCCGTCAGCGTTGAGCGTCTCGAGGCGGGCGCCGAGTTTAGAGACGACAGGGTCCAGCAAGGTCTTGCTGCCACCGTCGCAGACCACGGTCCTGGCGCTGCTGTTCTCGATAAAGTAGCTGAGCTCATCGACGGTGTAGGCCGTATTGAGCGGCAGGAACACGATCCCCGCCTGGGCACAGGCCGCGTAAAGAGCCAGAGACGTGGCTGACTTTTCGACCTGGGCGGCGAGACGGTCACCAGCACCATGCCGTTGTCGGTCAGAACATGGGCAATCTGCGCCGCGCTTTCCAGAAACGCCGCATGGGTCAGGATGGAGCCGTCCTGAAAGATCAGAAAGGGAGTGTTCTTGCCGGCATGCTTTCCGAACAGTTGGTCGTAGAGTGGGTTTGTCATCTATGGGGCTCCTGGATCAGCAGGCTTTCGATCTAACCTTGCAAGGCCAAAAAGCTGATCGATTCTATATTGTTAGAGCTTATTAGCCGCATTCAGTTCAGTGCGGATAGCTCTAAAGTGAACGCATTTTCTCCAGCAGTGCTGAGTGATTTGATTTCGGATGAAGCGGCAATTGTCCGGGTCGAAGCGAACCTCTCATGGTTCTGGGTTACCTTTTCCAGATCGTAGAGATAATTGACCATGACGCCGGCAGACTGCTTCATTCCCTTGTCGGAAAGATCCGCGCCTGCGTGCACCTGGTGGACCAATGCGCCGTTGCCAAGGTGGAAGCGGGCGACAGGATCCAGCGGCAGACCGTCCTTGCGTTTTGCGGTCATCAGGTACCGGGCTGCAAGCTTGCGCAAGGTATCCTCGTCGGCAGAGCGTGGTCGATCCCCTCGCCTTCCAGCCAGCGGACCAGCCCCGGGATCGGCGACAAGGTGACGAATGTCTTGAGCTTTGGCAGCTCAAGCGACAAATCCGCGGCCACCTGTTTGATAAGCGAGTTGCCGAAGGAAATGCCGGCAAGGCCGGCCTGGCAGTTGGAGATCGAATAGAACACCGCGGTATCCGCCGTATCTGCTTCGATCTGGGTTCTGTTTTCGGCAAGAAGACCCTGGATGGAGCCTGGAATTCCCTTTGTCAGGGCAACTTCAACGAAGATCAGAGGCTCGTCCGGCATTGCCGGATGCAGAAACGCGAAGCACCGCCTGTCGACAGGTTCCAGACGCCGGCGAAGATCGCTCCAGCTGTCGATCGCGTGAACGGCTTCATAGGCGATGATCTTTTCCAGAAGCTGGGCCGGGCTTTCCCAATTGATCGGCCGAAGCACCAGGAAGCCGCGATTGAACCAGCTGGCAAACAGATGCCGGAAGTCCAGATCAAGTGCCTGAAGGGCATCATCACCCTTGCTGAGGCGCAACAGGTCCTCGCGCATGCCGACCAGAAGCCGGGTTGCGTCCGGAACCTGGTTGAGCCGTCGGATCAGTTCCTGCCGCGGAGGTTCGACAGCTCCATGAATTCGCGGTAACTGGCCTTCGACTGCCCCTTCTCATAATGTTCCAACGCCGATCTGACAGCCGGAGCCGATACGGCCAGACCGTCCGCGAGATGACGGAAGAAGGCACGTTTTTCCTCGTCATTGAGAGCGCCATACCGGCTGAGGATCTGCCGGGCAAGATTTTGCCCGGAGACCTCCCCGGTTGCACCGATCAGATCGGCGACGAGCGCCTCGAGCGGACGGTCATCCGCCTTGTCCGCCCCCTTCGACAGGTATCTTCGTTCGAAAACGGTCGTCAGCAGATCGGCCAGAAACATCACCGCGCTTCTCCCATCACCACGTCCGGCAGCCAGGTGGCCAGTTCCGGAAACAGACAGAGGATGACGATCGCCACGAACATGCACGCCACGAATGGCAGGGACCCGGTGAGGATCGTCTTCAAGGAAATGTCCGGAGCGATGCCGTTGATCACGTAGAGGTTCAACCCGACCGGAGGAGAGATCAGACCGATCTCCATGTTGATGGTCAGGACAACCGCGAACCAGATCGGATCGAAGCCGGCTGTGGTGATGATCGGCAGCAGGATCGGTGCCGCCATCAGGATCACCGCGACGGGCGGCAGGAAGAACCCGGCAATCAGCAGGAAGACGTTGATTGCCGCCATCAGGATCCAGCGGTTGACGGACAGCGTACCGATCCATTCTGCAATCGCCTGCGTGATGAAAAGCGACGACAGCATGTAGGAGAAGACACCGGCTGCCGCGATGATGAAGAGGATCATCACGCTTTCCCGTGTGCTGTCGCGCAGCACCGTCCAGAGCAGTTTCGGGCTCCAGAGCCGGTAGATGATGACCGCGATCAGCAGACAGAGCAGAGCGCCGACGCAGCGGTTTCAGACGGTGTCGCGATGCCGCCGTACATTGCATAGAGCACACCCAGAATAATGAGCATGAACGGCAGGACGCGCGGCAGGATCTCGAACTTTTCCGCCCAGGAATAGTTGCCCGCGCTGAGCACGCTGGCATTGCCGCTGCGCCAGGTCGAGTAGAGCGACCAGGCCATGAAAAGGCCCATCAGCATCAGGCCGGGAATGACACCTGCCAGGAACAGACGACCGATCGAGGTTTCGGTTGAAATGCCGTAGACGATCATCGTGACGGACGGCGGGATCAGGATGCCGAGCGTGCCGCCCGCGGCGATGGAACCGGCAGCGACACCATCCGGATAACCGCGCTTGCGCATTTCCGGAATACCCATCTTGCCGATGGCCGCACAGGTGGCGGGTGAAGACCCGGACATGGCAGCGAACAGGGCGCATGCGCCGAGGTTCGAGACGACCAGTCCACCGGGTACCCGGGTGAGCCAGCGTTCCAAAGCTTCGTAGAGATCGGCCCCGCCCGAGTGGAGGCGATGGAGGCCCCCATGATGATGAACATGGGGATCGACAGAAGGGCGAAGTTATCAAGTTTGCCGAACAGGATTTCGGGCATCAGTTCGAGCGACCGGAAGCCGTCGAATGCCAGCAGGAAGCCGGCGGAAACGATCAAAAGACCGATCGCGACGGAAATGCCGGAGAAGAGGACCAGGATGGTGGCGACCGCCACCAGGGCGCCGAGCAGCAAGGGATCCATTATTTGTCCTCCAGACCGAAGGGTTTGTCGATACCGATGAGAACCGCGTAAAGATCTGCGGCGAGCTGCAGCAGCAGCAGTCCGAACCCAACGGGGATCGACAGATACGGGATCCAGAGCCTGACGCCCCAGACAGTGTCTGAGGTCCAGCCCTTCGACCAGGCGAGGTACCAGAATTCAGTGCCGTAGAAGAGCATCATCGCCATGACCAGGATCGAGATTGACAGCGTGATGCAGGCCAGCACGAAGCGGGCACGTGGTGCCAGCGACAGGGGAAACAGGTCGACATTGACGTGCCCCGAAGCCGCTGAACGTAAGGCAGCCCCACAAGGTTGCGGCGATGACCAGATAAATGACCGTTTCGGTCTGCCAGACGGTGGAAGCGTTGAGTACGAGGCGCACGAAGATCATCTGGCAAGTGACGACGACGGCGACAACGATCATCGCTGCCGCACACCAGCCGGCCACGGTCGAAATCGCTGCGACAACGCGCAAGAAGGGGTTGCTGCCGGCATGCGCTACCGCAGCCGTACTGTGGCCCGCCATGGGTCACTCCTTGAAATGAGGTCCTTTGGAACAGGTTTCGGGGCGGCTTCCAGGCCGCCCCGCAAGTTCAGTCGCTTATTCGACGGCGAATGCCAGATCGAGAAGCTGCTGACCGTTCGGGGTTTCTTCCACGACGCCTTGTAGGAGGTTTCCTTGGCAAGAGCCCGCCAGGCATCGAAGTCCGCTGCGGTCATTTCGGCGATTTCGACACCGTTCTCACGGAAGACTTCTGCAGAGGCCGCATCTTCCTTCTTGGCTTCTTCGAGATAGAAAGCCTGCGCCTTTTCAGAAGCCGCCAGCAGCGCTTTTTGCTGGTCTTCGGTTAGGCTGTCGAACTTGGCCTTGTTCATCAGGAGCGGCTGGTACATGAACCAGAGCGCATATTCGCCAGCCGGGGTGTAGCAGGACACCTGCTCGTAAATGCGATAGCTGACGAAGGACGAGGACGAGGTGTTGACCGCGTCCAGAACACCGGACTGCATGGCATTGTAGACTTCCGAAGACGCCATAGAGGCAATCGAGGCGCCTGCGCCTGCAAGCATCTGCTCAAAGGCCTTGCCCGCAGCGCGGGTCTGAAGGCCCGGCATGTCTTCCGGCTTGGTGATGCACTTGTCCTTGGCTGCAAAGCCGCCGGCCAGGTAACCGTGGACCAGCACGATCACATCGTCCTCGGCCATGATTCCCTCAATGGCCTCCATGAACGGGCTTTCGTTCATGCGGGCTGCATGGTCATGGTTTTCACCAGACCCGGCATCAGGGTGAGGTTATAGGCAGGTTGCTGGCCACCGGCATAACTGAGCGGCAGAACGGTCATGTCCAGCAGGCCGCGAGACAGCGGCTTATACTGTTCGCGCGCCTTCAAAAGCGACTGGGACGGGAAAATCTTGATGTCGAGATCGACACCGGCCGCCGCCACGTCGTCGGCAACCATCTGGGCCACCTTGTGGCGAACGTCGCCGGTGGACCACTGGTGAGACAGGCGCAGCTCGGTCGCGTTGGCGGTGAGCGCGCTGGCGAAAAGCGTCACGGCAGCAACCGACGCTGAGAATTTGAAGTTCATTTTTTCCTCCCTGATGGTTCCGGACGGGAACCGGAATTTGATCTTACCCTCATGTGATGTTTTTCTGTCAAGTCATTTTGTATACAAGATCGACAATATTGCGCGCGAAAAACTCCTATGCTAAATGCGAAACATGGAAAGAAAACGATCCGACCGCATCGCGGATGCGCTGAAGCTGATTTTCGACGGCACTTTTGCCGATGGCGACAGGCTGGACGAGGTTCAGCTTGCAGGCCGGTTTTCGGTTTCCAGAACACCGGTCCGGGAAGCCCTTCACAGGCTTTCCCAGTCCGGTCTGGTCGTGCAGATACCCCGCCGCGGTGTCTTCGTCCGGCAACCCGGTCCGGTGGAACTGATCGAAATGTTCGAAGTGATGGCAGAGCTGGAAGCCGTGAGTGCGCGCCTGGCTGCCGCGCGTATTTCCGAAACTGCCCTTGCCGATCTTCACGCTGCGAACGAGCGTTGCAAACACGCCGTCGAGGCGCAGGACACGGATGGCTACTATCTGGAAAACGAACAATTCCACGCCATCATCTACCGCCAGTCAGGCAACCGTTTTCTGGAGCAGGAATGCCTTCGCCTTCAACGGCGTCTGCAGCCCTTCCGAAGGGTGCAGTTGCGCGTGCGCGGGCGCATGAAACAATCCATGGCCGAACATGAAGACGTCGTTGCCGCCATCGAGCTGCCGACGGTGAACGGGCGGCGGCTGCCATCCGTCGGCACGTTTCAGTACAGGGCGAGAAATTCCATCACCTGATGGCAAGCCTGAAGCCCGCAGCCGAGTAAGTCCTGCTAGAACTCGAAAACCCGGCCATGTTGCTGGCGGTCCGCGGCAGGGCTTGTACCGAGGGCTGACCGGTAGCGTTTCGAAAAATGGGATGCGCTGGCAAAGCCGCAAGCCATAGCGATGTCGATCATGCGCATTGAGGTGCGGCAGACGAGTTGGCGGGCAATGTCCAGACGAACCTTTGCGTAATATTCCTGCGGGCTGGCAAAGCCGCAAGCCATAGCGATGTCGATCATGCGCATTGAGGTGCGGCAGACGAGTTGGCGGGCAATGTCCAGACGAACCTTTGCGTAATATTC
>LZQR01000439.1_pt1 | contig 10226 bp, 11 predicted proteins | sample 768601 | NCBI WGS metagenome assembly LZQR01 (sample SAMN05207299, study PRJNA324521) | oil field metagenome | isolation source: sample BH-FW-24 from oil reservoir | place: India: Bombay High | collected 2015-12-04
AGACGGATAGTAAATTTTTTATTTTCAGACATTTATGTAGTTCCTAAAGACTTGTTAAGGGATATTCCAGCAATGTAATGCTAGCCATCCCTAAGCCAGCGCGGTATTAGAACACAAATCGAGCGCTGACGCTCAGAGTTTTTATAAGAAAAAGTCCCCAGTGTTTCCACTGAGGACTTCATTAACTATTTGGCTGTAACGTTTGAGGTAGTTGCTCGGTTCGATTACTTACCTACGTTCACGCGAGCGTTGCGGAACATGCGCATCCAAGCACTGTCTTCACCCCAAGATTCAGGCGCCCAAGAGTTAGCAACCGTACGGAATACACGCTCTGGGTGCGGCATCATGATAGTCACACGACCGTCACGAGTCGTTAGACCTGTGATTGCGTTTGGCGAACCGTTCGGGTTGTTCGGGTATTGCTGCGTTGGGTTACCGTGGTTGTCCACGTAACGAACGGCAACCGTACCTGATGCTTCAATCGCCGCTAAGTGATCTGCATCACGTACTTCTACGCGGCCTTCACCGTGTGATACTGCGATTGGCATACGTGAACCTTCCATACCATCGAAGAATACAGAGTCAGACTTCTGCACTTCTACTAGGCTGAAACGAGCTTCAAAACGCTCAGATTCGTTACGAACGAAGCGTGGCCACAGGTCTGCGCCCGGGATTAGCTCTTTCAGGTTCGATAGCATCTGACAGCCGTTACACACACCCAAAGAGAACGTATCTTCACGCTGGAAGAAACCTTCAAACTGATTGCGAGCTTGCTCGTTGAACAGGATTGATTTAGCCCAACCTTCACCAGCCCCAAGAACGTCACCGTAAGAGAAGCCACCACAAGCCACTAGGCCGTTGTATTCCTCAAGAACAGCTTGACCCGTTAGGATGTCGCTCATGTGAATATCTGTTGCTTCAAAGCCTGCACGGTCAAAGGCTGCTGCCATCTCAACGTGAGAGTTAACGCCCTGCTCACGCAGAATTGCCATCTTAGGTTTAACACCTTTAGCAATGTAAGGTGCTGCGACGTCTTCGTTTACATCGAAGCTTAGCTTAACGTTCAGACCTGGGTCTGAGTTGTCTTTCTTCGCTTCGTGCTCTTGGTCAGCACATGCTGGGTTATCACGTAGACCTTGCATCTTGTGCGTTGTCTCTGCCCAGATAGTGCGTAGTTCAGTACGGTTACGCTCAAGAACGACTGTCTCACCAGAAGTAATCACTAGCTCATCAGATGCTTCTACAGAGCCAATTACGTGTGAACACGCTTCAAGATCGTTTGCTGCTAGCGTTGAAAGTACAGCGTCTAAATCTTCATTCTTAACCTGAAGGACCGCACCTAACTCTTCGATTGAATAGCGCCGCTAGTGCATCTTCGCCCTTCTCTTCTGAATAAAGGTCAGCGATGTCAGCTTTAACGCCACAGTGACCCGCGAATGCCATCTCAGCTAGAGTAACGAATAGACCACCGTCACCCTTATCGTGATAAGCTACTACTTGGTCGTTCGCTACGAGAGTTTGAACGCCTTCGTAGAAACCTTTTAGCTGCGCTGCGTTGTCTACGTCTGCTGGCTTATCACCAAGCTGCTTGTAAACCTGTGCTAGAGCCGTTGCACCTAGACGGTTCTGACCGTTACCTAGGTCGATAAGAACTAGTGATGTAGCACCTTTGTCAGTACGAAGTTGTGGCGTGATTGTCTTACGTACATCTTCAACACGAGCAAAAGCAGTGATGATTAGAGATAGTGGCGAAGTAACTTCTTTCTGCTCGCCGTTCTCTTCCCACTTGGTCTTCATCGACATTGAATCTTTACCAACTGGGATAGTTAGGCCAAGTGCTGGACATAGCTCTTCACCCACTGCTTTAACTGCTTCGTAAAGACCTGCATCTTCACCTGGGTGACCTGCTGGAGACATCCAGTTTGCAGACAGTTTAATGTGTTTGATATCACCAATGTTTGTCGCTGCGATGTTAGTGATTGCCTCACCAACCGCTAGACGAGCCGAAGCACCGAAGTCTAGTAGAGCAACTGGCGTACGCTCACCCATCGACATTGCTTCACCGTGGTAAGTGTCGTAACTTGCTGCGGTTACCGCGCAGTTTGCTACTGGAACCTGCCAAGGGCCAACCATTTGGTCACGCGCAACAAGACCAGTCACCGTGCGGTCACCGATAGTGATTAGGAATGTTTTTTCTGCAACCGTTGGAAGACGTAGAACGCGATCCACTGCTTCGTTTAGCTCGATACCGTCACGGTTAACCGCTGGGTTGTTCGCTTTAAGCGTTTTCGCATCACGGTGCATCTTAGGCGTCTTACCAAGAAGCACATCCATTGGCATGTCGATTGGCGTATTCTCGAAGTGTGAATCTTCAAGTTTCAGTTCACGCTCTTCCGTTGCGATGCCTACTACTGCGTATGGTGCACGCTCACGCTTACAGATTGCGTCGAATACTTCCATATTCTCTGGCGCAACAGCCATTACGTAACGCTCTTGAGATTCGTTACACCAGATCTCAAGTGGCTCATGCCTGGTTCATCATTTGGTACATCACGCAGTTGGAAGATACCACCACGTTCGCCATCGTCTACAAGCTCTGGAAGTGCGTTCGAGATACCGCCCGCGCCTACATCGTGGATGAACGCGATTGGGTTAGCATCACCAAGTTGCCAACAACGGTCGATAACTTCCTGACAGCGACGCTCCATTTCTGGGTTTTCACGCTGTACTGAGGCGAAATCTAGGTCTTCTGCTGATTGACCAGATGCCATTGAAGAAGCAGCACCACCACCAAGACCGATGTTCATTGCAGGACCACCAAGTACGATTAGGCTTGCACCTACTGGGATCTCTTTCTTCTGAACGTGCTCGTCACGGATGTTACCCATACCACCAGCAATCATGATTGGCTTGTGGTAACCACGAACCTCTTCACCTGCGTGAGAGTTAACTTTCTCTTCGTAAGTACGGAAGTAACCAAGTAGGTTTGGACGACCAAATTCGTTGTTAAACGCCGCGCCACCAAGTGGGCCTTCTAGCATGATATCTAGAGCGTTAACAATGCGACCCGGTTTACCGAAATCTGTTTCCCATGGCTGTTCAAAACCAGGAATACGTAGGTTAGATGTTGTGAAACCAACTAGACCTGCTTTTGGCTTACCACCGATACCAGTCGCGCCTTCATCACGGATTTCACCGCCTGAACCTGTAGAAGCACCCGGCCAAGGAGAGATAGCAGTTGGGTGGTTGTGCGTTTCCACCTTCATTAAGATGTGCGCTTTCTCTTGGCTATAACCGTACTGGCGAGTTTCTGGGTTCGGGAAGAAACGACCTACATCAGAACCTACCATTACCGCTGCGTTATCTTTGTATGCAGACAGTACGTTTTCAGGCGTAGTTTCGAATGTGTTCTTGATCATCTTGAACAGAGACTTCTCTTGCTTAACGCCGTCGATAGTCCAGTCTGCGTTGAAGATCTTGTGACGACAGTGCTCTGAGTTCGCTTGTGCAAACATCATTAGTTCGATGTCAGTCGGGTTGCGTTCTAGCTTATTTACGAACGCATCGTAAAGGTATTCAATTTCATCATCTGCAAGTGCAAGACCTAGGGTAACGTTTGCGTTTTCAAGCGCAGCACGGCCGCCTTTTAATAGGTCAACGTCTGCTACAGGCGCAGGTTCTGCCGCTTGGAATAACGCATTTGCTGCATCAAAGTCAGTAAATGTCACTTCCATCATGCGGTCATGGATGAGTGCTTTTACATCAGCAATTTGAGCATCGTTAAGAGGCGTCGATGTCTCTACGTAGTATGCAGTGCCGCGCTCAAGACGTTTTACTTTGTCTAGACCACAGTTGATGGCGATATCAGTAGATTTAGAAGACCAAGGCGAAATAGTGCCCGGACGAGGCGTAACAAGAAGTAGAAGACCTTCTGGCTCATGCTCTTCGATCGTTGGACCGTAAGTCAGCAATTTTCCAGTTTTCCAACTCTTGAGCATCAAGGTCAGACTTTAGATCCGCAAAGTGCATGAACTCAGCGTAAATGCCAGTGACAGGCAGATCTTGTTCACGACAAAGTTCCAGTAGTTTATTAACACGAAACTCAGAAAGAGCTGGGGAGCCACGCAAAATTCTCATGTGCTTAGGTCTCTTATTGCAAGTGATTAAGGTGATATTGGAATAAATTCAGTGGGTTATACTGTTTTCTTCGAAGCTATTCCCGAAGGTTTTTCAAACCTATGCCGATGCCACCTCTTCGTTGCGAGCGCATTATATAGCAATTGTTTTTGTGATGTAACACCAAAAGCAACCGTTTGCGTCATTTTTTTCGTCAAATTTGAATTCCGACTAAAATGTCGATAAATCACACAATGTCGCACTCTATCTGTCTGATTCACTTTGCCCCACCAGCGCGCTTTGATATAAAGGCAACTAGAAATTTATCGAGACGTACCGAATTAATGCAAATAAGTCAGTTCAACCGACTCAAGCGCAGCGCCCTACTTTTCGCCTCTGTGCTTTTACTCTCTGCGTGTCAGATTGAGTCGGAACCCAAAAGTGAATTCGAGCAAATCCAAGAGCGTGGTGTCCTACGTGTTGGCACGCTAAACAACCAACTCTCCTACTACATTGGTCCTGATGGTCCTGCTGGCTTGGATTACGAACTGGCGCGCAAATTTGCAGAGCAACTCGGCGTGAAGTTGGAAATCAGACCCGCTTTCCGCCAAGCAGAGTTATTCCCTGCTCTGAAAAAGGCGATATTGATATTATCGCGACAGGTTTAAACCAAACCTCTCAAGCGGTGCAACGCTTTCGTCCCGGGCCTGCTTACTACTATGTGAGCCAGCAAGTGGTGTACAAAAAAGGCCAGCTTCGCCCTCGCGATGTAGACCAGCTCATCAAGTATCAAGAATCAAAAGATGAGAAGGCCGAAAACGAAGACAGCAATGCAGGAGCAGAGACGCTGCAAATTGTTGAGCAGTCACAATTTGTTCCGACATTAACCGCACTACAGAAAGAACACCCAGAGCTGCAATTCGAAATTATTGGCGATGCCGATACTCGCGACCTCTTAAAACACGTATCGACAGGTGAGTTGCGTTTTACAGTAACTGACTCGGTGGAACTGTCTTTGGCGCAGCGCCTATACCCAGATTTAGCGTTGGCTTTTGAGCTCACCGAAGACCAGCCTGTTTCTTGGTTTACTCGTCGTTCTGAAGATGAAAGCTTGTATGCCATGTTGATCGAGTTCTTTGGCAACATTAAACAGTCTGGTGAACTCGCGACACTCGAAGAGAAATACATCGGTCACATTGAAGCTTTCGACTACGTAGACACGCGTGCCTTTATTCGCGCTTTGGATAACACCCTGCCGAAATGGTCACCACTGTTCCAAAAGTACAGTGAAGAGTTCGACTGGCGCTTGATTGCGGCATTGGCTTATCAGGAATCTCACTGGAAACCAAAAGCGAAGTCACCAACAGGCGTTCGCGGTATGATGATGTTGACGCTGCCAACCGCTAAGAGTGTTGGGGTTACGGATCGTCTTGACCCAGAACAGTCGGTTCGTGGTGGTGTGGAATACTTACGCCGCATCGTGGCTCGTGTACCGGACTCAATCAATGAGCATGAGAAGATTTGGTTTGCTTTAGCGTCTTACAACGTAGGCTACGGACACATGATGGATGCACGACGCCTGACTAAAGCGCAAGGTGGCGATCCAAATGCATGGGCTGATGTGAAAGAGCGCCTACCGCTGTTACGCCAAAAACGCTTCTATAGCCAAACTCGTTATGGCTATGCTCGTGGTGATGAAGCGCGTAACTACGTTGAAAACATTCGTCGTTACTACCAATCGATCATTGGCCACGTAAGCCAAAAGCCTGCTATCGACGAGGACACAGAAGATCTTCAGGTCATCCCGCCACTCGATCCTAATCTGCTAGTTTCTGGTGCTGTGGAGACCTTAGCAGAACAGGTTTCAGGGACAGTTGAAGTAACACCAGCACCTGAAGAAAATGCGCCTCAAGAAGCAGAGCAAACACCAGTGCCAAAAGCAGAATAAAACCTTCAAAAATAGCGAGCCCTCAGCTCGCTATTTTTTGTTGAGTCAACAGATAAAGTTATCTAGAATCCAGCCTTTCGGGCTTATCTAGCTTGTAATGCTCATTGGTGCCATACCAATATTAGGCTTGCATAGCAGAGAAGTTCTTTTAGTCACCTCTCCTCGAACTGATGCCACCTTCATCCGTAAGCGTGCCTCATCAGAATGTCATCGATTGATAATATGTCAGACGCTTTGCTATGCGAGTGTCGGAGAGTGTGTTCGTTGTCTGCAAGAGGTACTGATTATGAGAAAGCGCAGAGTGCAGTCAAAACGTTTGAATAAGACAGTGGCTGCTAACCGCCGTAAGCGCAAGCTTACGAGTATGAAAAAGAAAGTCAGTGCACGTAACCGTGTTTTCGTTCACCTAGTGAATCACTGAGAACTTGAAGCAAACATCTACTCCTGGGTAGGTGTTTGCTAAAAATACTTCTAGCCGAAAAAACTCATTCTCCTTTCAACTTACTTATCTTTATTTTCCTGCTCGTTTTCCAACGCCTTTTGCGCTTGTTTCTTCGCTTTAATTTCTTTGCGGCGACGTTTAAAGAACGCTTGCAACTGAGAGCGGCATTCTTCTTCCAGCAGCCCATTTTCAACTGTTGCGTAATGGTACGCTGCTTGGCTTTCAAACAAGTTTAATACCGTTCCTGCAGCGCCTGCTTTTAAGTCAGGCGCACCGTAAACGACTCGTTTCACTCGGCTGTGTAACAATGCCCCAGCACACATTGGGCAAGGCTCTAGCGTGACATATAAAGTGGTATCAAGCAGTCGATAGTTTCCTAGAGCTTCACCCGCTTTACGCAAAGTTTGGATCTCCGCATGCGCCGTCGCATCATGAGCGCAAATAGAACGGTTCCAACCTTCCGCAATGATCTCTCCGTCTTTCACTAAAACAGCACCAACCGGCACTTCCCCTTCTGCTTCTGCTTGCTCTGCAAGCTCCATCGCACGGCGCATAAATAGTTCGTCTTGAGGAGAAAACTGAGAATCTGACAAAAGGAAGCTCCGGAATTTGGGATAGATCGTGATTGAAAGTGGATTTTAACCTTCAAAGAGGGGAAGTGGAAGCGGGATGATTTTGCCTGTTAGGGTGCAAATACCGTGATTCAAAGCAGTTTGATCGTCATCCTCAAGAGCGAGGTACGAGCGAGTTGGGGATCTCTTTATTTTGTATCCCGAAGGGCAAAGTCCGTTCCGACTCCCAAAACAAAAAGCGCCAGTCTCTCGACCAGCGCTTTCTAAATTTACTAAATAGCTTCAGCGTTCTTACATTGTGTAAGTGTATGGCGCTTGGATACCTAGAGGAATGCCTAGCATCCAGTAAACCACTAGGAATACTGACCAGCCGATTAGCATTGCAATCGAGAATGGCATCATTAGCGATGCTAGTGTACCGATACCTGTCGATTTCACGTAACGTTGACAGTAAACCACTACTAGAGGGAAGAATACCATCAGAGGTGAAATGATGTTCGATACAGAGTCACCTACGCGGTAAGCCGCCTGAGATAGCTCAGGAGAGATACCCACAGCCATTAGCATAGGAACTAGGATTGGACCGATAAGAGCCCATTTCGCTGATGCAGAACCGATTAGCAGGTTTACAGAAGCTGTTAAAAGAATCATACCGATGATAGTTGCTTCACCTGGTAGGTTCATCGCTTTCAGGCCTTCAGCACCGTATAGCGCTAGCATCGTGCCGATGTTTGATTGCGCGAATGCAGATAGGAACTGTGCACAGAAGAACGACATTACGATGTATGCGCCCATAGTAGACATAGTATCCGCCATCGCTTTGATGATGTCGTTACTTGTCTTGAACGTGCCAGAAACTCGACCGTAAACGTAACCCGGAATGATAAACAGGATGAAGATCAACGGAACGATAGACTTCATGATTGGCGCAGAGAACGCAGTGATCTCACCCTCAGGTGAACGCAGTGCAGAGTTTTCTGGAATAAGCGCCACAACAAGAAGAGCGATACCCGCCATCATTGCCCAGCCAGCGTAACGGAACGCTTTTGACTCAAGCTCAGTGAAAGAACCTAGATCTGGTGCTTTCTCTGCGTCTTCGTCGATTGGTGTGTTCTTTAGGCGTGGTTCGATGATTTTCTCAGTTACGTACCAACCGATAGCAACAATGATTACTGAAGATAGACCAGTAAAGAAGATGTTTGCTAATGGGTTAACCACGTACTCAGGGTCTAGAACCTGTGCAGCTGTTTGTGTGAAACCAGCCAATAGAGGGTCAATACCTGAAGGAATAAAGTTAGCAGAGAAACCACCTGATACACCTGCAAACGCTGCTGCGATACCCGCTAGAGGGTGACGACCAGCTGCGTGGAAGATGATACCACCAAGAGGAATAACCAGAACGTAGCCCGCATCCGCCGCTGTGTGCGATACGATTGCTACAAGAATTAGCATTGGAGTAAGAAGTTTTGCTGGCGTGAAGTTCAGCATCTTCTTAAGGCCAGTCGTGATGAAGCCAGAAGAATCGGCAACACCTACACCCAACATCGCTACAAGAACGATACCAAGTGGCGCAAAGCCAGTGAACGTTGTCACCATGTTAGCAAGGAAACTTGCCAGTGCTTCACCTGTTAGAAGGTTAGTAATAGTAAGAGCTTCGCCAGTTCGAGGGTTTAGGAGTCGAAAGAAACATTCGACAAAAGTGCAGACGCAGCCCAAGTAATGATTAGTGCCCAGAAGAACAAAATCGCTGGATCAGGAATTTTATTACCTACTCGCTCGATAAAGTTCAGAAAGCGATCCATCCCGCTCGGCTTCGGTGACGGTGCCTTATTTACTGCTTGGTTACTCATGGTAACTCCATATGAATGATGTTGGTGCCATGGCCTATTTGAGTAATTATAACGGCCTATTTCAACCGAGCATTCTATTAAATAGTCATTAAGAAAGCACAAGGTTCTACGCTTTTTTTCCATATTTGGAGACATATTTTGCAAAAAAGCCATATCAATTAAACATAAAAAAAACAGTAGCACACCATTCGCATTAACAGTTGCAAAACCACCTATTAACCACCCAACCAAGCATAAAAATTGTCAATATTTACGATAAAAGCAATTGTACAAGAAATGCAAAACACCTTAGTTTTCGAACTCACTGTAACGCGAAATCATTGTTTTTAGCTCAATCGATTGCGCTTCCCCCATCCTATCTTTCCAGCTAGAAGTTATCGTGATGGTCTTGAGAGATCCGGAGATCGTTGCTGCAGGCACTTCCCACTCAACGATATAAGATCCAGTAGCAGAAGATCCTGTTGCAATAGCAGCGAAACTGGCCGGTGTGATAGTAGACATTGCCTCAGAAGCACCTCGAGTGCGGAACAACTCAAGTTGATTTTCGGCCAGTCGCAGTGCCTCGATACTTTGAATCGCGTAATCCGATTCACGTTCCATGTAGATTTGTAGCTTAGTTAAACCGAGCGCACCAATACCAAGCAGCAGAAAAGAAATCAGCACCTCGATTAAGCTAAAGCCTTTTTGTTTAGAGATCATTCCAAGAACCCTTTCTCCATCTAGGGATAGTATTCGCATTTCTTGAGTTATCTATTACATCTTTATTGTATCTAAAGTCGAGAGAGTCAAAGAATACGGCAGCCTGGTCTTCACTATCAAAATACTGCCCTCCAGACACCGTGAAAGAACCGTGTTGATAATAAGATGCGATAGTGCGGTAAGAGTCTTCAACAACACTAGGGACATGATTCAGATGCCCATTAGCTTCGAAGCCAGCCCAATCAGCTGTTGTTGGGGTATATTCATGATTGAAATGAAACAACACACCTTTAAACTTGTTTGACTGTCGCACCCGCGCTTGGAGGTCCCATAACGGAGAAAAGACCATCATGAATGAGCACCGTAACGCCGTTAGTCGAAGATGTCGCATTCACTAAGTCATTGTATTCTGATTGCTTTATTTCGCAGCTCCCTTCAACCCATAAATGGTGCTTCCCTGACTGAATTTTTGCTGTTAAAGCGGCACCACAATTAGGTGATGTCGCACCCGCGCTTGGAGGTCCCATAACGGAGAAAAGACCATCATGAATGAGCACCGTAACGCCGTTAGTCGAAGATGTCGCATTCACTAAGTCATT
>LZQR01000441.1_pt1 | contig 10209 bp, 11 predicted proteins | sample 768601 | NCBI WGS metagenome assembly LZQR01 (sample SAMN05207299, study PRJNA324521) | oil field metagenome | isolation source: sample BH-FW-24 from oil reservoir | place: India: Bombay High | collected 2015-12-04
GGACAAGCTCGGCCTGGAAATGGTTGCCTTCAACAAGGACGGCCTGGTGGATCAGTTTCTGCGTCTTCAGTTCTCCCGCATATCCGCCGGTAAAACCAAGATCCTGCAGTTCGATCTTGCCGGGAAGGCATGCGACAGCCTTTCGCGGCTTCACATCAACGACGTCATGAATTGTGTGCCTTCCAGTATTACCGATGTCTATTGCCCGGATCTGCTGGACCTGAGCAATCGTACACCCATCGAATTCGGCGATTGACCCTACCCTTGAACGTCTGATGGAGCGTCTTTCGCATGGTCGAGACATCTTCCTCCCTTCTGGAGCTTGGCGGGCCGGTCGTGCTCATCCTGCTCGCAATTTCCGTTGCAGCGCTTGCAGTCATCCTCGCCAAGACCGTTCAATTCTCCACGGCCCGTGTTGGCCGTCACGGACTTGTTCGTCAGGCTGTTACGCAATGGCGAAGTGGTGAACGCACCAAAGCCGCGCAAAACCTTTTGAAGGACAGGTCCTTGTCGGGTGCACTGGTGCGCAGCGCCATGGATGCCATCCAGATGCTGGATCAGCAGCCCCTGTCCTCTCAAGTGCGCGACATCAGGGAAGAACGACTACGTGAGGAAATTTCTGCCAGGGCTGCCGACCGTCTGTTCGGCCTCGCCAGTTGGCTGAAGGCGCTTGATCTGGTGACACAGATTTCGCCTTTGCTCGGCCTGTTCGGCACGGTTCTCGGATGATCGAAACGTTCCAGACCCTTCAGGAATCGGGTGCGTCCGCCAATCCTGCCACGCTTGCCGGTGGCATCTGGGTAGCGCTCCTGACAACTGCCTGCGGCCTTGCCGTTGCAATGCCGGTATCCATTGCCGTCACCTGGTTCGAAACGAGGCTGGAAAAGGAACGGGCCGCGCTGGAAGTTCTCCTCACCGGCGTCTTCACTGCCGGTGCTTCATCATCGCAACCCTCAGCGTGAAACCTTGAACGCCGTCAGCGAATAGACCCCAGGCTCTGCCAGTATCTCGGCCACCCGTTCGGCAGGAAGCCGTCCGAATCGAGAAGGCTGCCGCTCTGAAGGCCGGTTCCAGATTGCGAGCACGAGCGCTGTCTCGTCACTCTTGTCGCTGGCAATCATCGTCACCGGTACCTTGAAGCGCCAGCCGCCTGCCGTCTGACTGTTCGATGCAGGCAAAAGAAACTCCCGGCCGTCATGGATCTGCCCGGCATCATCGATCAGGTACAGTTCAGGTGGCCCCTTGCCGCTGAGATCCAGTCCCGACTGTTCCGCGCTTGCAATCCGCTCGATCGGCAAGTCACGCTGAATCACACCGGATACAGGGGTTCCGCTGCGCACAACCGTCCGGTCCAGTTCAACCAGACCGGCTGCTTCAATGCCTTCAGAAACGCCAAGAGCATCCAGCAAGGCGCATTGCCTGCGCGTCACCAGTCGGACTTCGATCTTTGCCTCGAAACCCTGATCCGCCTTGAAGCGCTGATCGAAGATTGCGAAAGGCGCTATGCCTGCGCCAAAGGCCGTAACTTCCGCGGTATCCGCACCAGCTGCAAGAACAGACATATGTGTGCATTCACCGAACTTGTAACCGGCAACATAGTCCGACACCTTTGCCAGTGGATCGATGGAAGCGACCGCGACGGGCGGCACGTTTTCTGTCAACTCCCCTTGAGGCTGCGTTGCGGGGACCGTTGAAGAGACCGAGGCATTTGGCGCTAGCTCGGGTGTTTCCGCTTCCGTGGGCTGCAGGGCAGCAACCTGTTGTTCCGCTGGCAATACCGCATCCACCTCTGCAGTAGCCACAGGATCGACAGTAACGCTGGTATCGGGTGCAACAATGCCCGGGCTTCAACGGAAGGCTGCGTTTGTGGAACAAAGACCTCAGACACGACTTCGTTGCCAGTGGGTTCGGCAGGTGTCTGATCGACGGCGAGCGGAGCCAGAACAGGACTTTCCTGCACAGCCGAAACGATTGTCTGCGTCTCACCTGCGGTGCAACCTCACCGATATCGGTTGCAACCGCGACCGAAGGCACCACTTCCACCGTGGCAGGGACTTCGACACCGGAAAGAGTGACTTCAGATCCGGCAACAACGCTTGGCGCGACGGGCGTCACAGCGACAACGGCATCCGGTATAGGCGTGGCGGCAACAACGCTGGAGGCGGTTTGCGGATCAACAGAAGGCTGAATCACCTGAAGCTGCTCCGGCGGCGTTGCGGTGACCGGGTTTGTTTCGACGGGGCTTGTTTCGACGGGGCTGACTTCTTGCGCTTCAATGATAGGCGTGTCGTCGGAAAGCGATTGATCCAGAACGGTTACCGGCACGGCTTCAACCAGTGTATTGACTGGGCTTTCGGTGACCACCGGCTCAGACAATACCGGCTCCAGGATCTCCGCAGTCTCGGAATTGACAACCGTTTCCACTGGCACAGAAGTCTCGACGGGCAAGGGAGTGTCCGGTTCGAGCGGTTGTGTGATTTCAGTTTCGACACTTGCCAGATCTTCAAATGGCAGACCACCACTTTCCAGGATCACTTCGGTCTCGACCGGTGGCAAGGGGGCTTCTTCCGTCCAAGGCAACGCTGGCAGGCCGTAGATCAGCGCGGAAACATGCAAGGCAACCGAAACGCCCAGAACAGCCGGCCAGACGTACCCCGGGATATCCCATTGCCGGTCCTGGTTATAGGCGACAACGGTCAAGGTGCACCTGCCTCAACAGTCATCAGTGTCAGGCGTTTCACACCGCCAGCTTTCAATCTGTCGGCAAGTGCGGAAATGGCTTCCATTCTGGTTCGCTTGTCGACTGAACCACCATGTGGGGCCTGTCGGATTGCCGAGCTTCAAGAAATGGGCCCAGGTCGTCGTAAGCCAGAACTTCACCGTCGAACCAGACAGTCCCTGCCCTGTCCAGCACAAGACTGCCTTCCAGTTTGCCGCTGCCATCGTTCTGTTGCGTTTCCGCCCAGTCGAATCCTTCAGGCAAGGGCGGCCGCAGCGTTCCGGATACCAGTAGAAACAGCAGCAACAGGAACACCACGTTGATCAATGCAAGGGAGCTGTCCGCACGCCGGTGCGGTTTCAGCTCCTGCAAATGGATCGGTTTGGTGTAGCGTTTCATGGTTGGCCAGAATATCCGCTGCGCCAGGTCTCTTCCCGGTCAGGCACCACTTTGACCGTGGTTGCCGTTGCCCGCAAGACCGGACCATCCTGCATCAGCTTTTCGAAATAGTCTTCCGGATCTTTTTTCTCGGCGCTCGGAAAGCGTCTTGGTTATGTCCGGGCCCACCATTGCAATGATCAGACCGGTTTCTTCAGTAGACGTTTTCAAGGTCAGCGGCACAACGAAACCGGCGCCCCGGTCGTCCGTCTGCAGATATGGGGACAGATTGACCGTCTCCCCCTTGCTGTTGACGAATATAAGCCCGAGCCCACCCGTTGATGGTTCATAACCGGAAATGCGTCCGGCCATGTTGCTACCGTTCGGCACGACCGTCCGCTGCATGTCGAGACGCAGTTCGGTCTTGGCGTTTCCCTGTGGTGTTCCTCTCAGAAAAGCTATCGCCGGACATTGCGCATCGCTCACAAGGTTGACCTGGATCTTCGCTTCAAACCCCTGTGACTGGGTGAAGTCGCTGTCGAAACTGATGAATGGCGGCGTCCTGGAAGCAAATCCCTCAATCTCTGCGGAACGGCTCGCGATCTCTATCGGCTGAAGATACATGCAATCGCCCGCCTGGTAACTGCTCACGAAGTTCCGGATCCGGTCTTCAGGGGTCACGTTTTCAGGCGTCTCTTGCGGATCGGTTGCACCGGTGGCCGGGTAACGGTTTCGGTCGGTTCCGGTTTCGTGTCGACGGTCTCCTCTGGAGGCGTGGTCGGAATTGTCGGCACGGTGTTGTCCGGCGTCGTCGGCGCCTGCGTTTCCGGCGTTTGTGTTGAAGGCGACTGAAGTGCAGTTGTTTGCGTTTCAGTTGGCTGCTGGGACACTGGTTGCTGCGTTGCCGGTTGCTGGGTCGTTGGCGTCTGCGTTTGTTGTGTCACATTCGTCTGCTGCGACGGTGCGTCCGGCGCATTCGGTCGTGGCGGTGCTACGAGCACAGGTTTCTGGTCCTGCTCGGGCACGGATTGACCGACCAGGAAATAGACACCCCCGGCACCGACACCGGCGAAACCGAGCAGCGACAAGGCAACCAGAATGCGCTTGCCCCAGTTTGCCTGAGGCGGCGGCTGATCTAGTGCGGATTGTTCCGGCGGTGGCGCAGAAGATGGCCGAATGATCGTGCGGTCCTGGTCCTGCCGCCCCATCGGAGCACCTAGCGTCCAGTCCGCAATTTCCTTCATGCTGGCCGGACGGTTTGCCGGGTCGGGCTGTAACATGGCCGTCCAGCAACGGACGGAAACGATTGTCGATACCTTCCAAGGGAGGCGTCTGCCGTCGTTTGTCGACGATCTGCACCTGCGTGCCGCCATGTCGATCTGTTTGCCGGTCAGGCTTCCGCAATGACCAGGCCAAGCGAATAGATGTCGCTGCGCGCAGTCACCTTGGCATCGAAAATGCGACCTGTTCTGGCGAAACATAATTGACCTTGCCTGCAAAGCCGTCACCGATAATGGTCGGCCCGCCCGTGTTTGCCCGCGAAATACCGAAATCGATGATTTTGGCCTGCGCGACATCGCCGTTCTGGAGAATGACGTTGTCCGGCGAAAGATCCCGGTGGATCACTTCCCGGTCGTGAACCGCCTGCAGGGCTTCAGCCAGACGCTTGATCAACCGTGCCACCGCCTCCGGCTCAAGCGGACCGGATTCAAGGCGTGTGCTCAATGACGGGCCACTGACGAACTCCATCGCCAGGTAATAATCCCGAGCGTAGGTTCCTTCGCGAACACGTAGTACTGGTCAGTGCGTCGTGTTTGAGTTTGCGAAGGATCTTTGCTTCCCGCTTGAACAGATCCAGGATCATCGGGTCGCGCGAGAAGGTCGCGAGAAGGACCTTGACGGCAACCGGATCCCCGCTTTCCACGTCCCTTGCCTTGTAAACCGTCCCGATACCGCCATCGGCAATATGTTCTTCAATCTCATAGAGATTGTTGAGCCGGGTTCCGGCTGGTAGCAGGTGGGCACCAACGTTCATCAGTTGCGAACTCCTTCGCGCGCAGACATTGCATCGATATCGACAATCACGACAGTCACGTTATCCGAGCCGCCCTCTTCGAGCGCTCCATTGATAAGACATTGTGCCGTCGGCTTCGGCGCGCCGTTCATCAGGAAAGTACCAATCACACTATCGTCCAGATGTCCGGTCAAGCCATCCGAACACAGAAGAAACCGATCGCCCTGACGCAGATTCCCGGAAACCAGTTCGAGTTCAAGCTCGATCCCGGATCCGATCGCCCTGGTGATGACATGCCTGCGGGCGAACGTCCTTGCTTCTTCAGGCGTCAGCACGTTCTGGTCCACCAGTTCCTGCGCCTCGGTATGATCTGTCGTCAATTGTTCAAGACGGCCATTGCGCAGACGGTAGACGCGGCTGTCGCCTGCCCAAAGGCACGCAAAGTTCGATCCGGAAATCAGAAGCGCGGCGATCGTCGTGCCCATGGCGGCACCGTTCGCCTTGGCTGCGGCCTGTTCGATCCGGTCCTTTGCGGTAATCAACCTGCTTCGAACTGTCTCCAGAAGGTCTTCCGCGCTGCGCGGTTGAGCGATACTGGCAAGGGCCTCACGCACGAGACTGGACGCCATCGCACCGTCATGCATGCCTCCCGCTCCGTCCATCACTGCGAAAACGCCCTTGCCCTCGTCAACGTAGAACGTGTCCTCATTGTGCTGCCGAACCCGGCCAACATGGGTCAGTCCAATCGCAAAGCCACGCATAGAGGCTTCCATTTGTTCGATCATGTTCGATGATCCTCCGGATGAAATCGCCCATGACTATTCCCTGCCACGTCCTGTCGAGCTTCCGTATCGGCGTAGGATTCCGGGAGAAGCAGCCATCGAAAGGCGCTTGCGTCCGGCAGGCCTGCACACGAAAACTCAAAACCCACTTCTCCTGCACGGCACCAGAATTCGGATGACAGAACATCCGTTCCTGGCATCGTCGGTAATTCGGCATCCCTGCCCGTCTTGCCGCTTGCCTCCACCGCAAGTGGCGTTTCCAGACCTGCGACAGCCTGTTGAAAGTCTTCCAGGCTGGCATCTTCCTGCAAGGTGTCGCGCAAAATAACCTCGGCACGGTCGTACCAGGTCTCTTCCGGCCGACCATTCTGCGTTTCCAGTCGGATGTCGCAGACAAGTGTCAATGGAAAGGTCCGGCGACCTTGTCGACATTTGGCATGAAAGCACCGGCGACGGCCTGAACAGGTTCGTCACCCTCTGAAGCGTGCAGTAGCCAGAATCGCCACACCGGCATTGTCATGAAGGCTTCCTCCCACCCCGCGCCCAGATCCAGACGGGATTGAGCGAGTCCGGTCATCAGGAAGGCCTCCCAGCTTTTCAGAAAGCCGGCAGGGCACTGCCCGATGACAAAATCCGCTCGTGCCGGCAGTTTGCCGAAATAACCGGTTCCCATTCTAGAAGCTCGTAGGGCAACTGAAATCGCCGACTGCAGACAGGAAGAACGGGTTCGGATTCGTTCTCAGTGTCACCGTGAAGGCAACCTGTCTGCCGCCAAGCGTTTCGCGCACGACGAACTTGTTCTGACCGGAACTGACCCTGTTATCGCGAACGAAGCGATAGAAGGCCCAATCTCCATGGATTTCACGACGAGATCTGTAGCCAGGCACTTCCGGCTGAATCACCAGTACAACGCGCGGGGTAGCCGTGTTGCTGGGCCAATCAAAATTGGCCGGCAACGGTTCGATTTCCGCGTTGAAGCCGGGACCACGCGTCACCAGTACGAGATTGCCGTTCACTTCCAGGCTGGCCGCGTCAGCCTGCTGAGACAGGCGCGCGGAACCACCTGAAGTCCGACGGACGGAAACGCGTTTCCTGTCGGGAAGAAGGCCTGCTTGATCAGGTCTGCACGTTCGAACTGCCGAAGCGTTGCGTTCGACAGACGGTCCGCCTGAGACACTTCAGGCTTCCAGTTCCAGGGGCGCGTCGAGGTATCGACAAGCGGCTTCAGGTTTTCATCGAAAAACCGCTGCATGATTCCCGTCGGTGCGAACAGTTTGGCAAATTCCGTCATCGGCACTTCGGAGCGACCGTTTTCAAACGGGTAGTTCCGGGCGACGATCCTGCGGCATTCACCAACAACCTGGGTGCTCAGCTTCTCATTCAGCTGAGTGATCGAGGTTTCCTTGAACTCCTCGTCAAATTCTTTCGCAGCCTGGATAATCAGTTTATCGAAAGGCGGCGGGAAACGCGTCGCGTTGCTTCTCAGCAGAGACGCCTGAATTTGCACGTTGGAATTTGCAGTTTCGCTCTGCAGCGGGTTGTTGGCCACGATCAGAAGATTGTCGAGGATGTTCTTGAAGTTCAGCAGCAAGGCATCGATCTTGCGACTGTTCTCGCCTTCAACCAGTACATGGTAAGGACGGAAGTGATCTTCGATCGCCTTGCCCGGAATAATGGTTGGACCTCCGCCACCAGCGGCAGTTCCAAGCGCGTTGGACAAACCTCCCGGCGCGATTGCCTGAAGTCCGGCTTCAAGGCCGATACGTTTCAATCCACCGGACGAATCCAGCACGTAGCGCTGGAAGATCTTCTGTGCAGCGTCAGTGCCGGCATCTTGCGCGTTGCCACCTGTCAGGTTTCCGGCAAGGCCTTCACTCGACAGATCCTGGGTGAGCAGGGTTTCGCGCCGTATGCTCTCAAGAAGCTGCACAACAGGTGATGTTGGTGCCGAGACGGCCTGAAGCGTCGTGTAAAGCGGCTTGTCGTTGCGCATCGACTTGAATTTCAAGTTGCCGAGCGCCTCTTCCCAGGCTTCGATGAAATCCTTGGTGTAAAGCGCCAGGATCTCGCCGGGAAGCGACTGATATTGGTCGGAAAAGGCATCGGCTTCCCCGACATCCCCAAACACCCACTTGTCCCGTTCCAGTTCTTCACGAATGCCGGCAAGGTTCGGCAGAACGGAAAGGTGGAAGCCCGGATAGGTGAAGAACTTGTCAACCGCGACCGTGTCCAACGTGTCGCCATTCTCCGTTTCGAAAACGGTCTCCATGTCGGAGCCGCCACGTTGTTCCGCAATCCAGTCTTCGCTGGCAAGACCCTTGGCACGAGACTTGAGAAGCGCATACCCACGCTCGGCGAGGCTGACACGTCCGAGCTCTCGCTGGACCTCGGCAACCAGAATGCCGTCCAGCTGATCGGTCAGGACGTTGCCACCGAAATCGAGATCGAGCATCGCGGCAACGTGGTTGTTGAGCTCGTTGCGCAAGATCTCGCCCTGAGGTCCAGGGAAGCTTTGCAGGAAGTCGGCACGGAACGAATTCTTGATCTGCTCCTTGTCGATCTCCGGCGCATCCCCCGCCACCATGCGGTACAGCTTTGCCAGATTGTAGAGCGTATCGACGTCCTGTCCGCCCGGACCGGTGCGATTGTCGAGCACCTCGGTCATCTGCTCTTCGATCCTCAAGAGCAAACGCGGTCGCAACAACCTTTCAAGACCACTTCTGTAGGACGTCACGCCAGCTGCTTCCAGACGGTCGCGCTGGCTGAGGCCGAACTGTTCCATGACAGGCGTTGGCGTATCGCGGCTGTCGTAGCCGGCCGGCAAGCTCCGCAACATCGACAGGATATAGCTGTATCCGCCAGATTGTCGTCGCGTACAACCCGCTCCGCCAGAACGGTTTCGCCGTTTACGCGCACCGTGTCCACAGCCTTGGCGGTTTCGTCAATCAAGCCTTGTTGTTGAGATAACTGATCCCCCACAAGCTGCCGAGGCCCAGGGTCACGAGAGCAATGGCTGCGTAAGCCGCAATACGGGTTGCGGTCGCAACTCTGACGGCCTGCCGGTTATGGGTTACCCAGCCGGCTTCTCCGATAATCACCTTGGAAAGAAGATCACGCAGGAAGTAGCTCTTGCCCTGACCGGATAGAGCGGCCGCCTGATAGGCTGTCCCGAAGGCCTGGCTCATTGAGCCGATGACCCTGTCGATGGCCGTGCCTTTTTGGGTGCCGGAGGTAAAATAGAAACCGCGAAGAACAGCATTCGGATAATACCGGCTCGGTTCGAAAATCGCATTGAGGAAACCGGTCAGACGGTCCTTCAGAGCAGCGACCTGTGTCGGGAAGCCATAGAGCATCAGCCGGGCGCGCGGATCCGGTTCTTCCTGAAGACGGTCCGCCATTTCTTCGTTGAGACGCTCCACCAGAAGATCAAACTCGGCGGGCGCTTCCGACACCATGTTCTTGGTTTTTTCGCGGGTCTGGAAGGTTGCTCCCCAGACCAGGTTGCGACGGGTTTCGGGATAGGAGCCGAAAAACTCCATGAAACCCGCAACCGTGTCGGCCTTGGTGAAGATCACGTAGACCGGGAAATCGATTTTCAAGGTCTTGTAAAGTTCGATCAGGCGCGTGCGGATCGCATCGGAATGCTGTTTCAACTCCTCGTCAGACAGCGTCATCAGGTCTTCAAGACTGATCGACACCATGACGCCGTTGATCGGCTGACGCGGACGGGCCTTGCGCAGAATATTGAGGAACCCGTGCCAGGCTTCGCGGTCATGCTCTTCGTCGGAATCCTGCGTGGTGTAACGCCCTGCCGTATCGATCAGCACAGCCGTTTCAGCAAACCACCAGTCGCAATACCGGGTTCCGCCGAGGCCCTCCAGCTTCTGGGCCTCTCCCTTTGCGCGCGAGCCGGCAAACTTCAAACCGGAGTGCATCAAAGCCGTGGTCTTGCCGGCGCCCGGAGGCCGATCATCAGGTACCAGGGCAAGTCGTAAAGATAGGTGCGCGCGTTTCCGCTGGACGTCTTGAGCGTCTTCAGAGCGTCCTTCATGCGCTCCGACATGATCTGCAAGTCGGCATCACTTGCCTTGGGCTGCAGGATCTCACTCTCGAGTTCCCGGTTGGCCTTGACGCGCTTGTAGATCCGGTAGCCGGTCCAGCCGCCAACGGTCAGAAGGACTACGTCTGCTCATCGATGTACAGCACGTACGTCTGAGCGGCATCACTTGCCTTGGGCTGCAGGATCTCACTCTCGAGTTCCCGGTTGGCCTTGACGCGCTTGTAGATCCGGTAGCCGGTCCAGCCGCCAACGGTCA
>LZQR01000442.1_pt1 | contig 10186 bp, 12 predicted proteins | sample 768601 | NCBI WGS metagenome assembly LZQR01 (sample SAMN05207299, study PRJNA324521) | oil field metagenome | isolation source: sample BH-FW-24 from oil reservoir | place: India: Bombay High | collected 2015-12-04
GACAGGTTTACGAACCTCGTCGGCATGACGCCGCTGGCCTATGTCACCCACTGGCGTATGGAACGGGCACGGCGCGACATTCGGGAGACGGATCTGCCCCTGATCGATATTGCCGAAAACATCGGCTACAGCTCGGAAGCCGCGTTTAACCGGGCCTTCAAGCGTCAATTCAACCAGACGCCCGGACAGGTGCGACGGCAAGGCGCGTCAGTGCCGGCCTGATGTGAATCAGTTGGCGGCCAGATAGGCCGGCAGATCGGCAACGCTCTCCAGAACGGCATCCGCCAGGGTTTCCAGGTCGTGGCGCGCGCTTGTGCCCGTCAGGACACCGATACAAAGTCCGGCGCCCGCCGAACGGGCCATTTCCAGATCATGCGTGTTGTCACCGACAACGGCGATCCTGTCCAGTGCAAGACCTGTTGCCTCCGCAAAGCCGCGAACCATGCCCGGTTCCGGCTTCGGGCCAAAACCCGTATCGTAACCCGTGACGAAAGCAAATCGGGGCGCAAGTCCGGTGCCGGCGAGAAAGGCCCTTATGGCCGCTTCGCTGTCGCTGCTGGCAACACCCAAAGTGAACCCGGTTCCGCTCAAGGTCTCCACAGCTTCCGGAATGCCAGTAAGGGGCGCAGCATCATGCATGCAGCCGATGAACACCCGGTCTAGGTCTGCGGTCAGCGGGCCTTCCTGAAAATCAGCTCCGCAGGCAATCCAGGCCGCCGCGATTTCCGCTGAATTGCCGGCTGCAAGCAGGGACCCGGCCGCGGATTTTCCGGTCACCAGATCCATGCCGGTCTGTTCCAGGAGCCTGTCGGCCAGGGCGCGGTCGCCTCTGGCTGCATGGAGCGAGGTTTCGCGATAGGCCGGTGCCCATGTCGCGTCGAAATCAAGCAGGGTGCCGTCCTTGTCAAACAGGATGGCGGTGATGTTGCCTGTAGGGTTGTTCAAGTCCGGTCTCCCGTGGATTTCAGGTTGGACCGCAATGTGTCGAGGGCGGATTTCAAATCCTCGAAAGCCTTTTCCGAAAGACCGGATGCCTCGGCAACACATTGCGGCACGGCAGCCGCCTTTTCCCGAAGCGCGTTACCCTTGGCTGTCAGGCAGACATTGACGACGCGCTGGTCTTCCAGATCGCGGACGCGGGAGACAAGCTCCATTGCTTCCAGGCGCTTAATCATCGGTGTCAGCGTGTTGTATTCCAGGCTGAGCGCGTCGCCGATATCCTTGACCGTTCTCTCGTTTCTGCGCCAAAGCAGGGTCATCACCAGATACTGCGGATAGGTGAGGCCGAGCTCTTCCAGCAAAGACCGGTAAAGGTGATTGAAGGCCAGATTGGCCTCATAGACGGCAAAACAGAGAAAATCGTCGAGATCTCCGCCCAAGGCGTCCGGGCCGGTGTTCTTCAAGGGCTTCGAGGCGCCTTTGTTTTCAGTGCGTTCTGACATGAAACGTTCCTAAGCAGCATTTTTTTCTTGGCAAGCGTTGACAGAGCGAACTTGCCGATACATATACATCGCACACGATTAAATCGTGCGCGAGTTAAATGGAGATCATCCGATGGGAAACAAGATCGTTGGGCCGCAGGTCAACCGTCGCCAGGCGCTGATTGGCGGCGGTGTCCTTGGGCTTGGTCTGGTGATGGCACCGAAGTTCGGTGCCGCAAAACAACTGCTTGAACAGGAGAATCTGAAAATGACGACTTTCACGACATCCGATGGTGCTGAGCTTTCTACAAGGACTGGGGGCAGGGCAGCCGATTGTCTTCTCCCACGGCTGGCCGCTGTCGGCTGATGCCTGGGACGCGCAAATGCTGTTTTTCGGCCAGAACGGTTTTCGGGTGATTGCCCATGACCGCCGCGGCCACGGCCGCTCCAGCCAGCCCTGGGACGGCAACAACATGGATCGCTACGCGGACGATCTTGCCGAACTGATCGAGCATCTGGATTTGAAGAACGTGATCCTGATCGGTCATTCCACCGGTGGTGGCGAGGTTGCCCATTATGTCGGCCGGCATGGCAATGACCGGGTCGCCAAAGTCGTTCTCGTCGGTGCTGTGCCGCCGCTGATGCTGAAAACGGCAGACAATCCGGACGGCACGCCGATGGACGTGTTCGACGGTATTCGCCAGGGGACCGCCTACAACCGGTCGCAGTTCTTCAGGGACCTGACGGTGCCATTCTATGGTTTCAACCGCGATGGGGTCGACACCAATCAGGGTCTGCAGGAGAGCTTCTGGCTGCAGGGCATGGCCGGCGGCATCAAGGTCAGTACGACTGTATCCGCGAGTTCTCGGAAGTCGACTACACCGGTGACCTGAAGGCCATCAAGGTGCCGACGCTGATCGTGCATGGCGACGACGACCAGATCGTGCCCATCAAGGCTTCTGCCCACCGGGCGGCGGAAATCGTCGACGATGCCACCTTGAAGATCTATTCTGGCGGCGGCCACGGTCTTGCACAATTGCAGGCTGAGGAGTTCAACAACGACGTTCTGGCATTCATCCGCGGATAAGCGGCGTCGGCAAAAACGGGCGGCTCGGTGAGTCGCCCTTTTTCGTTGCCAGCCTCAATTCGTCTCCCCGCACGAAGCGCAGCAAAGAAACAGGCCCGGATCTGCGGCACGGGAAGGTCAACTAAGGCAACCGATCGTCATGAGCCCCCAGGATGTCCTGCACCCAGGCAATAGCGCTTTTCGGGGCTAGTGTCTGACTGTTGCCCCACGCTCGTTCAGAAGCAGATCGAAGAGAAACGGCACATTCATGGAGCCGAAACGGCTTGCGCGTGCGACACCTTCGTCGGAGATCTCCACAATGCCGAACATCTTGTAGAGGCGGAAAAGATAGTTCGAAGACTGGTCCAGATCGAAATCGTAGCGGGGATCGGAAAAGAACATCCGGAACGTGTGCAGCGCCTCGAGCGGGAAACCCGTGTGATGCTCCCGCAGATTGTCGAATTTCGTGCAGAAGTCTTCCAGCGTTTCCCTGTTGCCATCCAGCTCTTCCATCTGGATGCGCTGGGCGATTACAAAGTCGGCGATATGTTCCTTGCCGTAGTCGGTCAGCCCGCGCTCGATCAGGTGCCCCTGCATCTCTTCTGGCAGGGGCTTTTCCGTGGTCCTCATGTAGCCGAGGTGTTCCAGACGGGCATAAAGTTCGTTCGTGACGCTGCCGGGCCCGGTCAGAAAGACTGGTTCGCGCTCATCGTCCATGAGCTGTATGGCACCGCGTAGGGTCGAAAAATCGCCATCGCTGAGCGCATGCACCAGAAAACTCGTGTCCGGCCACCATTTGGCGGATTGAGGGTCGTTTGTCGCCGAGAAGAGGGTGAACTCTTCCCCGGCTCCATTCCGGACAACCGGCTGATGGTTCTCGTTTTGAAGGGCCATTTGAAATGAGCTCCCTGGCGCAAAAAAGAGGGCGGCCGGAGCCGCCCTACTTCTACCCAAGGGTGTATTTGCAAATCAACCGATAATGGCGTTGAGCGTTGCGCTCGGACGCATGACGGCGTTCACCTTTTCCTGCGGGGCATGGTAGTAGCCACCGGTGTCGGCGGGTGAACCCTGAACGCCGTTGAGCTCGGCAACAATCGCATCTTCTTGGCAGAGAGCGCTTCGCGATCGGTGCGAAATGCGCCTTCAGCTCGGCGTCCTTGTCCTGTGCGGCCAGTGCTTGTGCCCAGTAAAGCGCGACGTAGAAGTGGCTGCCGCGGTTGTCCAGGCCACCGACCTTGCGGGACGGGGACTTGTCGTTGTCGAGCAGCTTCTCGACGGCCTTGTCAAGCGCGTCCGCCAGAACCTGTGCCTTGTCGTTGCCCTTGACGTTGGCCAGGTGTTCCAGCGATGCACCGAGGGCACAGAACTCGCCCAAGCTGTCCCAGCGCAGGTAGTTCTCTTCCATCAGCTGCTGAACGTGCTTGGGAGCGGAGCCGCCTGCGCCGGTTTCGAAAAGACCGCCACCGTTCATCAGCGGAACGATGGACAGCATCTTTGCTGAGGTGCCGACTTCCAGGATCGGGTAGAGGTCGGTCAGGTAGTCACGCAGCACGTTGCCGGTGATGGAGATCGTGTCTTCACCGCGGGCGATACGCTCGGTGGAATATTTCGCCGCATCGGCCGGAGCCATGATCTTGAGATCAAGACCGGAAGTGTCGTGTTCCGGCAGATAGGCTTCCACCTTCTTGATCAGTTCCGCGTCATGAGCGCGGGTCTTGTCCAGCCAGAAGACACCCGGCATGCCGGACAGGCGAGCGCGGGTGACACCGAGCTTGACCCAGTCGCGGATCGGGGCGTCCTTGGTGCGGCATGCGCGCCAGATGTCGCCTTCTTCGACGGCGTGTTCGATCAAGGTGTTGCCGGCAGCGTCGACGATGCGGATGGTGCCGTCAGCCGGAGCCTTGAAGGTCTGCGGATGCGAGCCGTATTCCTCGGCCTTCTGGGCCATCAGGCCGACGTTCGGCACGGTGCCCATCTTGGCCGGATCGAGCGCGCCGTTTTCGCGGCAGAAGTCGATCACGGCGGAGTAGACGCGGCATAGGAGCTGTCCGGGATCACGCACTTGGCGTCGCCTTCCTTGCCGTCCGGGCCCAGCCCTTGCCACCTGCGCGGATCAGGGCCGGCATGGAGGCGTCGATGATGACGTCGGAAGAGACATGCAGGTTGGTGATGCCCTTGTCGGAGTTCACCATGTACATGGCCGGGCCGTTGTCGAGAGCGGCCTTGATGTCGGAATTGATCTCGGCGCCTTGTCGGCCGGCAGCGTGGCGACCTTGGCTTCCAGATCACCGATGCCGAGGTCCGGATTGACGCTGAGCTCGGCAAAGGTTGCGGCGTGCTTGTCGAAGAGTCCTTCAGGAACGCCCGCACACAGTAACCGAAGATGATCGGGTCGGAGACCTTCATCATGGTTGCCTTCATGTGCAGCGAGAACAGGATACCCATGTCCTTGGCATCCTGGATTTCCTTTTCCAGGAACGCGAACAGCGCCTTGGCGCTCATGTAGGTGCCGTCGACGACGTCGCCTTCGTCCAGGGCAAAGTCGCCCTTGAGAACCGTTGCAGTTCCGTCCTTGCCGACGAACTCGATCTTCGCCTTGCCCGCGGAGCCGGCAGAAACGGTCACCGACTTTTCGTTGGAGAAGAAGTCGTTTTCACCCATGGTGGCGACGTGGGTCTTGGAAGACGGCAGCCATTCACCCATGCGGTGAGGGTTCTTCTTGGCGTATTCCTTGACTGCTTTCGGCGCGCGGCGGTCAGAGTTGCCTTCGCGCAGCACCGGGTTCACGGCAGAACCCTTGATCGCGTCATACTTGGCCTTGACGGTCTTTTCCTCGTCCGTCTTCGGCTCGGACGGATACTCAGGCAGCTTGTAACCCTGGGCCTGGAGTTCCTTGATGGCGGCGTTGAGCTGCGGCTGCGATGCCGAGATGTTCGGCAGCTTGATGACATTGGCGTCCGGCTGCTTGACCATTTCGCCGAGGACCGCAAGATCGTCGGACTGCTTCTGTGCGTCCGTCAGATACTCGGGGAAGTTCGCCAGGATACGGCCTGCGAGGGAGATATCCTTGGTACCGAGGTCAAACCGGCTGCTTGGTGAAGGAGCGGATGATCGGCAGGAACGAGGCGCTGGCCAGTTCCGGTGCTTCGTCGACCTTGGTGTAGATAATGTCGGCCATGACAGTCACATTTCCTAGCGTTCGAACATTGGTCAAAGGAGTGGTGCGGGACCGCTCCCAATGAATTTCGACATGCGTATACAATTGTACGCAATCAATTGAAAGCCCTCCGGAAGGCGAAGGGTGTGAAGTCCGCAGGTGTTCTAGCAAAGCCGTTGGAAAAGGCAATCAGGAGTGGAGGGAGCGGCATCGGCCATGGCCTGATTTGAACTGGGCAGACCGGCGTTCCGGCGGAGGTTGGCCGGCAGTTGCTGGCGATCTGCCGGAGCTTTCCGATCGGGCCCGGAATATCCATTAGGCTGACGGAAAGGACCGCCCGCGTCAGGCTGACTTGCGAACGAGGAAGCCTTGCAGGTCGGCGATGTTCATTGGTTTGCTGAAGGCATATCCTTGAACGTAGTTGACACCGAGCATGCGCAGCTTGTTGATCGTGTCTTCCGTTTCGACCCCTTCGGCAAGGGCTTCGATGCCGAGCCCGTGGGCCATGTCGACGATTGTCTTGATCAGCTTGAACTGCTCCGGATTGCTGGACAGTGGAGAAATCAGGCCCGGTCGATCTTCAGAAGATCGGGTTTAAGCTTTGTCAGCGCGATAATCGATGCATGGCCGGTGCCGAAATCGTCGATTTCTATTCGAATGCCGAGCTTGCGCAGGGCGTTGACGGTTTCGACTTCATCGTCCGACAGCGTATCGAAGAAGACCGACTCGACCAGCTCGAATGCGATTTCGGCACGGACCTTCGGCAGGTTCTGGATGTATTCGGCAAGTCCGGGTTCCGCCAGCTCTGGTAGCTGACGTTGAAGCTCACCTTCGGAAAAACGACCCCCGTGCGTTCCTGGGCCAGGATAAGATCGAGCGCTTTCGACATGATGTGGCTGTCGAAGGCAGCCGCCTTGCCCGCTTCGTGAACCGCGTCCAGGAAAGCTGCGGGACCGAGAATGCCCTGCTTGGGATGGTTCCAGCGGGCGAGCACTTCAATCCCGACAACAGCACCTGTCCGTGTGTCATGCTGGGTCTGGAAATAAGGCTCGAACTCGTCGTTCTCCAACCCGTAGAGGACCGCTTCGGCGGTTTTCATCAGATGCTGCGCATCTTTCTTCAGGCCCGGATTGAACATCACAGCCCTGTTCTTTCCGGCCTTCTTGGCTTCGTAAAGCGCGATGTCCGCGTCGACCATCATGCTGTCGAGCTTGCCGCCGCTTATGCTGGAATGGGTTACACCAACCGAGGCGCCCACGCGAAGCTTGGTTTTCGAAACGACATGGGGACGTTGCATCCAGCTTTTCAGTCCCTCAAGAAAATCGTTTTGCTGGTCTGCGCCGATCGCAGGAGACGCCACCACGAATTCATCGCCGCCAATACGAGCGATGATCGAGTTGACCGGGGCAATCGCATTCAGTCTTTCCCCCACCAGCACAAGCAGCTTGTCGCCGGCTGCATGGCCGACTGTGTCGTTGATGTTCTTGAAACCGTCCAGGTCGATCTGGAACAGGGTCATGTCGGGCAGGGTGCCGTCGTCCTGGTGCAACTTTCCGATGGCGTGGCGAAGTCCGCGGCGGTTCAGCAGGCCGGTCAGATCGTCGTGGATAGAGCGATGGTGCGCTTCAAGCCTTGCGCTTTCCATGTGGTCGAGAAATCTCTTGAGTGAAGCGGCAATATAGATGCCCCCCAGGCAATTGATCGTTCCCAGGATGTAGTGGTTCATCAGATGCCACCAGGAATAACTGGAGGAAGGCCAGACAAGTTCCGGGTGGAGGAGCGTCAGCACCGAATGATGGACAAGGGCGGCAACAGTGGTCATCAGCACCGATCGCCAGCAGACATAGGCAATGATGATCGACGTATTGATGAAGTAAAGCATATGCACTTCAAGCATATACTCGCCATTGTGGATGTCGGAGGCGACGTAGAGCCCGAACATCCATGTGGAATTGATCGCGACGGTCACGATCAGCCGCGTGCGCAAGGCCGACGCGTCGGCCATGACGGTTGCCGTCGTGACGGCACCGATCAGGGCCAGAGGAAGGGCAACAAAAAGCACTGAGCCGCCGGTAAGATAAGATGCGATAACGGCTATTGCTGCAGCCAGCCAGAAGTACCAGACGAGAATCCAGCTCACAGCCTGGCGAAGCGCTGCACGTTCAGTGCCGAAACATCGACCCAGAAATTATTCAGAAACGAAGGTTTCATTCGACCGGTTGTGCCTCCGATAGTCTGGGGCCGTGCTGGTCGATACCGCACAACCGTGCAAATTCGGCATTGAGCAGAAAGAGTGCGTTGGAAGATTTCAGACTTTGCGACTGTTGCGCGGATTGCGGAATGGCAACCACCATCCAGTCGAAAGGTCCGGGTGCTGCGATGGGGGCTCCGGTAAGCGCTACCGAAGTGAAGCTTTGTCGTTCAGAAAACCAGGCGGAAATACAGCCACTGCCTGCAGTCCCACCGCACCGGCATTCTTGGTCACAAGCAGTCCCGCGCTGAACAGCACGGCAACGCAAAGCATTGAAACCGCTGGACAATAAGTCCGGAAGAGGATTGCTGATTTCTGCACGAAATACACCCTAATTGAAGCGTGAAAAGCAGTATCCCATGCACTTATTGAGGGTGTGTAAAGTTGATTTTGTATCTTTCCTGCAATTTATCTCAAATATTAACAATAAGATTTTTGTGTACCTGGGTAATATTTGCAGTGTTGTTTAATCGTAGGGGTAATCGCGTGATTTCAGGATGTCTGGACTTCCCGGCCTTGGGAAAGCGTTGGGTCACCCACACGCACATGTTTCAATCTCAGGCTTTGACGCTGTCCAGCGCCAGGTTGTGGTGCCGGTGAACCGGCTTCCCCTCGGAAAACGAGAGACCTTCCGAGCAGTGGCGGAGATGCGTCTGACAAGACCAAGATGCATGGAACGCAGACGGACCTCAAAATCATCGTATTTATCGGAGGAATGAGGCCGACCGCAGCTGTGGTGCAGGCCTTTCGGTCTTTTCATCCGACGTTGCTTCCGCTAAATCCCCGCTTCATGAGCAAGAATGCACACATCAGAGACGAAGCCCGCGCCGTGACGGCCAAGCCGCCGGCGGTGATCCTTTGCGAGCCGCAGCTTGGCGGAGAACATCGGCACGGGCGGCAAGGGCGATGGCGAATTTCGGTCTGGTGGACCTGCGGATCGTCAATCCGCGCGACGGTTGGCCGAGTGAGAAGGCAAGAGCCGCGGCAAGCCGGGCGGATCATGTTATCGACAAGGTGCAGGTTTTTCGACAGCGTCGAGGCGGCTATTGCCGATCTGCAATTCGTCTTCGCCACCACGGCCCGCTCGCGCGAAGTGCCCAAGCCTGTGCGGGGGCCGGATGAAGCTGCCAAAAAATCCGTCGAACTTGGAGAACAGGGTGCCGCGACAGGTTATCTGTTCGGCCGAGAGCGCTGGGGCCTCAACAACGAGGAAGTTGCTCTCGCCGACGAGATCGTCACGCTACCGGTCGATCCGGATTTTGCCTCGCTGAACATTGCACAGGCAGTGCTGGTGTGTGCCTATGAATGGCGCAAGACCGCGACGTCCGGTGCATTGCCCTTTATCCTGTCGGAAGAAGTGCATCCACCGGCGAAGAAGGACGAAGTGCTGCGTTTCTTCGAGCACTTGGAAGGGGCACTCGACAAGGCTACCTTCTTCCGTCCGCCGGAGCGGCGGCCGCATATGGTGCGCACGCTGCGCAACATCTTCCAGAAGGCGGAGTTGACCGACCAGGAAGTGCGCGCGCTGCGCGGCGTCGTGGCTTCGCTGGAAAAACGGGAAACGCGACCGCGCAAGGACAGATCAGGTTCAGGCAGCGAAGAATAGAGGCAGATCTTGCAGGGTTCGGGGCCGGTACTCTTTTTCGATTCAGGTCTTGGCGGGCTCACGGTGTTGCGCGAAGCGCGATATCTGCTGCCTTATGAGCCGCTCCTTTATGTCGCCGACGATGCGGCCTTTCCCATCGGCCGCTGGCCGGAAGCGGAATTGAAAGAACGGATCGTATCCCTTTTCGACGATCTGATTGCCGAACACGGCCCCAAGGCGGTGGTGGTTGCCTGCAATACAGCCTTCACGCTCGCAGGGGACGCCTTGCGAGAGAGACATCCAGACGTGCCTTTTGTCGGCACTGTTCCGGCAATCAAGCCGGCGGCGGAGCGCACCTCCTCCGGGCTGATCTCGTTCTGGCAACGCCGGGCACGGTGCGCAGAACCTATACACGAAGCCTGATCGAGAGTTTTGCCAGCCAGTGCCATGTCCGGCTTGTCGGATCGGACAAGCTGGCGGAACTGGCTGAAAAACATCTGCGTGGCGACACTGTTTCCGACGCAGACCTTCTGCCGGAAATCTCTGACTGTTTCCTGGAACAGGACGGCAAGCGAACCGACATCGTCGTGCTGGCCTGCACCCACTATCCGTTTCTTGCCAACCGTTTCCGCAGGATTGCTCCCTGGCCGGTCGACTGGCTGGATCCGGCGGAAGCCATCGCCCGCCAGTTGGTCCGTGTTCTTGG
>LZQR01000443.1_pt1 | contig 10130 bp, 12 predicted proteins | sample 768601 | NCBI WGS metagenome assembly LZQR01 (sample SAMN05207299, study PRJNA324521) | oil field metagenome | isolation source: sample BH-FW-24 from oil reservoir | place: India: Bombay High | collected 2015-12-04
TTTGCCTGGCGCTGGCGGACTTCCACCTGGTGTTTTCATGGCACATCCCCTTTTTCAAGGCTTCTGGCCAGAAGCTAACATGACGCAAGGGAAAGATGTCGCAAGGCTTCCACAAGAGCCGCGGTATTGTCGCTGGCGGAAACCGCTTGCGGTGTCTTGCGCGGCCGGGGCGGTTCAACGCGTTTCATGGTTGATGTCGTGATCACTCGCGCCGGTTTGCCTGGCGCTGGCGGACTTCCACCTGGTGTTTTCATGGCACATCCCCTTTTTCAAGGCTTCTGGCCAGAAGCTAACATGACGCAAGGGAAAGATGTAGCATCGGCTTCGTTCAAGACAACGAACGCCTGAAAACATGCAATGATCTGAAAAAGTGTCTGGAGGCCCCGACCGGAATCGAACCGGTGTACACGGATTTGCAATCCGCTGCGTCACCACTCCGCCACAGGGCCCCTAGGTGGTGTGCCGCGCCTTATCAAACAGTTGCGCGATTTGGTCAAGCCCTGTTTTCAACGTCGTACACATTTCCACCGTTGCCGATTATCGATTTGAGGAAAGCCATGAGTTGCTGCTTATTTTCCGCAGAAACCGGGTGCCATCGCAGGATCTGCTCGCGCGGATACTTGTCAGGCAGCCTTTGCATCGCTAATGAACGTTTCTCAAGAGGCGCCGGTAATCCGGCATGTCAAAGTGAGGGCCGATATGACGGACTTTAATCAGTCCCGCCGCAAGATGGTGGATAACCAGCTGCGCACCAACGATGTGACCGATCACCGGATCCTGGACGCAATGGAAGTGGTGCCGCGCGAGCGCTTCGTTCCCGCATCCAAACGTGCCGTTGCCTATATCGACGAAGATCTGCCGATTGGAGCAGTCGAAACCGGCCGCATGCTGATGAAGCCGCATATTTTCGGAAAGCTGGTTCAACTGGCGGATATCCGGGAAGGCGATGTCGTTCTGGTCATTGGAGCTGGCACCGGTTACAGCGCTGCAGTCGTTTCCAAACTTGCTGCTTCCGTCGTGGCTCTTGAGGAAATCCGGACCTTGCCAAGACGCAACCGAGGTTCTGGTCGATCTCGGCATCGAAAATGCGGTTGTCGTGGAAGGCGCACTGGCAGCAGGCTATTCTTCCGAAGGCCCTTACGACGTCATTTTCGTGGACGGAGCCGTCGAGGTGCTGCCAAAGGCTCTGACTGACCAGCTGAAGCCGACAGGACGTCTGGCAGTGATTGAAGGACGCGGTGGTGCTGGCGTCGCCAAACTCTACCAGAAATCGGGTTCTGCGGTGAGCAGCCGATTCGGTTTCAATGCCTCCGTTAGCGTGCTTCCTGGCTTCGACAAGGCTGACGAATTCGTTTTCTGAGCGATCAATTTGGTCCGGACTGACAGAAACCCGCCGAATGATGGCGGGTTTTTGCTTTAAAAGCGGAGAAATGGCTTAACGCAGCGATAACTTGTTGCCATTAAGCCGCACTCGCGGAAATTCGCAATTATCCGCTCTCAAACGGTTGAAGAATAACACCCATCAGTTTACTCAACAGGATCAAGTAGGTTGACCCGGAAGGAGTGTGGGGTGTCTGGTCGTTCAACTCTAAAAGTTTTGACCATTGCTATTGGCCTGTTGGGTGGCGTTTCCGCCACCGCCTTGACCGGTGCCTCCCTGTCTCCCGCTGATGCTGAAACCATCAGAGAATCGCTTGCGCTTGCCTATTCGAACAATCCCACCTTGAACGCGGCGCGTGCGCAGCTTCGTGGTGTGGATGAGAATGTGCCTCAGGCACTGACGGGCTGGCGGCCAACCGTGACAGCATCCGCAGCGGCCGGACGCCTCGCAGCCGGGGCCGACTCGGCGATCGACTATCGCAACAACGCTTCGATCTCGCTGACGATCAGTCAGACCCTGTTCCGCGGCTTCCGGACGATCAATTCCACCCGTCAGGCAGAAGCTGTCGTGCGTGCTCAGCGTGAAAGCCTGATGTCGACGGAGCAGGACACGCTGCTGGATGCGGCAACGTCCTACGTGGATGTGATCAGGGATACGGCTCTGGTGTCGCTTCAGCGCAGTGACCTTGCCTTCCTTCAGGAACAGGTAAGAGCCGCACGTGACCGGTTCGACGTAGGTGAGGGCACCCGGACGGACGTCAGCCAGGCAGAAGCCCGCGCTGCCGAAGCCCGCGCCAGCCTCAACACCGCGATGGCCAACCTTAATACAAGCCGCGCCATCTACCGTCAGGTGATCGGCGTTGAGGCACGCACCTGTCGGCGGATACGTCGATCAGCCGCTACGTTCCCAAGTCCATTGACGAGGCGATGCAGCTGAGTGAAACACATCAGCCGTTGATCCGTCAGGCACAACACCTTGTCGATGCCGCCATTTTCAACACCAAGACGATCGAAGGTGAACTTCTGCCGACCGTCACCTTGGATGGCAGCATTTCCAGATCGTGGAACCCGTCTGCAACGACCGACTACAGCGATAATGCGCAGATTTTCGGTAACGTCAGCATTCCGCTCTATCAGGGTGGTGGCGTGTCGTCGCGTGTGCGGCAGGCCAAGGAAGAACTGGGCCAGACCCGTCTGCAGCTGGATGTGGCGCGCGATCAGATTCGCGCCAACGTCATTTCCGCCTGGGGTAACTACCAGGCAGCTGAAGCTTCCATTGTTGCAGCCCAGGCCGCCGTCGAAGCACAGCAGCTGGCTCTGGAAGGCGTTATTGAAGAGCAGCGCGTCGGTCAGCGCACCACGCTCGACGTTCTTGACGCTCAGCGCGAACTGGTCATTCAGCAGTCCAATCTCGTAACAGCGCAGCGCAACCGGATTGTCAGCGGATATCAGCTGGTTGCTTCGATTGGCCGGTTGGACGCTGAATCACTTGGCCTCAACGTTGCCCGCTACAATCCGAAGCAGCATTACGAGGCTGTGCGGGACCAGTGGTTTGGTCTGCGCACTCCGGATGGCCGGTAAGAAACTGGTAACTTATATTCTTCACGATGGCGGCTGACGGTCGAAAGATCTTCAGCGCTTTTGTTATTCGGCTGAACATCCTGACAAATTTACGAAGGATGACGTGAAACGCCTGGCCGAATTCCACCCTTGATCGGTAATTCCCGACTAAAAAGGGGATAAGGCGATGCTTCGGGGCGCGTTCACTTTGCGCGTTTCTTATTGACCCGCATAATTTCGGTTAACGAATCATTTGATGGAACAGACTGTTCCTGAGCGTAGCCGGTAAGTACGGGGGAAGTCATGGCGCAGGCGAAGAAGGCTGATGAGCGTCGATGGAGGAAATCCTCGCGTCGATCCGCCGAATCATATCCGATGAGGACTCCCAGGGAGCCGAAGACGGCGAAAGCGGCAGCAGCGAACCCGTAGAGACACCAGTAGAAGAAGAGGCGGCGGACGATATGGGCAATGCCTCCGAAATGTCCCAGGACGATCTCGACAAGCTGTTCGACATGAGCAGCGACGATGATGAAGACGACCTTCCGGTAGAAGACGACGACGCGGATGACATGGCTGCAGCCATGGCTGCGGATGCCGAAGAAGACGAAGGCGAAGACGTTCTGGAGCTGACCGAGGAATTGGCGATTCCTGACGATGATGCGATGGACATTGTCGAAGGAATGGCAGAGGACCTGGACGGCGACGAAGGAGACATTTCCTTCGCGGCTCCACCTGCTCCTGAATTTGATCCTGAACCGGAACCTGTTTTCGACCCTGAGCCTGTGATGGCCGCTCGGCCGGTGCCTGACGATTTGCCGAATGTGGCGGACGATGCCCCTCTGACATCGCAGAACACCGGTGAAGCCGTTCACGCGGCATTCGACAACCTGTCGAACATGTTTGTTGGCTCGCAGGCGCAGACTGTTGAGGAGCTGGTCAAGGAAATGCTGCGGCCGATGCTGAAGGCATGGCTGGACCAGAACCTGCCTGGCATGGTCGAGCAAATGGTTCAAAAGGAAATTCAGCGCGTGACGCGCCGGCGCTAGGCCGGATTTGTCCGAAGATTTCAGTCAGGGGGTGTCAGATGGCATCCCCTGAATTCGTTTCTGGCAATCGCTGAGCACATATTCTGCCATTCACAGCCTTGGCACGCCTTGCGGATTGAGCCGTTAGCGAACGCATCTCTCAGAAAAGACAGGGTCTGTCGGTCCAAAATGATGGAATTGCCCTTTTCAAGAGGGCGTCCGAGCGCCAGTGCAATATCAGCGGCCGCTGTCCGGTCCCTGTCGCGAACGCTTTCATTTCGAGAATGGCACCCCGGTTCGTCCAACATTGGCTGGCACAAGGTGTCTGGACCTTCTACCAGCTCAATGGGTTCACCTTCATTCATGCGCTGAATGATTGTGCTGTAATTTTGGACAAAGGCCGGCGTATAGCCTTTGCCCAGATAGGTCAGCATGCAAAGCAGGTGGTGCGGACGGATTGAAACGGTCATGACCCGCTTATCGCAGCAAACGTCATTCAACCCAAGTTCTGATCGGCAGACCGGTACTTCACCTATCAAAAGCGCTACCGGGCAGCAGGTTTGCCCCGCATAGGCGGTTGACTTGCGGCAGCGCATCCGATTTACACGGTGCTTCACGAAAATCGAAATTCATTCTCCCATTGAGTGACCCTGATGCTGGATAAGACCTACGATGCGGCCAGCGTTGAGCCGCGGATTTACGAAACCTGGGAAAAGGCGGAGGCCTTCAAGGCCGGAGCTGGTGCCAAAGAGGGCGCAGCCTCCTTTTCCATCGTAATTCCGCCGCCGAACGTAAACGGTTCGCTGCACATGGGGCATGCTCTCAACAACACGCTTCAGGACATCCTGATCCGCTGGAAGCGCATGCAGGGCTTTGACACCCTTTGGCAGCCGGGCACCGACCATGCGGGGATCGCGCTTCAGATCGCTGTCGAAAGACAGATGGCCGAACGTAACGAGCCGAGCCGCACAGAGATCGGCCGCGAGGCATTCGTGCAGCGTGCGTGGCGCTACAAGGGAGAAGTCGGCAGCGCGATTATCGCTCAGCTCAAGCGTCTGGGCGCATCATGCGACTGGTCGCGTGAGCGGTTCACCATGGACGAAGGCCTGTCGGAGGCCGTCCGCAAGGTTTTTGTCGACCTCTACAACGAGGGCCTGATCTACAAGTCCAAGCGGCTCGTCAACTGGGATCCGAAGATGGAGACAGCCATTTCGGATCTCGAGGTCGAGAACATCGAAACCGATGGACACATGTGGCACTTCCGCTACCCGCTGGCCGGTGGCGCGACCTATGAATACGTCGAGAAAGACGAAGAGGGGAACATCACCCTTCGCGAGACCCGTGACTATATTTCGATTGCCACGACGCGGCCGGAAACCATGCTGGGTGACGGTGCCGTTGCCGTTCATCCGGACGATGAGCGTTACAAGCCAATTGTCGGCAAACTCTGCGAAATCCCGGTCGGGCCGAAGGAACATCGCCGTCTGATCCCGATCATCACCGACGAATATCCGGATCCGGATTTCGGCTCGGGGGCGGTCAAGATCACCGGTGCACATGACTTCAACGACTATGGTGTCGCTCAGCGCAACAAGATTCCGATGTACCGCCTGATGGACACCAAGGGTGCGATGCGCGCCGATGGTGCGCCTTATGTCGAAGAGGCCGCCAAGGCCCAGGCGATCATCGATGGCGCAGAGATGACCATTCAAGAGGTCGATCTCATCAACATCGTTCCGGACGATCTGCGTGGACTTGACCGGTTCGAGGCGCGCAAACGCGTTATTGAACAGATCACGGCGGAAGGTCTGGCAGTTACGGCGCCGGCGGATCATCCGGACGTCGCCTGGATGAAGGGGCAGGCCCCTGAATGGAACACGCTTGGCCGGGCCGTCGTTCGTCCGCTGGAGGAAGGCGCGGAGCGCCGGAGCGGTTGCCGCTGGTTGAATCCAAGAAGATCATGCAGCCGTTCGGAGACCGCTCCAAGGTCGTCATAGAGCCGATGCTGACGGACCAATGGTTTGTCGATGCCAAGACACTGGCGGCTCCCGCCTTGAAAGCCGTTCAGGACGGCACGACCAAGCTTATTCCCGGCAACGCCGACAAGGTCTATTTCAACTGGCTCAACGACATTCAGCCTGGTGTATTTCCCGCCAGCTCTGGTGGGGCCATCAGATCCCTGTCTGGTACGATGAAGATGGCAAGGAATACTGCGCGCATTCCGAGGAAGAGGCCGTTGCAATGGCAGGCGGCAAGGCGCTGACGCGCGACGAGGACGTCCTGGACACGTGGTTCTCCTCTGCGCTCTGGCCGTTTTCGACGCTTGGTTGGCCACACAAGACGCCGGAACTCGAGCGCTACTATAAGACGGATGTGCTCATCACGGGTCTCGACATCATCTTCTTCTGGGTTGCCCGGATGATGATGCAGGGCATCCATTTCATGGAAGAAGTGCCGTTCCATACGGTTTACTTCAACTCGATCGTTGTTGACGGCAAGGGCAAGAAAATGTCCAAGTCGACCGGCAACGTGATCGATCCTCTCGATCTGATCGGCCGTTTCGGCGCCGATGCCACCCGGTTTGCGCTTGCGAGCCAGGAGGTTCAGGCCCGCAGGATGCTTCGGATGTCCGACCAGGCAGCCGAAGGCGGTCAGCGCTTTGCCACCAAACTCTGGAACGCTGCACGGTTCGCCGAAATGAACGGCTGTGCCCGGATGGAAGGGTTCGACCCGGCAGCAACCAAGCACACGCTCAACCGTTGGATCGCAACGGAAACAGGCCGCTGCATCGCCGAGGTTACTGAGGCACTCGAGGACTTCCGGTTCAACGATGCATCCGGTGCTGCCTATCGATTTACCTGGAACACGTTCTGCGACTGGTACCTGGAACTCGCAAAGCCGATCTTCAACGGTGATGATGAAGCTGCCAAGGCAGAAACCCGGGCCACGGCAGCATGGGCGTTGGACGAGATCCTGAAGGTTCTGCATCCGATCATGCCGTTCCTGACGGAAGAACTGTGGGAGCGTCTCGGAGACGAAGGCAACGCGCATGATGGCTTGCTGATGCTGACTGCCTGGCCGGAGCCCAAGGTTTCCGATGAGGCTGCGGCTGGTGAGATCAACTGGCTTGTCGATCTGATTTCCGAAATCAGATCGGTTCGCGCGGAAATGAACATTCCGGCAGGTGCGAAGGTCTCGGTGGTCGTCGCAGGGGCCAGTGAACAGACCAAGGTCCGGCTCAAGACCCACGAATCTGCCATTCTTCGTCTGGCAAGGGCAGAGACCGTTTCCCTGGCTGATGCAGCTCCCTCCGGAGCGGCCCAGATTATTGTTGGCGAAGCGACGGTCTGTCTGCCACTCGCCGGGGTCATCGACCTTGGTGCGGAAAGACCCGACTTCAGAAGGAAGCCGGCAAGCTGGAAGGTGAGATCTCGAAGATCGAGAAGAAGCTTTCCAACCCGGCATTCGTTGCCAAGGCCCCCGAAGAGGTTGTTGACGGCGAACGCGAAAAAGTTGCCGAATCCAAGGAAAAGCTGGAGAAGGTCCAGACGGCGCTCGGTCGTCTGGCGGAAATCGGCTAGATCATTTCTCGGCCCGGAACGAGCTTTGTCTTTTCCGGGCCGCAATTCGGTGCTAGCGCCGCATAAAAGAACACACGTATGCTTAGCACCTGAGGAATCGAATTGAAGCTGATGGCGGACCAGTTTGACACGATGAAAGCGGTAAAGCGCCTGGGCGCAGGCCTTGGAATCGCGGCGATGGCGATGGTCATGCCCCTGGTTTCTGCACACGCTCAAAAGATCGAAAACCCGGTCGCCGTCTTTTCGGGCCTCGACAAGATCACCGGACGTATCATCTCCTTCGATGTTTACATTGGTGAAACGGTCCAGTTCGGTGCGCTGCAGGTCACGCCAAGGGTCTGTCACACGCGCCCTCAGACAGAATCGCCTCTCACGACCGGTTTTGTTCAGGTCGATGAAATCACGCTCAACAACGAAGTACGGCGGATCTATTCCGGCTGGATGTTTGCAGCCAGCCCGGGCCTCCACGCGGTTGAGCACCCCGTGTACGATATCTGGCTGACCGATTGTAAACTTGCCTCAAGCGTTCCGCCGCCAGAAGATTATGCCGGTCCTCCGATCAAAGGCACCGTTGCAGAGGGCGAAGACCCGTTGGCTGGACCTGACGACGGCCTGGATACTGGTCCGGGCGTGCCGCGTCCGAAACCCTTCCAGGGGTAGGCAGAAGTCGGAAAACGGCTTTGGGTCTTATCGCGTAAACCGTTCAGCTCCCCTGGTCGCGAGCCCGGAATAGAGTTCTTGCGACAACGAAAGCCCGCAACCTTCGACCATTCGGCGTGATGTTGTGTTCGTTGCCGCTACCAGTTCATAGACATGTGTCGCTGAAAGTTGTGTCAGTGCTGCGTCCGCCATCAGCGCATTGACGTAAGTGCCGAGCCCTTTACCGCGATGTTCAGGCGCAACGGCAACGAGACCACCCCAGGCATAATTGTGATAGGGGCTGTGATGATTGTGCGGCAGATAGGCGTGGGCACAAGCGGCAAGGCAACCTGCGTCATCCATCAAGCCGACGGAAACGGCCGCACCATGATCGCCATTCAGGAACGATCCTGAGAACGGAGCGATTCCAGCCGTTGCCATAAACTCCTGGAACGAACGCGTCAGCGACCCTCTACGCCGTCAAGCTCTGAAAATGCGCGAATGCCGCCTGGAAGGGCGGTTGGAAGGGTCGGCCTTGTTGCGTCGCGGATCGCATTTGTGTCGCCCACGAAGACATCCCAGGTGTCCAGCCGGTAGCCGTTTTCTGTCAGAGCGTTTTCCAGGTCGGGCTGACGGGCTTTCTCAAGCAGACGAAACCCGAACACGCCATCTTCTGCCAGTACTTCGAAAATGGAGTCGAACCCCAGGGCATCAGGATCGTCCGTACCGAGCGTGCGTACATTGCAGCAGGCTCCGGGCGTCTTCATGGTCCAGCCGTAACGTTCTTCCGCTCGCTGCTGGAGCTTGATTTGCTGTTCCGTCCCGAAATAGCCGGCCATCGTGTTCACGCCTCCCGGTTCTCAATCTGGGAAATCAAGTCAGGCAAATACCAGTCTGTCCAGTCTGCTAAATGTTACAGGGACTTGGCGGTTGCTCTCAATTGCGTGCAGGGTACCCTGGAGCGCGCAATTCAAAGCCAGTCTTGGAGGTGGTGAACCCGTGGTTCTCGTAGAACCGATGAGCGTCCTTGTTGGCTGAACCGGACAGCAACATCACCTTGAAACATCCGGCCGAAAACGCCTTGTCGGTGGCAACACGAAGTAGTGCCTTTCCAATTCCGCTCCCCCGCCAGTCGGCATGTGTAACGACATTTTCAACAAGGGCGAATGGTGCGCAGCCACGCGTCAGATTAGGCACGACAATCAGCATGCAGGTCGCAACCAATGTGCCTTCCATTTCTCCGACAAGCAAATCGACACTTTGTTGCGTCAGGATCTGGTGAAAAGTTTCGAGGCGAAAATCATCATCAGCGGCAATGTCGTTGGAAATCAGTTGGGCATAGAGCGCGCAAAGTCCCTGGAAATCTTCGGACTTTGCCGAGCGGATGAGAGACTGTCTGTTGAGACGGGCATGAGAACCGCAGGCGTTCGGACAAATGAAAAGCCCGCCGGGAGGCGGGCTTCGGTGTCGTGTCAGTCGATGTCGACGTAATCGGATGGCGTCAGCCCAAGCCGCCATCACATATGTGCCGCAACGCTGCATGAGCTCGTCCATATCGTTTTCGAAGAAATGGTTGGCTCCCGGAATGGTCTCATGATCGATCACGATGCCTTTCTGGGTTTTCAGCTTGTCGACCAGCGTCTGCACATCCTTCTGCGGAACGACCTTGTCGTTATCACCATGAATGATCAGCCGGAGGACGGGCAGGGGGCCAGGAAAGAGAAGTCGTGCAGGTTTGCCGGTGGGGCGACCGAGATGAAGCCTTCGACTTCAGGGCGGCGCATCAGCAACTGCATGCCGATCCAGGCACCGAACGAGAAACCGGCAATCCAGCAGGCGCGGGCGTCTGTGTGTACGGTCTGCACCCAGTCGAGAGCCGCCGCTGCATCGGACAGTTCGCCCTGGCCATGGTCGAAGGAGCCTTGCGACCGGCCGACGCCGCGGA
>LZQR01000444.1_pt1 | contig 10125 bp, 13 predicted proteins | sample 768601 | NCBI WGS metagenome assembly LZQR01 (sample SAMN05207299, study PRJNA324521) | oil field metagenome | isolation source: sample BH-FW-24 from oil reservoir | place: India: Bombay High | collected 2015-12-04
TAGAAAAAGAAGTGGAAGATGGCACATTTCGTGCGGATTTGTTCCATCGCTTAAACGTATTCCCAATCAATGTGCCACCATTGCGCGCGCGTGATGGCGTACTGATGATGCAGACGTCGTAGCGTACATCTGAGTTGCAAACGTGTGGGCAGGCGATCAGCATTTGATGGTCAACGTGCGCATCATCGCGGCCACCAACCGACAGTTAGAAAAAGAAGTGGAAGATGGCACATTTCGTGCGGATTTGTTCCATCGCTTAAACGTATTCCCAATCAATGTGCCACCATTGCGCGCGCGTGATGGCGACATTCCGGTTCTTGCAGGATATTTGTTAGAAAAGTACGTCAACAATTTAACGCACCAAACCTTCACGTTCACCCTAAGGTACTGACTCAACTAGAATCTCTGCCTTGGTACGGTAACGTTCGAGAACTTGAACACACGTTAACGCGATCAGCGTTACATGCCATCCAACAAGGCGCGAGCACCATCATGCTCAATCACTTTGATACTTCATTGGCATTGGATGATGTAAAAAACACATCGCATTACTTGCCAAAAGAGAGTCAGCCAATGCGTGAGTTAGTAGAGCGTTATCAACGTGACTTGATTGAACACGCTTTAAGCCAAACCGGTGGGGTTTGGGCAAAAGCAGCAGAGTTTTTACAGATGGATCGAGGCAACTTGTATCGCATGGGTAAAAAGCTCGGCATTAGCAAATAGAAGCCACTACTTCGCTCTCTTCTCTTGAAGGGACAGAAACTTACGTCTTAAAAAGATAGATTCCGGATGGCTCGCTTAGGCTCGTCCGGAATGACACCTAACACCAATGCACATGGGCTAACTGTCCCATCTGGTTTCTCGCTTTTCATTCCCTCTTCCTCATTCAAAACAACTAAACCGCTCTAGTCTCTGCTTTCTTCTGGCTCTTTAAACTCACCAAGTTCTCAGTTGCCGTTTTGCGTCACTCCCGAAAACGCCAAAAGAGCGCAATCGGGAATCTCTTACCTACACAAAACCACACTAACTTTTCTTCCGTTTAACAAGTACTTCCACTTTCGATTGTTCGAGCGTTTCTCACGCGTTGTTTTTCTCATCACATCTGTATTTTCGTTGTCATTTACACATCATTCGCGTTGTCACAATCACATCAACCACGCACTTAAAAAGCAACAAAAACATTAAAAATCAATAAGATAATAATTGGCACGCATTCTGCTCTAAAAGGAAAAACAAAACGACTATTACTACAATCACTGGAGAACCCAATATGTTCTGTATTCAATGTGAACAGACAATCCAAACCCCAGCTGTAAAAGGCTGTTCTTTCGCACAAGGTATGTGTGGCAAAACTTCAGAGGTATCCGATCTACAAGACGTGTTGGTTTACACTTTGCAAGGGGTTTCTTTTTGGGCAGCACGCGCGCTTGAATTCAATATCATCAATGATGAAATCAACCAGTGGGCTCCAAGAGCATTCTTCTCTACGTTGACCAACGTAAACTTTGACCCAGAACGTATCCTTGAACTGACTTCTCAAGCAGCCACTTACAAAGCGCTGCTAAAAGACCAAGCGATGACAGCAGCAGCTCTTACAGATGAAGTGCTAGTGAATATTCCTGATGTAGCGAACTTCGAGTTGCCAAACAGCGCAGAGGAAATTTTGGCGTTTGCTCCTCAAGTTGCAGTAAACCGCGGTAAAGACCAAGTACACGAAGACGTTATCGGTCTACGTCTGCTTTGCTTATACGGTCTAAAAGGTGCAGCTGCGTACATGGAACACGCACGCGTACTTGAGCAAACCAACAATGACATCTTCGCCGAATACCACGAAATCATGGCTTGGTTAGGTACTGACCCTGAAGATCTAGGCGAACTGCTAGATTGCTCAATGCGCATCGGTCTTATGAACTACAAAGTGATGGAAATGCTGGATCATGGTGAGACAGCAACGTTCGGTCACCCAGAGCCAACCACTGTTAACGTGAAGCCAGTGAAAGGCAAATGTATTCTTGTTTCTGGTCACGACCTTCACGACCTAGAAAAAATCCTGCAACAGACCGAAGGCAAAGGCATTAACGTTTACACCAATGGTGAAATGCTGCCTGCACACGGCTACCCAGAGCTGAAAAAATACCCTCACCTAGTGGGTAACTACGGCAGTGCGTGGCAGAACCAACAGAAAGAGTTCGCTAACTTCCCTGGCGCGATTGTGATGACATCAAACTGCCTATTGAACCCGAACGTTGGCCAATACGCAGACCGCCTATTCACTCGTAGCATTGTTGGTTGGCCGGGTGTCGCTCACCTAGAAGGTGATGATTTTAGCCAAGTCGTTGAATGTGCATTAGCGCAAGAGGGCTTCCAGCATGACGAAATCGAACACAACATTACGGTTGGTTTCGGTCGCAACGCACTAATGAACGCAGCACCTGCGGTTATTGACCAAGTGAAGCAAGGCAACATCAAACACTTCTTCCTAGTCGGTGGTTGTGATGGCGATAAAGCAGAGCGTAGCTACTACACCGACTTCACTGCAGAAGCACCAGAAGATACGCTAATCCTAACGCTGGCTTGTGGTAAATACCGCTTCAACAAGAACACATTTGGTGACATCAATGGCATCCCTCGCCTATTGGATGTGGGTCAATGTAACGATGCGTACTCAGCAATCCAGCTTGCACTGGCACTTGCAAAAGAGTTCGATTGCGACATCAACGAGCTTCCTCTAACGCTTGTTCTGTCTTGGTTCGAACAAAAAGCGATTGTGATCCTGCTTACGCTATTCGCTCTTGGTGTGAAAGGCATCTACACCGGTCCAACAGCGCCTGCATTCCTAACGCCAAACTTGATTGAGATTATCCAAGAGAAGTTCGACATGCGCAGTATTGGCACTGTTCAGGACGACCTTAAAACTATCCTAGCAGCGTAATCGCCTCGCTTATCATGCGCCTCCTTAGTTGGGGGCGCTTCTATCTATTGAGTACTCGATAACCAAAGAGATTGTTATGTTTTTTGAATGGCAAGGCAGTCAACCTGTCACGTTACGCTGTGTAGACAAATACCATGAAACTGCCGATGCAGTAAGCCTCAAGCTGGCAGACCTGTCAGAATCGCTCTTGTTTGAGTTTAAAGCGGGTCAGTTCATCAACCTTGGTGTTGAAATCGATGGCAAGATGGAGTTTCGTGCTTACTCACTCAGCTCTCTTTCCGGTGACGACTGCTTGCAACTGACGATCAAGCGCGTCGAAGGCGGTAAGGTATCCAACTACATCATCGATAAGCTTCTCATTGGCGATACGGTTCAAGCGCTTCCGCCTACCGGTGATTTCAACTGCATTGATCATCCACCAATCGCGGTCAATGACAGAAAGAAAGCCCTGCTCATTAGTGCGGGCTGTGGCATTACGCCTGTATTCGCGATGGCAAAAGAATGGTTAGACAACGACGCTGGAGTTGATATTGAGTTCCTGCACATTGCTCGCTCTCAGCCTGAAACCATCTACTTTGATTTATTAGAGACCTACCATTCAGTTTATTCAGATTTCAATTTGAAATTACTACTGAAAAACCGCGGTGAAACGCTTTACCCAGAAGGTCGTTTGAATGCCGAATGGTTAAAAGAACTGGTGCCAGACTTTAAGCAGCGCACGGTTTATCTATGCGGTCCAAATCAGTTTATGCTTGATGTCCAAAGCTACCTAAGTGAACTTGGCTTTGATATGGCAAACTTCTTTCAAGAAAGCTTTACACCAGCAGCCAGTGAAGAAGCTGAAGTATCGAATGAAACGGCCAGTGTGTCAGTGCCAGACTTTGCTCAGACGATCGATGCGCAAAAGGCCAAGTCCTTGCTGATGTGTTGGAAGGTGCTGGACTACCGCTGATCGTGGCTTGTCGAAGCGGCATTTGTGGTTCTTGTAAGTGTAAGGTTCGCACAGGCAGCGTTTCTTCAACCAGTCTTGAAACGTTGACCCCAGAAGAAATTGAGCAAGGATACGTACTCGCCTGTTCTTCAACGATTGAATCCGACCTCGAAGTTCAGATTGGTTAAAGCCCTTTATACGAACATTAAAAAAGCGCCGTACTGGCGCTTTTTGTTTATGGAAAAATGTTATTAAACTCGGAAGTTTATTAATCTAAACTCAGCTAAACAACAAAACCTTCAGTGCAGCTTCGCTATCTACATCCATAAACTCTGGTGGGTTATCCAAACGCTCACGGAATGTTAGCTGTGGCGCTTCTTCCTTCATGCTTTCAATCAAGAAATCGCTGGTCACCGATGGCGAGTTAACACACGCTAACACCTGACCACCTTCTGCCAATAAATCTGGCAAACGACGTAGAATCTTTTTGTAATCTTTGGTTAGTGCAAAGCTGCCTTTCTGAAATGACGGCGGATCAATGATGATCATATCGTACTGACCTGACTTCTTGATCTTGCCCCACGACTTAAAGATATCGTGCCCCATAAAGCTCACTTGGTTGATGTTATGACCATTCAGCTTATGGTTCTCACGACCTTTAGACAGCGACGCTTTCGCCATATCCACGTTAACCACTTTATCTGCGCCACCAGCAATAGCCGCCACAGAGAAGCCACAAGTGTAAGCAAACAAATTAAGTACGTTTTTGTGCTTGGCATTTTCACGAACCCAATCACGACCGTAGCGCATATCAAGGAACAGACCGAAGTTCTGGTTACGACCGATGTCTAGCTGGTACTTCAAGCCACTTTCTTCAACCACAGGTCGAGCATCTAGCTCACCCAATAGGATTTCAGAAGGTGCACCGTCAGCGTAACGGTGCTGAATCACGATAGTTCGACCTTGTTTCTCTGCCCACAGAGCAGAATCAGAAAGCGTGTTCAATCCCGCTTTTAATTCGCTCAGAAACGACTCATCCACTTCTTTAAATAGATTGATGATCAACTGACCTTGTAACCAATCACACGTAATTTGCTCCAAACCTTCGAAGCGGCGGCCACGACCGTGAAACAGTCGGCGGATTTCGTTGGGAGCTTGTGTTAGCTCGGCTTCTAGATGCTGAAAAAACAGCGGAAGTTGTGATGCTTGCATCGAATTCTCTTATTCGTTTTCTTTGTGATGGTTATTTGATCGTAGGCCAGTTTAGTTCCCACGGAGAGAGCCAAGTGTCGATACCTTGGGATACCGTTTCATTGTGCCATTTGCTACCAAGTACTTTGTGTTCACGCGGGTCGCAAACATAGCAATGTGTTTCATCTTGATACGGGAAACACAGCGAAAATGCATGCAAGTAGCCACGGTCGGCTTCATTGCCTGCATTATAAATAGGATCGCCAACAATACCCGAGCCAACCGATTTTAATGCCACGCGAATTTGGTGTGTTTTTCCAGTATGCGGTTTGCATAAAAACAGGCGCTCTCCCGGCTCTGCAGCGAGAGAAAAGAATTGGGTAATCGCTGGATTCGTTTTGCTGTTTACCAGTTTCCATGAAGAACGACGAGAGCGTTCCATGTCACCCACTACCAGCCCTTGCTTCTTCTTAGGCTTTTTCGAACCAATCGCAAGATAGAACTTCTCGACTTCACGATCTGCAAATGCTTGCGACAACGCGCTTGCTGCTTTTGCGTTGCGACCCAAAAGCAAAATTCCAGACGTCATTTTGTCGAGGCGGTGAATAAGATACAACTGCTCATCACCACTTTGTTTCGCTACTTCTTGCAGCAACATAGTTTCACCATCGTCTTTATGTACTGAGACGTTGGGATGTTTATTGATGATCAGAAAATCTGGATGGGTGTGTAGAATGTCGAACATAAAAAACTGGCTCCACGTTTGGAGCCAGAAGTATACCGATTCTAAGCAATTAGGCGAGCTTAAACTTGCCCACCAGCGCTTCCAATTCTTGCACCCTACGGTTCAAACCATCTGTCTCACACTGAATACCCATTATTGATATTAATTCCATCAATACCTATAAATAATGAATATAAAAAAGCGGGAGTCTGTGAAGACTCCCGCTTATTAATTTTCGAATTTGGCTGATTGCTGTTCGCTTATAGCTTCTTAGAGAAGATACCCGCTAGAGCAATGATGCCGATACCTAGTAGCATGATTTCGCCCTTACCGCTGTCGAAACCAGACTTGATACCCATGAAGGCTACGATAGCGATAGCAACTGGGATTACGTATTTCACTAGGTTGTACCAAAGACCAAATAGTGGGAAAGATACTTTACCGTCGTTAGTAATCTCTTTCTCAAGGTCAGCACGGTTTAGACGCCAGCCTGCGAAGATACATACCAACATACCGCCAACCGCTAGGAAGATCTTATCTGTTAGTAGGTCGAAGATGTCGAATGCACCTGTACCGAATAGTGTTGGACCAACACCGCCAAGCGATAGTGATGCAAACACACATAGTGATGCCATTACGACACTTGCAGAAAGTACTGCTGTTGAACGCTTCAGGCCTTTCTCATCGATTAGGTAAGAAACCACAACTTCCAATAGAGATACTGAAGACGTCAGTGCCGCTACTGTTAGACCGATGAAGAACATCAGAGCAAATAGAAGACCAATTACGCCGCCCATTTCCGCAAACAGCTGAGGTACAACAACGAATACTAGACCTGGACCTGCTGCTGGTTCCATACCGAATGCGAACATCGCTGGGAACATTGCAACACCTGCAAGGATAGCAACACCGGTATCCATCGCAGTAACCATACCTGTAGTCTGAACTAAGTTCTCTTTCTTCTTAAGGTAAGAACCGTACGTCATCATACAACCCATACCAAGAGACAGTGAGAAGAATGCTTGGCCTAGCGCCGCTAGAACAACATTGCTGTCTACTTTCGAGAAGTCTGGCATGAATAGGAATTCAAGACCCGCCATTGCACCCGGTAGCATCAGACCTTTCACCGATACAACGATCAGGATAAGGAATAGAAGAGGCATCAGGATTTTACCCGCTTTTTCGATACCGCCGGAAATACCCTTCATTACGATAACGATGTTAAGGAATAGGTAAACACCCATCCACAGTAGCGGTTGAACTGGATCAGAAATGAAGCCGCCGAAGCTGTCACCAATTGCTTCAGGAGTACTTAGTAGACCACCACCTACTTTGAAGATGTACGCTAGCGCCCAGCCACCTACTACAGGGTAGAAACCCATGATAAGTAGACCACTCAGTACGCCGATAACACCGGTAAATGTCCAACGACGATCAGTCGATTTGAAAGCACCTACTGCTGAAAGACCTGTCTTACGACCAATAGCGAATTCAGTAAGCATTACGCTAAAGCCGATAAAATAACAAACAAAAGGTAGATTGCAACGAACGCACCGCCACCGCTCTCACCCGCTGTGTAAGGGAATTTCCATATATTGCCTAAACCGACAGCGGAACCCGCTGCTGCCATTACGAAGCCTAGTTTAGACCCCACGTATCACGTGGTGCTGCTGTATTTGTAGCCACGCTTTTCTCCAAAGTATTTTGTTGTGTTTGCATAGAGATAGGCGTCTAGAATATGTTCGTGTAAATATTAATGTACACTTTATAAGATGTTTGTGTGACGCTCTATGTATGGTCAGTAAAGCAGTTTCAATTTAAAATTGGAACCCCGATCAGCACATTTATCGCACAAATGTATTATTGTTCACGCTAAATGCTGCTTTTTTGTGCAAAAGTTAATGTTTCGTCCGACTTTTCACACATCAGTAACACAAACCCCCGTTATAAAATTCATTTCACATTACAAAGTCGTTCTGCCCTAGGATTATGAAAATAGTTTCCCGTTCCGGCATTTACGCTTAATATCCATATTGGGCTTATTACTTTTGGCGTATATGGACAAGTTCTATCACTTTATCACCCTCGCTGGCATCGGGCTTTACTGGTTTCTCGTTGCTGGTGTTACTATTCGCGTCGTTTTAAAGCGTCGTGCTGTTAGCGTCTCCCTCGCATGGCTGATGATCATCTACATCCTGCCAGTGCTAGGTGTTGCCTGTTATTTCTTATTTGGTGAGCTTAACCTTGGCCGAAAACGTGCAGAACGGGCCAAAAGTGATGTTTACACCGTTCCAACAATGGTTCACTCAGTTAAATGATTGTAACGCACATGTTCCAGAAGCAATGGGGCGTCATATCTACCGCATTGATGAATTGTGTAACAACCGTTTGGGCCTTCCAGCACTGAGTGGCAACACGCTTTCGCTTCAACAATCACCGGATGAGATCCTTCACTCCATCATTAAAGACATCGAAAACGCACAACACAGCATCCGTATGGTGTTCTACATTTGGCATCCGGGCGGCTTAGCGACTCTGTTGCTTCTGCATTGATTCAAGCTGCAAAGCGTGGCGTGGATGTTAAGCTGCTGCTCGACTCAGCTGGTAGCCCGCGCTTCTTCCGCAGTCCTTGGTACAAGATGATGAAAGATGCGGGCATCGATGTGGTGCAAGCATTAGAAGTAAAGATGTGGCGTATTTTCCTTCGCCGTCTTGATTTGCGTCAGCACCGCAAGATCATCGTCATTGATGACGAGATCGCCTACACAGGTTCAATGAACTTGGTCGATCCTGCTTTCTTTAAACAAAGCAGCGGTGTCGGTCAGTGGATTGACATCATGGTGCGCATTACTGGCCCAACAGTGAACGTATTGAGTGCTATCCACTGTTGGGATTGGGAAGTAGAAACTGGCGAGCGTCAGCTGCGACTCACCCTGAATGCCGAGTCGATAATGATGAATTTCAACACCCGATTCAAGTCGTACCGTCAGGTCCGGGTATGCCGGAGTATTTGATTTACCAAGTGTTGACCTTGGCAATCAACCAAGCGAATCGCTCTGTGAGGATCACGACACCTTACTTTGTTCCAAGCTCTGACCTACTTGAAACATTGAAGATGACCGCACAACGAGGCATTGATGTAGAGCTTATCATTCCTCATAAAAACGACTCCATGATGGTGCAGTGGGCATCACGCGCCTTCTACAGTGAGCTGATGGCAGCGGGTGTGAAAATCTATGAGTTCTATGGTGGCTTGCTGCACACTAAGTCAGTCGTCATTGATGAGCAATTCTGTTTAGTTGGCACGGTAAACATGGATATGCGCAGTTTATGGCTGAACTTTGAAGTGACGCTTGCGGTAGATGATGAAGAAGTTCACCAAACAAATGTCATCACTACAAGACGCTTACGTCCAACAGTCACATACGGTCGACAAAGATGAGTGGGCAAAGCGCAGTATCTTTTCCCGCTTTTAGAGCGCGTTTTCTATCTATTTAACCCATTACTGTAATAAATAAGATAAAGCCGCTAAATCTCAATAAAACCGACAGATTCACGCTGTCGGTTTTCTTTTTTACGCCCCATACCACTGTTTTTCGAGTGATGCTCGGACAAGTCGTTTCATTTCTATTTTTCCCTTGCAAACCACCCTTGCTCCATGTTTAAATATTGAAAATCGTAATTTAGACAGGGAATTTTTATGTCAGAAGGCAAAAAGACCAAACTCGTCACCGCTGGTCGTGACAAGAAGTGGACTAACGGTGTGGTTAACCCACCAGTTCAGCGAGCTTCCACCATCGTGTTTGATAACCGTTGCAGAAAAAAACCAAGCGATGATCAATCGTACGAATAAAACCTGTTTTACGGACGCCGTGGTACAAACACAACACTTTGCCTTTTCAAGATGCCATGGTAGAGGGTCGAAGGCGGCGCAGGGTGTGCCCTTTACCCATGTGGCACGGCGGCGATTTCTAATGCCATCTTGTCTTTTGTCGAAACGGGCGACCATATCTTAATGGTGGATACCTGCTACGAACCTACTCGCGATTTCTGTGACACCATCATGAAGAAGATGGGTGTAGAGACAAACTTACTTCGATCCTATGATCGGCGCAGGCATTCGTGACCTTATTCAGCCGAATACTAAAGTGCTTTTCCTTGAGTCTCCTGGTTCCATTACCATGGAAGTGATGGATGTCCCTACCCTAGCAAGCATCGAGATGTACAGCTACTACGTCTGACATCGATCCGAATACTAAAGTGCTTTTCCTTGAGTCTCCTGGTTCCATTACCATGGAAGTGATGGATGTCCCTACCCTAGCAAGCATCGAGATGTACAGCTACTAC
>LZQR01000445.1_pt1 | contig 10075 bp, 7 predicted proteins | sample 768601 | NCBI WGS metagenome assembly LZQR01 (sample SAMN05207299, study PRJNA324521) | oil field metagenome | isolation source: sample BH-FW-24 from oil reservoir | place: India: Bombay High | collected 2015-12-04
CTACAAAGATCAAATGGTAAACCATCCACTGCGTGCTGAAATCATCGCAACAGCGCTGGCAAACCAAATGGTTAATGAAATGGGCTGTAACTTCGTGACTCGTCTTCAAGAAGAAACGGGCGCGAGCGTGGTTGATATCGCAAATGCTTACAGTGCAACCCGTGAAATCTTTGAACTGGAAGGTATTCTTAAGCAAACTCGTGCACTAGATAATGTTGCAACCGCAGAAGCTCAATATGAGATTATGTTCTACGTGCGTCGCGCATTACGCCGTATTTCTCGCTGGTTATTACGTAACCGTAGCGGTAAGAGCACAGTAGCTGAGCTCGTTGCAGTATATAAAGACGATGTTCACACTATTACTGAAACGCTGGACACCATGCTAGTTGCATCAGAAGTCCAAGAGCATAACGAACTTGCTCAGAAATGGATTGAGCGTGGAGTAGAAGAGAAGCTGGCTCATCATGTGGCTCGTCTTTCTAGCCTGCAGTCAGCACTGGATATCTCAGCAGTGGCAAGTGAAACAGGTAAAACCGTTGAGCAAGCTTCGAAGCTTTACTTCAACTTAGGTGACCGTCTATCACTTCACTGGTTCTTGAAACAAATCAATGGTCAAGCGGTGGACAACAACTGGCAAGCTCTTGCTCGTGCGGCGTTCCGTGAAGATCTTGATTGGCAACAACGTCAATTGACAGCTCAAGTACTAACTTGTGGTTGCTCAACAGAAGATCTAGATGTGATGCAAGCGCTAGAAGATTGGATGACAACGAATGAGCTGTCACTCCATCGTTGGGAAAGCATCTTGAACGAGTTCAAAGTCGGCTCAGTTCATGAGTTCGCTAAGTTCTCTGTAGCGCTTCGAGAGTTGGTTCTACTCAACTTAAACTGCTCTTCAAACGAATAGGGTAAGCCACTTTAGCAAAAGCCTCGCAATCGCGGGGCTTTTTTATGTTCAAATCATTATAACCACCCATGAATAGTGACGCCGTAACTCCATGTTTAAGTTTTTATGGCATGAAATCGTTTGCTTTTAAAGAAAAAGCTAGCAATTTTGTAAAGAGAATAGTTCGCTAATCGACTGTTTTTATGAGCAAAACTAAAATGAGACGTACTATTTTGCTGAATTCACTCATTTCCATTGAATTGCATTGAAAAACAGTAAATAATATTGACCCGTTTACACGGGGCTTTTTTCTTTCGGAGGCACAATGCTTTACCGTCTAGCCAGAACTGGCTTTTTCCAACTTGATGCCGAAAAGGCACATGATCTTGCAATCAAAAACTTCCAACGCTTTAACGGCACTCCTCTCGATCTTTTCTATCGTCAACAATTACCAAATCGTCCAGTAGAATGCATGGGACTTACATTCCGTAACCCAGTTGGTCTTGCTGCTGGCTTGGATAAAAACGGCGAATGTATCGAAGCATTTGACGCTATGGGCTTTGGTTTTGTCGAAGTTGGTACTGTTACGCCTCGTCCGCAACCAGGTAATGACAAGCCACGCTTGTTCCGCCTAGTTGAAGCGGAAGGTATCATCAACCGTATGGGCTTTAACAACCTAGGCGTGGATCATTTGGTTGAGAATGTGAAAAAGGCAAAATACAACTGCGTTCTTGGTATCAACATTGGTAAGAATAAAGACACACCAATTGAGAATGGGGCAGAGGACTACCTGATTTGTATGGAAAAAGTGTACGAATATGCCGGTTACATTGCCGTGAATATCTCGTCACCAAATACACCAGGACTTCGTTCGCTTCAGTACGGTGGAGCGCTAGACGAGTTGTTATCTGAACTCAAAGAGAAACAAGCAGAACTTGCTGAAAAACACGGTAAGTACGTACCACTTGCGCTAAAAATTGCACCGGATTTGAGTGATGACGAAATCAGCCAGATCTGTGATTCTCTAATTAAGAACAACATTGACGGTGTTATCGCAACAAACACGACGTTGGATCGCACAGTCGTTGAAGGTATGAAGCATGCAAACGAAGCGGGTGGTCTAAGTGGACGTCCGGTTCAATCTCGCTCAACAGAGGTTGTTCGTAAACTTCATCAAGAACTTAGCGATAAACTTCCGATCATTGGTGTCGGTGGTGTTGACTCTTACGTTGCTGCGAAAGAGAAAATGATGGCTGGCGCTCAACTTGTTCAAGTTTATACAGGTTTCATCTACCACGGCCCAGGTCTCGTACGCGATATTGTTAAAAATCTATAAGAACAATCGCTAAATCGTTGAGAAATCGACGCTTGTTACTAAAAAAGAGGAATTCGTTTCCTCTTTTTTTTGTCCGTTCGTTTGTAAAATTTAAAAATCATGAGTAGGTAATTAAGCGTCTTACCTCTTATTACTGTTTAACTAGTCACAAGAGAACGGAATAATGCTTAAACCCAGCGACAAATGGAATTGGTATTTTGACGAGCAGAAAGCTTGCCTAATGCTGGATTTAGGGGAGGAGATGATTTTCCAAACCAATCTATGCCGTAAGCTGTTGGTCAATTGTGCCTTCTCAGACAATGAATTCACCGTTGATGACGCAAGCGCGTTCCAAACGTACAACGAACGAATCCGTTGTCTCGACATCAACGAATACCGTCAAGCCGAACTTACGCTTTATTGCGTAGCCGCGAAACGCTTTCACAAGCCAGTCCAGCCTAAGAGCTGGTTCTTCGATGCTCAATGTGATGTACATGAGCCAGAAGAAGGGGACATGGTCTTCCTAACAAACCGATATTCAGAAGGTGTGTTCGTCGTCCTAGAGCCTGGTGAAACATCAAGCTTGTGTGCTTATGTTGGACAGGAAGAATTCCTGCTAGACGGCAACAAAACGCTCCAGTTTGGACAACCGATTAAAGTAATGCATGATCGCATGGTGTGTGCTAATCACTTATTCATGATGGCACCGATGGCGATGGTGGGTTAGTTTCCTTTTGATTTTTTCTTTATTTTCGTTCCTTTGTTTGCATTAATCGACCGCATTAGGTCGATTTTTTTGCCTAGAATTTTTCCAAATCGCTCCTAGTACGCACGCCAAGCTCACCCCTAGGTGAGGGGATTTCATATCTCATATATGAAGCAGCTCACTTTTATTCCAATTTTTTCACTTTAGCTTTTCCTTAAATTAGGCAACGAGACGCTTAATATTCCATCTTTTATTCCCCTATATGTAGTTTTTGTAAGTAAATTACACACCAAAAGCTAGCTTGGTATATACCAATTTGACGGTGAATAAGTATTTACTTTCACCACAGGCCGCATTTTTACGATAAGGTGATAAGGAGACGTATTCTGTTTATGAAGGTGATGTGATCTGACGTTCAGTTGGTGAGATTGGTGACTGTTTGCTCTAATAAAGCGAAAAAGCCTTTAAAAACGAGGCATTGATCGTAAAGTCAGGTATAATCAAAACCATTTTTTATCGACGAAAGAACACTATGAATCAATATCTCGCGGTAACTTCAAACGGCATGGAAAACTTGCTTGCAGAAGAGCTGACTAAACTAGGCATTGAAAACGCCAAGCCAGTACAGGCAGGCGTTAAATTTAAGGCGACGAATGAACAAATTTACCGTTGCTGTTTGTGGAGCCGTTTGGCATCTCGATTTGTACGTGTTTTATCGGAGTTTACCTGTAACGACGACATGGACCTTTACCTGTCGACGTCTTCAATTAACTGGGTAAACCAATTCCACAGCTCAAAGCGTTTTGTGGTTGACTTCAACGGTACCAACCGTGAAATCCGCAACAGCCAATATGGTGCGATGAAAGTCAAAGATGGCATCGTTGACTGCTTTGAGAAGAAAGGACTTCCTCGTCCAAACATTAACAAAGAACGCCCTGATATCCGCGTTCACGTTCGTCTGCACAAAGACAAAGCCATTCTTGGTGTGGATATGGTGGGTAGTGGTCTTCATCAACGTGGCTACCGTCCAGAATCAGGTCGAGCTCCACTACGCGAAACACTCGCAGCCGCTATTATCATGCGTTGTGGCTGGGATGGCTCTCAACCACTTCTAGACCCAATGTGTGGTTCTGGTACGTTGCTGATTGAAGCAGCAATGATGGCAGCGAACATGGCACCTGGCGTTAAGCGCAAACAGTGGGTTTTGAAGCGCTAGAAGATTTTGAACCTGAGCTTTGGGCTGAGATTAAATCAGAAGCAAATGTACAGGCTCGACGCGGCGTCAAAAAAGTTGACGCTAAGTTTTTCGGCTTCGATAACGACCCGAAAGTACTGAAGGTTGCTCAAGACAACGCTCGCAGAGCTGGCGTTGAAGAGCTAATTACTTTTGCACAAGGTGACGCGGCAACCATCACTCGTCCGGCTGGCTTCGAAGCAGGCGTTATCGTTTCTAACCCTCCTTATGGTGAGCGTCTTGGTACTGAGCCAGGTTTGATTGCGCTATACACAGCATTTGGTGGCCAGCTAAAAGCTGAGTTTGGCGGTTGTAAAGCGTCTATCTTCTCTAGTTCAGACGAGCTACTAAGCTGTCTTCGTATGCGTGCAGACAAACAGTTCAAATTGAATAACGGTGCGTTACCGTGTCACCAAAAGAACTACAGCATTGCAGAGCGCAGCGCTGATGAAGTGAAAGGTGCGGACACTAATGTTCAGATCGCACCTGACTTTTCAAACCGTTTGAAGAAAAACATCGGCAAGATTGGCAAGTGGGCGCGTAAAGAGAAACTAGACTGTTACCGCATCTACGATGCGGACCTTCCAGAATACAACGTGGCTATCGACGTTTATGGCGATCAAATCGTGATTCAGGAATACGCGGCACCTAAGAATATTCCTGAAGAAAAAGCTAAGCGTCGTTTGACGGACATTATCCGTGCAACGATTCAGGTAACGGGCGTAGAAGCGAACAAAGTTGTACTTAAAGTTCGTGAGAAGCAGAAAGGCCGCAGTCAGTACCAAAAACTAGGTCAAGTTTCAGAGACGCTTGAAGTTAACGAGTATGGCGTGAAACTGATCGTAAACCTTCACGATTACCTAGACACGGGCTTGTTCTTGGATCATAAGATCACTCGTCGTCGCTTGGTGAAATGGCTCAGGGTAAAGATTTCCTTAACTTGTTTGCTTACACTGGTAGTGCGACAGTGCACGCTGCAGTTGGTGGTGCGCGTTCTACAACCACGGTAGACATGTCTAACACTTACCTGAACTGGGCGAAAGACAACATGCAGCTAAATGGCTGCGTGGGTCGCCAGCATCGTTTTGAGCAAGCTGACTGTCTACAGTGGCTTGAGAACGCAAAAGGTGAATACGATCTTATCTTTATTGATCCACCGACATTCTCTAACTCTAAGCGAATGGAAACGTCATTCGACGTGCAACGCGACCACATTAAGCTAATGACAAACCTTAAGCGCCTGTTGCGTGCTGGCGGTACGATTGTTTTCTCAAACAACAAACGTCACTTCAAGATGGACGAAGCAGGGCTTGCAGAACTGGGCTTAAAAGCGCAGAACATTTCTTCTCAAACTCTGCCATTGGATTTCTCTCGTAACAAACAGATTCACAACTGCTGGCTGGTTACGCACGCAGAATAGAGACGGAACAGCAAAAGGATGTTGAACGTGCTAACACTTTACAGCACAGAAGGATGCCATCTCTGTGAGATGGCGTTTGACCTCGTTGGTCAGATTGGTCTCGCCGAACAAACTCACATCGTCGACATAGCGTTCGACGATGTTCTCTTTTCTCGTTTACGGCGTCACGATTCCCGTATTAAAATATCAAAGACTCTGAGTTGAACTGGCCGTTTGACTTAGAACAACTCACACATTGGTTGGATAATAATGGCATTACTTACCATTCATAACGCGCAACTTGCATTTGGTGACCACCCATTGCTAGACAAAGCGGAGTTCGCTCTTCAAGAAAACGAACGCGTTTGTTTAGTTGGTCGTAACGGTGCAGGTAAGTCCACGTTAATGAAAGTGCTTGCCGGCGACATTTTGTTGGACGATGGCAAGATTCAAATCACTCAAGACGTAGTTGTTTCTCGACTTGAACAAGATCCACCACGCAATCAAGAGGGTACGGTTTACGAATACGTATCTGGTGGTTTAGCTGAAATCGGCGAACAGCTGAAGATCTACCACGATCTTCTCGATCTTGTAGCTCAAGACCCAAGTGAAAAGAACATCAACCGACTTGCTAAGATTCAAGAACAGCTGGATCACCTTAATGCTTGGCGCTTTGATGACCGTGTTAAGAACGTACTTGGGGCGCTAAAGCTAGACCCAGAAACCAAACTAACGGACTTATCTGGTGGTTGGCAACGTAAAGCAGCTCTGGCTCGTGCACTTGTTTGTGACCCCGATGTATTGCTTCTCGATGAACCGACTAACCACCTTGATGTGACCACCATCGAATGGCTAGAGAACTTCCTAAAAGATTTCAAAGGTTCCATCATCTTTATTTCTCACGATCGTGCGTTCATCAAGTCGATGGCAACACGTATCGTTGACTTAGATCGCGGTCAATTGGCTTCTTTCCCTGGTAACTATGACCAATACTTGAATGACAAAGAAGAGATGCTTCGTGTTGAAGAGATGCAAAATGCAGAGTTCGACAAAAAGCTAGCTCAGGAAGAAGTATGGATTCGTCAGGGTATTAAAGCGCGTCGTACACGTAACGAAGGTCGCGTTCGTGCTCTTAAAAAGCTTCGCGAAGAACGTCGTGACCGCCGTGAAGTTCAAGGTAAAGTTAACCTTAATATCGATGATGCATCCCGTTCAGGCAAGATCGTCTTTGAAGCAGAGAGCGTCTCTTTTGCTTTTGAAGGCAAAAAGATCGTGGATGACTTCAGTTTCAACATCATGCGCGGTGATCGAATCGCACTTATTGGCCCTAATGGCTGTGGTAAAAGTACGGTTCTCAAGTTGCTACTAGGCCAGTTAGAGACACAAGGTGGTCGTCTACATTGCGGTACAAAACTTGAAGTGGCTTACTTCGACCAGTACCGTGAAATCCTCGATCCTGAAAAAACGGTTATCGATAACCTAGCGGATGGTAAGCAAGAAGTGATGGTTGGCGGTCGTCAGCGTCATGCATTGAGCTACCTGCAAGATTTCTTGTTCGCACCAAAACGTGCTCGTACGCCAGTAAAAGCGTTATCAGGCGGTGAAAAAAACCGTTTGTTGTTGGCTCGTATCTTATTGAAACCTAACAACTTGCTTATTCTGGACGAACCAACCAACGATTTGGACATCGAAACGTTGGAACTTTTAGAAGAAATGCTTGCCAATTATCAGGGTACGTTACTGTTAGTGAGCCACGACCGTGAGTTTGTAGATAACACAGTAACGACCAGTTGGATTTTTGAAGGTAACGGCGTAATTGAAGAGTTCGTTGGTGGTTATCACGATGCAAAACAGCAGCGTGATCAAGTTCTTGCTTCGCGTGGTCTGGTTGAAAAGCAGCGAAGAAAGAGAAAGTGGTTGAGGAAACTCCCAAAACTACGCAACCTAAGAACAATTCGAAGAAGTTATCGTATAAGCTGCAAAGAGAATTAGAGGCTCTTCCAGCTAAACTAGAACAATTAGAGTCGGATATTGAGACTCTACAAGAACAAGTGAATGACCCAGAGTTCTTCACTAAATCTGTAGAACAGACTCAACCGGTATTGGAACAGCTCGCTGCTGTAGAGCAGGAGTTGGAAATCGCGTTCGAGAGATGGGAAGAACTCGAAGCAATGCAACAGGACAGTTAAGAATTCCATGAATTGTAGTAATAAATTCAAACTAACCGCCGTCGCGATGATGGTTGGTACAACAATGAATGCCAATGCAGCATTGTATCAGGTGGTTGAAGTAGAGCCAGAATCAAATGGTGACATCGTTAATTACGAAACGGCCTACGGCGTTGCTATCCAGCAAGGTGATGTTCAGGATGTAAGCACTGGTTCACCGTTTGTCCATGGTTGTTTTGATTCAGCAGCAGGATGTACAACGGAACAATTCAAATTGGCACTGGAAACTCGTACAACACCAATTTCAGCAGGCGAAGCTGTAGATGGTGTGAGTTACCGTGAAGAAGTGCCTTTTGCAATGGACTCCGGTTTTTATTATGTGCAAGAGTACGACGATTTTGAGCGCTACTGTTACAACGAGCGTCGTTACTCAACATGTGAATCTTGGGCATCTATTCATTGGCAACCTTGGGGTAAAGAGCTAGGTAAAGACTTTACAACAAACGCACTCGCATTTGTCGAGAATGACCCAAGTGCTTATGACAACAAGTACAACAATATTATCAATAGCCTAACTGAAGATGGCAAACCAGTTGGTAATCAAAGCGTAGTAAGTACGTCAGACTCTTCGGAGCTCAAAAGTCGCAATACGATAGTGGCGCCTGTTATTCCTGATATTACAACAGAGGAAGAGCAAGCAGAGGTTGTCCAAAGCCACGCTTGGCACACCGATAGTTCATTCACTGTTGGTAGCGTTTCGAGAAAAGCTTCTAACACAAATGGGACGCACCATACCTCTAAAGCAGCCATTTGGGATGAAACTCAAGCTATCGTAGAAATCCCTTGGTTGGACGGCGTTCCAGCGAAAGATGGTGAACGCCTTGCTCAAGGAAGTATGCGAGACCTCGTTGTCGATGCTGATACAAAAGTAATCTATGGCGTGGGTTATAATACTTGGCGCGACGACAACTACATGAATGCAACAGTGTTTGTAGGAAGTTTAAAAGCAGATACGGATGCGAAAAGTATCAAGAACTATGACTGGAAAAATGTGTTAGTTGACGGTGCACAACAACGTATTGATGGTGACACAGTCCACTCTAACTCACGTTTGACTGGTGTGAACTCCAACTTTGTCGCGATCGGCGAAGCTAAACGTTCAGGTCGATATTTGATGCCAACCGGTTCAGCTGCAAATCGTCTTTTCATTGTTAATGATGTAACCCAAGATTCTGTTAGCGCATTCTACCCAACAACCGACATTTTCTTTAGTGGTGCAGGCGGTCATATGGGGGCTATCAACTCTTACAATGAGATTGTTGGTCAACTAGATGCTGAGACTACTCGTGAAGAAGAAGGTAAGCCTCGTCGCAAACGTGGTTTTATTTACCCTTACACTAAAACAGGTGAAGCCGTGAGCCAGCGTGCGACAGACTTGTTTGAGGGTAAACCATGGTTATTGGATAACCTAACGAACGGTGGTGAATACTCAGCGGACAACAACGCATTCCGTATCATCAATGCTACAGACATCAATGATGCTGGCGTTATCTCGGCAACCGCGATGAAGTGTGAAGGCGGCTATAAGAGCACACAACATAACGCGTCGTGTGATGGGACAGAAAAATCGTTGCAGTTAAGCTTATGCCTATCGCTGGTGCGACTTCTGCAGATATTCAGAAGCGAAGCGTTGAAGAGGAATCTGCCGAACGTCAAGGTGCTGGTCTTGGTTGGTTGGCTTTGACCATGCTAGGCTTCTTCGGGTTCCGTAGAAAATAGTCAGTAATTTTTAAATCAAGCAGAGGCTCACAGAAATGAGCCTCTGCTTTTTTATGCCTTGAGAAAATGCGTAATTTGATCGATTCTTGTAAGTGGAGTCATAAAAACTCCACTAAAGTTTCACAAAAACAGTAGTACGTTTGTAAATGGACCTGTATGAGGAATTAACTATGAAGAGACAAAAGCGTGATCGCCTAGAACGAGCTCAATCTCAAGGCTACAAAGCTGGGTTGAATGGAAGGTCTCAAGAGGCTTGTCCGTATCAACAGATTGACGCTCGGTCGTATTGGTTAGGTGGTTGGCGTGATGCCAGAGATGAAAAACAATCTGGTCTCTACAAATAAACTCTCCACATACAAACAGAAGGATTTGAAAAGGCTCGTTAAGAGCCTTTTCTGCATTTGTAAGTAGCTATACCCAAGTGACTTCAAGATGCAGGATTCAGAGCGTTGTCATTGATTCGAGGTCAAGGAAAACAACGCAGCGTAATAGCCAGCTCTTTCCAAGATGCAGGATTCAGAGCGTTGTCATTGATTCGAGGTCAAGGAAAACAACGCAGCGTAATAGCCAGCTCTTCCAAGTTGTTCGACG
>LZQR01000446.1_pt1 | contig 10060 bp, 13 predicted proteins | sample 768601 | NCBI WGS metagenome assembly LZQR01 (sample SAMN05207299, study PRJNA324521) | oil field metagenome | isolation source: sample BH-FW-24 from oil reservoir | place: India: Bombay High | collected 2015-12-04
CGCTGGTCTATATCGTGCACCTTGAAGCCGTTAAGCGGAACATGCCAACCATCGGGCACAAGACCGTTTCCTATGTCGACGTGATCACTCACGCCTTTCCTGCCGGCCGTGATTTCCTACATCGCGCTGGTCTATATCGTGCACCTTGAAGCCGTTAAGCGGAACATGCCAACCATCGGGCACAAGACCGTTTCCTATGTCGACGTGATCACTCACGCCTTTCTGCCGGCCGTGATTTCCTACATCGCGCTGGTCTATATCGTGCACCTTGAAGCCGTTAAGCGGAACATGCCAACCATCGGGCACAAGACCGTTTCAACCCTGCGCACGATCATCGGCATGTTCGTGTTTTTCGCGGCCTTTGCCGCTCTTTGCTATGGTGTGCAATACCCGGTCGCTGGGTTGTCGCCCTGGTACCGGAAGGCGCGTCGTGGATCCTCGCGCTACTGGTTTTCCTTGCCTATATCGCTCTGTTGAAACTGGCTGCCAGCGTCGATGACCTTCATCCGGACGACCCCAATGCCAAGGAAATCACGCTTCCGGATATTTCCCAGATCTACAAGGCTGGTCTCTACTACCTGCTTCCGATCGTCGTGCTCGTCTACTTCCTGATGATCGAGCAGAAGTCACCGGGCCTTTCAGCCTTCTGGGCAACGGCCCTGCTCTTCGCGATCCTTTTGACCCAGCGTCCGATCAAAGCGATCTTCCGGGGCGAGAACGAGACAGTCGAAGCCTTCAAGGAGGGCGTCAACGACCTCGTCCACGGCATGATCGACGGTGCCCGCAACATGATCGGCATCGGCCTTGCGACCGCAACAGCCGGCATCATCGTCGGCACAGTCACCCTGACCGGCATCGGCCAGGTGATGGCAGATCTTGTCGAGTTCGTATCCGGTGGCAATCTGGTGCTGATGCTGGTCTTCGTCGGCGTCCTGTCGCTGATACTTGGCATGGGTCTGCCGACAACGGCCAACTACATCGTGGTGTCTTCACTGATGGCCGGGGTCGTGGTCGAACTCGGCGCGCAATCCGGACTGATAGTTCCGCTCATTGCCGTGCACCTGTTCGTCTTCTATTTCGGCATCATGGCGGACGTAACGCCACCCGTGGGTCTAGCCTCCTTTGCCGCGGCGGCGGTGTCAGGAGCGACGCCATAAAAACCGGGTTCACGGCATTCTTCTATTCTCTGCGGACGGTCGCCCTGCCCTTCGTCTTCATCTTCAACACCGATCTTCTCCTGATCGACGTCACGGTGACCCAGGCATACTCGTCTTCATCATGCGACGATTGCCATCCTTGTGTTTACCGCAGGCACCATGGGCTATTTCCTGACCAAGAACAGGATCTACGAGAGTGTTGCCCTGGTGCTGGTCGCCTTCGTGCTGTTCCGTCCGGATTTCTTCATGAACCGGATCCAGCCTCCGTTCGAGATCGTCTCGCCGGACCGTTTCGTCCAGGCAGTTGGCGATGCACCTGCAGGCAGCGAGATCCGTCTGGTGCTGAGTGGTCCGGATTTCGACACCGGCAACACGATGGAAACGCGCATTGCAATCACGCCCGGAAGCGAAGACGGGGGCGAAGCCAGATTGCAGGCGCTTGGCCTGACGACCCTCGAAGAAGACGGTGTTCTGAAGCTGGAGGAACCCTTCCCGGGGACGCCCTATTTCGAACAGCTCGGAACGTTCGACTTCTACGGCGACGAACCCGTGGTCGTTAAAGAAGCTCGCCGTTGAGGCGGATCAGTTGCCGAAGGAGCTGATCTATATCCCGGGGCTTCTGCTTCTGGCCCTTGTCTTCATGCTCCAGCGCGCCCGCGCAGGCCGGACCAACCGTGAAGAAGGAGTAGCGGCATGACGAAATCCATCTTGTGCGCCGTCGACGTCCAGCAGGTCGACGACACCAAGGTTCTGGAAACGGCCGACAAACTCGCCCGTCTGGACGGTGCCCAACTCGATGTAATCACGGTCGTCCCGAGCGCCGGCATCAATCTTGTCGCTTCCTATTTCGACGAGAACTTCCAGGGTCAGATGGTGGCGGAAACCCAGAAAAAGCTGGTCGAGAAGGTTTCAAGCGTCCTCGGAGCGGAAAGAAACAGCGAAATCCGGCATCTGGTCGCCACCGGCTCCATTTACGAGGAAATCCTGGAAGTCGCGAAAAAGACCGGGGCAGACCTCATTGTCATTGGCGCCCACCAGCCGCATCTGAGCGAATTCCTGCTCGGACCAAACGCGGCGCGGGTCGTCCGTCACTCGAAATGTTCGGTCTATGTGGTGAGGAACTGACGCCTCAGCCGGCTTCCAGCAGCGCGGACTTCAATCGCTCGGCCTCTGTGCCGAGCGGCCGCATGTTCGGCCAGGCGATGTAATAGCCCATTCCCGTCTTGAGCGTAGCGCCTTCCAGCGGCACGAGTCTTCCCGAAGAAATCTCTTCTCGCAACAATGGCAAGGCGCCAAGCGCAATGCCGAGCCCCTTCAGGGCCCGCCCTATAGACTGATTGTAGCTTGCACATGACTGAACAGGCCAATCTTTCAGATCCAATCTCCCTGTCCGCTGGATCCAGCCTGTCCAATCGATCCAGTTCGGAGCAAGACGCGGGTAGTTGAGAAGCGCCGGCTGTTGCCCACCACCTCCTGACCGCAGGGCGTCAATAATCTCCGGCATTCCGACAGGTGTCAGGACCTCCTGAAACAACAATTCCGACTGCCAGCCCGGAAACCGGGCGTCCCCGTGCAGGATGACAAGGTCGTGCTCTGGTTTGAGCAGGTCTCCCAGATCGTCTGCTGTTGCCAGATTGAACAGGCAGGCTTCGTCTGACAGTGCAAATTCCTTGAGCTTAGGCTGGAGCCAGAAGGCAGCAAGTGCCGTCACAGACGCAATCCGCACGACAGGCCTCTCCGGCACTTTCAGCGCACTCAGCGCCTGCGTCAGATAATCCAGCGTCATGCCGGTCTTCTCGGCAAGATATGTTCCCGCTTCTGTCGGCAGAAGCCTGCGGCCGGACCGCTCAAACAGGTCGACACCCAGCCAGTCTTCGAGCTGCCGAATGCGTTTGGAAACGGCGGCCTGGGTCACGAAGAGTTCTTCGGCAGCCTCTGTAAAGTTCAAATGACGCATGGCGGCTTCAAAGAAGACCAATGTGTCGAGCGGCGGAAGTGATTTTCGATAGGCTTGCATTACTGAAGGTTATCCAATGACCCGATTTTTCCAGTCTTTTAAAGAATCGAAGCTCGCCCGATATTCCATTCAGTTGAACTGGAGACGATGACAAATGGCGGAACTGGACTGGCACGCGGAGCGCAGCGACCTTCAGGGACTGGCGCAGCTTGACCGCGCACCCGAAGTGGAAGGGATCGATCTGGTGGCCGTGCGCACATACCGGCAGGAGCGTGTGCGGCAGAAGATGGCTGAATATGGTGTTGATGCGGTAATCCTCTCCGACCCGGTCAACATCCGCTATGCGACCGGCACGCGGAACATGCAGATTTTTCCATGCGCAATGCCCCGTCGCGCTACCTGCTGCTGACCCAGAACCGCTCCATTCTTTTCGAGTTCACCGGCTGTCTTCATCTTGGAGAGGGCTATGAAACCGTCGATGAGGTTCGCCCCTCGAAAACCGCAAGCTTTGTCGCTGCCGGTCCTCATATTGCAGAGCGCGAACGCGCCTGGGCGGTGGAGATGGCCGATACCATTCATGAGCTGACAGGCTTGAAGGACGCCACAGTGGGGCTGGAACGGCTTAATGCGGGAACAGCCATCGCGCTGAAAGAAGCCGGGCTCAACGTAGTCGACGCGCAGCAACCCGTGGAGATGGCGCGCGCGATCAAATCGCCGGAAGAAATGAAATGCGTGATTGCTTCGTTGCGCGCGACGGAAATAGGCGTCGGCAAGCTGCGTGAAGCAATTCGCCCGGGGCTTACCGAAGCCGAACTCTGGTCAGTGCTGCACAAGTCGATCATCGCGCAGAACGGCGACTATGTCGAAACGAGGCTGCTGAATGCTGGCGCGCGCACCAATCCATGGTTCCAGGAAACGTCTGACAACGTCATCGGCGCGAACGAGCTGATAGCCCTCGATACGGATGTTGTCGGCTGTCACGGTTATTATGCCGACTTTTCACGCACCTTCCACTCCGTCCGGACCGGCCGACGGAGACCCAGCGCGAACTTTACAAGGTCGCCTACGAACAGGTTCACTACAACATGGGTATTCTGAAGCCCGGAATGAGCTTCCGGGAATACGCCGACCTGGCGTGGAACATCCCCGACCGCTACTATGCCAACCGTTACTATCTGTCTGCCCATGGCTGCGGCATGACCGGCGAATACCCCTACCTCTATCACCATGGTGACTTTCCGGACGCCGGTTATGACGGTGTCGTGGAACCGGGCATGACACTGTGTGTTGAAAGCTACATTGGCGAGGATGGTGCCAAGGAAGGCGTCAAGCTGGAGCAGCAGGTCCTGATCACCGAAACCGGCATCGAGACCCTGTCCAGGTTTCCGTTCGAGGCACATCTGCTGACCTGATGAGCAGCTCAGCTCCGGAGCGCCAGGACAAGGGCAAACAAGCCGACGAAAACGAGGCTGGCTGCCCAGACCCTGTCCAGGTTGAACCACGCCTTTTGCAGGAACCGCAGGCCCAGCCAGAAATAGACGCCGATGGCCAGCAGGCCACCGGCAAGCGCCATGCGAGCGTGTGGACCGCGGCCACGAGCAACGCCATCCTCAAATCCGCCCCCATGAGAGTACCGGCCGCCGCGTGGCCTGCCTCCTGCTCCATTGCGCAGATACCCAGGTAGATCGGCACCAGCATGAGCCCTGCCCCATGAGCGATCGCCACCAGAAAGGACCAGAGGCCAAGCTTCGCCGGTGAAATACGGGCCAGAAAGCGCGGATGGCGATCAGCGATCAGCAGGTACAGCCCCATGCCGATCACCAGACAGGCGGCGCCAATGCGGATTTCCTGTTCCAGGGAAACCAGCGTGATCATTGCCGAAAAAGGCAAGAGAATAACCAGCATTGCCGCCAGATGCCCGACCGCCAGCAGCAACAACGCACGCGGCAGGGCCAACGCGCGTTGTTCCATCAAGCAGCCGACACCGCCAGCGGCCAACCCATGCCCGGGTTCACGCCGTGATAGAGACCAGACGCAATGACGGCCCACCAGAGAGCCGACAAACTCGCCTCTTCCAAAACCTAGACCGACGGGAAGCAGAAACTGTCGGTAGAGCAGTCCCCGCCTTCAAGCCGGATCTGGTGCGACCTGTAGCCCGCCGGAAACTCGACCCAGAAATCCGGATCGAGCGTCAATCCGCCACCGGTTCCAACACGAGCCATCACCATCGCGGCGCCGCGCTCGCCCGGATAGAACTGTTCGTCCCAGGTGGAATAGAGCGAGTTGGTCCAATAGACGCGCTGACCATCCCGGCTGATCTCGACCATTTGCGGTCCGTAACCGAAGTCCTTGCCGTTCGGATGTTTCGTCTTCTTCACGATCCCGCCGATCTCGACCTTACCGGCAAGCGTCGGGTTCATTGGGTCGGAGACATCATACTGATGCATTTCACCGGTGCCCCAGCATGCGACATAGAGATATTTGTCATCGAGACTCAGGTCGATGTCGGTCACCAGCGGTGGAACAGCGGAAAACCCCTTCAGCATTTCAGGCAGGTCTGCGGGATCGGCCGGCTGCGGGTCGATGGTGATGGTCTTCCTGGCTTCAAACGTGCCATCGTCTTTGCGCCACCAGGTGAAGATCGCCCCTTGCAGGTTGGTCGTGTCGACGACAACGCCACAAAAGCCGTATTGTTTGGCGGGATCGTGGGCAGGGCGAACCTCGAGCGCCATCTGGTGGTTTTCACCCAGATCGATGGTCTGGATGTTCTTTCGCCCGCGCAGATCCCAGAAATGCAGGCTGTGGCCGTATTTGTTGGACAGAAGGTCTTCTGCAACGAGACCGTTCTCGAACTGCGGCGGCAGTCCCCACTCCGACGACACCATGTAGTCGCGCGGCAGGTTCCACCAGAAATCATAGTGTTTGTCCTGGATGCCACGATCCATTTCATATCGGCCGAGAATGTCGAAGGTCTCGCAGTCCATGATAAAGATGCCCGGAGGTCCGTCGGTGCCATCCGCACCGCCTCCCCCAAGGGTCGAGACATAGATGCCTTCCGGCCCGCAATGGATGGTGTGCGGGCGGGAATAGCCTGTCTTGGCGAAGATTCTTCCGGTTCGATGATCTTGTGAATTTTCGCTTGAAGCGGCTCTTTCACGTCAACGACGTAGATGCGTGACGACCGGATGCCCGGGATGATCAGGTAACGGCGCTCGAGAAAGGCATGCCCTGTCAGCGGCGACAGCGCCGAGGAACAGGCGTTCCACCCGAAATGATGGAATTCGTCTCCCTTGTTCGGCATGAAGACGGTATGCACGATCTTGCCGTAGTCAGGACTTTGCGGATCGACATTGACGACAGCCAGACCATCGGGTTGAGAAAATCTGGACTGAGCATCAGGGTGAAAGCCAGCTTCTCAACCGGCGCTTCCATAGCCATGCGCGGCGTCGGATAAAACTCGGATCGGGCCTTAAATTCATGTCGTCCTCCCTAAACGTGATGACATTCAAGACGGGATGTCCGCATTCCTTTTCTTGTTGTTACCGACCTCCCGAATTCGTCTCCTATGCTGCGTGTCCTGCAATTTGCAGCCGGGCCGCGCCAATGATCACGGTGCCGACCATTGGCATTTCCAATTGCGACTTTAGTACAATGCCCGAAATACGATCATGGGTCGATGGCGAAAACGCATCCTAACTTTGACAAGGATGAAAGAACAGAAACCTCGTAACGGGAACTTATCGCGACCCGGTTTCAACCAGGCTCGATTTTGCGCAATAATATGCCTCAGAACAAAAATCGACCCTAGCAATCCTGCCATTGCCGCCTATTTAATCGTAAGATTGCGATGGATCGAACCAACCTTGGCTCCGATCCACGCCTTCCTTTACTGCCCGACCCGTTCCGGAGACCCTTTCACATGAGTGACCCGACCTACACCCCGCCCAAAGTCTGGACCTGGGAACAGCCGAGCGGCGGCCAGTTCGCCAATATCAATCGGCCGATTTCCGGTTCAACCCACGAAAAGGACCGGCCTGTCGGCAAGCATCCGCTTCAGCTTTATTCTCTGGCGACCCCGAACGGCGTCAAGGTGACGGTGATGCTCGAGGAGTTGCTCGCACTCGGTCACAAGGGCGTTGAATATGATGCCTGGCTGATCAAGATCAACGAAGGCGATCAATTCTCCAGTGGTTTCGTGGAAGCAATCCCAATTCCAAGATCCCGGCCCTTGTCGACCACTCGACCGAAACCCCGACGCGCGTGTTCGAATCCGGTTCCATTCTGCTGTATCTGGCCGAGAAATTCGGTGAATTCCTGCCCAAGGATCCGGCGAAGCGCACCGAAACGCTGAACTGGCTGTTCTGGCAGATGGGATCCGCCCCTTATCTTGGCGGCGGCTTCGGCCATTTCTACGCCTATGCGCCGGAAAAGTACCAATACCCCATCGATCGCTTCGCAATGGAAGCCAAGCGCCAGCTTGACGTCCTCGACAAGGCGCTGGCTGATCGCCCCTACATCGCCGGTGACGACTACACCATCGCCGACATGGCGATCTTCCCCTGGTATGGCGGAATGGTTCTTGGCCGCGCCTATGACGCGGCGGAATTCCTCTCCGTTCACGAATACAAGAATCTCCTGGCCTGGGCCCAGAAGATCGATGCCCGCCCGGCGGTTGTTCGCGGGCGCAAGGTGAACCGGACCTGGGGAGAAGATCACGAGCAGCTTCCGGAGCGTCATGATGCCGCGGATCTGGACGCAAAAGCCGCGCTGGACCCTGCTGCAGAATAAATTTTCGTCCGGCAGCGGCTCTTTCCCCAGGAGCGCTGCCGGGGTTTTACGCACGACCAGTCTTTGGTCATTTTGCCTTGATATGTGTATAGGGCCGGGAAAATTTACTAATTCCGGGCCCTATTTGAGTATTCCGACTGCCGAATGCCCTCCCCCACAGTTTCCGATACCCCTATTTTGTAAATCCCGTGAAATTTTATATCGCGCTGCTCTCACTGTGCAGTGCGGTAATACCCTCCAAATTCAATCGCAAGACACCTTGTCATAAGTAATATTTTCGTTTCTAAATTCGCAGCACGTTTGTGAGGGACAGGACGCACGGGGGGAGTTTGTTAGCCAATCCGGCCAACTTGCCCTTACCTGAGGCCAATTCCTCGACACTTGCTGGAGAGACGTATGCCAGAAGCCCTAAAGATCGGCACACCAAAGGAAACCTTCCCCGGGGAGAACCGTGTGGCGATGACACCCGAATCCGCAAAGCAGCTGCAGAAGCTTGGCTTCTCCTGCCTTGTGCAAAGCGGAGCCGGGACCGCCGCCGGATTTTCCGACCAGGCTTATGAAGAAGCCGGCGTTGAAATCGTCAAGACTGCCGCAAGTCTTTGGAAGAAATCGGACATCGTAACCAAGGTCCGGCAGCCCGATGACAAGGAATTGGGCTATCTGACAAAGGACAAGACCCTGATTTCCTTCTTCAACCCGGGTGGGAACACCGACGGGCTGGAAAGGCGAAGGAATCGGGCGCCAGCGTCATTGCCATGGAGATGGTGCCGCGTATCTCGCGTGCCCAGAAGATGGATGCTCTCAGCTCCATGGCCAACATCGCCGGATATCGCGCCGTTATCGAGGCGGGCAACAATTTCGGCCGCTTCTTCACCGGCCAGATCACTGCTGCAGGCAAGGTGCCGCCTGCGAAGGTCTTGGTCGTGGGAGCAGGCGTCGCGGGTCTGGCGGCCATCGGCACATCCACGTCGCTCGGCGCGATCACCTATGCATTCGACGTGCGCCCGGAAGTGGCCGAGCAGGTCGAATCGATGGGAGCTGAATTCGTTTATCTGGATTTTGAAGAAGAACAGCAGGATGGCGCTGCGACCGGCGGTTATGCCAGCGTTTCCTCACCAGAGTTCCGCGAAGCCCAGCTTGCAAAATTCCGGGAACTGGCTCCGGAGATGGACATTGTCATCACCACGGCACTGATCCCGAACAGGGATGCACCGAAGCTGTGGCTGGAAGACATGGTCAAGGCCATGAAGCCGGGCTCGGTCATCGTCGATCTTGCCGCCGAACGCGGCGGCAACGCGGAAGGAACGGTCAAGGACGAGAAGGTCGTCACCGAGAATGGTGTCACGATCATCGGCTATACCGACTTCCCCTCGCGCATGGCTGCTCAATCGTCCACGCTTTATGCCACCAACATCCGCCATATGCTGACCGACCTGACGCCCGAGAAGGATGGTCAGATCGTTCACAACATGGAAGACGACGTCATCCGTGGCGCGACCGTGACCCATGAGGGCGAGATCACCTTCCCACCGCCGCCTCCCAAGGTGCAGGCAATCGCGGCGAAATCGAAGGAAAAGCCGAAGGAACTGACGGCGGAAGAAAAGCGTGCGCAGGAAACTGCCGCCTTCAAGGCACAGACCAAGCAGCAGGTGACCCTGCTGGCGGTTGGTGGCCTGCTTCTGCTGCTGGTGGGCCTCATCGCCCCGGCCAGCTTCATGCAGCATTTCATCGTTTTCGTGCTCTCGGTATTCGTCGGTTTCCAGGTGATCTGGAACGTCAGTCACTCGCTGCACACGCCGCTGATGGCTGTCACCAACGCCATTTCGTCGATCATCATTCTCGGCGCGCTGATGCAGATCGGTTCCGGATCGTTCCTGGTCATCCTGCTGGCAGGCCTGTCCGTCTTCATGGCCGGGATCAACATCTTCGGCGGTTTCCTCGTCACCCGGCGCATGCTCGCCATGTTCCAGAAATCCTAAGGAGGCCGGCAGATGGAATTCGGTTTCACGACCGCCGTTTACGTTGTTGCGGCTGTTCTGTTCATCCTGTCTCTGGGAGGCCTCGTCACCCGGCGCATGCTCGCCATGTTCCAGAAATCCTAAGGAGGCCGGCAGATGGAATTCGGTTTCACGACCGCCGTTTACGTTGTTGCGGCTGT
>LZQR01000447.1_pt1 | contig 10049 bp, 14 predicted proteins | sample 768601 | NCBI WGS metagenome assembly LZQR01 (sample SAMN05207299, study PRJNA324521) | oil field metagenome | isolation source: sample BH-FW-24 from oil reservoir | place: India: Bombay High | collected 2015-12-04
AACTTTAAAAATAAAGGAGTTCTCCTATGTCAGACTTCAAGCTCACACACAAAAAAGCCTCTAAGTTATCAGAGTACGTTGCACTGCGTATTACCAAGTCCGGCTTTTTTTATTTCATCGAACACTGATCTTAATTTCATTTATTACATAAAAATTTTAGTTATTAAAAAATAGTTGAGTAAGAAGAATTAAAGTTGTATTTTAATGCAACTTTAAAAATAAAGGAGTTCTCCTATGTCAGACTTCAAGCTCACACACAAAAAAGCCTCTAAGTTATCAGAGTACGTTGCACTGCGTATTACCAAGTTGCTGAAATTCACTCTGAACATCTTCTACGGCAAGAAATACGCAAAGCGAGCGGTGATTCTTGAAACGATCGCAGCTGTGCCCGGCATGGTTGCGGGCATGTTCAACCACCTCAAAGCGCTACGTCGAATGAAAGATGATGAAGCTGGATCCGAGAACTCCTCGACGAGGCCGAGAACGAGCGCATGCACCTGATGATTTTCCTCGATATTGCCAAGCCGAGTTTGATTGAGCGTTTGCTCGTGCTGCTTGGGCAAGGCGTGTTTATTCTCGTGTATAGCTTCATCTATCTACTGTCTTCTAAAATCGCTCACCGTGTTGTGGGCTACTTCGAAGAAGAAGCATGTAATAGCTACACAGAGTACCTAGAGAAAATTGATAGTGGGGAAGTGGAGAACGTACCAGCTCCGACTCTGGCGGTTGATTACTATAAGCTGCCTGCTGATGCGATGCTAAGAGATGTGATTTTGCGGATTCGAGAAGATGAAGCGGGGCACCGTGACCGTAACCATGGCTTCGCGGATGCCTATGAAGACAAAACTCTTCCAGCCCATCAGCTGTAAACATGAAAACAAAAAGAGCCGCGATTGCGGCTCTTTTAGATTTGGAATTAATCAGACGTGATTACTTTTTCTTAGCGGTTTTCTTCTTAGCTACTTTCTTCTTGTCGTCTTTTTTCTTTTTCTTCTTAAACACAGGTTTTTTGTGTTTAGGGCGCATCTCTTTCACGAAACGCTCTTTGATGTCTTCTTTTACGTAACGAGCAACGCGATCCATCATTGGTTGGTCGTGTGCTTCTACGATTGAGATAGCGTTACCTTTCTTACCAGCACGAGCCGTACGGCCGATACGGTGAAGGTATACGTCAGCCGTGCGCGGCATATCGTAGTTGATTACGTGTGATACGTCTGGAAGGTCGATACCACGCGCCGCTACGTCTGTCGCTAGTAGCACGTTAACTGTGCCTTCACGGAAGCGAGAGATTGCGTTGTTACGACGATCTTGAGGCATTTCACCTTGAATCCAAGAACATGGAATCTGTGCGCTCTCTAGTTGTGCACGGAGCTCTGCTAAACGCTCACGAGTCTTCAAGAACACGATAGTGCGTTCTGCTTGCTCTGTAATGATGTGTTTTAGTAGGGCAAGTTTATGCTCTGCGTCATCAGCACGGTGGTACCACTGTGCAATCTTCTTACGCTCACGTAGTGGGGACTTAGCGTCGATCTCTGCTGGTTCGTTCAGTAGGTCTGCTGTGAAACCTTCTACGCCTTTGCCTTCTAGTGTTGCTGAGAACAGAAGGGTTTGTTTACGCCAGCGACATTCGTTAGACAGACGGTCAACCGTTGGCGCAAAGCCCATGTCTAGCATGCGGTCTGCTTCATCAAGGATTAGCCATTCAATTGCACGACAGTCAAAACGTTCTGCGTCGATGTATTCACGTAGACGACCTGGTGTTGCTACTACGATGTCTTGTGTGGTTGCTAGGATGTCTGCGTGTTCTTGGTATTGAACGCCACCAGTGATGGTGAAGATGTTTAGCTTGGTGTTTTTCGCCAGTGCACGCGCTTGATCCGCTACCTGCATTGCAAGTTCACGAGTTGGCGTTAGGATCAGAATACGTGCAGGCCCAGGTTTACGACGTGGGAAATCTTGCAGGTATTGCAGTGCTGGCAGGACGAACGCTGCCGTTTTACCCGTACCAGTTGGTGCTGACGCTAGAATGTCACGACCATCTAACGCTTGTGGAATCGCTTCGGCCTGAATTTTAGTTGGGCGTTCGTAGCCCATCTCATCAATGGCTTCAAGTAGGTTTTGGTCTAGATCAAGTTCAGCAAAGGTTCTGATCACAATGAGTTCTCCACAAGCAAAGCTTGGTTAATGGTTCGCCACAGCAGCATAGAATATAAAAAGGTCGCACATTATAAAGTGATTGGTGACAAGGATCACATGTTATTTCACATCTTAAGGTAAAACTCGCGAGTTAGCTGGATAAAGTCGTCGCTGTAGCCCTCGTGCGAGTGGATGATCAAATGCGTTTCTTGAGTATCACAAGCTTGTTTGGCTAATTCAAACAGTAAACGGTGCACGGGCTTTTTCTGTGATGGTTGCACGCGGCACAGACGTGACAAGTGCCACCCCTGTTGCAGCGCCATAGTAATAAATTGCTCGCCTTCGGTAATCGGCAGGACGAAATTGGCTGTCCCTTCCTCAGTCAGCAGTTCATGACATCGGTTGAGTAATGCGCTGTGCTGCAAGGTATCTGTGTGCCTGGCGGTTGCGCGCTGGCTTTGTTTCGATTGCTCACCATTGTTGAAGTAGGGTGGGTTACAGATAATGCGTTCAAAACGATGCTCAGGTTCAAACTGCAATACATCGCTGTGGTGAAGACTGAGTCTGTCTGACCATGGTGATTGAGCGAAGTTTTGTTTTGCCGCTTCGATCGCTGTGATTTCGATATCAAGGGCGGTGATTTGCGCTGAAGGAAATCGCTGTGCGCACATTAAGGCCAGCAAACCTGTGCCCGTACCGATGTCCAAAATTTTATTCTGTGGTGTGCAAGTTGCCCAAGCTCCAAGCATCACACCATCGGTACTGACAGGCATGCCACTTTCGCCACCGTGAATGGAAAATTGCTTGAACTTGAAGCCTTTAGTCTGAATTCTTTCGCTCTTCATGATTGTTTTATATTTACTCAATAATAGAGAGAAATGCTCTATTGTTTCTTAATTGTATAGATTGTTATCTTGTTGGTTATTAAATTGTATTCTCAATTGAACGAGACAAAGAACTGGTCATAAAACCTAGAGTAGTGATATTCACTGCTTTTAAGTTGGCGAACTAAATTAATATGGTGTTTTTTTCTTAAAGGTTGCCAAATGATGGGTCTTTCGTCATTATGCGGCGGAAAATTTATAGATTGAACCACAGGTACTCATTTTATTTGGGTATACAAAAAGTGGTCGATGCATACACAACATTCATTAATTCAGAAAAAGGGTTATCTGTGAAGCAGACGTTAAAACTAACAGATATTATCGCAGTAGGCTTTATGCTATTTGCGTTCTTTTTGGGTGCCGGCAACATCATTTTCCCACCACTAGCGGGTCAGCTAGCGGGTGATCATTTGATGCCAGCAATGTTCGGTTTCTTGCTAACAGCGGTAGGTCTACCTCTTATTACTATCGTTGCTATTGCTGTAGCAGGCGGCTCTTGGGATCACTTGACTCAAGATCTTCCTAAGAAAGCAGCAGTGCTGATGGCGGCGTTGATCTTCATCATCATCGGTCCTGCATTTGCTGCACCTCGTACTGGCCTTGTGGCTTACGAGATGGCTATCAAACCATTCTTCTTAGATGCATCACAAGCACATCTAACGTCATTCTCAATCTTGTTCTTCGCGGTAGCAATGGCTTTCGCTTGGTTCCAAGGTCGTTTGATTGACTTGATTGGTAAAGTGCTAACGCCAGTACTGTTCCTTGGTCTTATCGTTCTTGCGATTGCTGTATTTGTTGACCCGCAAGGCGAAATGATGGGCGCGCATGGCGAGTACTTAACTCAGCCGCTAACCAAGGGCTTCCTTGAAGGTTACAACACCATGGATACGTTCGCATCGTTGATGTTCGGTATGCTAATGGTGGATGCACTTCGTAGCAAAGGCATCACTGAGCGCGCGGCAACAACGAAATACCTAATCTGCGCTGGTTGTATTGCCGCTGCGGGTCTTGCGTTTGTATACATCTCATTGTTCTACCTAGGCGCGACGAGTGCAACTATTGCAGCGGGTGCAGACAACGGTGGTGCAGTACTGAGCCAGTACGTTCAAGCCTTATTTGGTCCTTACGGTCAGATTGTTCTTTCAATCATTGTACTGTTGGCATGTTTGACGACAGCGATCGGCCTTATCTCGGCATGTTCAGATTTCTTTAGCTCTAAGACAAAACTGACTTACAAGCAGTGGGTTATTATTAACGGTGCGGCTTGTGCTCTAATTGCTAACGTTGGTCTAGCTCAACTGATCTCTCTATCAGTGCCAGTGCTATTTGCACTTTACCCTGTAGCGGTTGCATTGGTTGCGCTAACGTTTGTTCGCAGCAAGCTGCCAAACCCACGTGTGGCATACCGATCTGTACTACTAGTATCTCTACTGTTTGCATTGATTGATGCTGCGAAAGTAGCGGGCCTAGACGTATCTGCATTCGACATGCTGCCACTATTCGAAGTGGGCATGGGTTGGGTTCTACCAACGTTTGCAGCGATTGTTGCATGTTCTTTATTGCTAAATCTTCACAACCAGAGTTGACTGAAGAAGCGGCATAATTGCTGACTCCCAAGATTAAAAAAGCCCGGCGAAGTGATTCACCGGGGCTTTTTGTTTGTCTGTTGTATCGTCACTGCTATTGCTGACTTATAGCGTGTCGTGAAACTCCACCAACACTTGCTCACACCATTTCTCGATGCGTTCGTCACTCAGTTCATACTGGGAATCTTCATCCAGCGCTAAGCCGACAAACTGGCTGCCATCTTCAGTCAATGCTTTTGACGCTTCAAACTCATAACCTTCGTTTGCCCAGTAGCCAATGAATTGCGCGCCAGTCGCTTTGAGTTCGCCATGCGGGAGACCCATCGCGTCAAGGTACCATTCGCCATAGCCTTCTTGGTCACCCAAGCCAAACAGAGCAACCACTTTGCCTTTTAGCGGTGTCGTTGCAATGTCTTCCCAGATTGCACTCCAATCTTCTTGTATTTCACCGAAGTCCCAAGTCGAGATACCAATCAGCAGTAAATCGTAATCTGCCATCAGTGACAGCGGTGTCTCTTTCACGTTGTGAATGTCGACAAGGTCTTCACCAATGATATTGCGAATTTTCTCTGCTGCCATTTCTGTGTAGCAGGTAGTTGAGCCGTAAAAGAGTCCGATTTTCATTATATTCGTCGTTTTTTGTGTTGCTGTTGTGGCAGATTCTAACCATAAAACGGGGAAGATTGCAGCGAATATCCCAAGCGGAGTGATTTTTTATGGTATTGGCTGGGCAGTTGCCTTACTCTCAATACTGTAAATATAAACAGATAAGGAAGCATTCATGACGGCACAACAGCCTGTCAATCAACAAGATTTTGGCCTTGTTGAGCAATTCTTAGATGCGATGTGGATGGAGCGTGGCCTATCAGAGAACACGTTGGCTTCCTACCGAAATGATTTAATGAAACTGCTCGCGTGGATGGAGCAACATAGCTACCGTTTGGATTTCATCAGTCTGTCTGGCTTGCAAGAATACCAAAGCTACCTTGTAGATTTAGATTACAAGCAGACCTCCCGCGCGCGTATGCTGTCGCGATTCGCCGTTTGTTCCAATTACATTCACCGTGAAAAGTACGCGCGGATGATCCGAGTGCTTTGTTGGTCAGCCCAAAGTTGCCGCAGCGCCTACCTAAAGACATCAGTGAAGAGCAAGTCGATGCTCTGCTAGATGCGCCAGATCCGAATGACCCAGTTGAGCTGCGTGATAAAGCCATGCTAGAACTGCTTTACGCGACAGGTCTGCGTGTGACAGAGCTAGTCAGTTTGACAATGGAAAACGTCAGTTTACGCCAAGGGGTAGTGCGCGTGACGGGTAAAGGTGGTAAAGAACGCCTTGTCCCAATGGGAGAGAACGCGGTCGATTGGATTGAAACTTTTATCCAACAAGGTCGGTCTGCTTTATTGGGGGAGACTACGTCAGATGTGGTTTCCCGAGTAAACGTGCTAGGCAGATGACTCGCCAAACGTTTTGGCACCGTATCAAGTACTATGCTGTGATAGCGGGTATTGATACTGACCAGTTGTCGCCACACGTACTTCGCCATGCTTTTGCAACACACTTATTGAACTATGGCGCAGATCTCAGGGTCGTACAGATGCTGTTGGGGCATAGTGACTTATCGACCACGCAAATTTATACTCACGTGGCGACTGAGCGATTGAAACAAATCCACAGTCAACACCACCCAAGAGCATAATGATGGTTTGGTTCATCCATTGTCTCATTGGATGAAAGGATTTAATTTTAAGGTGAATTTAATGAGCGTATTACGCCGACTAACTCTGCTGACTTTACCGTTTTTCGTTACCGCTTGTGGTGCTGAAGAAAGTCAGGCAAAAACGGAAACTCCTGCACAACAAGTCGACACCAGCGGCAAACAGAATTTTGATGAGGCTGCACTAAAAGCCAAGTTCTCTAAGTTGGGGGTATCTATTCTTGATATCCAACCATCAGACGTTGCTGGTTTATTAGAAATTCAAACCAATGGTGGTGTGCTGTTCGCATCAAACGATGGTAATCACTTTATTGCCGGTACGCTTTACGCCATCGATGATAACGGCGGCTACAAAGACGTCGTTGCTGAACGTCAAGCACCATTGAATGCAGCAAAAATCGCGAAGTTCTCTGACAGCGTGATCGAATATAAAGCGGACAACGAGAAGTATGTGGTGACGGTATTTACGGATATCACATGTGGTTACTGTGTGCGTCTGCATAGCCAATGCAAGGTTACAACGACTTAGGCATTACTGTTCGTTACATGGCGTACCCTCGTCAAGGCGCAACAGGCCCAGTCGCTGAGCAGATGGCAACTATTTGGTGTGCAGAAGATCCTCAATCCGCTATGCACAACGCAAAAGCGGAACGTACATTTGATAACCCAGCGAAAGATCTTAAGCAGTGTAAAGAGACTATCCAAGCGCATTACAACCTAGGTCGTGAGCTTGGTATTTCTGGTACACCTGCGATCTTTCTACCAAACGGTGAGCTAGTAGGTGGTTACCTTCCACCAGCAGATCTGCTAAAACGTTTAGAGCAACAATAATCCTTTAAGGAGCAGAGCCAGCAGTATTCGCTGGCTCTTTTCAAACATGATAGAAAATTCAACGACGTCCCGAACCGGATCTTTCTCTTCTTCCTGATTCCATTCCTGCCATTCTAAAGCGCATTTACATTAACCGTGGCATCACGGATGTGGCTCAACTAGAGACCTCTGCACGCGGTTTGCATTCGTACCAGCAGTTGGGTGGCATTGACCAAGCTGTTGAACTGCTGTTCCAAGCCATTAATGAGCAAAAGCGCATTATTGTCGTAGGCGACTTTGATGCCGATGGTGCAACCAGCTCTGCTTTGTCGGTGCTTGCCTTACGTATGCTGGGCAGCAATAACGTGGATTACTTGGTGCCGAACCGTTTCGAAGATGGCTATGGTCTGAGCCCGGAAGTGGTTGATCAAGCTTTAGAGCTTGGCGCAGAAATGATCATGACGGTGGATAACGGGGTCTCGTCGATTGAGGGTGTCCGTTATGCCAAAGAAAACGGCATTACGGTGCTGGTGACTGACCACCACTTACCGGGGCAAGTGCTTCCGGATGTGGATGCGATGGTGAACCCAAACCTAGACAGCTGTGCTTTCCCATCGAAGGCGTTGGCTGGGGTAGGCGTGGCTTTCTATCTGATGATGGCGCTGTGTGTGTACATGCGCAAACAGAACTGGTTCGCGCAGCAAGGCATGCAAGAGCCTAAGTTAATGGAACTGATTGACTTAGTGGCACTTGGTACGGTCGCAGACGTTGTTCCACTTGATGAGAACAACCGAATTCTTGTACACCAAGGCTTGCAGCGCATTCGTGCGGGCAAAGCACGTCCCGGCATTCAAGCCTTGATTGAAGTCGCGAAGCGCGATGCACGTCGTTTGGTCGCGTCTGATTTGGTTTCGCTCTGGGCCCACGCATTAACGCCGCAGGTCGCTTGGATGACATGTCATTCGGTGTCGAGCTGCTGATGTCTAATAACATCCATGCCGCGCGTCGCATGGCGAGTGAGTTGGACGGTTTGAACCAAACTCGTAAAGAGATTGAAGAAGGCATGAAGCAAGAGGCGATGGCTTTTTGTGAGCGTCTTCAGTTTGGTGAAAACAGTGAACTGCCATACGGCCTAGCACTGTTCCAACGTGATTGGCACCAAGGCGTGATTGGTATTCTTGCTTCGCGTATCAAAGAGAAGTTCCATCGTCCGGTTATCGCCTTTGCTGATGGTGGTGAAGGGACAATTAAAGGTTCTTGTCGCTCTATTCCGGGGCTTCACATGCGTGATGCGCTGGATTTCATCGATACACAAAACCCTGGTTTGATCATCAAATTTGGTGGCCACGCGATGGCGGCGGGCTTAACCATCAAAGAGCAAGACTTTGAACGCTTTAAGCCGTTTGTTTGATGAAGTCGTGAAGAAAGAGTTGGATGAAGCAGCGCTGAAAGGTGTGATCATGTCTGATGGTGAGCTTAAGCCTGAAGAGTTTTCCATGCATGTCGCGGAGCAGCTGCGCTCGGGTGGCCCTTTTGGTCAAGCTTCCCAGAACCAATTTTCGATGGTGAGTTTAAAGTATTGCATCAAAAGCTGGTGGGTGAGAAGCACCTTAAGCTGATGTTAGAACCGCTTTATAAAGGCCATCCAACCAATGTGATGATTGATGGGATTGCGTTTAACGTTGATTTGCGTCGTTGGCCAGATGCATCGGTCAAAACAGTACGTCTAGCGTATAAGTTGGATGTGAATGAGTTTCGTGGCAATCAATCATTACAGCTAATGATTGACCTCATCGAAGCCAAGTAATACCGAGAACGTCACTTCTTATAGAGTACGGTCGCCTTTTTGTGGGGCAAAAATTTTATGACCGTGCTCTCTCTAATTGCAATCTGATTTCCCACCCGAAATTTTCCTGTATCTCCGTCACATTTTTGAGTAGAATTTCTCGGTTAAATTCTATTCTAAAATGTTGAGCCAACATGTTTGAAATCAATCCAATTAAAAACCGTCTGCAGGACGTGTCTGAGCGCACGAATGTCCTGAGGGGGTATCTTTGACTATGACGCTAAGAAAGAGCGTCTAGAAGAGGTCAACGCAGAACTTGAGCAACCGGATGTATGGAACGAGCCAGAACGTGCACAAGCACTAGGCAAAGAGCGTGCATCTCTTGAAGCGGTTGTAGAGACGATCGATCAACTAGAACAAGGTGTAGAGGACGTTGAAGGTCTTCTAGAGCTTGCGGTTGAAGAAGAAGATCAAGAAACGTTTGACGAAATTGAACCAGAACTTGCTGAGTTGGAAGAGAAGCTAGAACAGCTTGAATTCCGTCGTATGTTCTCTGGCGACCACGACAGCTCTGATTGCTACATCGATTTGCAAGCAGGCTCAGGTGGTACAGAAGCACAAGACTGGACCAACATGATGCTACGTATGTACCTACGTTGGGCTGAAGCGAAAGGCTTTAAGTCTGAGGTGATCGAAGTATCGGAAGGCGAAGTTGCGGGTCTTAAGGGCGCAACTGTGAAGATTTCTGGTGAGTACGCTTACGGCTGGCTACGAACAGAAACAGGCGTTCACCGTCTTGTTCGTAAATCGCCATTCGATTCAGGCGGCCGTCGTCATACCTCATTTGCTTCTGCGTTTATCTACCCAGAGATTGATGAAAACATTGATATCGACATTAACCCGTCTGACCTACGTATCGACGTTTACCGTGCGTCAGGTGCAGGTGGTCAGCACGTTAACACCACTGAATCTGCGGTACGTATCACGCACGTTCCAACGAACACAGTAGTGCAATGTCAGAACGACCGTTCTCAACATAAGAACAAAGATCAGGCAATGAAACAGCTTCGAGCGAAGCTATTTGAGCTTGAATTGCAAAGCAAAACGCGGAAAAAACAAGCTAATGAAGACG
>LZQR01000448.1_pt1 | contig 10042 bp, 7 predicted proteins | sample 768601 | NCBI WGS metagenome assembly LZQR01 (sample SAMN05207299, study PRJNA324521) | oil field metagenome | isolation source: sample BH-FW-24 from oil reservoir | place: India: Bombay High | collected 2015-12-04
CCATGACTTGCACGTGCTCCGTTAAAACCTGACATCATCACACGCAGGGTTATCTTAATAAAAACCAACCTCATTCTTCGAATTACATGTACAACTTGAAGAAGAAACGCCCGGCTTGCCTGCGTTCGCTGAAGTATCGGTATCGGCCATGACTTGCACGTGCTCCGTTAAAACCTGACATCATCACACGCAGGGTTATCTTAATAAAAACCAACCTCATTCTTCGAATTACATGTACAACTTGAGATAAATTTAGAATTTGTGGTATTTTTGGTAAACGGTTTTGAAACAATTACGCGCCTTAATGTATTCAAGGAGGCGCTTACTATGGCATCTTTTATCACTGATACTTTTCCAGTATCAAACTGCCGCAATGGAGTTTTTTCCTCCGAAACCGGAGAAAAGTATCAACACCGAAACTCCCGCGCTCGGTGGTAACCGCTTCCATCCTGATCAATATCCTCGGTCTGGCGATGCCACTGACCATCTTGCAGGTCTATGACCGGATTCTGCCGAACAAGTCGACCGACACGCTCGTCATCCTGATCGCAGGACTGGGTTTCGTTCTGGTGATCGATGCAGTTCTGAAAACGACACGTTCGTATCTGACAGGCTGGCTTGCAGCCTCTTTCACCCATCAGGCCAACGTCGAAGCAGCCAGACGTCTTCTGCACTCCAGAGCGGACATCAACTCTGGGGCGACGGTGACCAAACACCTGGACTCGCTGCGCTCGCTGCAAGCAATGGGTGACCATTACGGTGGTCAGGCCCGCCTCCTGGCAATCGACCTTCCCGCCAGCCTCCTCTTTCTTGCCGTCCTGTTTCTTATCGGGGGACCGATCGGCTTCGTGCCGCTTGTTCTCCTGGCCTTGTTTGCCTGAGAACCGCGGCCTTGAATACAAGGATCGACAGCCTGATTGAAAAACGTGCGGAGCAGGATCAGCGCAAATACGATTTCATCTTCGAGGTTCTGTCTGGCCTCAACACCATCAAGGCCATGGCCTTTGAGCCCGTCATCCTGCGAAGGTTTGAACGCCTGCAGACGCAAAATTCGCGACTTGGCTACGACTATATCGATCTCACCAACCGGGCCCGGAATTCCTCCGGGTTCTTCACCGTCCTCACAACGGTCTGCGTGGTGTCGGCCGGGGCCCTCATGGTCATGTCCGGGTTCATCAGTGTCGGGGCGGTTGCGGCCTGCACCCTGCTGGCAGGTCAGGTCGTGCAGCCCCTGCTGCGCGGCATCAACCACTGGACGGACATGCAGCGGGTCAAACATGACTTCCGCGAAGCGCGCGCCCTGTTCGATTTGCCAAAGGAAGAGCGATCAGGAAACAGTAACCTGACAATTGTCGGCAACATCAAGCTGCAAAATGCCAGCTTCGCCGCGCGCAGCGATGCGATCGTGCCTGTCCAGAATCTGAGCCTGACGATCAATGCCGGAGAAACGGTTGCCTTTGAGGGCAGCGACGGCAGCGGCCGAACGACGCTTGCTCGCCTGATTTCCGGTGATATCGAACCGACCTCCGGCAAGGTCATGATAGACGGACAGGATCTGTACGGTGTTGACCATCGGTATCTGTGCCAGCACATCGCCTACGTCAGCAACGACGCCAGATGTTCGCCGGCACGATCCTGCAGAACCTGACTCTCTTCGGATCTCGCGCGAGCCCGCAAAAAGCCCGATTGGCGGCGGACCTGATCGGCCTTGAAAAGGACATTCACCTGCTGCCGTTGGGCTACGACACAATGCTCGGCAACGCGATCGAGGAAAACCTCACTGACAGCATGGTACAGCGCATCGCCATTGCGCGCGCACTCGCGGGCGAACCGAAGATCCTTATCCTCAACGATGCCAACGGCGCTCTCGACCACAAGAGCGAAGCCCAGCTCGTTGAAGCGTTGAAGCGGCTCAAAGGCCAGTTGACGACATTGATCGTCAGCCACCGCCCTTCTTTCCGCGCCATTGCCGACAAGCAGTTTCTGATGGAGCACGGCCGGATTAGCGCCTTGCCGGACACGCCGAACACCCCTCGATACAAATTGCGGCGGCGCGAGCCTGCCGACACCAAAAAGCAGGCTTAGGAGCTGAACATGTCCCTGGCGGCTTTTGAAAACGCGGATTCGATCTTTCAGAATCTGAACCCGGCAGAGAGCCGGATGAACCTGGAAACCCGTGTCCAGCAGCATTCAGGCAGTACGATCGACCGCGCGTCACCGGCAGAGGCCTGTTGCTGCCCTCCTGGAAGCCCTCGGATGGATGGCATGGAACGCCATCTCTTCGAAGCCCTGCCTCACCTTGAAGGCATAAAGGGCATCTTCGACCTTCGCGCCGTGCTGACCCGGCTGAACTTTCGGGTCACTCCGACCGGACGGTCCGCAAAGCAGCTGACCGCGGAACAGTTTCCCTGCCTGGTGAAACACGGAGACAATCTACTGGTCGGCCTGGGGCGCACGAGCGACGGCCGGTTCCAGGCCTACAGCGGCGAGGCTCATCGCACGGTCGCCATTGCCTTCAGCGAACTCAAGGATGCCGAGATCTTCGTGATCGAGCCGGATGACAGCACCGAAAGCGCCGGTTTTCAGCACTGGTCCTCCCGCCTGTTCCATCAGTTCCGGGGCACGGTGCTGTCGATCATGACCGTCGGCCTGCTGTCGAACATCCTGGCGCTCGGTCTGCCTCTCTTTGTCATGAGCGTTTACGACAAGGCTATCGGCGCCAAATCCGTTTCCGTGCTGGTCACGCTGTTGATCGGCATTGCGCTTGTGCTGATCATGGACTGGATGGTCAGAGGCACCAAATCGCATCTCCAGGCCTACCTGGGCGCCAGGCTCGACGCGGTGGTCGCCAACACCACCTTTCGCCATTTCCTGCATCTGCCGCTCCCCCTGATTTCGTCCGCCCCCATCGGAGCGCAAATCACCCGTCTGAAGCAGTTCGACGGCGTGCGGGACGTCTTTCACGGCAATCTCGCCAATGCGTTGATCGACCTTTCCCTTCTCGGTGATTTTCGTCATGGTTCTCGGCTTCATTGGCGGGCCGCTGGCACTGCTGCCGGCTGGGCTGCTGGTGCTCTATGTCCTGTCGGCCATGCTCATCGTTCCGCGCATGAAACAGGCAATCAATCAGGCCGGCGATGCAAAATCGCGCATGCAGAACATCACCGTGGAGATCCTGTCGAAGCGAAAGGCCATCCGGGAACTGTCCGCCGAGACATCTGGGTCGAGAAATACCGGGCAATTTCCGCGGACTTTGCGCTGAAGAACCTGAAGACGAGGCAACTGTCGCAGGTCATGCAAGTGGTCTCGCAGATGTTCATGACCCTGTGCGGCATCGGGGTCCTCGGTTTCGGAGCCGTTCTGGTCATGAACCAGGACCTGTCTCAAGGCGCGCTCATTGCCGTCATGGCCCTTTCCTGGCGTGCGCTCAGCCCGATGCATCAAGCCTTCCTCAGCGTATCGCAACTGGGCCAGGCCCAGCAGACGATCGAACGGATCAACAGCCTTCTGAAAATCGAAATGGAACGCCAGCCCGGCAGGCTGCCGAGCCTGCACCGCCAGTTCCAGGGCACGATCCGCTTTTCCAACGTCGTGCTGCGCTACCCTTCCCGCCAGGAACCGGCCTTGCGCAATTTTTCGCTTCAGATGGAGCAGGGATCCGTAACCGCGATCACAGGCCCGAGCGGTTGCGGCAAGACCTCGCTGGTGCGGGCCGTGCTCGGGCTTTATCGACCCCAGATGGGCGCTGTCCTTGTCGACGATCTCGACATCCGCCAGCTCGACCCGGGCGAATGGCGCAACTCCATCGGCTATGCACCGGAACACCACGATTCTTCTACGGTACGATTGCGCAGAACTTCCGCATGGCCAATCCGCAGGCGGACAACGATCAGGTTCGCAAGGCCTTCGAGGAATTCGGCCTCAACGCCTATGGCGAGCTTCTGCCCCAGGGTGTGGAGACCCGGTTGACCGGCCAGCTGATCGAAGTGCTGCCGGACAACGTCAAACAACGCCTGCTGCTGGCCAGGGCCTTCATGCGCCCTGCCCCGATCTATCTGCTAGACAACCCTGCCGGAAATCTGGATTTCGAAGGCGACAAGTTCCTGATGAAGAAGATCGACCAGGTTCGCGGCAAGTCGACCGTCGTCATCACGACCTACCGCCCCAGCACATGCGCATGGCAGACAACCTCGTCTACATGCAGAACGGCATGGTGGCGATGGCCGGCGCTCCGAAGGACATCCTTGAAGACGTGCTCAAGCAGCAATCGAAATAACGTAAGGGGCCGTCGCCGGCCCGCCGCAAGACAACCGCCGAGGACTTTCCAATGGCAGCAAAAGACGATCCCGACACACTCCGCAAGGCGGTCTACGGCCGCGTCGGCCTTCCGCTGGAATTGGAAGACGGCGTGCCCCCAGCCTTTTATTCACGCCTCCTCATGGGACTGACCATCGCTACCGGCTTCCTGTTGCTGTGGGCTGCCATCGGCCAGATCCGGGAAGTGGCCAACACGATCGGGGAGATAGCGCCTGCCGGCCAGATTTTGAAAGTGGAGCACCTGGAAGGCGGCATTGTCTCGGAGATCCTTGTTGAGGAAGGCCAGCTGGTACAGGCCGGAGACCCACTCGCCCACCTGGAAAAACAGGATACGACCACGGAACTCGCCCGCATTCAAAGCCGTCTCAGCTATCTGGAACTTGAGGAACGCCGTCTGCTTGCACAGGAATACAGTGATGCCAACACCGTTGGCCTGCGCCTGGACCCGTCGGTGGATGGCCTGAGCACCAGCAACGGGCTGCCTTGACCGCCAACCGCAAGGCGGTTGCCGACGAACAGGAAGCCTACACCGCGCGTGTCGCCCAGAGGCGTGCCGAAGTGGTCAGCCTGGAGGCACAGGTCGAACTTCAAAAATCACAGGTCGAACTGGAAAAGGAAAAATTCCAGATCCAGGAAGGTTTGCTGAAAGACGGCTACACGTCGCGTCGCCGCTTCCTGGAGGCCAAGGGGGATTTTCAGCGGTCGCAGGTCACACTGGAACAGCTGTTCGGCAATCTCGCACAGGCCCGTGAAATGCTGACCGAAGCCCAGGCCAGCCTCAGTCAGGCCGGCGCCGAAGTGAACCGGGATGTCGCCGACGAGCGCGCCAGAATTGCCCAGGAGCGCGACGAACTGAAACAGGAAATCGCCAAACTGAAAGACCGGCAGGACCGCCTGTTCGTGAAGGCGCCGGTGGCAGGTTACGTCAAGAGCCTTGGCCCGACCGGTCGTGGTGCGGTCGTCAATCCCGGCGATCTGATTGCCGAGATCGTCCCCCTGTCGGAAAACCTCGTTGCCGAGGTGAAGGTCAATCCGAAGGACGTCGGCCATATCAACATCGGCGACAGGGCCGACATCACGATCACCAGCTACGACCCGAACATCTATGGCACCGTGGCCGCGGAAGTGGAGACCATTTCCGCCTCAAGTTTCCAGGACGAATTCGGCGAATACTACTTCAAGGCAACCCTCGCCTTCCCGGCCTAGGTCATCGGCGCCGGTTCACACGAACGGCCGATCCGCCCTGGCATGCAGGTCAACGCCCAAGTGGTCACCGGATCGAAATCGATCCTCCTTTACCTGCTGCACCCTGTAACACGTGCGGCACGAACGATCTTCACAGAGCGCTGAAGTCGAGTTTTCCGGAAATCCTGAAGCCCCGGAAACACTCCGGGGCTTTTTCTTCTTGCAGGTACACCCAAGCTTCTTCCGAGAAAGAGTGGAGGTCGCCGCCCAGGATACAAAAAACCCCGGAGCGAACTCCGGGGTTTTGACGTTTTCACACTTCATTGGCTCAGTGGGTTGCCGGCGTCACCATCGCATAGATCGTGTCATGCACGTTGAGCACGCCGATCGGACGGCCATCGCTGTTGACGATGTTTGCCTCGCCCTCGCCCGTGTCGGCAAAGGTCCGGGCCGCTTCTTCCAGCAGGATGCCGCTGGAAATCGTCGGTCCGTTTTCCAGCGTCCGGGACGTATCCATGACCGTGTCGACCAGGATCACCCGGCCACGGTTCACTTCCTTGACGAAGTCGGCAATGTAGGCGTCCGCAGGCTTCAGAACGATTTCCTGACCGGTCCCCTGCTGCACAACTGCCCCGTCGCGCAGGATCGCGATCCTGTCGCCAAGGCGCAGCGCCTCGTCAAGATCGTGGGTGATGAAGACGATGGTCTTGTGCAGCTCTTCCTGAAGGTCGAGAAGCACGGTCTGCATGTCCATGCGGATTAGCGGGTCGAGCGCCGAGAACGCCTCGTCCATCAGCAGAATGTCGGCATCGTTGGTGAGTGCGCGCGCAAGCCCCACACGCTGCTGCATGCCGCCGGACAGCTGGTTGGGATAGTGGTTCTCGAACCCTTCCAGCCCGACGCGGGCAATCCAGCGGGCCGCACGCTCTTCAGCTTCCTTGACCGGCACACCCTGGATTTCCAGACCATAGATGGCGTTCTTCATCACCGTGCGGTGTGGCAGCAGCGCGAACTTCTGGAACACCATCGCCGTCTTGTGGCGGCGGAATTCCCGAAGCTCTGCCTGAGACATCTTGCAGACATCATCGTTGCCATAAAGCACTTCGCCATCGGTCGGGTCGATCAACCTGTTGATATGGCGGATCAAGGTGGATTTGCCCGAGCCGGAAAGGCCCATCACTACCTGGATCTTGCCACCCGGCATGGAGATGTTGATGTCGTTGAGGCCAAGCACATGGTTGAATTTCTCGTTCAACTCGGACTTGGATATGCCGTCCTTGACCTTCTTGACCATCTCCTTGCCGTTCGATCCGAAGATCTTGTAGAGATTCTTGATCTCGATACCCGTTGCCTCAGCCATGAAGCACCTCCGAATGTTTTTGAAGGCGTTTTCCATATGCCTGTGTTGCCCGGTCGAATATGATAGCGATCGCGACAATCGCTAGACCCGTTCTGAACCCCCATGAAGAAATACTGGTTTGCTATAGCGTTCAGGACAGGCTGCCCAAGCCCTTTGACCCCGATCAGGGCCGCGACAACAACCATGGCCAGTGCCATCATGATTGTCTGGTTGATCCCCGCCATGATGGTTGGTAGCGCCAAGGGCAACTGAACATTGACTAGCTTTTGCCATGGGCTGGATCCAAACGCATCGGCAGCCTCAAGGACATCCTGATCGACAAGGCGGATTCCAAGGTTCGTCAATCGGATAGTCGGCGGGATAGCATACACAACGATCGCGATCAGGCCGGCAACTTTACCAATTCCGAAAATCATCACGACCGGAATGAGGTAGACGAAGCTCGGCATCGTCTGCATCAGGTCCAAAATGGGGTTGATCCAGCCTTGAACCCGTTCCGAGCGCGACATCAAAATGCCAAGCGGGATTCCCAAAAGAATAGCCAACATGGTACAGACCGTGACCATAGCGATGGTCCGCATGGTGTCTTCCCACATACCGAATACACCGATCAGGACGAGTGAAAAGAGTGATCCGGCAACGATCTTGTAGTTCCGGCTCATCAGGAAGACGATGCTGAGAAGAACAGCCAGCACAATTGGCCAAGGTGACGAAATCAGCAGGTCTTCCAGCCAGATGAGAAAATCTTTCAGGGGATCGAAAGCGTGTTCGATCGCTTCGCCATAGGCCCCCAGAAAAGTGTCAACGGTGCCGTCGATCGTCACGCGAATGTCTCGCAACGTACCCCTGCTTAACGAAGGAAATTCAATCCAATCCATCTAACCAATCCTGATGGTATTCTTTTTGCCCCATATGGAAAGGGCCGCACCTGCTGGGGCGGCCCTTCTACTTATTGCCGGCTCAGAGTGCCGACTTGACCTTTTCGGCCGTTTCCGGGCTAACCCACTTGGTCCAGACATCCTCGAAGTTTTCGAGGAAGTAGTAGGCACCATCTTCATTGGTCGCCTGGTTGTCGGTCATCCAGGCAAGAACCTTGCCGGCCGTCCGGTTATCCCAGGTGCGGCCCTTGATGTACTCCATGGCCGGGCCTGCCTTGTTGGCAAAGTCGTCGGTGACGACGGTAAAGACTTCAGACTTCACCCAAGAGTTCGGCTTAGGCTCCGGGCAGTCCTCGATCACGGTGCAGGTGTCCCACTCTTCCTTGTCATGCGGGACTTCGAAGTCGAGCAGGGTCATGTCGTACTTGCCGAGGATCGCGGTCGGTGCCCAATAGTAACCGAGCCAGCCTTCCTTGCGCTCGTTGGCTTTTGCGAGTGAGCCATCGAGACCGGCAGCAGAACCCGGATCAACCAGTTCGAAACCGCCCTTGTCGAAGCCGAAGGCACGGAACAGGTTTCCGGTTGTGATGCGGCAGTTCCAGCCGGTCGGACACGTGAAGAAGGCACCCTTGCTTTCGTCTTCCGCGCCAGGGAACAGTTCCGGATGCGCAAGAGCGTCCTTCACTGTGTAAATATTATGCTCTTCGGCGATATAGGTCGGAACCCAGAAGCCTTCGACACCGCCTTCGTTCAGGATTTCACCGCCGATGATCAGGGACCTTCGGCAACTTCCTTGTCGAGAGGCTCGCGCACGGCGTTGATCCAGAGTTCCGGCGCCATGTCCGGCTTCCCTTTGGAGCTCATGGAGGTGAAGGTTGGCATCGTGTCGCCTGTGACCAGTTCGACGTCGCAGCCGTAACCATTTTCCAGAATGATCTTGTCGATCTGCGCGATAGCGCCTGCCGACGCCCAGTTCATTTCCGCAACGGTGACCGTGCCGCACTCTTCTGCCATGCGGACGAGGCCATGCCGATAAGAGCGGTCGCGGCGACCGAGACAAACAACTTCTTCATGAGGATGCTCCTGTGCAGTCTGTTTGCTTGAGATTGAATTGGGCGCGGCGCGCGAAAGCTTCCGTGAAAGCAATCACCTCCCTGCGCGTCCAATGGAAAAGAATAACGAGTTGAGAACAGAATTGAGCCGTGAAGGCCTCTAGATTAAATCTTATTAATTCAGCCTTCATTTGACGCATATACGTTGTTCTTGCTCGAAATAAGCCTGACCGCCGTCTCTACTTGAGAAGAAGGTCATACTCGGTATTTGTACCGAGCTCAGGCCCAACGACCAATACAATTGCATTAAGAGGCTCCTAGCACAACAGTATAGTCGCAATTCTCATACCATTCATACGTCAAATTTCGTGAACATGCCTGCAAACGACATTTTAGTGCCGGTATTCGTCATGACACATAATTTTCTTACTATGACAGTGATTCTTTTCACCCTTAAAAGGTGTTTAAACTCAATAAGATCAACCAGTAAGTGCCGAGTTTAACCATGTGTACTGACGACCTGATCGCGCAACACCTTGTGCACGAGGTCGGCAAGTACCGGTGCGGAACAAGTGTGCTTTCGCAAGAAAACCATTTCGCGTCCGGCCCCGCCCTGAAGATCTTTCAAGGTCATTTCCGGACCATGCATCCGCAACCCTTGCCAGACGGGCAAAATCGCCTGTCCTGCTCCCTGAGACACCATCTGCGCGATCGTTTCCGGAGCATCGAGCTCACACAGGATGTGTTCTTCGCCAACCAACGCGCCAAAATCCGCCCAGAGTTTGCGGCCGCCCCACGATTGCCTGTCATAGACAATCCAGGGCAGTTTTCCGGCTTCGGTTTTGGATAGATCGCGTTCGGGCGGCAAGGCATGAACGATAGCCTGCGCCTCCAGTGTTCTGCAGATGATGTCCTTGGGCAATTCAAATGGGGCGGCAACCGTAATGGCCGCGTCCAGCGCTCCGCTGCGCAATCCTTCGTAAAGATCGGCCGACGTACCGGGCCGAACGGTCAACACCGCCTGAGGCGCCTTTTGCCGGAACTGCTGGATGACCGCGGGCACGTTGTCCGAAAGGGCCGTCGATACCGCCCCAAGCCGAAATGGACCGCTTAACCCATCAGCATCTATGCGGTTTGTCAGCTGCTCCGCGTCCCGCACAAGGCGACGTGCTGCGGGCAACAGCCGGAAACAGGTTTCGGTCGGCAGGGCTGCGTGTGCCGTTCGGTTGAGAAGCGTTGCCCCCAATTCG
>LZQR01000449.1_pt1 | contig 9987 bp, 12 predicted proteins | sample 768601 | NCBI WGS metagenome assembly LZQR01 (sample SAMN05207299, study PRJNA324521) | oil field metagenome | isolation source: sample BH-FW-24 from oil reservoir | place: India: Bombay High | collected 2015-12-04
TGCAGGCGGGTGAGCTGGCGGCCGTGGAGAGCCAGCTGGGGCCGGCGCGTGCTGCGCATTGACGCCGCCAATGATCCCGACACGCCCGATTTCGCCGCCGTTGAGAGCGAGCTTCGCACGGAACTGGCGCGCGACACCGCAGAAGGCATGATGCTGGACGCGCTGGGAGTCTTCGAGGAAGCGCGCGGCAATGGCGCGACGCTGGAAGAGGCTGCGCGCGAGGCGGGACTGTTCGCCGAGCGCATCGATTTTGTCGGCGCAAACGGGTATTCGCCCGACCGCGAGCCGGCCCTGACCCTGCTACAGAACCCAGACATCCTGTCCGCCGCCTTCGCGGCCCAGCAGGGTTTTGCGACGGATCTTGAAGGCTATGGCGAGGATGGCGGGTATTTCGTGGTCCGCGTGGACGAGATTGAACCCGCCCGTCTCTACGAGCTGGACGAAGTGCGTGAAGACGCTTCGCGTTTCTGGGTCATGCGGGAAACCGACAACCGCCTTCAGGAGGTGGTCGACGACGTACAGGCCCGGCTCGACGCCGGTGAAACCCTTGACGCCATTGCAGCATCCCTTGGTGCTGGCGCACGGTTGAATCGGCTGTGCTCGGGCGGGAAGAAACCGCGGGTCCATTCAACGCCCAGCTTGTCGCTCAGGCCTTCCGTCAACCCGAAGGCGGACGCTTTGTTTCCCGGGCTGACAACCAGACCACCCGCGCCTGGTGCTCGTGGATGAGGTGATTGCAGCCGAGGGCGGCGCGGTCACCCAGGCCCAGCGCAACGAGATGACAGGCGAACTGCGCGATGATGCGACCCAGATCGTCACTAATGCGCTGATCAACGCCTACGATGTGCGTCAGAACCAGGACCTGATCGATCAGGCTCTGGGACGCACCACCGCACAATAACAGGCGCGTCATGACCGCTTTCGCCCCGGATCTCGAGACGGCGACAGAGCTGTGCGCGCGCGGGCAGACCGTCCTTCTGACCGCGACGCGCGTGGATGATCTGGAAACGCCCGTTTCCGCCTATCTCAAACTGGCGTCGCACAACACCAACACCTTCCTGCTGGAAAGCGTCGAGGGCGGCGCTTTCCGGGGCGGTACTCCGCCATCGGGCTTGATCCGGACCTCATCTGGCGTTGCCGGGGCGATGTGGCCGAGATCGCCACCGCGCCCGCCCCAGGCGTTGCGCCGGCGCATTCGAGCCCAGCGCAGACAAGCCTTGCAATCGCTGCGCACACTGATTGACGAGAGCCGCCTCACCCTGCCCTCCGGCCTGCCGCCGATCGCGGCGGGGCTGTTCGGCTATCTCGGCTATGACACGATCCGTCAGGTGGAGCGTCTGCCCAACCATGCCGGACCGGATCCGCTGGACCTGCCTGAGGGACAGCTGCTGCGTCCGCGCGTCATGGTGGTGTTTGACGCCCTGCGTCAGGAAATCCTTGTCGCCGCGCCGGTGCGTCCCAAGCCGGGCATGGAAGCCGAACTGCAGGTCGATGCTGCGCGCCGCAGGATCGAAGCGGTCTTCGCACGACTGGACGCGCCGGCGCCGATCGCGGGTTCCGCCGCGCCCTGGACGCTGGAAGAGCCCGTCAGCAATATGGAGCCGGCGCAATACCATCAGAATGTCGAGACGGCGAAGGACTACATCCGCGCAGGCGACATTTTCCAGGTCGTGCCCAGCCAGCGCTTCTCCGCGCCCTACACGGCGACGCCGCTGTCACTCTACCGGTCCCTACGGCGCACCAACCCTCGCCTTTCCTCTACTTCTTCAACCTGCCCGGCTTCGCCATTGTCGGCTCGAGCCCGGAAATCCTGGTGCGGCTGCGCGGCGACACCGTCACCGTCCGCCCCATTGCAGGCACGCGTCCACGCGGCAATTCGGAAGAAGCCGATCAGGCCCATGAGGCCGATCTGCGCGCCGATCCCAAGGAACGCGCCGAGCACCTGATGCTGCTCGATCTCGGGCGCAATGATGTGGGCCGGGTCGCCAAGGCGGGCACGGTCCGAGTGACGGAGCGCGAGATCATCGAGCGCTACAGCCATGTCATGCACATTGTCTCCAATGTGGAAGGCGAGCTTGGCGAGGGCGAGGACGCCATTTCGGCGCTGATGGCCGGTTTCCCGGCGGGTACGGTGTCGGGCGCGCCCAAGGTGCGGGCCATGGAGATCATCGACGAGCTCGAACCCCATCGCCGCGGCATCTATGCGGGCGCTGTGGGTTATTTCGGCGCCAATGGCGATATGGACATGGCCATCGCCCTGCGCACCGCCATCGTCAAGGACGGGCGCATGCATGTTCAGGCTGGCGCAGGGTCGTGCTCGATTCCGATCCAGAGTCCGAGCATCAGGAAACGGTCAACAAGGCCCGCGCCCTGTTCCGGGCCGCATCCGAAGCCTGGCGTTTCGTCTAGCTCTCGATTTCGGAAGACGCGGTCGCGCTCAGCGCCTGGACGGTCACGAGCTCCACACCGACCGCCTCGGCGCGACGCGTCAGGTCGGCGAGCACGGCCAGAGTCTGCGGCCTTGGATGGCCAATGGCGATCGCCTGACCGTTCTGAAGCGCGAGCGCGAGTGCAAGATTGAGCTGGGCGCTGACCGAGGCTTCATCAGGCGCATGATCCAGAAACACATCCCGCGTCAGCGCGGTGAGGCCCGCAGCCCGGGCAGAGCGCGCCGCCTGCGAGCGGGGATGGGTCAGGGAATCCACAAAGATCAGCTGTGAGGGAAATGCCCCCGCTGTGAACAAAGCGTCCATGGCGCGGCGGTCCGATGTCAGACGGCTGCCCATATGGTTGTTGAAGCCTGTCGCTCCCGGCACGCGCGAGAAGGCCCAGCGTATGCGAGAGGACATTTCGTCCGCACTCTGGAATTCCGTCAGCGCGTAAGGACCCGGATCCTCCACGCCAACCGGCTCCATGGCAGATGCACGAAGACTTCACGCCCCGCATCCGCCGCTCGGCGGGCGATCACGGGCGCGGCCTCCGCATAGGGCAGGATTGACAGGGTCAGGGGTGCGTCCAGCGCCAGCAATTGCTCAGCCGCCGCCACATCCAGCCCCACATCATCCATGATGATCGCCAGTTGCGGACGACGCGGGGTCAGCATCGGCGCTGCGACAGGGGTCGGAGACTCGATGACCGGGATGGGTTCTTCCCCGCGAAGCGAAACCTCCGCTTCAATCCGCTGCGTCGCCTCGACACGGATAACGCCGGGCCAGAATGCCGATCCGGTTTCAGACGCCACGCCGATCTCGGACGCGACCGCTTCAGGCTCACCTGACTGCGCGCCCAGATTATAGGCGAGCGCTGCGACCAGCATGAAGCCAGCGGCCAGAGCCGAACCCAGGTGCGGCGCATATGAAGCAGTTCGCATCATCAAAGCGTATTTACAGCGAGTCGCGGTTGGCGGCGCGCACGGGCTTGCTTAAGTTCCACAGCTCATTTCACCGATGCGCGAGCCGCCCATGCTGTTGATCATCGACAATTATGACAGCTTCACCTTCAACCTGGTCCACTATGTCCAGGAGCTGGGGGCGCCGACGCGCGTCATCCGCAATGACGCCATGAGCGCCGCCGAAGCGCTGGCGCTTGATCCCAAAGGCATTCTGATCAGCCCCGGCCCGTGTGATCCGGATCGGGCGGGCATCTGTCTGGACCTGATCAAGACGGCCCCGAAAGACCTGCCGATCTTCGGCGTCTGCCTGGGGTTCCAGTCCATTGGTCAGGTGTTTGGCGGCAAGGTGGTTCAAGCCAAGGCCATCATGCATGGCAAGACCAGCCCGATCGAACATGACGGCACCGGCGTGTTCGAGGGCCTGCCCTCGCCCTATAACGCCACGCGCTATCATTCGCTCGCCGTTGATCTGCCCGACGGCACCGAGCTTGTCGCCAACGCCCATACCGCCGATGGCGAGATCATGGGACTGATGCACAAGACCCGTCCCATTCATGGCGTGCAGTTCCACCCCGAATCCATCGCCTCTGAACACGGCCATGCCTGATCGGCAATTTCCTGCGTCTGGCGGGCATGGCGTCGGAGCAGGCGGCATGAGCCGCATGCGTCCCGCCATTCACGCCCTCGCTCAGGGACAGGAGCCGGAGGCGCCTGCGCTTGAGGCTGCGTTTGACGCCTGATGGAAGGTCAGGCTGATCCGGTCGAGATTGGCGGCTTCCTGCTGGCGCTGACCGCGCTTGGAGAAAGCCCGCAAGCCCTGATGATCGGCGCAAAGGCGATGCGCGCTCGCATGACGCCCGTAAAGGCGCACGCAACCGCCATAGACACCCTGCGGCACGGGCGGGGATGCGCGGGGCACGTGGAACATCTCGACCGCCGCCGCTCTGGTCGCTGCGGGCGCAGGCGCGGTTGTCGCCAAGCATGGCAACAAGGCCGCCTCCTCCAATCCGGCTCCGCTGAAGTGCTCGAAGTCTGGGCGTGAACCTGTTCGCCAGCCCGGCGCAGGTGGAAGCGGCCTTGTCTGAAGCCCGGGTGGGCTTTCTCTTCGCGCAGGCCCATCACGGCGCGGTGCGCCATGTGGGGCCGGCGCGCAAGATCCTGGGCGTGCGCACGATCTTCAACCTGCTCGGTCCGCTCTCCAATCCGGCGGGTGCAAAACGTCAGCTGCTGGGCGTGTTTGATCGCAAATGGCTGGTTCCCATGGCGGAAGCCCTGCGCGGCCTCGGCGCGGAAGCGGCGATGATCGTGCATGGCGAGGACGGGCTGGACGAGATCACCACCACAGGCGTCAGCCATGTGGCCGAGCTCTTCCCCGATGGCGCGATCCGCGAATACGAGATCATGCCCGAAGACGCCGGGCTTGCCCGCGCAGGTCTCGACGACCTCAAAGGCGGAGAGCCTGAAGAGAACGCCCAGGCGATCCGCGATCTCCTCAAAGGCGCAAAAGGCCCCTATCGCGATATCGTTCTGTTGAACGCGTCTGCGGCGCTGAAACTCGCGGGCCTCGCCGATGATCTCAAATCCGGCGCGGCGCTCGCCGCCAGCGCTATTGATGAGGGCCGCGCGCAATCGGCTCTTGATGCCCTTGTACGCGCCAGCAACGCCTGACCCAGCCTGAAGAGTCTCCCATGAGCGATGTCCTCACCCGTATCGAAGCCTACAAGCGCGCCGATGTCGCCGAGCGCAAAGCCCGCCTCTCTTATGAAGCGGTGTGCGAGCGGGCGCAGGACGCCAGCCCAGTCCGCGGCTTCAAGGCGGCGCTGGAACGCGATGCGAACGCGAACGGTCTGGGCCTGATCGCAGAAGTGAAGAAAGCCAGCCCCTCGAAAGGCCTGATCCGGGCGGACTTCAATCCGCCGGTACTCGCCAAGGCCTATGAGGACGGCGGCGCAAGCTGCCTGTCCGTGCTGACCGACGCGCCGAGCTTTCAGGGCCATGACGATTATCTGGTCGCGGCCCGGAGCGCCGTCAGCCTGCCCGTCCTGCGCAAGGACTTTCTCTATGATCGCTGGCAGGTCGCCGAATCACGGGCGCTGGGTGCGGACTGCATTCTGGTGATTCTCGCGAGCGTGGATGATTCCCTCGCCGCGGACCTGATCGAGGAAGCGTTCAAATGGGGCATGGATGCCCTCGTCGAGGTGCACGACGCGGACGAAATGAAGCGCGCCCTCGCCCTGCCGAGCCCGCTCGTGGGGGTGAACAACCGCAATCTTCGCACCTTTGAAACCAGCCTGGAAACCTTTGAAACCCTTGCTCCCATGGTGGGCGATGATCGCGTGCTGGTGGCCGAAAGCGGCATTTTCACCCGTGACGACGCGGTGCGTTTGCAGGAGCTGGCGCCAAGGCTCTGCTGGTGGGCGAAAGCCTGATGCGGCAGGAGGATGTGACGTTGGCGACGCGCACCCTCATGGGGCGCGCCTGACGCCGGGCCTTCACTTGACGTTAAGATGGAACATGCATAGAACACTTCTAGAGTTTCTATTTTGTTCCAAGAGGCGATCATGCTGACCAAAAAGCAGCACGAGCTTTTGCTCTACATCAACAAGCGTCTGTCCGAAGACGGCGTATCGCCTTCCTTTGATGAAATGAAGGAGGCGCTGAACCTCGCCTCCAAATCCGGCGTTCACCGTCTGGTCTCGGCGCTCGAGGAACGCGGCTTCATCCGCCGCCTCGCTCATCGCGCCCGCGCGCTGGAAGTGCTCAAGCTGCCCCAGGGCGGGTCCGGCAATTCGCCCGCCCCCTCCAAGACCAACGTCGTCAGCGCGGACTTCGGATCCAGCGCCTCTGACGAGCGCAGCCATGGCGTGGAAGTGCCGGTTCTCGGCCGGATCGCTGCGGGCGTGCCCATCGAGGCGATCCAGCATGAAACCGATCGCCTGCCCGTTCCCGCCGAGATGATTTCGGGCGGCGAGCACTTCGCGCTGGAAGTGCACGGCGATTCCATGATCGAGGCCGGAATCCTGGATGGCGACCTTGTGATCATCAAGCGCGGCGACACCGCCAATACCGGCGACATCGTGGTCGCCCTCGTCCATGACGAGGAAGCCACATTGAAGAAGCTGCGCAAGAAGGGCGGCTCGATTGCGCTCGAAGCGGCGAACCCCGCCTATGAGACCCGTATCTTCGGCCCGAACGAGGTGAAGGTTCAGGGGCGTCTCGTGGGCCTCATCCGCCGCTATCACTAGGCGCGCGGATCGAGCGAGGATAGTCTGGCGCACCCTTTTGAGGACGCCAGACTCATGACCGACGCCGCACCGCTCAGCCTTGACCTCTACTGGTCCTTCCGAAGCCCCTACAGCTATATCGCCGCGCAACGACTTCTTGAGCTGCGGGAGCGGTACGCCTTCACGGTGGATGTCCGCATCGTTCGTCCGTTGGCCGTCAGGAGTCCGCACTTCTTTGAAGAGCGCGATCCGCGGTGGATCCATTATGTCCTCATCGACGTGGCGCGCGAGGCGGAGCGTCTGGGGCTGCCCATCTCTGCGCCCTCACCCGATCCCATTGTTCAGGATCTCGCGACCCTGAAGATCGCGGCCGATCAGCCGCGTATCGCCTATCTCAATCGTCTGGGCGTTCTCGCCGCTGAAGCCGGCGATGGGCTCGCCTATATCGCCGCCGCCAGCCGCCGGATCTGGGGCGGAACCAGCGCCGGGTTCAACACCCCCTGGACCGATGACGGCGCCCTGGATGACGCCGCCAGCACGGCCGGACTGGATGCGGACTGGCTCAATGCCGAATCCGATGCGCAGTCTGACCGCATCGACAGGCAGATCATCGAGAATGAAGCCAACCAGGACGCCGCCGGCCATTGGGGCGTGCCTTTGATGGTCTTTGAGGGCGAACCCTTCTTTGGCCAGGACCGGGTTGACGCCCTGCTCTGGCGCATGGAGCAACGCGGCCTGCAAGCGCTCTAGCGATCAGGTTTCAGAACCTCTCCCCCACAAGCGTTCCCGCCGCATCGCCTGAGCGCTGCGCATGCGCACGACCTGCCCGTCCTGAACCCAGAACTCCATTCCGCCCAATTCGGCGCGAGCGGCGTCATCCAGCACCAGCGCCCGGCATCTTCGCTTGCGCCACGCGGAGACCTCGCCGTCAAAGACGATCAGATCCGCGTAGGCACAATCCGCCTCCAGTGATTCCGCAGATCCTGTGACAGCCAGCAGCAATCCCTCGGCCGTTCGACCGGTACAGCCCAGAGTGTCACAGCGGAGCGCCGCGCGTTCGGGTGTGCTGCTGACGCCTGCGCGCTGCAGGAAGACGCGCGCATCAAAGCGACTGCGCCTTCGGTCCGAGACCGCGAACTCCTCGCCCCCGCCTTCAAAACGCGCCAGCACCACGCCGCCATCGGTGATCATCATCTGGGGCGGGGTCTGGACCATGAACAGGCCGATCGCGATCGCAATCAGCGCGCCTCCGGTCACCCGCATCCATCCGAGCCCGATCACCAGACACGCAAAGCCCAGCCCGTAGAGCGCCACCAGCGCCGGGTCCGCAGCGTTCGCCCCCACCACGGCGCCGTCCAGAGATGACGCCCAGTAGGCGATGTCGAGCACCCGCCTCAGCCCCTGATCCATGAGCCAGAGAAAGGGCCGCTCCAGTCCCAGAGGCGAGAAGACAAGCGCCGCACCGCCAGCGGGCATGACCCAGAAGGTGAAAACCGGCATGGCCAGCAGATTGGCGATGAGCCCATAGGCGGCCATGCGCTGGAAATGGAAAATGGCGAACGCGCCTGTCGCCGCCCCGGCGATCAGAGAGGTGGCGCTCAGGCCCGCCAGCGCATCCTTGGCCTTGCCCAGCATGGATGTCGACAGCCCCCTGTCCGGCCGCCAGCGCTTGAACGCATCAAAACTGGCGATCAGGCCGCCACAGCCGAGAAGCTCATCTGGAAGCCCGGCTCGATGACGCTTTCTGGCGCGATGAGCAAGATCAGAATCGCCGCCAGCGCCAGTGAGCGCATGGAGAAGGCCTGACGGTCAAACAGGACGCCCATCAACACCACGAACGCCATGATGTAGCGCGCTGCGTAGAGACCGCGGCGCCCGAGATGACCAGATAGAGGCTCGCCGCGATCAGCGCGCCAAGGGCGGCGGGTTTTCGCGGGTCATGGGCGCGCGCCCAGGCTCCCACATCGCAAACCCCAGACGGATCAACCAATAGGCTCCGCCCGCGAACAGCGCCATGTGAAGGCCGGAGATCGCGAGAATATGGCCGAGCCCTGACAGGCGCAGCGCTTCGGCGTCCTCGCGGCTGACCCGGGCGCGCTCGCCAGTCAGCAATGCGGCGGCGACTGCACCCGTGCGCGGGTCTGTGCGGGACTGCAAGTGCTCGGACAAGCGCCACCGGAAACGCGCCAGGATCAGGCCAGGAGGCGCAGACGCCCCGATCTCGGCGCGCTCCAGATCTGAAATCGCGTAGCCCGTCAAACCGATCTGATCGAACCAGGCCGCACGCGCCGGATCATAGCCGCCCGCCGCCACAGGTGCAGACGGCCGTGCGAGCCGGGCGCGCACCTGAATCGCGTCGCCAGGCTCGAAACCGTCCAGTCCGGCGCGGATGCGGACCCTGTAAGGCGGCGTATCGGCATGGTCCAGCGTATGAACCCGGATCACAAGACGCGCTCGCCCCTCCATTCGCTCAACCCGCTCGATCCAGCCTGTGATCTGAGCGCTGCGCTCGGACTGAAAGGCCTCAAGGTTCGGCGCCCCCAAGGCGTGGGCCCTCTCGCGCGCCAATGCGAAACCGGCAGTCAGGCCCAACATCAGCACCATCGCATAAAGGGTCACTGCGTCCCGGCGCACGCCCCAAAGCGCCGCCGCCGACAGGCTCAGGCCCAGCCCGGCATAAACGGGCGCCAATCCAGCTCGGAGGGCCAGGAGAAATAGGCGGCCGCTCCAATCGCCAGCGCGACCGGAGCCCACAGGATCAGACGATAGGGATCAGGTGAAGTGAGCGCCAATGGCCCGCCCAGTCCAGCCGCTACGGCTCGACGCAAGGCCGGGAATTCCCCCAAGGGTGGAAACTTTAGCGATTTCACACCTTCATCATGGCGTGAACATCAGGCGGAGGCTATGACGGAGACGGTTTGGCGTGCTAAAGAGCACCTCCCTTCGCACTGCAGCATGAATTCGCAATTGCAAGACACCATGAAAATCATCACGCGTTTCGCGCCCTCACCGACCGGCTATCTGCATATCGGCGGCGCGCGTACGGCGCTGTTCAACGCCCTGTTCGCCCAGGCGAATGGCGGCGAATTCAAGCTTCGTATCGAGGATACCGACCGCGCGCGTTCGACCGACGAGACCGTTCAGGCGATTCTGGACGGGCTTAGCTGGCTGGGTCTGAAATGGGATGGCGAGGCGGTCTCGCAATTCGCCCGCGCCGACCGTCACCGTGACGTCGTGGACGCCCTGATCGAAAAGGCGCCGCCTTCGCTGCGAGATACCGACCGCGCGCGTTCGACCGACGAGACCGTTCAGGCGATTCTGGACGGGCTTAGCTGGCTGGGTCTGAAATGGGATGGCGAGGCGGTCTCGCAA
>LZQR01000450.1_pt1 | contig 9984 bp, 12 predicted proteins | sample 768601 | NCBI WGS metagenome assembly LZQR01 (sample SAMN05207299, study PRJNA324521) | oil field metagenome | isolation source: sample BH-FW-24 from oil reservoir | place: India: Bombay High | collected 2015-12-04
AACTCGCCAATTGAGAACTGCGTACGTATCAGTGTGGGTAACCGTGACGAGTGCGAAAAAACACTTGGATTTATTAGAAACTACTACGCATAAGTAGAGAAAAAATTTATCGCTCTTGCTCAATAGCGGGAGCGCCAAAAGAATAGCAATAAGGAAGTTCGAGTGAGCAAACAACAAAAAATCCTTTTTATCGACCGTGATGGCACCTTAATTGTTGAGCCGCCAGTTGATTTTCAAGTAGACCGTTTAGATAAGCTAAAACTAGAGCCATTTGTTATCCCAAGCCTGTTGTCGTTGCAGGATGCAGGATACCGCCTAGTGATGGTCACGAACCAAGATGGTTTGGGGACCGACAGCTACCCACAAGAAGATTTTGATGCACCACACAACATGATGATGGAGATCTTTGAATCTCAAGGTGTGAAGTTTGATGACGTGCTGATTTGTCCGCACTTCGATGAAGATAACTGTTCTTGCCGTAAGCCTAAATTGGGCTTGGTAAAAGAGTACCTTCAAGGTGGCAAAGTTGATTTTCAAAACTCCGTTGTGATTGGCGACCGTCAAACTGATCTTCAACTTGCAGAAAACATGGCAATTCGTGGCATTCAATACAATCCAGAAACCATGGGTTGGAAACAGATCTTGAAAGATCTAACGGTGAAGGCACGCGTTGCTGAAGTGATTCGTACTACAAAAGAAACAGACATCAAAGTTGCGGTGAACCTTGATGAACAAGGCGGCAATGACATCTCTACAGGTCTTGGTTCTTCGACCACATGCTGGATCAAATCGCGACGCACGGCGGATTCCAGATGGTGTGCAAAGTGGAAGGTGACCTGCACATTGATGATCACCACACGGTAGAAGATACCGCTCTTGCTTTGGGTCAGGCGTTGAAAGAAGCACTGGGTGACAAACGTGGTATTGGTCGCTTTGGCTTCAGCCTGCCAATGGATGAGTGCTTGGCACAATGTGCACTGGACCTATCAGTCGTCCTTACCTTAAGTTCGACGCGCAATTTAGCCGTGAGCAAGTGGGTGACCTTTCAACAGAGATGGTGGTTCACTTCTTCCGCTCTCTGACTGACACTTTAGCATGTACGCTGCACCTTTCTTCTGCGGGTAACAATGATCACCACATCATTGAGAGCCTATTTAAAGCGTTTGGTCGCACTCTGCGCCAAGCAATCAAAGTAGAAGGCACTGAGCTACCTAGTAGTAAAGGCGTACTTTAAGGCTAACGTTAGCAAGGAGAAAAACAGTGACAGAACAGAAAGTTGTCATTATCGATACTGGCTGTGCCAACGTCTCTTCGGTGAAGTTTTCTATTGAACGCCTAGGTTATGACGTAACGATTTCAAAAGATCCACAAGTTGTATTGGCGGCTGACAAGCTATTCCTACCGGGCGTGGGAACCGCTAGTGAAGCGATGAAAAATCTAGAAGAGCGTGACCTAATCAGCTTGGTAAAACAGGTAGAGAAGCCGCTACTAGGTATCTGTTTAGGCATGCAACTGTTGGGCAAAGTGTCTCAAGAAAAAGGCCAGAAAGCCGACGAGTTAGTCGAGTGTCTTGGACTTTGTGACGGTGAAGTGAAGTTGCTACAGACTGGCGACTTACCGCTGCCGCATATGGGCTGGAACACGGTGTCTGCAAAAGCAGGTAACCCACTGTTCAAAGGTATTGAAGAAGGTGAGTACTTCTACTTTGTACACAGCTTTGCAATGCCTGTCGGGGATTACACGATTGCTGAGTGTGAATACGGCAACCCGTTCACAGCCGCAGTACAAAGCGGCAACTACTACGGTGTGCAATTCCACCCTGAGCGTTCTTCAAAAGCGGGCGCGAAGCTTATTCAAAACTTCTTAGAATTATAAAAGGGATTTAGTGTGATTATTCCAGCTCTTGATTTAATTGAAGGACAGGTGGTTCGCCTTTATCAAGGTGATTACGGCCAAGTAACCGAGTACAAAGTCGAACCTGCAGAGCAGTTCAACTTGTACCACCAAGCAGGTGCCAACTGGTTGCACTTGGTGGATTTAACTGGCGCGAAAGACACGACAGCACGTCAGCTAGATTTGATTGCAAAGCTATTAGCAAGTACGCCAGCGAACATCCAAATCGGTGGTGGTGTGCGTACAGAGCAAGACGTGATTGATCTGTTAGAAGCCGGTGCGCAGCGTGTTGTCGTTGGCTCTACAGCAGTAAAACAACCAGAACTTGTGAAAGGTTGGATGGAAAAATACGGCGCAGAGAAAATCGTTCTCGCGCTAGACATTAACATCGACCAAAACGGCAAACGTAAAGTGGCGATATCGGGTTGGCAAGAAGATTCAGGCGTGACTATCGAAGCTCTGATCAACGATTACCTAACGGTCGGTCTACAACACGTGCTTTGTACGGACATTTCTCGTGACGGTACGTTAGCGGGTTCAAACGTTGAGCTTTACGTTGACCTATGCAAACAGTATCCACAAGTGCAGTTTCAATCTTCAGGTGGCATTGGCTCATTAGCAGATATCGAAGCGCTAAAAGGCAGCGGTGTGGCTGGCGTTATTGTTGGTCGTGCGCTGTTAGATGGTAAGTTCACAGCAGAGGAGGCATTTGCATGTTGGCAAAGCGAATAATTCCATGTCTTGATGTTCGTGATGGACAAGTGGTAAAGGGCGTCCAGTTCCGTAACCACGAGATCATTGGCGACATCGTCCCTCTGGCGCAGCGTTATGCTGAAGAAGGCGCTGACGAGCTTGTGTTCTACGATATTACCGCTTCAAGTGATGGTCGTGTCGTCGATAAAAGTTGGGTCGCTCGCGTTGCAGAAGTGATTGATATTCCGTTTTGTGTGGCTGGTGGCATTAAGTCAGCAGAAGACGCAGCACGCATTCTTGAGTTTGGTGCAGACAAAGTGTCTATCAACTCACCTGCACTGGCGAACCCTCAGTTGATTACTGACCTTGCTGATAAATTTGGTGTGCAATGTATTGTCGTTGGTATCGATTCATACTACGACAAAGAGACCGGCAAGTATCAGGTTTACCAGTTTACTGGTGATGAAGAACGAACCAAAGCGACCCAATGGGAAACGCGTGATTGGGTGCAGGAAGTACAAAAACGCGGCGCTGGTGAAATCGTACTGAACATGATGAACCAAGACGGCGTGCGTAACGGCTATGACATCAAACAGCTGAATATGGTGCGTGAAGTATGTAACGTACCATTGATTGCATCGGGTGGTGCTGGTGCCATGGAGCACTTCGCAGAAGCCTACCAAAAAGCCAACGTGGATGGAGCGCTTGCTGCATCGGTATTCCACAAACAAGTCATCAATATTGGTGAACTAAAGCAGTATTTGAAACAACAAGGCATTGAGGTACGACTATGAGTGTAAAAGCCGCCGAAGTAAGTTCGCTAGCTGAGCGAATCAACTGGGAAAAGGTGGATGGTCTGGTACCTGCCATCGTACAAGATTTCCAATCAAGCCAAGTGCTGATGATGGGTTACATGAACCAAGATGCGTTGGCAAAAACGGGCGAAACAGGTCAAGTGACGTTTTTCTCTCGAACTAAACAGCGTCTTTGGATGAAAGGTGAGACCTCTGGCAACGTATTGCAATTGGTGAACATTCAGCTCGATTGTGACAACGACACGTTACTGGTGAAAGTGAATCCCATTGGTCCTACGTGTCACTTGGGTAACACAACTTGCTGGGATGTGGACCCTCAAGAGGAGTCACAAATGGTGTGGCTTCATCAACTTGAGCAGCTACTGGCTGCCCGCAAGAGTGCCGACCCAGATTCCTCTTATACTGCCAGTCTTTATGCCCGTGGCACCAAGCGTATTTCGCAAAAAGTGGGCGAAGAAGGCGTTGAAGTCGCGCTTGCGGCGACGTCGGGCGATAAGGCGGAGTTAGTGTGTGAATCAGCAGATTTGATTTACCACTTAATGGTATTGCTTCAAGACCAAGGCTTATCGATGAATGACGTAGTGAACAAACTGAAAGAGCGTCATAAATAAGCTGCGATAGTTAAATGAAGCTCCATGACCCGAGAGTCTAGGGGCTTCCTTAATGTAATCTTGTTGATTCGGTGGGGAAGCCTGACAGCAGAGATCGAGGTGATTAGATTCTGAATCATCTCGTTCCTCGATGTTCAGAATGACGGTATATTTTCTATTGGTGCTTGCAATAGAGTTATCTACTTAGGACAGGTATACAAATTTACGTCATTCCGACGAGCCTAGGCGAGATCAGGAATCAAATTGAAGCGCGCTCAACAAGCTAAGCGTCGATACTCTTAGCCACAACACTTCTTAAACTTCTTACCGCTTCCACAGATACACGGATCGTTACGACCGACCTTTAGACTGCTTACTGGTTGGCTTAAGCGAGGATCTTGTTCCGGCTCTTCTTCTGGGAACGTGCCATCAATGTAGTACCAAAGCCCATCTTCTTTCACGAAACGAGAACGTTCTGTCATGCAGTAGCGTTTGCCGTCTTCATCAAAGTAAGCGTTGAATTCAACAAAACCTTCATTCTCGTTGCTACTCGCTTCGGCTTTTACTACCTCAAGCTTGCACCAATCGCTGTCGATGGATTGGACAATGCCTTCACGTTGCTCTTCTGCATTACAGCTTGGATGGTATGTGTTCACCACGTAATCCACTAGACCTAACACATGCGCACTGTAACGAGAGCGCATTAGCTGCTCCGGAGTGGTGACGTCAGCATGGTTATTGTGGGCAATTTCACAACACTGTTGGTAGGTGCGGTTAGAGCCGCAAGGACAAGAAGAAGCCATAAAATGAAATCTCGATTAATTAAGCGGTAAAAACAAACAACCTCACATAAGTGAGGCTGGAGGTATTCTTTGGGGCATTATAGCGATTTAGGGCGTTTTGAGACAGCAGTTCTTGAGCCAAGCTGTGGATTGGCTGAACGCTTTGGCTAATTGTGGCTCAGTCAGTTTAAGTGCGCTACCGTACTTTTCCGTTGTTTCCCAATCGGCTTTTTCGTAAGCGATGATCATCGAAAGAAGATAGCCTAATACGCCTTTGCGACTTGTGAGCGCTTGCTTGATTTCCTCATCAACTGGAATGTCACTGATCACGTCGCAAAGCGGTTGGTCTAATAGTGAACCTAATAGTGAGAACATTCCTGTTAAAAACGCTTGGCCGGGATCGTATTTAGTGTTCATCTGGCTGAGCAAAATTTCACACATACGCGCGCGCTGAATCGCTAAAGAGTACAAAGAGTCAGGTTTATCTTCGTGCACTGAAGCAATGGCAACAAGAGAAATAAAGCGTCTTAAGCGTTCTTCACCAAGATAAACCAGCGCCTGTCGGAAAGACTTAATCTTAGTGGTGAGCGTGTAACCCGAGTTTACATAAGTCATTAGCTTATAAGACAGGGTCACATCGATTGAAAACAGGCGTTCGACTTCATTGAAATTGATGGGTTTGTCTGCGATCTCTTTACACAGTTGAATCACCGTCAAAAACGCCGGGTTAAGGCGTTTTTTCTGAATCATCTCAGGTTTACTGAAGAAGTAGCCTTGGAAGTAGTTAAAACCAGCATCCATTGCCTGTTCAAACTCTTCATAGGTTTCGACTTTCTCGGCTAAAAAGTCGATACCAAAGTGGCCAAGTGATTGAATGTAAATCGCGGCCTTTTCGATAGGGACTAAGCGAATGTCGAACTTGATGATCGCAACATAAGGTAAAAAACGCTTCCAAGCTTTAGTCGGAACAAAGTCATCTAACGCAACGCGATAGCCAGATGCATGTAGATGTTTGATTGCATGAAGTAACTCGTCTGTTGGCTCACAATCTTCCAATACTTCAACCACGAGTGATTCATTGGGAAACAGAGTAGGGACGAGATTGACCAAGCTTTGGTATGGAAAATTAACAAAGCCGAGCTTATCACCCAGAGTACTGTAGTGCGTGGTGAGGAAATGGTCAGATAGAAGTCGACTAGTAGCCAGCTCAGGTTCTACTTCTGGAAAGGTATTTTCGGACCGTCACGGAAGAGAAGCTCATACCCGATGGTACGCTTTTCTCTATCCAGTATCGGTTGGCGAGCTACGTATGAATACTTCAATGCGGTACTTTGTTCTGTTTAACTGAGTAATACGATGATAGCGATTTTCTGTAAAATTTCTATGCTTTGCGCGTCAATCTTCTACACGCTCGACATGCTTTACTTCAATTCTGTGTCAAACGGTCGTGTTTGCAAGTCAAAATTGTCAGAATCTACTTTTAAAACCGAGCCTTGGCTATACCAATCACCTAAGACAATACGTGTTGTTTTAACACCATTTAATTCAAAATATGTGTATTTGGGCGGTGCGTGTGACCGTGAATCATCAGGTTGACGCAGTTTTGAGACATAACGCGCTCTACTTCGCCTTGGTTAACGTCCATGATGTCGAGAGACTTGGTTTGTTTGTCGTCTCGAATGTCTGACTGAACTTTAGCGACAATTCTTTTCTTAACGAACCAGGGAATACGATTAAACAACCATTGAAGCCATGGCTTATGAACGGTTTTTCGAAACTCTTGGTATTTCACATCATCAATGCAAAGTGTATCGCCATGCAGGATCACGGCTTTTTGACCATAAAGATCAATTGTGCAGACATCATCAAGCAATGTCATACCGGTTTCTTTGCAAAAGCGTTTACCCAGTAAGAAATCCCGATTGCCTTGGATGAAGAAGGTTGGCACACCAGAATCCGTCAGTGCTTTAAATTCGTTACGGATTTGACTTGCAAAAGGGGTGTTGTCATCGTCACCAATCCAGAATTCGAACAAATCACCAAGCACGTACAGTGCGTCGGCATGGATTGCTTCTGAACGCATGAACGTAACAAAGCACTCCGTGATATCAGGACGTGATGGGGTAAGGTGAAGATCAGATATAAATAATGTTGTCATAGAAATAAGGGGAAGCGACGCCTCCCCACAAACTTATCTCTTGGCAGCAATTCTAAAGAATTACTCTTCGATTGTTGTACCAGTGATCACTACGTCTTCTAGAGGTACGTCTTGGTGCATGCCGTAAGAACCAGTGCTCACACCTTTGATCTTGTTTACGATGTCCATGCCTTCGATTACTTCACCGAATACACAGTAACCCCAACCGTCTAGGCTTCGCTACGGAAGTCTAGGAACGTGTTGTTGTTTACGTTGATGAAGAACTGAGAGCTTGCTGAATGCGGCTCCATAGTACGAGCCATAGCAAGTGTACCCACTTTGTTGCTAAGACCGTTGTTTGCTTCGTTCTTGATCGGTGCACGTGATGCTTTTTCACGTAGACCAGACTCCATACCACCACCTTGGATCATGAAGCCGTCAATAACACGGTGGAAAAGAGTGTTGTCGTAGAAACCGTCGCGGCAGTACTGAAGGAAGTTTGCGCTAGTCTCTGGCGCTTTCTCTTCGTTTAGTTGAATCTTGATGTCACCAAAATTAGTGTGAAGGGTGATCATGCTACTTTCCTTTACTGTGTTGTATTGAAACTGCGATTCTAGCCTAAGTTATTACGCTTTAAAAACTCAGGAAGAACAAATTAATAGTTTTGTGCTTGAAGTTTAGCCGATTATCGTTTTATCCGTGAATTGCTATTACCTAATAAGGTCTGAGTTGTTATACTCGGCCTTCTTGTTATCCATTCACAATCATAGATAGAGATCATGTTAAAGATATATAACACACTCACAAGACAGAAAGAGGAATTCAAACCAATTACAGCCGGCAAAGTTGGCATGTATGTCTGTGGAGTTACCATCTACGATCTCTGTCATATCGGTCACGGTCGTACTTTCGTTTCTTTCGATGTGGTTTCTCGTTACTTGCGTTACCTTGGTTATGACCTAACGTTTGTACGTAACATCACTGATATCGATGACAAAATCATCAAACGTGCAGCAGAAAACGGTGAATCTTGTGATTCATTGACAGAGCGCCTTATTGGCGAAATGCACGCTGACTTCGATGCTCTGAACATGAAACGCCCTGACGTTGAACCTCGTGCAACTCAGTTCATCGCTGAAATCATCGAATTGGTTGAAAAGCTAATCGAGCGCGGTTTCGCATACGTTGCAGATAACGGCGACGTAATGTTTGAAGTCGGTAAGTTCAACGAATACGGAAAACTGTCTAAGCAAGACCTTGAACAGCTGCAAGCTGGTGCGCGTGTTGATATCGAAACTGCGAAACGCAGCCCACTGGACTTCGTACTTTGGAAGATGTCTAAACCGGGTGAACCAACATGGGAATCACCATGGGGTCCAGGTCGTCCAGGTTGGCACATCGAATGTTCTGCAATGAACTCTTCAATCCTAGGTAACCACTTCGACATTCACGGTGGCGGTTCTGATCTTCAGTTCCCACACCACGAGAACGAAATCGCGCAATCTTGCTGTGCACACGACACTCAATACGTGAACACATGGATGCACAGCGGCATGGTAATGGTAGACCGTGAGAAGATGTCTAAGTCTTTGGGTAACTTCTTTACTATCCGTGATGTTCTTGGTCACTACGATGCTGAGACGGTTCGTTACTTCCTAATGTCAGGCCACTACCGTAGCCAGCTAAACTACAGCGAAGATAACCTAAATCAAGCGCGTGCTTCTCTTGAGCGTCTATACACGTCTCTACGTGGTCTCGATCTAAACGCAGCGCCAGCAGGTGGTGAAGAGTACGTATCTCGCTATACTGCAGCGATGAACGACGACTTCAACACGCCAGAAGCTTACTCAGTACTGTTCGACATGGCGCGTGAAGTAAACCGTCTTAAGACAGAAAACCTAGAGAAAGCGAGCGAGCTAGGTGCGCTAATGCGTGAACTGGCTGACGTGATCGGTATTCTTCACCAAGATCCAGAAGCGTTCCTAAAAGGTGACGCTGGTAACGATGATGAAGTGGCTGAAATCGAAGCACTAATCAAGCTACGTAACGACTCTCGTGCAGCGAAAGACTGGGCTAACGCAGATATGGCTCGTGATAAGCTGACGGAGATGGGCATTGTTCTGGAAGATGGCCCAGAAGGCACAACGTGGCGTCGTAAGTAATTGAATCTTTTAAAAGGGCTGATGATTCAGCCCTTTTCTTTACAAGTTTTTATAAATTCTAAACTTTAACGAAGGTAGTGCTCTGTGGCTCAGATGTATTTCTATTACTCAGCAATGAATGCGGGTAAATCGACAACTCTTCTTCAATCTTCATTTAACTACCAAGAACGTGGCATGACGCCTGTGATTTTCACAGCAGCGTTAGATGATCGTTACGGTGTAGGTAAAGTGAGCTCTCGTATTGGTTTGCAATCAGATGCACAATTGTTCCGTCCAGATAGCAATCTTTACCAAGAGATTGCAGCACTGCATGAGGTTGAAAAACGTCACTGCATTCTGATTGATGAGTGTCAGTTCCTATCTAAAGAGCAGGTTTACCAACTCACAGAGGTGGTGGACAAGCTGCATATTCCGGTTCTTTGTTATGGCCTTCGCACCGATTTTCAAGGCGAACTTTTTGAAGGCAGCAAGTACCTGCTATCTTGGGCAGACAAGCTGGTTGAGCTAAAAACGATTTGTCACTGCGGTCGTAAAGCAAACATGGTTATTCGTACTGATGAGCATGGCGTTGCAATCAAAGAAGGTGATCAGGTTGCAATCGGTGGTAACGATCGTTACGTATCCGTTTGTCGTCAACACTACAAAGAAGCACTTGGTAAGTAAGCCAATCTAGATAAGAGAAAGCCACCGAATTCGGTGGCTTTTTTATTGTCTGGTTGTTGGTCACTGAGCGAGGGATTACGCGAGACCAAACTCGAACTTTTCTCGCAGTGCTTGGTAGGAGGATTCAACGTGAGCAGGAATCTCTTGCTTCGTTTGAAAGCCTTTCTCAGGGTAAGTCTTTACGCGAGAAAATCTTCCATCAATGCTTCCAGTACCATCATCAGAGGCATCTCTTCGTTAATGTACTCA
>LZQR01000451.1_pt1 | contig 9950 bp, 14 predicted proteins | sample 768601 | NCBI WGS metagenome assembly LZQR01 (sample SAMN05207299, study PRJNA324521) | oil field metagenome | isolation source: sample BH-FW-24 from oil reservoir | place: India: Bombay High | collected 2015-12-04
ATTTTGGCTGCCATCTTCCAGTCACTAAAAATCAACCAGATGTTTTTCTCGGACGGCGCGTTGCGAGAAGGTCTGCTCTACGAGATGGAAGAACGTTTCGCTCGTTCTGATATTCGTATGCGCACCACAGAAAACCTAGCGAAAAAACATCGCGTTGATATCGAACACGCGGCACGCGTAAAAGGTCATGCAAGAGAGATGCTGTGCCATGTTCGTTCTGAACTTGGTATCAAGAAGAAGAGTGAGCTGTTTGATTTACTGGAATGGGCGGCTTTGCTACATGAAGTCGGCTTGAGTATCAGTCTGCGCGGTTTCCATCGTCACTCGTTCTACATTCTGCTGCATTCCAACTTACCGGGCTTTAACCGCGAGCAGCAATTGGTATTGGCGACCTTAGCTCGCTTCCAACGTAAATCCCTTAAGCTGAATGAGTTCCCAGAGTTCAATCTCTACAAAGAGAGTGACATCATCAACTTAATTAAGATTCTACGTCTAGCCATTGTGGTCAACGGTCAACGCAATGATGACCCGCTACCAAAGCTGACACTGTCGATAAAAGAAGAGAAGTGGGTACTTACCTGCGTAGAAGAAGATTGGTTGGAGAGTAACAAACTACTCGATGCCGATTTGCAGGAAGAACAACAACGCTGGGAAAGCGCAGGATGGGCATTGAGCTTCTAACTATAAACTCAGTTAACTATGAACTCAGTGAGACAAAGAAAAAGGTCGGCTTATAAACCGACCTTTTTTAGTTCCTCGGCAGCGAAATCAGCAGTAATCGGAACATAACCGTCTTTCGCAACCAGCGCTTGCCCTTGGGCAGAGAACATAAAGCGAATAAACTCAGCTTCAATTGGGCTTAGCGGATAATCCGGATGTTTATTCACGTATACATAGAGGTAACGCGATAGTGGGTACTTACCCGAGATAATATTTTCACGCACTGGGCTAACGTAATCGGTGCCTGTTTTCGCAATAGGAACTAAACGAACCCCCGCCACGCGATAACCCACACCAGAGTAACCAACACCACTGATCGTTGATGCTACAGACTGCACTACTGATGCTGATCCTGGTTGCTCATTCACGCGAGTTTTAAAATCACCACCACACAAGGCATTACTTTAAAGTAACCGTACGTACCTGATACCGAGTTACGCCCAAACAGCTGCAAGTTACGCTTTGCCCATTCAGCTTTGATGCCTAACTCACGCCAGTTAGTGATGAACTCACTTTCACCGCAGCGCAATGTCGCGGAAAACATCGCGTCCAGCTGATGGAAGTTGAGCCCTTTGATTGGATTATCTTGGTGCACAAAATACCAATAGCATCAATCGCAACACGAAGCGCCGTTGGCTTGTAACCATGCACCCGCTCAAATGCTTCGATCTCACGCATACGCATTGAGCGACTCATTGGACCGAATTGCGCAGTTTGCTCCGTTAACGCCGGTGGCGCAGTCGATGAGCCAGAAGCTTGTACCTGAGCATTAATGTTCGGTAGATAGATTTAAACTCCTCCACCCAAAGCGTGGTCATGCCCGCCAGTGTATCCGAGCCGACCGACAATAAGTTGCCCGCAATACCCGTTGTCTTTTGATAATTCGGCAGCGGTTCATCTTGTGCAACAGCCATGCTGGAAAGCACTAACGTGGCTAGAGTGATGTTCTTGATTGCTTTGGATACGACACTCATTACTTCACCACCAAACGACTTGGTAGGATGAAGGAGAACTTACTGCCGACACCAACTTCACTGTAAATTTCGAGGTGAGAGTCATGGTGGCTCAACGCGTGCTTAACGATGGCTAAGCCTAGGCCACTACCACCAGTATCACGTGAACGAGCTTTATCGACGCGATAGAAACGTTCGGTCAATCGATGTAAGTGTTGTGGTTCAATACCGTCACCGCTGTCTTCAACCTCTAGACAAGCACCTTGTGCGGTTTGATACCAACGAACGTTAATGTGTGCACCGGGTGGTGTGTATTTCACCGCGTTGTACACCAAGTTAGAGATCGCACTACGCAGTTGGTCATCATCGCCAAGCACGCGCAGACTAGAATCAACATCGAACTTCAACTGATGCTGATCATCACCACTTAAGCTTACCGCTTCCTTCTCTAGCACTTCCAACATGCTAGGGACATTGACCACATCTTCCAACTCATGCATTGGTGCCGCCTCAATCTTAGACAGCGTCAGAAGCTGATTAACTAAACTGTTCATGCGGTTGAGCTGCTCTGTCATCACCCATGCGCTTTCGTCCACATCGGGCCAACAATCATGTCTGGATCTTCCGTCATCTCAAGATAGCCTTGCAGTACCGTCATCGGTGTACGAAGCTCATGAGATACGTTAGCGAAGAAGTTACGACGCATACCTTCAAGCTGTTTAAGTTGGCTCACATCACGCACCACCATCAGATGTTCCCCTTCGGTGTAAGGTACGATACGCAATTCCAACATTCGCTCGACATTCAATGGTGAACGCATTTCTAGCGGCTCTGAGAAGTCTTGTTTATTGATGTACTTAATAAAGTCTGGAGTACGGATGAGGTTAGAAATAGGTTGCCCAGAATCTTCCGGCCAGTGGAAACCCAAAAGGTGTTGTGCGAGCTTGTTACACCATACGATGTTACCTTCAGCACGAAACACCACCACCGCATCCGGCAGCGATTCAGCACCATTACGGAAACGGCGAATCAAATTGGTAAGCTCTTTACGCTTACGACGCTGACGTTGTTGCAATCGGTATAAGCCGTTGAATAACGATTCCCAGTTGCCACTGCCTGACGGTGGCGTAAGACGCTTTTCATCCCACAACCAAGCCGACAAGCGCACCTGATTATGCAAATGCCATACAAGCTGCAAAGCCGTGGCCGCCAAAAGCAACCACGGCATGTAACCGAATATCCAACCTATTATCACCCAAGGGGTGTAAAAAAAGCCAGCTCCCAGGCCAGCTTTTCCAAGTTAATCTTTCAACCACTCATTACTCCATAAATGGTATTGATAAGCTGCTAGTGATGTTATGCCTTCGTCGAGAAACGGTATCCTGCGCCACGAACGGTTTGGATTAGTTTGTCGTGACCTGCCGCCTCAAGCGCTTTACGCAAGCGACGAATGTGTACGTCAACGGTACGGTCTTCTACATACACGTTGGTACCCCAAACGTTGTTTAGCAGTTGTTCACGACTGTAAACACGCTCTTGGTGCGTCATAAAGAAGTGCAGCATTTTGAACTCAGTTGGACCCATATCTACAGCTTCATCATTTGCAGTCACGCGGTGAGAAACAGGATCCAACTTCAGACCTTGTACATCAATCACATCTTCAAGCGCAGTCGGTGTTACGCGGCGAATAACGGCTTTAAGACGAGCAACCAACTCTTTTGGTGAAAAGGGTTTGGTGATGTAGTCATCCGCGCCAACCTCTAAGCCGCGCACTTTGTCTTCTTCTTCACCACGAGCTGTCAGCATCACAACGGGAATATTGCGAGTTAACTCTTCGCGCTTCATGTGTTTGATGAAATTAATACCACTGCCACCTGGTAGCATCCAGTCTAGTAGCACTAAATCCGGGAAGGGTTCAGCCAGTTTGGTTACCGCAGAGTCGTAATCTTCTGCTTCTACTGCTTGATAACCTTTCTGTTCAAGCACGAAGCATAGCATTTCGCGAATCGGAGCTTCGTCTTCAACAACCAGAATCCTTCTAGACATAATTGAATAACCTTATGTGAGTTGAGCTAATGAATTTAAAGGACAAAGCGCCCCTCTATGCATAAGCATTATTACTACCAATTATGACACTTTTGTGACCTTTGAAAACAAATTTTCATATAACTTTCTTTTGAGATTCATCATGATCTTTTTCAATTCAATTAGGACAACGCCGGGAAAATTCCCTATGATTAGTCCCTTGTCATCAAGCCTAGAGAAGATTTATGTGGTTTAAAAACTGTCTGGTATACCGCGTTAACCGCGAGGTTAACTTCAACGCCGATCAACTGGAAACTCAACTAGCCGAGTTCCGATTCACCCCTTGTGGAAGCCAAGATAAGCAAAAGTTTGGCTGGGTTAGCGCGATGGGTAGAAATGTCGACATGATGACGCACGTTTCTGAAAACCGCATTCTGATTTGCGCTAAGAAAGAAGAGAAAATGCTGCCAGCTTCAGTGATCAAAGATTCACTAAACGCGAAAGTAGAAGCAATGGAAGCACAAGAAGGTCGTCCTCTTAAAAGAAAGAAAAAGACAACCTTAAAGATGACATCGTAATGGATCTGCTGCCTCGTGCATTCAGCCGCAGCAGCCACACTTACGTACTTATCATGCCAAAAGAAGGCTTCATCCTTGTTGATGCAAGCAGCTACAAAAAAGCAGAAGACGTGTTAGCACTATTGCGTAAAACAATGGGTAGCCTACCTGTTGTACCAGCAATCCCAGAAGTGGCTATCGAAACGACGCTAACGGAATGGGTGAAAAGCGGTGATACGCCACAAGGCATTTCTATGATGGACGAAGCTGAGCTTAAGTCTGTGCTAGAAGAAGGCGGCGTGATTCGTTGTAAGAAGCAAGAGCTGACAACCGATGAAATCCGCAACCACATCGCTGCAGATAAAGTAGTGACTAAGCTAGCACTGAACTGGCAAGATCGTATCGAATTCATCATGACAGAAGATTCTGGCATCAAACGTCTGAAGTTCTCTGATGAACTAAAAGATCAAAACGATGACATCCCACGCGAAGATCAAGCTGCTCGCTTCGACGCAGACTTCTCTCTAATGTGTGGCGAGTTCAGCGCTTTCCTACCAAATCTATACGAAGCATTGGGCGGCCTGCCAAACCCTAATGCTTAATTTAGTACAAAGATTAACCATAACGCCCTCACTTTTTTGAGGGCGTTTGTTTATCTAAACCATAATTCTCCTAGTCACAGGTCACATTTTGACGTAAAATTTGCGCCCCATTTCCATGAGGTGGAATTGGCCTGACTTGTGATCAGATATTAAGAGAATTGAGCAATGACAACAGAGAAAGCATTCGTACCAGAGCTACTGTCTCCAGCAGGTAGCCTTAAAAACATGCGTTACGCATTCGCCTACGGCGCAGATGCAGTATACGCTGGCCAACCTCGCTACAGCCTTCGCGTACGTAACAACGAGTTCAACCACGAAAACCTACAAATCGGTATCAACGAAGCACATGCCCTAGGCAAAAAGCTTTACGTGGTATGTAACATCCAACCGCACAACTCTAAGCTTAAAACTTTCATCCGTGACCTTAAACCAGTGGTAGAAATGGGCCAGACGCACTTATCATGTCTGATCCAGGTCTTATCATGATGGTTCGCGAAGCGTTCCCAGAAATGCCAATCCACCTGTCTGTACAGGCGAACGCAGTAAACTGGGCAACAGTGAAGTTCTGGGCTGCTAACGGTGTTGAGCGTGTGATCGTTTCTCGTGAGCTTTCTCTAGAAGAAATCGAAGAAATTCGCGAGCACTGTCCTGAAACTGAACTAGAAGTTTTCGTTCATGGTGCTCTATGCATGGCTTACTCTGGCCGTTGCCTACTTCTGGTTACATCAACAAACGTGACCCTAACCAAGGTACATGTACTAACGCATGTCGTTGGGAGTACAAAGTTGAAGAAGGCAAAGAAAACGACACTGGCGATATCGTAGAAAATTTGACCCAACGGAAGCGCAAGCAATCGAAGTTGCTGACGAGCGCCCTGAGACAACCATCGGTCGCGGCAAACCAACCGATGAAGTCGTTCTGCTTTCTGAAGCGCACCGTCCAGAAGAGAAGATGGCAGCTTACGAAGATGAGCACGGCACTTACATCATGAACTCGAAAGACCTGCGTGCAATCCAACACGTGGAACGTCTAACTAAGATGGGTGTTCACTCATTGAAGATCGAAGGTCGTACTAAGTCATTCTACTACTGTGCTCGTACTGCTCAGGTATACCGCAAAGCGATTGATGACGCAGTTGCTGGTCGTCCATTTGATGAAAGCCTAATGGGTACGCTAGAAAGCCTAGCTCACCGTGGCTACACAGAAGGTTTCCTACGTCGCCATACTCACGACAGCTACCAAAACTATGATTACGGTTACTCTGTATCTGATGCTCAGCAATTCGTTGGTGAATTCACTGGCAAACGTCGCGGTGACATGGCTGAAGTTGAGGTGAAGAACAAATTCATCGTTGGTGACAGCCTTGAGCTAATGACACCAAAAGGCAACGTAATCTTCACGCTAGAAGCGATGGAAACCGTAAGTCAGAATCAATTGAAGACGCAAAAGGTAACGGTCACTTCGTATTTATCCCAGTTCCAGAAGATATGGATCTAGAATACGGTCTGTTAATGCGTAACTTAAATGCTGGTCAGGATACCCGTAACCCAACTGGTAAGTAATCATGGCACTACTTATTACTGACAAGTGTATCAACTGTGACATGTGTGACCCTGAGTGCCCTAATGGTGCAATTACTATGGGTGACAGCATTTTCGAAATTGATCCTGCTCTATGCACAGAGTGTAAGGGTCACTACGAAAAACCAACATGTCAGTCGGTGTGTCCAATTACGAAGTGCATTATTACCGACCCAAATCATGTCGAGACTGAAGAGCAATTGCTAGAGAAGTTGTGATTATTCAAGGGTTAGCGTAATCAAAAGGGGTTTCAACTTTGCAGCCAAAGTTGAACCTTTTTCTAACCCGATTTTTCGATAGGAATGATGTTGCAAAATAGTTCTTTCTCGAAATGATACTCTAACTTTTCGCGCCAGTTTTCAGCTTGAGATACCGGTATTAAATAAAAATTTTCACGGCTCGTATCAGTAACGAAAGCTATTCCGTATTGCATCAGTTCGTAATGCACATCATTAACAAACCTGGATCAAGGCGCTGACGCCCTGTCAGGTGATTAATATCCTCTCGAGTCAAATAGACCCCTTTAGTATCACTGCTAAATCTGTGTCTTAACCACTCTGCAAATTCTTTTGCACAAATCATAGTCATGGTTTTGTCCTTGATTAACTCTTTGGTGGGGAGACCGCCTCCTTTCCCACCTTAATACAGTAGTCTGCGTTGTCGTTTGTCCTTCACCAACCAACAGACATATTGCTAAGAAATCAGAGAATCGCGACGAAAAGATCTTTCTTGAAATTAAAGTTGCGAGTAAGGAGAACTGACGCAACCTTTTGTTTATGTTAGATTTCTATAATATGCCACCAAAACTAATCAGGTTAGTTTTTATACTGGTATTATTCACTGTAGACAAAAGAATGATCTTTCTCCAGTTTCATAAAAAGAACTGGAAAGGGCATATTTATAGATTAATGAGGGGCAAAGGTCTTTAGTTCTTAGTGATCAACGATTGACACTGTGCTGGTATCACCTTTTGTTTTTTCGGCTTTGGTGTCACCTTAGGCTTGTTCTTCGCCACTGGAGCGGCGTCGCTTTAGGCTTCCAACTAGCCAATTCAGTACCACAGCCATCACCCACAGGAGGAGGTGCTTGGTTTACACAATTAGAGCTCGACTCAGGGCAAGTTAACCTGACATGAAAATGGTAGTGGTGTCCCCACCACGGACGCACCTTACGCAACCAAGCTCGGTCATTATCTCCTTCCTGCTTACATAGCTGCTCCTTAATCACTGGATGAACAAAGATACGAGCCACGTCCTCACTTTGTGCCGCACTACGAATAAGCTCAAAATGCCGAGCCTCCCAGCGATGCTCTAGGATCTTGTATTTCTTGAGATCCACGACACTCATTGGCTTAGGAAGTTGAAGCTCATTATAGGAAAGCGGTTGATCAGCCAAACGCAGCCAAATATCAATGTCTAATCCTGTTTGATGGCTAGAATGGCCAGAAGAGAAGCGCCCACCTCTTGCTAGTGACAAATCACCAATAAGTAACGTTGTATTCAGATCTTGGTTTGCTTTCAGCGCTAACTCTTCAACGAAATTTATTGTATGGGGGTGCCCATAGTAACGTTTCGTTTTACTTCGTAGTACCTGATAACCAATACCATCAAGAGGGAGAGGAGAAGCGCCATCTAAGCAGCCGTTTGCATAACTGCCAATAGAAGAAGAAATGTTTTTTGTGGGACCAGAGACCTGCTCCCAAGGGGATGCATAGAGTGAAGCTGAGAATAAAAAACTTAAACAAAAAGAAAGACTCAGCTTCATCACGCTCATTCCTTAGTAGTGCTCACCATTATCATAGTAGCCTTTAGGAGAGAGTGCAGAGAAAATTACCGCAACGTCGATATCTTCACCTACGATGCCACGTACTTGCTTAGTAATCGCTTTGGCAACTTCGTCCTGAGTATCTTGTCCACGGTCGAACCACAACACCTCAACAAAAGGATAAGCGCTGCTTACTTCACCTTCACTGAAAAAGTGGTGTAAATGTACTCAAACGTGAAATCTTCACGAGGCAGTCCATTAATGGCAGTAATTCATCAGTAAGAGGTTTTGACAGTGCTTGAACCGTTTGAGGTTCTACCGCTCTAAATCGAAGATGTGGCATAGACTTGCTTCCTAATTATTAGAATTCAGCGCCGATAATAACAGGAAGTCACCTTCTAATCACGTTGAGCGCTAGCTATCCGCCACAAAACTGGTGGATACCGTAAAGCCATAGCGGTGATTCGAAAGCTTCGTCCCAACACTACTATTTTGGTATAAGGGGAATCCGCTACTCTTTTAACTAGGTTGATGCTCTTTTGTTCAAACGTAAAAAAGCCCCAGCATTTCTGCTGGGGCTTTAGAAAATGGCAGGGGTGGATTGGACCAGCACTCTGGAAATTCGATAAGACTTGCAACCAAGCGGGTTGACGCTCCAGCCGTCCAACTAGATTAGTACTCTTTTCTTCAAATACGAAAAAGGCTCTAGCATTTCTGCTAGAGCCTTGAATATGGCAGGGGTAGATTGGACCGTCACTCCGGAGATTCGATATGGCTTGCTACCAAGCAGGCTGGCGGCTCAGCTCCCAACACGCACTATTTGGGCATTAGGGGAATCCGTAGATCTTCCAACTAGACTGGTACTCTTTCCTTCATATACGAAAAAGGCTCTAGCATTTCTGCTAGAGCCTTAAATATGGCAGGGGTGGAGAGATTCGAACTCCCAACACGCGGATTTGGAATCCGCTGCTCTGCCAATTGGAGCTACACCCCTGTAGAAACTACAGTTTATCACATTGTAGATTCAAAAAACCTCGCAAAAGCGAGGTCTTTGAAATAAGTGGCGGAGCGGACGGGACTCGAACCCGCGACCCCCGGCGTGACCAGGCCGGTATTCTAACCAACTGAACTACCGCTCCGCACTGGTTAGACATAAAGTCTAAATTAAAAGCCTGGCGATGTCCTACTCTCACATGGGGAAGCCCCACACTACCATCGGCGCTAATTCGTTTCACTTCTGAGTTCGGAATGGAAATCAGGTGGGTCCAAATCGCTATGGTCGCCAAGCAAATTCTTTAATCTGGAAAACTGATTTAAGTTCTACTTACACACATTCAATGTTCTTACATTGAGTCCATCAAAACCCCTTGGGTGTTGTATGGTTAAGCCTCACGGGCAATTAGTACAGGTTAGCTCAACGCCTCACAACGCTTACACACCCTGCCTATCAACGTTCTAGTCTCGAACAACCCTTTAGGATACTTAAAGTATCAGGGAAGACTCATCTCAGGGCTCGCTTCCCGCTTAGATGCTTTCAGCGGTTATCGATTCCGAACTTAGCTACCGGGCAATGCGTCTGGCGACACAACCCGAACACCAGAGGTTCGTCCACTCCGGTCCTCTCGTACTAGGAGCAGCCCCCTTCAATCTTCCAACGCCCACGGCAGATAGGGACCGAACTGTCTCACGACGTTCTAAACCCAGCTCGCGTACCACTTTAAATGGCGAACAGCCATACCCTTGGGACCG
>LZQR01000452.1_pt1 | contig 9942 bp, 10 predicted proteins | sample 768601 | NCBI WGS metagenome assembly LZQR01 (sample SAMN05207299, study PRJNA324521) | oil field metagenome | isolation source: sample BH-FW-24 from oil reservoir | place: India: Bombay High | collected 2015-12-04
CATCGAGGTCCTGCTGCCGGCAACGCCGTCGCCCTACTATTACCTGCAATTGACGGAGAACTTGGCCGTTCTCGGTTGGCAGGTCAGAACGCTTGTGACTGGCAGTGGCCGGATTGTGGTCACCAATGTGCCCGCATGGCGCGGCAAACGGATGGACGAGCTTTCTGCCGGCCGGGATATCGCCGACATGTCGGTGGCGGAGCGCATCGAGGTCCTGCTGCCGGCAACGCCGTCGCCCTACTATTACCTGCAATTGACGGAGAACTTGGCCGTTCTCGGTTGGCAGGTCAGAACGCTTGTGACGATCGAGGATGCCCGCCAGCGATCCGGCTGGGCCATGCTGGTCGCGCTTCTGGTCTGTGTGATCGCCGCCGGAGGTATCGCCATCCTGATCGTCAGGCGGGAAGAATTCGTGCGCCAGGAACGGCGCAACCGGGCGAGCGCACTGCGCCTGGAGCGCCGTGTGCAATCACGGACAGCGGATCTTCGCCGCACCAACGTCCTTCTGGAACAGGAAGTGCGCGAGCGCGAACAGGCTGAAGCCGATTTGCGTCTGGCCCAGCCGAACTCGTGCAGGCAGCCAAGCTGGCAACGCTCGGCCGGATGTCTGCGGCTCTCAGTCACGAGTACAACCAGCCATTGGCAGCTATCCGTTCCGATGCCGAAGTGGCAGGCATGCTGATCGAGCGCGGGCGTGCGGACGAAGCCCTCGGCAATCTCTCGCGGATCGAAGGCATGGTCAGCCGCATGGCCGAAATCGCCAAGACGCTGAAAGGTTTCACGCGCAAGTCTGGCACCGACATCAAGCCGGTGTCCCTGCGCCAGGTGATCGACGAGGCAACGTTGCTGCTGCAGCCACATATCAAGCAGAGCAAGGTGCGTCTCGATCTGGCGCTGCCGACGGAGGATATCATCGTCAAGGGCGGGCGTATCCGCCTGGAGCAAGTGGTCATCAATCTCCTGTCCAACGCACTGGATGCTGTCAGCGGCAACGCCGCATCGCTTGCCATGCCCGAAGTGCGGCTGGAACTGAGGCAGGAAGGCAGCGAAGCGGTTCTGACCGTCAGTGACAATGGCACAGGCATCGATGCCGATGTGCTGCCACAGATCTTCGACCCGTTTTTCACCACCAAGGATGTCGGCGCCGGGCTCGGGCTGGGCTTGTCGATTGCCTACAAGATCGTTCATGACTTTTCCGGATCGCTGAAAGCGGCGAATCGCGACGGTGGCGGTGCGGTGTTCACCATGCGCCTGCCGGTGGCCGATGAGCATGTCCTTGCAGCGGAATGAAATGAGATAGGCGTTAATGGATCAGGCGACCGTCCTACTGATTGACGATGAAGCGGACCTGCGTGGCTCCTTGAGCCAGGGGCTGGAGTTGTCCGGCCAGGCGGTGTTTGCAACCGGTGAACCGGAAGAAGCCCTGGAGCGGGTCAACCGCGGGTTCTACGGCGTGCTTGTTACAGATATTCGCATGCCCGGGACGGACGGGTTCCAGGTCATGAAGCGGGCCTTCGAGATCGATCCCGCCCTGCCCGTGGTGCTGATCACCGGCCATGGCGATGTGCCACTGGCGGTCGAGGCCATGCGCGCCGGTGCCTATGATTTTATGGAAAAGCCCTTTTCCGTTTCGCGCCTTGCCTCCGTGGTGGAACGCGCGCTCGACAAGCGCCGGCTGGTGCTGGAAAACCGAAAGCTGCGCGAGGAGCTGGCAGACCGAACGGGCCTGGAAAGCCGTCTCGTGGGGCGCACCGCCGCCATGGAACTGCTTCGCCGCAATGTCACGGCCCTGGCGGCAACCGATGCCGATGTGCTGATCCTGGGGGAGACCGGCTCCGGCAAGGAGGTGGTCGCCCGGGCACTGCATGACGAAGGACCCCGCAAGGAAAAGCCTTTCGTCGCCCTCAATTGCGGGGCGCTTCCTGCCGAAATCATCGAATCTGAACTCTTCGGCCACGAGAAGGGCGCCTTTACCGGTGCCAGCGGACAGCGCATCGGCAAGCTGGAACACGCCCATGGGGGCACCGTGTTTCTGGACGAAATCGAATCCATGCCGCTGGAACTGCAGGTCAAGCTGCTGCGCGTGATCGAGACCCGGACAATCGAGCGGCTCGGTTCCAACAAGGCGATCGAACTGGACGTGCGCTTCATTGCGGCCACCAAGGAAGACCTTGAGGCCGCCGGCAAGGAAGGCCGGTTCCGGCTGGACCTGTTCTACCGGCTCAATGTCGTCAACGTTGCCATTCCACCGTTGCGCGACCGGCTGGAGGATATCCCCCTCCTGTTCCGGCATCTGGCGGTGGAAGCCCGGGCACGCTACCGGCGCGAGATCCCGGACATCAACGAGGAATATCTCGCCGAGCTGATGGCGCGGGACTGGCCGGGCAACGTCCGCGAGTTGCGCAATGTCGCCGACCGTTTCGTGCTCGGTGTCGAGCTGGTCAACGCGCCCAGCAGCGGGGCCGGATCCACCTTGTTCGAACAGGTCGCGACATATGAACGGGCGTTGATCGTCGCCGAACTCAAGCGCAACGACGGTGCCATCAAGCCCACTTACGAGAACCTTGGGCTCTCGCGAAAGGCGCTTTACGAGAAAATGCGCAAATACGGTCTCGGCAAGGACGAAGCGCTTTCCGTCTGACAATGACCTGATTTCCTTGCCATCCCGGCTTGCTGGGCGGGTCGGCAAAACGAATGGCCGAAAAAAGTTTCGGGCCGGTGTCACAAATCGCTGCACCCGGTCGTCAACCCTGTGTCACACCCTGAAACCTGAATGGAAGACACGCCAATGACGACCTCTAATGCCATCAATCACTACGAAAATGTCCCCGATATCGTGAAGCGTTTCGTCGATGCCAGCGGTGAGATCGGCAAGGCAGGACTGGAGCCGAAACTGCGGCACCGATCGATCTGCGTGCATCGCAGACTCAACCAGTGTGCCTATTGCGTGAAGATGCACACCCAGGAAGCGCTCGACGCGGGCGAGACCCAGGAGCGTTTGCAGCGCCTGACGGTCTGGCGGCACGTTGATGACTACACGCCGGCGGAGAAGGCGGCCTTTGCCTGGACGGAAGCCTTGACCAGTCTTCAGGTCGATACGAACTATGAGGCATTGCGCGGTGAATTGCGCCGCCACTTCGATGACGCCGAGATCAGTGCGATCACCGCCGCGGTCGCGATGATCAATCTGTGGAACCGGGTCCAGGTATCGAACCACTGACATGAGTGACGCTCCAGGCATCGATGTTTTCGAGACGGTACGCCCGAAGCTGATGGGGCTGGCCTATCGCATGCTCAGCTCCATGGCGGATGCCGAGGATGCGGTGCAGGACACATACCTGAAGTGGCAATCCACGGATCGTGCCGGCATCCTGAATCCGGAAGCATTCCTCACCACGGTCTGCACCAATTGCTGCCTGGACACTCTCAAGGCCGCTCACAGGAAACGGGTCGACTATGTCGGCCCGTGGATCCCCGAACCGCTTCAATTCGAAAGTGGCTCGGACCCGGAGACCGATCTGGACAGGGCGCAATCCCTCACGACAGCGTTCCTCCTGCTGCTGGAGCGCCTCAGCCCGAAGGAGCGCGCCGCTACCTGCTGCGCGAGATCTTCGCAAGCCCTATGACGAAGTTGCCGAACGTCTGGGGTTACCGAACAGGCCTGCCGCCAGTTGGTGTCCCGCGCAAGCAGACATGTGCAGGGTCCGACCTCCCGTTTTGTTCCTCCAGCCGATCATCAGGACCGGATCCTGTCTGCCTTTCTCACCGCAATTGAAACAGGATCCACGGACCACCTGACGGGCCTTCTCGCCGAAACCGTACAACTCCAGTCCGATGGTGGCGGCAAGGCAACGGCCATGAGCCGGATCCTGGAAGGCGCGGACGAGGTCGCTCGCTACGCGGTTCTTATTCTTGGCCGCCTCTGGGAGCCCTGCCAGATCAAGATACTGGATCTGAACGGAACGCGTGGCCTCGTCATGTTCTACGGCGACGAGATCGTGACAGCCGTGATGTTCGCCTATGACGCCGATGGGCGGCTGGAGCGTATCTACAACATGCGCAATCCGGACAAGCTGGCACGCCTGAAGGTCAAGCTGCGCCACGACCGTTCTTCAGGCGCTATCTGGCACTGATAATTCGGCGCTTTACGGCTTAAAATATGATGTAGCAGGCCGGAAATGTGTCGGTTTCGACACATCCGGTTTCATGCCATGTGTCTGACTCGACCCATAAACGAAAGTCTCTCCCGACCAGGTTCATTTGAAACTTTTTGTTAACCTGCAGAAATCGGCGCTTTTTGTTGCTCTTCCGGCACTTGGCACGGACTTTGCCAATAGGGTGCCGACCAGCCACCACGCTGTCCGGCCCGAATGGCCGTCATACTGAAATGTCTGGGAGGACATCCGATGAAAAAATTCGCTCTCGCCGCAGCTACCGCGGCGTCTCTGGCCCTGTCTGCGAACGCTTATGCGGCTGACGATTGCAATGACGGTGAAATCGTCATCAAGTTCAGCACGTGGTTGCCGCAACCGGCCACCCGAAAGGCGACGCTGCCACGCTGCTGGCGGAACGCGTCAACGACGAGATGAACGGCAAGGCCTGCATGCAGGTGTTCCCGAACTCTCAGCTGTTCGACGACGACAAGGTAATGGAAGCTCTTCTGCTCGGCGATGTTCAGCTTGCTGCGCCGTCGCTTTCCAAGTTCGAAGCCTACACGCTGAAGTTCCGCCTGTTCGACCTGCCGTTCCTGTTCCAGGATCTGGACGCCGTCGAGCGCTTCACCACAGGTGAAAACGGCAAGGAACTCCTGAACTCCATGACCGACTACGGTTTCCAGGGCCTCGGCTACTGGAGCTCCGGCCTGAAGCAGTTCTCCGCCAACAAGCCGCTGCTGGTTCCAGACGATGCAAAAGGCCTGAAGTTCCGCGTGCAGACCTCTGACGTGGCTGTTGCCATGATCGAAGCCATGGGCGCCAACGCTCAGAAGCTGGCCTTCAAGGAAGTCTACGGCGCACTGCAGACCGGTGTTGTGGACGGTCAGGAAAACTCCTGGTCCAACATCTACACCCAGAAGTTCTTCGAAGTGCAGGACGGCATCACCGAAACCAACCACCAGCTGCTTGCTTACCTGCTCGTCACATCCGACGAGTGGCTGGACAGCCTGGACCCGGAAGTTCGTGACCAGTTCCTGACCATCGTGGAAGAAGTCACAGCAACCGCAAACGGTAACGTGGCAGCTGCTGAAGCCAAGAACCGCCAGAACGTTCTGGATGCCGGTTCCACCATTCGTGAACTGACCCCGGAGCAGCGCAAGGCATGGGTTGGCGCCATGAAGCCGGTTTGGGACAAGTTTGAAGGCGATATCGGTAAGGACCTGATCGACTCCGCCGTCGCTTCCAACAACGCCAGCTAAGGCTGACCTGAAACAACTCCTGGAAGGGCCGGATCGTCCGGCCCTTCTGCCAAGGTCCCGCGGCCGCCCGCGCAACCATGCCGGCGGACACGCTGATAACCAAGAGGCCAATTCGGGGGAAACGCATGCAACGCGTCGACAATTGGGTCACGCGCTTCGAGGAAGGTGTACTCGCCTTTCTCCTGGCCGCCATGACCATCGTATCCTTCACCCAGGTGGTGGCGCGATACGGCTTTAATTCCGGCTGGACCGGTGCCCTGGAATTCACACGTATCCTGTTCGCCTGGCTGATCCTGTTCGGCATGAGCTATGGCGTCAAAATCGGCTCGCATCTGGGCGTCGATGCGGTCATCCGCCTGTTTCCCAAGCCGGTTTTCCGGGCTGTTGCCGTGTTCGGTGCGCTCTGCGGCGTTGTCTACGCGCTGACGCTGCTCTGGTCGGAATGGCTGCACATCTTCGGTCTCGATACCAGAGGCGGCGCGATCGACTACTGGTCCAAGATGTACAAGATCGGCATCGGTCTCGACGACCTGCGCTATCCCGACGCGATCATTGAAACCTTCGGCACGAAAGAGCGTGTCCAACGCTGGATCGCCTATCTGATCCTGCCCATCGGCCTGTTCCTGTTCATGTTCCGCTGCATCCAGGCGGCCTGGCAGATCATTACCGGCGAGCGCGAGATGATGATCGCCGCGCATGAGGCGGAAGACCTCGTCGCTGAAAACAAAGACGTCTTGAAGGACTGAGGCCGGGGCAATGGAAGCAGCAATTCTCTTCATTCTCGTCCTCGGCTTCTTGTTCCTGGGCGTTCCAATCTCCATTTCGCTCGGCTTGTCCAGCGTTCTGGCGATTGCCATCTTCTCCAACGATTCCATCTCATCGGTGGCGCTGCAGTTGTTCACGGCGTCGCAGAACTACACACTCCTGGCGATTCCCTTCTTCATTCTGGCATCGGCCTTCATGTCGACGGGCGGTGTTGCCAAGCGCATCATCCGTTTCTCGATCGCGTCCGTCGGTGCGATCCGGGGCGGTCTGGCCATCGCCGGCGTCTTCGCCTGCATGCTGTTTGCAGCTCTGTCAGGCTCTTCGCCTGCAACCGTGGTCGCGATCGGTACCATCGCCATCGCCGGCATGCGGCAGGCAGCTACACGAAGGAGTTTGCCGCGGGTGTCATCGCCAACGCCGGCACGCTCGGCATCCTGATCCCGCCTTCCATCGTCATGGTGGTCTATGCGGCTGCAACCAACGTTTCCGTTGGCCGCATGTTCCTTGCCGGTGTGGTTCCAGGCTGATCGCCGGTCTGATGCTGATGATCGCCATCTACGTCATGGCACGCGTCAAGAACCTGCCGGCCCAGCCGTGGCCGGGCTTCAAGGAAATCTGGCATGCCATGATGGAAGCGGCCGTCGGCCTGTTCCTGATGGTTATCATCCTGGGCGGCATCTACGGCGGTATCTTCACCCCGACCGAAGCTGCGGCAGTGGCGGCCGTTTACGCCTGTCTGGTGGCACTCTTCGTCTATCGCGACATGGGCCCGCTCAGTGGCATTCGCTGGGTGCAGGAACAGGACGGCCCTCTGGGGCTGGCCGGTTTCAAGACCATCACCTACGGGTTTGCTGCAATGTTCGCCTGGTCGAGCATCGCCGGCATGGTCACGGACAGACAGGGTTTCTACGGCATCGACAGTGCCATTGTCCTGCTGGCTGCGCTGATTGGCTATCCGCTTCTGCGCGGCCGTGTCAGCCCTGCCGAGCTGCCGTCGATCTATGGTATCGGCGCAAAGATCTGGGGTCGGAATATCGGACTGATCGTCTGGAAGTTTCTTCCGGCCATGTTCCACAAGGACACCAAGAAGGTGATGGTGGATGCGGCGAAGACGACCATCATGCTGATGTTCATCATCGTCAACGCCCTGCTGTTTGCCCACGTGCTGACATCGGAGCGGATTCCGCAGGCAATCACCGACTGGATGGTCGGAGCCGGTTTCAACTGGTTCACCTTCCTGATCGCGGTCAACCTGCTGCTGCTGCTTGGTGGTCAGTTCATGGAACCGTCGGGCCTGCTTCTGATCGTGGCGCCGGTGGTCTTCCCGATCGGCATGGAACTTGGCGTCGATCCGGTTCACCTCGGCATCATCATGGTCGTGAACATGGAAATCGGCATGATCACACCGCCAATCGGGCTCAATCTGTTCGTCACATCGGGGATAACAGGGATGAGTCTGGTGCAGGTGGTCAAGGCGGCAGCGCCGTTCGTGCTCATCCTGCTTCTGTTCCTCATCCTGGTGACCTATGTCCCGGCCCTGTCCACCTGGCTGCCCTACAGCCTGATGGGACCGGAAATCATCACAAACCGGTAACGACCCGGACCATCCTGACACTCCAACGGCGGGCCTTGCCCGCCGTTTTTTGTTTGCCGTGCCCGGGAGGGAGTCTTCACGTCCTTCGCCGGGCCTCATTCCCGCCACCTCATCCTGAGGAAGGCCAAAGGCCTGTCTCGAAGGATGGGCGGCACACTCCGAAACAAGCGGCCCATCCTTCGAGACGCCCGGCTGTACCGGGCTTCTCAGGATGAGGCTGATGGGAATGGGGGAGGTGGGAGTGGAGATCGTGGAACAAAAAAGCCGGCCCTCAGGACCGGCTTGAAAGGCTCTGTTTCAAAAATCGCTTAGACGATGCTGCCGAGTTTCATGGCAACGCTCATGTCACCTTCCACCTGCATCTTGCCGCCCATGAAGGCAGCCGTCGGATTCAGATCACCCGAGAGAAGGTCACCGAGGTCTTCGGCGGACATCTTGATGGTGCAGTCTGCCTCGTCATCTTCGTTGGAAACGCTGGAGCCTTGCAGGAAGATGATACCCGTTTCCCCAAGATCGAACTTGACGGATTCTTCAATGCCGCCATCGGCAACCTTCGCGCGGACACCTTCGGTAAGCTGTTCCAAGGACATGTCGTTTTCTCCCGTTTGAATTGGGCCGGAGCCCGTCTTTGCCCTCTTGAAGCATGACGTTTACGTAATCGTCAAGTAGAAATCTGTGTCGAAGTGATACGCCGCCGGGAGCGTTTCGCCACACGCTCCGTCATCCCATGGCTTGACCATGGGATCCAATTCGTTTCACCGGCAGCGCGGCCGCCGTGATCATCGCATGGATTGCCGGATCAAGTCCGGTAATGACGGAGAATTTCAACATTTCGCGGTGACAGAGGCAATCCAACTGACAGGATCGTCAGATCAATGATTGTCCCGTGGCAGCCCCTTGGTATGCGCGACGTCCTGGTATTTAACCGCCGGCTCCAGAACCATGCCCTTGTCGAACTGCCCGATCATGGCGCGCTGGATCTCCTGCCAGGGTGTCTGGCTCTCTGCGATCTTGAAGCCACCCGCCGCTTCCAGGTCCGTGCGACGTTGTGCAAGCTCCTCATCGGAAATCAGGATGTCGGCAGTCCCTTTCCTCAGATCGATGCGCACACGGTCCCCGCTTTCAAAAGCGCGAGTCCACCCATGGCGGCAGCTTCCGGTGATGCGTTCAGGATCGACGGCGAACCGGATGTGCCCGACTGACGGCCGTCGCCGATGCAGGGCAGGGATGTAATCCCGCGTTTGATCAGGCTGCGGGTGGCTGCATGTTGACCACCTCGGCACCGCCCGGATAACCGATCGGGCCGTGCCGCGAATGAACAGCATGCAGTGTTCATCGATCTCAAGGTCCGGATTGTCGATGTTGTCGTGGTAATCCTCCGGCCCTTCGAACACGACGGCACGGCCCTCGAACGCTTCCGGGTCGTCCGGATTGGAGAGATAGCGGTCGCGGAACTCTTCCGAGATGACGCTGGTCTTCATGATGGCGCTGTCGAACAGGTTGCCCTTCAGGTTGATGAAACCAGCCTTGTCTTTCATCGGATTGTTGAAGGGCTTGATGACGTCCGGCAGATCTGTGACGACACCGTCGCAATTGTCGCCGATGCCCTTGCCGTTGACGGTCAGCGCGCCCGGATGTGGCAGCTTGCCGTTTCGCATCAGCTCCGCGACGACAGCAGGCACGCCGCCTGCGTGGAAGTAATCCTCGCCGAGATATTCTCCGGCCGGCTGCAGATTGACCAGTAGCGGCACGTCATGGCCGATCTCCTGCCAGTCGTCGTTGTCCAGCTCCACACCCAGATGGCGGGCAATGCCGTTCAGGTGGATCGGTGCATTGGTCGAACCGCCGATGGCCGAGTTGACGACAATGGCGTTCTCAAACGCTTCGCGGGTCATGATGTCGGAGGGTTTCAGATCCTCGCGCACCATGTCGACAATGCGTTTGCCGGTCTCGTAGGAAATTGCACCGCGCTCACGGTAAGGCGCCGGAATGGCGGCCGCCCCCGGAAGCTGCATGCCAAGGGCTTCGGCCAGCGAGTTCATGGTCGTTGCCGTGCCCATGGTGTTGCAGAAGCCGACGGACGCGCGGAGGAGGCGACGAGGTCCATGAAGCCCTTGTAGTCGATCTCGCCAGCGGCAAGCATCTGGCGGGCTTTCCAGACGATGGTGCC
>LZQR01000453.1_pt1 | contig 9925 bp, 12 predicted proteins | sample 768601 | NCBI WGS metagenome assembly LZQR01 (sample SAMN05207299, study PRJNA324521) | oil field metagenome | isolation source: sample BH-FW-24 from oil reservoir | place: India: Bombay High | collected 2015-12-04
ACGTGAATACCGGATTGCCGTCTGCGGTCGCCACATAAGTAAAGCTGCCATCACCGTTGGCGGTTTCCACCAAGATAATCGCCTCACCTTGAGAGGTCAATTGGGAAATCAATCGTTAGGCTGTCGCTATTAGCTGCATGGTCAATCGGCCTTGCAGTGTAAAATCGTAAGTGCCATCTGTTGCTACGTTTAACGTGAATACCGGATTGCCGTCTGCGGTCGCCACATAAGTAAAGCTGCCATCACCGTTGGCGGTTTCCACCAAGATAATCGCCTCACCTTGAGAGGTCAGCCCCGCAACAGGATCAGCGGTTGAATCCAGTTGATAGCTCACCACTCGGTCAGAGCCTTGAGTGGTAGTAAACGCCCCTTCAACGAACAAATCGCCACCAGGGCCTGAACCCACACCACTAAGGTCATCTTCATCGACACTCAACGCATCCACCGCTGTGATGGTCGGTACATCATCAACAATTGTGACTGGAATGGTTTCAGTGACGGTGTCGCCATCAAAGTCGGTTGCAATAATTGGGAAGTTCAGTGTCAGCTCATCACTATCAACCGCGTGGTCAATGGGACCTTCAAGCGTGAAGTTATAAGAACCATCAGTATTCACTGTCAGCTTAAAGACCGCTTCAGAGCCGCTGTTGCTTCATAAGTAAAACTACCATCACCATTTGCAGTTTCTGTTAGCGTGACTGCTACACCTTGCGAGGTTAAACCATCCACCGGTGTTGCTGAAGCATCGAGTTGGTAGCTCACCACTCGGTCTGAGCCTTGTGTGGTAGTAAAGTTGCCATCAATAGAAGTAGGGTTGCTTTGGTCTGAACCGATTGATGCTAGATCATCTTCATCAACGGTAATGGCGTCGACGTCGGTAATAACAGGTTTGTCGTCCACGATCGTCACGGGGATCGTGGCGTTTGTGGTGTCGCCATCAAAGTCGGTCGCGATGATTGGGAAGTTGAGTGTCAACTCATCGCTATCTACTGCGTGGTCAATTGGACCTTCAAGCGTGAAGTTGTAAGAGCCATCGGTATTCACTGTCAGTGTAAAGACCGACTCGGTGCCTGCTGTTGCTTGATAGGTAAAGCTGCCATCGCCGTTTGCGGTTTCAGTTAGCGTAACTGCCACGCCTTGCGACGTTAAACCGTCAACTGGTGTTGATGTGCCATCAAGTTGGTAACTCACCACTCGGTCTGAACCTTGTGTGGTGGTGAAGTTACCATCAATAGAAATCGGGTCAGTTTGGTCTGAGCCAATCGTGCCTAAATCATCTTCATCAACGGTAATCACATCGACATCGGTAATGGTCGGTTTATCATCCACGATAGTAACAGGCAATACGATTTGGCTTGTGTCACCATCGAAATCGGTAGCAATAACGCTAAAATCAAGGGGTAAGCTATCGCTATTTGCCGTATGGTCGATTGGACCTTGCAGCTCAAAACTGTACGAGCCGTCGGTATTCAAGATCAATGTGAAAACTGCACTGCCATTTGCCGTTGCGCTATAGGTGTAACTGCCGTCTGCATTTTGCGTTTCGGCAATGGAGACGGTTTGTCCTTGAGATTGCAGGCCATTTAAAGGATCAGCGTTTACATCCAACTGATACTGTACGACGCCATCAGAACCCTGAGTCGTTGTGAACTGACCTTCAACCAATGTCGGCTGTGATTGGTCAGAGCCTACCGAACTTAAGTCATCTTCATCGACGGTAAGAGCGACAACGTCGTTAATGGTTGGCACATCATCAGCAATGGTTACCGGTAGAACAAGTGAACTGGTGTCACCGTCAAAGTCCGTTGCGACAATAGTGAAGTCTAGAGTTAAGCTATCGCTACCCGCAGCATGATCGATTGGACCTTCAAGGGTAAATGAATAAGAACCGTCAGGGTTCACTTGTAAGGTGAAGATAGGATCCCCTTCTGCTGTTGCAGAATAGGTAAAGCTGCCATCTGGATTGGTTGTTTCCGTCAGAGAGATAGATCGACCCTGTGATTCCAACCCATTGAGTGGATCAGTGCCGCTCTCTAATTGATAACTTACGACACGGTCTGAGCCCTGAGTCGTCGTGAAGTTGCCTTGCGCGAGCACAGAGTCGCTTTGATCGGAGCCGATGCTTGATAAATCGTCTTCATCAACGGCCTGCGCCTCAACGCCATCAATCGTAGGAACGTCATCTTGAACTTGGATGACAATTTGCGCCGCCTCTGGTGTATTCGAACCTTCGGTAATCGAGGAGCGGTCACCATCTGCATCTACCGCGTAAACTGGCAGTGAGAAAGTAAGTGAGTCATCGTTAGCGCCCGTATGGTCAAGTTGTTCATACAAGTCGAATTGGTATTCGCCCAATGCAGGCGCATCAATCGCCACATCAAATACGGTGATACGCACACCATCCAGCTCAATGAAGCCTTCGTAAGTACGCACGCCATTACTCTCGGACGCTAGTTCCAGTTGAACAACCTGCCCTTGAGATTGGAGTTCTCCACCAACATTAAACTCTGTAGGTTCCAACTCATAGTGGTCAATGATGTCACTACCAACCACTGTCGTGATCGCCCCAGTACCACTTGTTACTACCGCGCCTTCCTGTGAACCTTGGTCAACCCCCGCCTCGTCTAAAGACAAGCCCGTCACGTTCTCAATCACTGGGTTATCGCCATCAAGGATGGTCATCGTAAAGGTGTTGCTTGCCGTATCTTGGTCAAAGTCGACGATTGTGGTTGGCAAAGAGAGCTCAATCGTATCTTCACCGTTTGTTTGTTCTAACGTCTTAAATTGCTCAAATTGGTAGCTACCATCAGTATTCAAACTGATGGTTAAGACGGTTTCATTCGAGCCCGCAATGGACAAGGTGATAGTACTGCCGTCTTCAGAGAGTACCGCTTCTGTCGCCTGATTATCACTCAGTAGGCCATCGAACTGACTAAGTCCTTCTTGATTAAACGTGACCGTTGCCAATTGATCACTACCAATATCAACAAAGGTGCCAGTAATTGGTGTAGAAGGAGATTCAACGTTTTCAAAAGTAACGTTCTGCGGCGCAGGATCATCGCCATCAATAACGGTTGTCGTAAAATCGATAGGGGCTTGAATGCTGTTCCCACCAATATCTGCGCCAGTAATATCAAAAGCAATATTGATTTGATCACCGACGATAGATATTTGACCATCAGCAGCAGACGCGACATGGTCAATACCCTGGCTAATCGTGGTAACGACCTCTAACTCTAAATCACGACCTAAAGATGTCGCTTCGATCTCGATACGAAGTACTTCGTTACCTTCTTGGGTGCCGATAATGGCATTTTGCGTTTCGTCATAAACGAACGCTACTGGCTGACCACCAGAAGTAATATCACTGTTAAGCCCAGTTAACAGAGACTCTAATGAGGACGTCTCAGGTACAAATGAAGCAGTATCAAGTGCGAGATCCCCTGCTTCAATCAACACACTAGACGAAATGGTTTGCGGGTAGCTTGATAGAGAAATGGAGCCTTCTACTACTTGAGAAGAGAGAGATGGCCACATCGGCAAAACAGTGACATTTAAGCCGTCAGGATCATCTTCAGTATCCGTGTTACCATTCGGAGCTGAGGTTTCAAAAAACGTTGAGGCCAATACTTCGGGGTTATTGTATTCAACAGTAACAAAGCCTGAGTTTGCAGACCCAGAACCTCCGCCACCACCAGCCGGGCCCGCGGCCGTAGCTTCAAGGATAGCCGTAGGGTCAGCGCCTTCTAAAATGGCTTGTTGGATTGCAGCCACGTCTTCTGCGCCAAACTCAGCGTCAGCCGCCGCAGTTGGATCGACATTGATTTGGCCATCAACAGGCGCTTGAACAACCGCGTCTGTCGGTTGTTGCTCTAAAGATGGTGTCGGTATGCAGGCTACACAATTCTCATCCACGAGATAGAGTGAGCCTTCCGCGATCACTTCAATGAAGGCGCCGTTTTCAGTGATGATGACATCACCCGGAACTAATACATCCCCAACGTTTATCGCTCTCACCTTCCCCTCAAGGCTTAGCGCGTAAACATCCCCTTTGACAGCATCTACTACAACTTTTTGCGGCACAGCTTGTGTACTCATCTGACCCCCGCTAATGGCTAACGCACTTCGTTAGACCTTTATAAATTATCTTAGTTTACAGAAATGTGATTCACATTATCTCACCAGACTGATTTAACTAACTATTGAGTCAATAAACAATCAAATTTTGTTCTTTCGTTAACCACATGAAATGAAAACCTCACCAATCACAAGTATGCGACACATTCAAATGCAAATTATCCATTCATTTTATGAAACAAAAAGCTTATTAGACAAAGATTAGTTTCAATCCAGTGAGAAGAAAAGTTGAACAACCTAAGAAGTGAGAATCAAGCCACCAGTACCAATAAGTAAGGGTAGAAAGGCAAACAAAACATCGTATGTAGACGAACGCTTTGCCAACCTAATAAGCAAAGGAGAAGTAAAGAACATCACGATAAGATACTGAATAACATAGGAAGAAGGGATAAAAATCAACAGTAGTATGTGAGTTAGGATATGAACCCCAATTCCCAGTGAATTCGGTTTTGTCCGCATGATAAGAGCAAACGAAAAAATAAGACTAATAGCAATTGGCATAAATCAAACCTAATCAATAATAATTCTCATTTGCAATCTTATGTTATTGTTTACCTTCCTTCAACTTTGTTTTATCTATTGTTGCCATCACTAATATCAATCAACACAATAAGTAAAATTATCAATAATTTCTCTCCTAAACGTTTGCGTAATCGCTAACCTTCTCTTAACCTTTATTTGAGGCTTTCATCACGGTTTTTCCATTGTTATAGTGCACCCATCAAAACGAAAAAGACCATTCGAGGCATGGAGCTTCCTCGTTAATCTCAAGATGAGAAGAAGTGGTACCGACAAAATTCGGCAGATTTAAGAGGGTCAAATAATGGAAATGAATATGGTTGAGATTCTAGGCTACGCGGCTTCAATCATGGTTGCTATCTCACTAACTATGAAAGACATCGTTAAGCTTCGTATCCTTAACTTTATCGGCTGTGCACTGTTCACAGCTTACGGTTTGATGATTGACTCATGGCCAGTAGTACTAACAAACGGCTTTATTGCATGTGTTAACGTGTACTTCCTTGCAAAATGCAGCAGGAAAAAAAAGCCTAGCGCCTGAAGAAGCCTAGTTAAAACGATTTTAGAAAGCCCGTAAGTGTTATGCTTACGGGCTTTTTTGTTTGCCAAATTTTTAGCCCACAGAATCGACAGACGAAAAACAGCATTAAAGTCGTTTTTGAACACCAACACTTAGCGTTATACTCGCGAGAAAGGTTATCTGAAACACAGAGGTCATAATGAATATTGGTGCAGTTGCAAAACTCACAGGATTGTCTTCTAAATCGATTCGTATGTACGAGGACAAAGGCATCATTTCGTCACCAGCTCGCAGTGACTCAGGCTATCGCGAATATTCTGAAAAACACATCCAAGAGCTAAACCTTGTTTCCAGAGCAAAAAACGCCGGTTTCTCATTACAAGAATGCAAAGAGTTCGTGCAATTGGCACACAACCCAAACCGCAAAAGTAGCGAAGTAAAAGCACGAACCATGGACAAACTCCATGAAGTGGAGCAAAAAATTGCCCACTTATTGGAGATTAAAAAGCAGTTGGAGGGCTGGGTTTCTTCATGTCCTGGGGATGCAAAGAGCCGCTGCCCGATCATGGACGAGCTCACCAAGTAAACTCGTCACTATTTCTACTTCATCTTGCTGGGCTATTGTTTTGATGAGCTCTGCTTTAACGGAATTTTGGTCTATAGAACATAACTTTAATGGTAAGTGCACATACGCTTGCCATTAAGCTCAATGATATTAAACGGAGTCTCGTAGATATCCTCTAGCGTTGAAGACTGAATCACCTCTTCGACTTTACCACTGGCCACTACTTTCCCTTTCTTGAGGGCAAGGATCTCGTCGGAATAACACGCAGCAAAATTAATATCATGAATCACCACCACCATGGCTTTGTTCATATCGTGCGCAAGACGTTGAACGACTTTCATGATCTGTAGTGAGTGCTTGATATCAAGGTTATTCAATGGTTCATCGAGAAAAACGTAATCCGTATCTTGGGCAATCACCATTGCAATAAATGCCAGCTGTCGTTGACCACCACTCAATTCATCTAAGAATTTATCTTGAATTTCTTTCAGATCTAAGTAGTCGATAGCTTGGTCGATTAACGCATGGTCATCTTTGGTTAGGTTACCTTTCGAATAAGGGAATCGTCCGAATGAGACCAACTCTTTTACGGTAAAACGCATCGTAATTGTGTTTGCTTGGCGCAGTACCGCCAGCTTTTTTGCAAGTTCTTTGGTGTCCCATTCAGCATCTCTTTACAGTCGATCATAACGCTACCACCATCACGCTCAGTCAATCGCGACGCCATTGATAGTAACGTACTCTTCCCTGCTCCGTTAGGGCCAATAATTGACGTTACTTTCCCTTTTTCAAATTGAGTATCGGCCTCATCAACCACTTTGTTGGGACCAAATGCTTTCGTTAGTTTATCTATAATAATCATGTTTATACGACTTTGTTTTCAGCAATAGATACAAGAAGTAGATACCGCCAATAAAGTTAATCACTACGCTCAACGTCGTTTCAAATGAAAAGACGTTTTCTATAATCCATTGCCCCGACAATAAGGCACAAATTGCCATCAATGAGCAGCCTATTAACAGGGTACGATGCTGGTAGGAGCAGAACATCTCACGACTTAAGTTTGTCACCAACAATCCAAAAAACATGATAGGGCCGACAAGCGCGGTCGAGATGGCAATGAGAAGCGCGGAGAGAATGAAGACGTTGCGCGTCACTTTAGGGACATCAACCCCTAGACTCTTAGCATTGTCCTGGTCGAGCCAAAACACATCTAAGGTGTGATGCATGCGATACAACAACCAACAAGCGATGAACAATATTGGCGAGCTTAGATACACCAAGTTCACCTTCACATTGTTGAAACTGGCATACAGTTTAGATTGCACAAACGCAAAGGTATTTGGGTCCATCAGAAGAGAGAAGAACACCGCAATATTGCTAAACAACTGCCCAAAGATCAGCCCAACCAACAGCAAAGTGATGAGATTACGCCCGCCTTTTGAAAATAAATCCAAACAGCAATAGCGAAAAGCCTACCATCACCAATACCGCAATCGAGAAGTTGATGTAAACATTCAGAACGAGAGCGCTTAAACCACCAAACAACAAAACAATCAGCACTTGCGTCAACACATACAACGCATCAAATCCCATGATGCTAGGGGTGAGGATCCGGTTATGGGTAATGGTTTGGAACACCAATGAAGATTGAGCAATCGCAATACCTGCCAATACCATGGCTAACACTTTAGGTACACGTCGCGACAAAAAGTACTGGTAGTTATCTGCTGTTAAGCCAATACCAATAAACAAAAATGCAAAAAGCAGCGCAACGGCTGCCAATAAGAACAGTTTCTTGGAATCACGCACTTTGCTTACCTCGCAACAACATCGCGATAAACACCACACCGCCCAAAATACTGATCACAATTGAAATCGGCATTTCATGGGGGAAAATGATCACTCGGCTAACCAGGTCACACGCTAAAACAAGGATCGCTCCATACATGGCGGTAAGTGGGATATTGCGTTTGAGGTTATCACCATAGAAGTAACTGACTAAGTTTGGCACGATAAGTCCAAGAAACGGCAGTTGACCAACGATCATCACCACACTGGCAGACATGACCGACACCAAAAGTACACCTAATGTCACCACTTGTTGGTAGTTAAGACCAAGGTTTAGTGCGAAGTCTTTCCCAATACCAACCGCAGAAATGCGTGCCGCAAATAGGTAACTTAAAAGGGCGACGGGAACAGCAATATAAAGCAGCTCAAAATCACCACGCAAAATGTTTGCAAAGTTTGCCACGCTCCATGCTGACAGGCTTTGTAGTGCATCGTATTTGTAGGCAATGAAAGTAGTAACAGCGTCAACAACGTTACCAAAGATGATGCCGACGAGCGGCACAAATACGACGCTTTTGAATTGGATACGCTGAATGAACTGAACGAACATTAAAGTGCCAAGAATAGAGACACCAAAGACAAGCCAAAGCTGTTCGCCACTACCAAAAACACCACACTCATTACGTAACCAAGCATGGCACACTCAATCGTGCCTGTTGTTGAAGGCGCAGCGAATCGGTTTTGGCTAATTTGCTGCATCACTAATCCAGCGATACTTAGCCCGGCCCCAGCAAGCAGAATCGCAAATAGGCGCGGAATCCGGCTAGTGAAGAAGAGTTCTAGTGCTTTTGCATCACCCGAAAACAACTGCTGGGGTGTCATAATTCCCACCCCAACAAACAACGATGCGACGCTTAGAGCAACAAGAACAAGCAATAACTTTTTCAAAGTTAACCTCTGCTAGCTTGGCTTAAAGTTCGATCGTGTGTTTAATTTCACTCACCATCTTTTCCGTTGCAGTCACACCCGACATAGCTAAGTACCAAGCATCAACATCTAGGAAGGTAATTTTCTTATTCTTGTATGCAGAAGTCGCTTTAACCAAATCGTTATCCAGCGATTTAGCAAGGTCATTGTCAGACTTTGCGTGAAGTGCGTTTCTATCAATAACGAGGATGTTTTTCGGGTTGGCTTCACGAATAAACTCATAAGAAATGACGTCACCATGTGTACCCGTTTTGAGATTCTTCACAGTCTCTGCAAAGCCAAAATCCGTGTAAATTGCGCCAAAACGAGATTTAGCACCAAATGCACTGATGTTGTCACCAATGCTTAGAATTGTGAGTGCATCATTATTGTTGGTTTGGTTGTAATCACGAATCGCCTTGAACTGTGCATCCAGGTTTTCAATTTTTTGTTCAACCTTTTCTTCCATATTGAAGATCTTGCCAACGTTGCGCCATTGCGCTTTTGTGCCCTGCCAGTAGCCTTCGTTTTCACCTGATGCGAGCACAACTGTTGGTGCTATTTCACTTAACTCATCGTATTTTGACGAACCGCGAGGACCAACCAAAATCAAGTCCGGCTTTTGCATGTAGATGGTTTCAAGTCTGGTTCGAAAAGACTACCTGCCGATGTGTAATGAGTCTTGCTGTATTTAGATAAGTACTTTGGAAGATGGGAGGCGTTCGATACCGCTACTGGATCGATGCCAAAACTATCCAGCATATCGAGTGGACCAAAGCCAATCACAACCACTCGTTTGGGGGATTGTTCAACTTCTGTCGTTCCCATGTAATGGTCAATTTTGACGGTTGCAGCAAAAGAAGGTGAAATTATAAGCAGCGAAAGAATTGCCGCACTGACGAGTTTTCCATTTTAAGCCTTAATGAGATCCGTTATCATGCGCATTCGCAATATATCCTTACTCAAACAGGCATTCAACCAATTATTCGATAACTTTACATTCGTTACACTTCTAAATAGGCTTATTAAATCAACAAATTACACCATACAGATATCGAATTTGAGACGGTAAGCGCAAAGTTGTCATTTTGATATTTATCAACTCAGTGAATATTTATACTAGATTTAAATGACTCACTAGAAAGGACTAGATAATGAAGAAGTTAGCATTGGTTTTATTTGTCGCTGCACAATTGATGGCTTGTACTGAAGTTGGTAGTGAAGCATGGTGTAACGACATGAAAGAAAGCCAAAGGCGAATGGACAGCAAACGAAGCGTCTGACTTTGCTAAGCACTGCGTTTTCTAATTCAGAAGTAAGCGCTTATCGCTCTAAGCAAAAAGTGCTCATGATGACCCACAACATTGTATTTCGGAACTCAAACGTTGTGGGTTATTCGTAGGCATCAAGAAATGTTTTTAGTATCG
>LZQR01000454.1_pt1 | contig 9895 bp, 14 predicted proteins | sample 768601 | NCBI WGS metagenome assembly LZQR01 (sample SAMN05207299, study PRJNA324521) | oil field metagenome | isolation source: sample BH-FW-24 from oil reservoir | place: India: Bombay High | collected 2015-12-04
TTTTCTAGAGCGTTGTCTGGAGCGATGTTTTCCGGCGTTACGTCTTGTTCACCAAACTCTGCAGCAAACTTATCTTCAGCTGGAACGTGCTGTTCCATTGAGGCAATCGTGCTGACAGATCACTTCGGTTTGCTTAACAGCACTTCACCGAATTTAGGAACGCGTTTTGCGCTGAGATAACTTGTTTCGCGTATTGCGGAGTATCGTTTTCTAGAGCGTTGTCTGGAGCGATGTTTTCCGGCGTTACGTCTTGTTCACCAAACTCTGCAGCAAACTTATCTTCAGCTGGAACGTGCTGTTCCATTTGAGGGCAATCGTGCTGACAGATCACTTTCGGGTTTGCTTTAAACAGCACTTCACCGAATGAGTCTTCTACATGGTCAATATAGAACGGTTCTACATAGTAACCGCCGTTGGCAAATACAGAGTAACCCTGTGCCACTTTTATTGGCGTTAAGCTACCTGCACCAAGCGCGATGGTCTCTGAACGTGGCACTTCGTCAATATCAAAGCCAAAACGCGCTAGATATTCACGAGTCTCGTCCAAACCAACTTCACGAAGAGTACGCACTGCCATTACGTTTTTAGACTGTGCTAGACCGATACGCAGACGAGTAGGGCCCACGTATGTTGGTGGTGAGTTCTTTGGACGCCATGCAGAACCAGACCCTGCATCCCATTTGTTGATTGGCGCATCGTTAACTAGAGAAGCAAGAGTGAGACCTTTGTTTATTGCCGCTGAGTAGATGAAAGGTTTGATACTTGAACCTACTTGGCGCACTGACATAGTCGCACGGTTAAACTTGCTGTGAACAAAGTTAAAGCCACCAACCAGAGAAAGCACAGCACCGTTTTCCGGATTCATTGCCACAAATGCCGTGTTTGCACTTGGTACTTGGCTTAGCTTCCAGCTGTTGATGGTGTTGCCGTCTTTATCGGTTGTGCTGATTTCACGAACCCAAATTTGTTGGCCTGATTCCAAAATCTGTTTAGCTGACTTTGGTACGGCGCCTTGGCGTTCATCCGTCAGGTACTTACGAGCCCAGTTCATACCGGTCCAAGCGATGGTTTGTTCATCGTTGTTCTTGACCCAAACTTGCGCTGTTTTGTCATCGACTTTAGTCACGACCGCTGGGTAAAGTTGTCCGTAAGTTGGTTGCTTCTTCAGATGTTTTTCAATCTGCTCTGTATCCCAAGCGGTTTCACCTTGTTTCCACAATACTTTCTCAGCACCGCGGTAGCCATGACGCTCGTCGTAAGCAAGGATGTTATTGATCGCCGCTTTGTTTGCAGCGTCTTGCAGCTTTGAATCTACTGTCATGTAGATGTTCAAGCCAGAGGTATAGGCTTTTTCTGCACCGTACTCTTTCACTGCCCATGAGCGCGCAAGCTCTGCAACGTATGGGCAGAAAGCTCAATCTCAGCACTGTGGTAGCGAGCAACAATTGGCTCAGCACGTGCTTCATCGTATTGCTCTTGAGTGATGTATTTCTCATCCAACATACGCATCAGAACGACATTACGACGGTTTGTCGCGCGCTCTAGTGAGTAGATTGGGTTCATTGTCGATGGCGCTTTTGGCATACCAGCAAGCGTTGCGATTTCACTTAGCGTGAGTTCATTAAGGCTCTTACCAAAATAAACCTGAGCTGCGGCACCGAAACCGTATGAGCGGTAACCAAGGAAGATCTTGTTAACGTACAGTTCCATGATCTCTTGCTTCGTCAAAAGCTGCTCAATGTGAATCGCAATGAAGATCTCTTTCACTTTACGCATGATCTTCTTCTCGTTGGATAGGAAGAAGTTACGCGCTAGCTGCTGAGTAATGGTACTCGCACCTTGCTTTGCAGAACCAGATAATGCAACGACGACTGCCGCACGGGTAATACCGATTGGGTCGATACCTGGGTGCTCGTAAAATCGGCTATCTTCGGTCGCGATCAGCGCATGAATTAAATCTTGCGGAATTTCGTCGTAAGTAACAGGAATTCGGCGTTTCTCACCAAACTGTGCGATCAGTTTCCCGTCTTGACTAAAACCTGCATAGGTGTTTGTAATTCAACATCTTTTAAGGTTGCAACATCTGGCAATTCAGGCTTCACGTATTGATAGAAGCAAAAATTGTGGTGACTCCAAGAATTATGCAAATCAATGTTAAAAATAATAAACGCTTTATGAACTTCACCGGAGAATCCCTGATTGGTTGAGGCTGTGTAACGGCAAACCCTTGTACTCTTAGGTCAAAAATTTAGCACATAAGAGATATTAACTCTTATTTGGATGCTAATAACAACCTTTGCACGAAGAAAATTCTCTGGGTGCTAACAACATCGGCACGCAAGAATTTCGGAGCGAGAGTAGAGATGGATAAGCTATTAGTTACGGGCATAGATATTGGCCATAACAGCCTCAAAGCCGTGGTACTTAAACCCAATGGCGACAGTTACGCACTACTGGGTTACAAAGAAATAATACTTAAGGAAGGTATTGTCGCTGAAAATAACACCATAAATCATCAAGAAATTGTAAAGACCCTTAAAGAGATGAAAAAAGAGCTACCTTTTCGTGCTCGAAAGGTCGCAATTTCAGTTCCAGATAATGCTGTGATCAGTAAAAAGCTGCAGATAGAGCAGAACTTAGAAGAGAGTGAAAAGGAGTTTGCTGTTGTGCAAGCCTTCTCACATCAGTCTCCATTCCCCGTGGAAGAGCTGAGTCTTGACTTCATCAAGGTTGATACGGATGAGCAGATGCGAGGCACTGACAGTTATCAGGTCTTCGCGACTCGTAAAGACGTGGTAGAAACCCGAGTTGAGGCATTGCAGAAATCAGGCTTGAAACCAGTACTGGTGGACGTGCACTCACAAAGTCTTGGTCATATGTGGAAATTGGTAGCGGAACGTTTTCCTGAAAAGAACAAGTATTGTTTACTGGACATTGGTTCTTTGAACAGTTCTTTCACGATGTTCACCGAACAAGGTGAATTGTTTCATAAAGAATTTCCCTGCGGTACTCGCACTACGGGCAGTTTGTTTCAACAAGATCCATTAGCAGACGATGCACAAGTGGCAACGGAGCAATTTAATCGACAAATCGTTGAGCGTGTTAAACGTCAGATGCAGCTCTATACCTCAATTAATGGAAGCCAGGATATCAAAGGCGTTTGGCTTTCGGGAGAGGGCGCTGCAACACCTATGTTGGCCGAGGAGCTGTCTAGCCAGTTGGCACTAGAGTGTGAACTGCTTAATCCACTTGGTTTGTTTGAAATGAAGGTCTCTAAACGCAAACGTCGTGCCGCGGATTGGCAACACTTCACTGCTGCAGCCGGACTGGCTGTACGTGGTATTCAGTGGCTAGGAGGTGACAGTGCTGTATCACATTAACCTTCTTGCCTGGCGTGAAAACCAACGTGAAGAGCATCGTCGTCGTTTTATTGGCTTGATTTTACTCGGGGCGATCGCTGCTCTGGGCGTGCAATGGGGGATCGGTAAGTACTACCAGTACCAACAAGATCAGCAGCAACAGCGCTTGGATTATCTTGCTCACTATATCTCTCAACTCGATAAACGTATTGAAGCCATGAAGATAGCAGAGCAAGAGCACAGCAAAATTCTAGAGCGCTTAAAGACCGTTGAGGGGCTGCAAAATGGGCGCAATAAAACCACTGAGTTTATGAACCTTATGCCCTCAGTGATCCCTGAAGGCGTCTATGTCGATAAGATCAAAATGAACGACTACGAGATTGAGATCTCGGGTATTTCTGATAGCACCTCTCGTCTTGCCACCATGCTCGATAATATGGAGCGTTCCGCCAAGCTGCTGGATGTTGATATGCACTCAATTGTTCATGGTAAAGCGCGCTTTGGTAAAGAGTTCCAGACGTTCAAAGTCTCCTTCATGTTTAAAGACGCCTCTATAAAAGGAGGTAAGCAGCATGGTTAATTGGCAAGACCTAGAAATGGATGAAATCGCTGAATGGCCACTGGTGCCTCAGTTGGTGGCGATTCTTCTTATGGTGGTGTTGATCCAAGGTTTTGGTTACTGGTTTTATTTGAAGCCAGAGGAAGCTCGCCTTAATACCTTGATCCAAGAAGAGCAGACTTTAAAAGTCGCGCTGAGGATCAAAGCCAATAAAGTCGCTGCACTGCCGCAGCTTCAGTCACAACTTGATGAACTGACCACCCGCTATGAACTGCTTTTGCAACAACTGCCGGCACAGAAAGAATTAGCGACCATGCTAGCGTCGGTTAATGAACTCGGCATCGATAACAAGCTGACATTTACGCGTATTGATTGGGGAGATAAAGAGTCAGAGCACTTCCTTTACCGTTTGCCACTCAATATTGAACTAACGGGTGACTTCCATGACATCGGTCGTTTTTCACAGGCCATCGCCACCTTACCACGCATCATCACATTTCAAGATGTAACTTGGCAGCGAGTCAGTCAAGAGAGTGAAACCTTGCACTTCCGTGTAAGAGCAAACACTTACCAATTCAAACCAGAGGAAAAGAAAGATGCGAAATAAATCTTTGCTGATGGTGTGTATGGTGAGTCTGCTGAGTGGTTGCCAAGCCAATGATGAGTCACTAACCGACTTTATTCGCGGTGTAGAAAACCAAGCACGCCGTGATGTCGCCAAACTCCAGCCGACTGAAGAATATGTAGTGGTGAGTTACGAGCCTGAAATTTTGCGTGCCCCTTTTGAACTGCCAAAAGAGGCCACCATCGCAACTCAACCTGTTGCGAGGCAAGACTGTTGGCAACCGCCGTCAAGAAAGCGCACAGGCAAACTGGAACGTTTCCCACTCAACCAACTTCGCCTCAAGGGTGTGATGGGAATGGGCAGCAGCGTCTCGGGTTTGGTTCAAGCACCGAATGGCACAGTTTACAAAGTGAAGCCAGGTCAATACCTCGGACGTAACAATGGCAAGGTAACCCACGTATCCCACAGCTATTTATTGATTAATGAAACCTTGCCAGACGGTTTAGGTTGTTGGCAAAAGCGCAAAGTGAAGTTGGCGTTGAGATAGGCATAGCGGCATTTATTTTGATATTGAGTAATGATGAAAATGAGACACGGATTAACACTGACACCAAGGAAGCTAACAGGGCTCTTCTCTTTATGGTTCTTTCTACTTTTAGCCCCTTTCGTCGCAGCAGAAGAAGTACAGTCTAACTCGCTTAAGAGCATCGACTTCCGTACGAACAAAGACAAAGACGCCGTGATTGTGGTTGAGCTCGCATCACCCGCTGCGATTGTTGATATTAAACGCGTACAAGAAGGCTTGAGTATCGACTTATTCAACACCTCCGTTAAAGATGACCAACTTTACCTACTTGATGTGAAAGATTTCTCGACGGTTGTCGAGAGCGTTGAGGTATTCCGCGATACTTCTACAACACGTCTGGTAGCTTATATAGATGAGGACTATTCTCACGACTACCGTCTTACTGGTCGTTATTTAGAGGTAAAGGTTGGCAAGCTTAAAGCCAACGAAAAAGCGCCGGATAAAAGCATTTTGGAAAAAGAAGGCAAGCTAATTTCGATTAACTTCCAAGACATTCCTGTGCGAAACGTGTTGCAACTTATCGCCGACTATAACCAATTTAACTTGGTCGTCTCTGACTCGGTTGAGGGTAACTTGACCTTGCGTTTGGATGGTGTGCCTTGGCAGCAAGTACTCGACATTATCTTGCAAGTGAAAGGGTTAGATAAGCGTGTTGATGGTAATGTCATTCTCGTTGCACCAAAAGATGAATTGGATCTGCGTGAGAAGCAGCAACTCGAAAAGCAAAAGCTAGAGAAAGAGATCGGTGAGCTTTCATCAGAGATCATCAAGGTGAACTTCGCTAAAGCGTCAGACATTGCTGAGATGATCAATGGAGAGGGCAACATCAGTATGCTTTCTGATCGAGGCAGCATGACCATTGATGAGCGTACCAACTCGTTATTGATTCGTGAGTTACCTGAGAATATTGAAGTGATTCGCGAGATCATAGAATCATTGGATATTCCTGTAAAACAGGTTCAGATTGAAGCGCGTATTGTGACTATTAATGAAGGTAACATGGACGAACTTGGCGTTCGTTGGGGCTTCACTTCCATTAATGGCAGTCATACTGTGGGTGGTTCAATTGAGAATAACCTTGCGACAATCGGCTTGTACGATGGCGGCGGTGACGGTGAAGGTGATGACGGTGGCAGCAGTGTGGGTATTGACGACTTTCTCAACGTTAACCTTGCTGCGACCAGTCCAAATGCGACCAGTATTGCCTTCCAAGTTGCGAAGTTAGGTTCGGATACCTTACTAGATTTGGAACTTTCGGCGCTGCAACAAGAATCGAAAGCAGAAATTATTTCCAGTCCACGTTTGATCACCACGAATAAGAAGCCAGCTTACATTGAGCAGGGTACCGAGATCCCTTACCTTGAATCCTCTTCCAGTGGTGCGACTTCTGTGACGTTCAAAAAAGCGGTATTGAGCTTGAAAGTGACGCCACAGATTACGCCTGACAACCGTTTGGTGTTGGATTTGAGCGTTACGCAAGACAGACCGGGCCAAGTGGTAAAAACAGGCACTGGTGAGGCGGTGGCGATCGATACGCAACGTATTGGTACACAAGTTTTAGTCAATAATGGCGAGACAGTCGTGTTGGGCGGTATTTTTCAACACAGCATTACAAACTCCGTCGATAAGGTGCCTTTATTAGGTGATTTGCCGCTGTTAGGTGCGCTTTTCCGTCGAAGTTACGAAAATGTCGGTAAAAGTGAACTACTGATTTTTGTTACACCTAAAGTTGTGATTCAGTAAGAATCGGTAGGCAAAAAAACGATTAGATCAAAAATAAAGTTGCATTAGTGGCACCATGCTTGGATAATTTCGGGTCTTATCACGAATTATCTGTGAGGAATTGGTGCCACAAGCCTTGTGAAACAGCAGTTTGGCTGTGTTTTCTTGTGGCGATCTTATTGAATTAACGTTGTAAATTACCGCTAAATATGGCTGAGAAACGTAATATTTTCCTTGTTGGCCCAATGGGCGCCGGCAAAAGTACAATTGGTAGACACCTAGCACAGCAACTGCATATGGAGTTCGTGGACTCTGATACAGTGATCGAAGAACGCACTGGTGCAGATATCGCTTGGGTTTTGATGTTGAAGGTGAAGAAGGCTTCCGCAAACGCGAAGAAGCGTGGACTCTGATACAGTGATCGAAGAACGCACTGGTGCAGATATCGCTTGGGTTTTGATGTTGAAGGTGAAGAAGGCTTCCGCAAACGCGAAGAAGCTGTACTTGAAGACCTAACTCAAGAGCAAGGCATCGTGCTAGCAACGGGCGGTGGCTCTGTTAAGAGCAAAGAAAACCGCAACCGTCTTTCAGCACGTGGTGTTGTTGTTTACCTAGAAACAACTATTGAAAAGCAACTTGCTCGCACAAACCGCGACAAGAAGCGTCCTCTACTTCAAACTGACAACCCTCGTGAAGTATTGGAAAGTTTGGCAGGCGAACGTAACCCTCTATACGAAGAAGTAGCGGATTACACAGTTCGTACTGACGATCAGAGTGCAAAAGTGGTAGCCAACCAGATCGTAAAAATGCTAGAAGAGAGATAAGCATTATCTTTTCAAATTGGAGCACACCGATGGAACGGATTACGGTCAATCTAGCAGAGCGTAGCTACCCAATCTCAATTGGCGCCGGGTTATTTGAAGACCCGGCGTACCTTTCTCAAATTCTTTCAAACAAAAATGCCAATCAGAAAGTCGTCGTGATCAGCAATGTCACGGTTGCTCCTCTGTACGCGGAAAAAATTCTTAGCCAGCTTGAACAGCTCGGTTGTGATGCCTCATTGCTTGAATTGCCTGATGGTGAGCAATACAAAAGCCTAGACACGTTTAATCAAGTCATGAACTTCCTGCTAGAGGGAAGCTACGCACGCGATGTAGTGATTATTGCGCTAGGTGGTGGTGTGATTGGTGACCTCGTTGGCTTTGCCTCAGCATGTTACCAACGTGGTGTGGATTTCATCCAGATTCCAACCACATTGTTGTCTCAAGTGGATTCATCTGTTGGTGGTAAAACCGCAGTGAACCATCCGCTTGGCAAAACATGATTGGTGCTTTCTACCAACCTAAAGCGGTTATCATCGATACCAACTGTCTATCGACGCTCCCAGAGCGTGAATTTGCAGCGGGTATTGCTGAGGTGATCAAGTACGGCATTATTTACGATGGTGCTTTCTTCGATTGGTTGGAAGAGAATCTTGATCGTCTATACGCATTGGATGAAGAGGCACTGACTTACGCGATTGCACGTTGTTGTGAAATCAAAGCGGAAGTTGTGGCACAAGATGAGAAAGAGTCAGGCATTCGAGCACTGCTGAACTTGGCCATACCTTTGGTCATGCGATTGAAGCTGAACTTGGTTATGGCAACTGGCTACACGGTGAAGCGGTATCTTCCGGTACAGTGATGGCGGCGAAAACCTCTCACTTACGTGGATTGATTTCGCAAGAGCAACTGGATCGCATCATCAATATTATGCGCCGCGCTAAACTGCCTGTGCATACGCCAGATACAATGAGCTTTGATGATTTCATGACGCACATGATGCGTGATAAGAAAGTCTTATCCGGTCAGCTGCGTTTAGTTCTGCCAACGGGCATCGGCAGTGCCGAAGTCATTGCAGACACACCGCAAGATATCATCAAACAAGCTATCGACTTCGGTCGTGACATTTAACCTTGTAATGGCGCCTATCGGCGTCATTCTTGTAGTTTATTAAGGTTATTTAGATGAGTTTCGCTCACGTTCTTGAATTGGATTCGCAAACCGAGCTTTTAGACAGATTAAGCTTGTTAACCAATTTTGGTTCTAACTTGATCGCAGTAAATGGCCAAACTGGGTACGGAAAGTCTTGGTTGGCACAGCGATATCTTGAACTCGGTGCAAGTAACAAAACCAATGTTTGTTACTTTGTCATTCAAATCAAGATGATGTGCAGCGTCGTATGCTCATTTTGAGCCAGATTGTTTCTGATGCACTGTTCAATCAGCAAGATACGTTGCTTGATAGTTTGGAGCGTATCTTAGGTAATGAAGCGTGTGATATCGCGATTGTGGTTGATGATGCGCACTTGTTGAGTGAAACACTGGTCTCAGAATTATGGATGCTGGTGCTAGCAGCACAAGCGAATCCAAAATGGAAAATCAACATCTTACTGTTTACTCAAAGTGGGCGTTTGGAATCGGTATTGTCGCGTATCAGCTACGGGCAAGAACTTAAGCCAGTTGAACTCGATATTGAGATGTTGTCAGAAGTTGAAGCGCGTCGCTTTTTGAATCTTTGGTAATTCGATATGTCGACGATGAATCAGAAAAGCGCGTTCGAGATGCATTTAAGAAAGTCGATCCGGTTCCGGGTGACATCATGGCGTTAGGAGAGATGAAAGTGGAAAAAGGATCATTATCCGCTCAATTGTAGGCTCACCCCTTAACATCGCATTGGTTGTATTGGTGCTGCTATTGTTAGCTGCTGGTGGCTACTGGTGGATGTACAATCAGCCGAGCCCTGACGATAAAGCACAGCAAATCACAGGCGCTATTGAGCAAACAGCGATTCCAACCCTAAGCGAGCCTCGAGCTACGAGTGGCGCAGATTCGACGATGAGTAACGAAGCTGAAGATAGCACGGTGCTTACTGATGCGACGGATGACTCTGCTGTGTATGTTATGTGCTGGTGGCACTGGTGATGTACAATCAGCCGAGCCCTGACGATAAGCACAGCAAATCACAGCGCTATTGAGCAAACAGCGATTCCAACCCTAAGCGAGCCTCGAGCTACGAGTGGCGCAGATTCGACGATGAGTAACGAAGCTGAAGATAGCACGGTGC
>LZQR01000455.1_pt1 | contig 9877 bp, 11 predicted proteins | sample 768601 | NCBI WGS metagenome assembly LZQR01 (sample SAMN05207299, study PRJNA324521) | oil field metagenome | isolation source: sample BH-FW-24 from oil reservoir | place: India: Bombay High | collected 2015-12-04
TAACGGAATGGTTATCGCCTTTAAGGTTTTACTTTGGAAGATTAGTTTTTCAGGTGCTTATCGAAGAAGCCCAACACATGAGCGTAATATTTAGCTCGGTGTTCATCTTTGTAAAAGCCATGTCCTTCATCGTCTAGTACAAAAGATTCGTATGGGTAGTTGAGCTTGTCGAGTGCTTTAGCCATTGCCTCATAATGTTCAATAGGCGCACGTTGATCTTTCCCCATGCACGAGAAGGATAGAAGCTTTCAACTTTCTGCATTATGAGTTGGAGACATGGCTTTCCAGACTTTAGGGTCGGTTCCCAGTACTTCTTTCAAAAGCTTAATCCCATGCGGCTATCGGGCACATCACCTTCGGTGAACATCAACTCAAGGTCATAAACACCGGCACTGCCACGGCGCACTGAAACAACTCAGGTGCAAGGGTGGCTGATTGCAATGCACTGTATCCGCCAAAGCTTCCGCCAGAAATACAGATGCGTTCTTTATCTGCGATGCCTTCTGCGACAATGTGTTTGGTGGCGTCGATGATGTCATATTGAATGTTCGTTCCCCATTTACGATAGCCAGCCTCTTCAAACTGCTTACCGAAACCACCACTGCCACGGAAATTTACTTGCATCACAGCATAGCCATTGTTAGCAAGAAATTGATTCTCCTCGGTAAAACGCCACCAATCTCGTGGACCATGAGGACCGCCATGCGGATTGACGATAAGAGGGAGATTTTTTGCTTCAGTATTTGGTGGCAACGTCAGATAACCAGAGATGGTTTTCCCGTCGCGACTGGTGAACTCAAAAGGCTTCACTTCGGCCATTTTCTCTGGGTCTAACCACTCTCGTGCCGAGAACAGATAACGAATTTCTTTTGGCTCGGTTGTAAATAAGTAGTAATCCCCAGGGTTTCTATCGTTAAAGGCCATAATGACGTAAGCATCACCAGCTTCTGTCTCACTGACTAGGCGAACTTGATGACCAGGTAGAGAAGTTAGGATCTGCTTTAGGTACTCGCTGCGTTTGTTTTTTGGATCAACAAAGGCATAAGTAGGGTAATCACTTTCAAACTCGACGGCGTAAAGTTGCTTTGAGTCTGGATCTAACCAATATTCCTTCGGATCGACGGTATCATCCGAGGCAACTTTTGTACTTTTACCGGTTTTAAGTTGAGGTGATGGATTGCTCTTGGCTCACCTGACTGACTAATCGCGGCATAAACGGAATCTTGATTCTCTGCAAAGGAGATAGGATAGAACTCTTTGAAATTTTTTAAAGCCGCCAATTTATCGGAGCTTTTCCATTGATCGTTGACGCGATAATAAAGCTCGACTTTGTTATTGCTATTCAAACCTGAAACAAAGCGAACTTCACCATCATGGTCGGTGAGAAACCGACTAAACGGGATGGGTGCTGTCGTTATCTTCGAGCGTCTACCGGTGTATACGTTGACGCGGTACACCTCTCTTGGTGCTTCCAAGTTGAAACTGAATTCACCGAAAGGAAGAGCTGAAACTAAGATATGGCGGTCGTCCTCAGGCAGAATATCTAAGACATCACCATAAGCTCTTACGATAGAGGATGCTCGCACTAGGCGGCTAGTTTGAGGAGGGTTATAACCAAATATATAAGCGTATTTGTTTCCATCCACATTGGCCGAGACGAGTTCGCCATAGTAGCGAGGAGCGGTAGACCAACTCTTAAATATTCTTTGGATGCGACAACTCGTTCATTATTGACCCAGTAATAATCACCCACTTGCTCGTTACCTGAGAAGCGCAGCACACTGCTCGGCTGCATGGTTTTACTGTCGAGTATAACCAAAGCATCTTTACCATCGATACTGGATTCAAAGGCTAAGTGCTTGCCGTCAGGTGATATTTTTGGATTAAAGTAAGCCGAACTTTTGGCAAAAGCTCTGCCGACTGAAGAATCGCGCTCTGTTTATCTTGCGCTGCTATGGGGGCGGAGTGTACAGAGCCAACTAATGCTGCTGTGACCGCAAGCAAGGTACGTTTTTCATGCATCTATCCTTGATGACATTGTGTATTTATGACGTTTTTTATATCCGCTTGGAGTATTAACTTTATGTAGAGTTTACTTGCTCTAACTTGTCGTAATTATTGAATAAAGTCGAGTTGGCTTTTATTAAATGAGATATTCATTGGTGCAATGAATGTATGCGAAACCAACCTTACAGAACAGTGTCTGTAAGGAGGTTTATTGATGGAGCGAGGGTAGGTAAGAAAAGAAGAGCTTACGCCTTAGAGTAAATGTCACGCTCACCTAACCAACGGTCAATAATTGCTGTCGCATTCGTTGGGTAGTTGTCATGAATGTAACGCGCGATGCGTTGAACTTCCGGAATCAAGCGCTGATCTCGCACTAAGTCGGCAATTTTAAAATCTGCCAAGCCAGTTTGTTTGGTACCAAGAAGCTCACCCGGTCCACGAATCTCTAAGTCTTTCTGTGCAATCACAAAGCCGTCATTGCTTTCACGTAATACGCCTAAACGTTTTTGGGCGGTTTTTGATAGTGGCGAGTGATACAGCAACACACAATGGCTAGCCACTGAACCTCGACCAACACGACCTCTCAACTGGTGCAACTGAGCTAAACCTAAGCGCTCTGGGTTCTCGATGATCATCAAACTGGAATTGGGCACGTCCACGCCCACTTCAATCACCGTCGTTGCGACCAGCAAATGCAGCTTGTTGTCTTTGAAATCCTGCATCACCGCTTGTTTTTCTGCGGGCTTCATTCGTCCGTGCACTAGACCAATTTTTACGTCAGGCAGTTTACGTTGCAGCTCTTCTGCAGTGTCAGCGGCGGCTTGAGCTTCCAAGACTTCGGACTCATCAATCAAGGTACATACCCAATACGCTTGCTTGCCTTCGTTTAAGCAAGCATTGCGCACTCGTTCGACGATATCATCGCGTTTGGTGTCTGGAATTGCGACGGTCTGGATTGGTGTTCGACCCGGTGGTAACTCATCAATCACCGACGTTTCTAAATCAGCATAAGCTGTCATGGCTAACGTTCGCGGAATCGGTGTTGCTGTCATGATGAGCTGATGTGGATAAGCGCCTTGTTTCGCGCCTTTCTCGCGTAGCTCTAAGCGCTGGTGGACACCAAAGCGGTGCTGTTCATCAATAATGACCAAAGCAAGATGATGAAACTCAACATGCTCTTGGAAAAGGGCGTGAGTGCCCACTACCATTTGTGCTTCACCACTGGCAATTCGGGCTAGTTCGGCTTCTTTGGCTTTACCTTTCAATTTGCCCGCCAGCCAACCGACCTGAATGCCATTCTCTCGAACCAATTAGCGAAGTTAATCGCGTGCTGTTCGGCGAGCAGCTCGGTCGGTGCCATTAAAGCGACTTGATAGCCGTGTTCAATGGCTCTGACTGCTGCGAGTGCGGCAACTAAAGTTTCCCCGAGCCTACGTCACCTTGAACAAGGCTGCATCATTGGGTGCATTTTTTCTAAGTCAGCTTCAATTTCTTTAACCACTCGTGCTTGAGCATTGGTCGGCGAGAAGGGCAATTGAGCCAGTAGTTGCTTTTTCAGCGAGTCACACGACGCCAAAGGCAATGCAACGTCCTGTTGTCCTTTGCTGCGCACTGCCAACATAGAGAGGTTCTGCGCCAGTAATTCTTCCATGATCAAACGAATTTGAGCTGGGTGTTTACCTTCATCAAACTCATCCAAATTAATGGTTGGAGCGGTCGATGAATCGTATGCAATGCTTGCGACATGGTGATCTGGTGATTGTACAAACCGGAAGGCAGCAACTCTTGCACTGCGGCTTTATCGAGGAGTGATAAAGCTTGTTCCGTCAGGTTACGCAAAGTGATTTGACGCAACCCATCGGTGGTTGGATAAACGGGAGTTAAGCTCTGTTCCACATCCGGCTTTTGCTCACTTACATAAAACTTGTAGTCAGGGTGAACAATTTCTAAGCCCATACCGCCACGCTTAATTTCACCGTAAGCGTGTACTAACTTACCATTCGAGAAATTGTTCTTCATCGCGGCAGTAAAGTTAAAAAGCGTAGGGTAATGGTGCCATTGCCGTCGCTGATCTTTACCGTCAGCATTTGCGTTTGCCGAAAGTAGTATCGACAGCCATGACTTTGCCCTGTACCGCCGCCCAAAGTCCGGCATGCAGTTTGGCGATTGGGTAAATGCGAGTGCGATCTTCGTAACGAAGAGGAAGATGAAACAGCAGATCTTGAACGCTATGTAAGCCAACTTTGGCGAGTTTTTCTGCGACTTTAGCGCCAACTCCAGACAGAGAAGTTAAAGGAACAGCAGATAACATTTGGGCAGACATAGTGGGCTCAAGAAATAGTTAACATAGCAGTATGTTAACCACTAAGCTGTGTTTTTGTACAGGATTAAGTTAGAGAAAGGGATATGGGAACGCTTACGCTCCGAGATTCGAGAACGCTTCGCTTTGGGAATCGGGATGTGTGCGCTGGGACATGGACTGAAAGAAGCTTAAGTATAGAAATTGTTGACAGAACTTGTCCCCAGAAAGGCAAAATAGAATCGAATCCCGAATCCCGAATCCCGAATCCCGAATCCCGAATCCCGAATTTATTTCTTCTGCATCTCTTTCCACCATGATTCGTCAGCCACAATTTGGCCTTCGTCATCAAGTTGTGGATATTCTAGCCCTTTGCGTTTCGCTACCTTTGCTAAGACCGGGTGTCCTCGTTCAAACAGAATGCGGTTGATGGTCTCTTTTGGTAGCGCGCTTTCCTCACGTTCGTACATCCCAGCGGCTTCACGCTGACGCTGCGCTTCATAAAGAATCACAGCACTGGCGACTGAGACATTCAAAGACTGCACCATACCGATCATTGGGATAATGATGTCTTGGTCCGCGAGTTTCTTCGCTTGCTCTGAAGCACCAATTTTTTCGCTACCAAGAATGATCGCCGTTGGCTTGGTGTAGTCTATTTCTCGAAAGTCGACCGCGGTGTCCGAAAGGTTGGTGACCAGAACTTGCATGCCTTGCGCTTTGAGCTCGGTAATCGCAGTTTCAATCGAATCGTGAGTATCCACTTCAACCCAGTTACGAGCACCTGCTGAGGTGTGAGTCAGTGTGCGCATTTTGTCGGGCCAAATCGCATGAACTTTGTGTAAGCCTGTTGCGTCTGCTGTGCGGATCACGGCAGAAACGTTGTTCGGCTTATGGACTTCTTCAAGACATAGAGTGAGGTCGGTTTGGCGTGCTTTTAGCACCTGATGAATGCGGTTGTAACGTTCTAAATTCATAATAAATAGGGATATAAAAAATCGCCACCCAGAGTGTGGGTGGCGATAGAGTTTAGTTCTTTCTTCGTCTGACTCGAGTCGCCTGTGGCATGGTCTTAATCTTACGCATGATGCCAGCAAGGTGAACACGATCTTTGGTGGTTAGCAGAACGGTAACGGTGTACAAGCGACCGTCGCGTTCTTCAGTTGAAAGACCGTGAATGTTCGAACCGGTTTTCGAAATCACATTGGTCAATTCCGCTAACGCACCTTGGTTGTTGAGCATATCGACTTTCAGTTCCGCGATGAACTCTTTGTCGTACTCTTCAGACCAAGCGACTGCCATGTATTTGTCTGGTTCTTTCTGGTATCCGCGAACGTTTGGACACGTTTCACGGGTGTACCACAAGACCACGACCTGGTGATACGTGAGCAATGATGTGGTCATCCGGTATAGGGTGACAACAATTAGCGAAAGTCAGTAGCAGACCTTCTGCACCACGGATTGGCAGCTTCTTGTTAGATTCGTTTGGAATCGAGCTTGTGGTGGTTAATTCATCAGTGTCACCCAATAAGCGACGTGCGATGACGATACTCATCAATTCACCCAATCCAATGGCTGCTAGCAGATCATCGACGCTTTCTAGGCGCAGATCTGTCAGCACTTCTTGGATGTTTTCTGGGTAGATTGAATCAATCGAATGACGACCTAAAGCGTGATTCAGTAGACGACGACCTAAGGTAATCGACTCTTCACGACGCATGGTCTTCAATACTTGACGAATCTTAGTACGAGCGCGAGAAGTCACGACATAGTTTAACCAAGCCGCGTTTGGACGCGCACCTGGTGCACTGATGATTTCTACTGTCTGACCGTTCTTCAGTGCCTTACTTAGTGGGTAGGGGTTACGGTCAACGCGAGCACCAACACAAGAGTTACCGACATCAGTATGTACGGCATAAGCAAAGTCGACAGCCGTTGCGCCTAATGGCAATTCAACGATACGACCTTTTGGTGTGAAGACGTAAATCTCATCTGGGAAAAGATCCGATTTTACGTTTTCAATGAATTCGAATGAGTTACCAGCGCTTTGTTGTAGCTCAAGCAGGCTTTGCATCCAACGCTGAGCTTTCACTTGCGCTGTTGTGCCAGACTTGTCGCCCTTGTCTTTGTATGACCAGTGTGCAGCGACACCTTTGTCCGCCATTTGATCCATATCTTCGGTACGGATCTGAACTTCAACTGGTACGCCATGAGGGCCAACCATAGAAGTATGCAGCGATTGGTAGCCGTTCGCTTTCGGTACCGCAATGTAATCTTTCATGCGACCAGGACGGGGCTTATACAAGCTGTGCACTTGGCCTAGAACGCGATAACAAGTATCGGCAGTATCAACAACCACTCGGAAAGCGTAGATATCCATGATGGTGTGGAAACGCTGTTCTTTGGTTTTCATCTTGTTGTAGATGGAGAACAGGTTTTTTTCACGACCTAACACGCGCGCATTCAAGCCAACATCTTCGAGTCGACCTTCAATTTCGCTGTGAATACGTTGGATCATCTCTTTACGATTACCACGTGCCGCTCTTACCACTTCTTTTAGAACGCGGTAGCGGTTCGGGTAAAGCGCTTCGAAGCCAAGCTCCTCAAGCTCCGTTTTGATATTGTGAATACCAAGACGGTGAGCCAGTGGCGCATAGATTTCCAGGGTTTCGCGAGCAATACGGCGTTTTTTGTCGGGGCGCAGGGCACCTAACGTGCGCATGTTGTGCGTACGGTCAGCCAGTTTGATCAGGATAACGCGGATGTCTTGCACCATCGCCAGAACCATCTTACGGAAGTTCTCGCTTGAGCCTCTTTCCTATCGCGGAATTTGAGTTTGTCCAGTTTAGATACACCATCAACCAGCTCAGCGACGGTATTGCCGAATTTCTCTTCGAGATCTTCTTTTGTAACGTCACAGTCTTCGATGACGTCATGCAGCAAAGCAGCTTGGAGGGTTTCGATATCGAGGCGCATTTCGGCCAAGATTCGAGCCACAGCGACTGGGTGGATGATGTATGGTTCACCGCTTGAGCGGGTTTGCCCTTCATGGGCATCTCTTGCTACCACATAAGATTGACGCAGAGCCTCAATTTGAGGCTCTGTTAGGTATTCTTGGGCAACGTCTTTGAGGCTATCGAATAGATACAAATTATAGGCCCGGGAGGTTGTTGAATTCTAAAGTCAGAATTAACGGTTGTGAGCGATGCTGCTTACTGCCGCTAGCTCTGCCGCTTCTTGCTCTTGCTGTTCTTGACGTTCACGAGCGTCTAGAACTTCTTTAGTAATTAAACCTTCTTCGATTTCGCGTAGAGCGATAACCGTTGGCTTATCGTTCTCTTCTGGCACTAGTGCATCTTTACCGCCAGTTTGCATTTGACGAGCGCGGCGAGCCGCAATCAGTACTAGGTCGAAACGGTTGCCAACTTTTTCAACAGCGTCTTGAACAGTTACGCGTGCCATGAGGACTCCAAATAGTTAACTAAATTTTGAATGACGAGAAAGTATACAGTCTCAGCGTAATATTTACTAGCGATAAGACGTGCAACAACAATGACTTTCTATATAAGCAATATAAGCTTCCTTACCGTAATAAAGAAGCGAAAATTTGTGTTTCAGTGCAGAATTACTCTGCTAGAAGCGCGTCAAGCATACCTTTATATTTAGCAGCTTGCTTTTCTTCCTTCAATCTTTCCGCACGTAGAATGGCTTTAAAGTCCATTAATGCAGTATCGAAATCGTCGTTTACGATTACATAATCGTACTCGTTGTAGTGTGAGATTTCAGATTTTGCTTCTGCCATGCGTTTTGCGATCACTTCTTCGCTGTCTTGACCACGAGTGTTTAGACGGCGTTCTAGCTCACCATTTGATGGTGGTAGGATAAAGATGCTTTTCGCTTCTGACATTTGCTCACGGATTTGACGTGCGCCTTGCCAGTCGATGTCTAGGAAAACGTCGATGCCTTTGTTTAGCGTTTCTTCAATCCATACGCGTGATGTACCGTAGTAGTTACCAAACACTTCTGCGTATTCTAGGAAGTCGCCTTGTGCAATCAGAGCTTCAAACTCTTCTTTTGCAACGAAATGGTAGTGGATACCGTTTTCTTCGCCAGGGCGCATGCCACGAGTAGTATGAGACACAGACACTTTCATTGCATATGTTGGGTTACGCTCCAACATTGCTGAGATCAAGCTAGATTTACCTGCGCCGCTAGGTGCAGATACGATATAGAGAGTACCTTTGCCCATTGTACTGTTCCACTTTTGGTTGGATTGAGTGAATGCCGAAAGAAGTCTCGACCTTGTTGTCATGCCAATGACGTTTATTCACGAGATTGGTATAACGATAGCACTGGCGTTGACGATTTCCTCATCAAGCTGCTTGAGATTGGTGATAAACCCGCCAGAAAAATGGAGGCGAAGAGTATCATGATCTCCCTGAGGTTGCTAGCCGATCTTTTGGATCTTTGAGGTGTGGTATGAATTCGTCTTCTTTATGTAGAAGCGAAAAAAGGGGAAGCTTTCACTTCCCCAGGCGTGCGACTGACTCACACTTAATTTTCGGAGCAACCACAACCACTTTGGTTACTACTTTGCAGATGTTGGTTTCCTGTTAGCCTTGGGACTCTAGGAAGTTGATCCAAGGGCTCGCGACAGGCTTCATGTCAGGCGATTGCGCTGCACTCTTCATTGCTTTTAGTGCATTACTTGGCTGATTTAATTCGAAGTACGCCATACCTCGAATGTAGTTCAGTTCACCTTTATCATCACGCTTGGCGTCTGGCGCAGCATTCTTGGCAAACTTGGTTGCTGCAGAGTACTGCTTATCTAAGATCATCAAACGAGCAATCTTGATCTGCGTTTTTGCTTTTGGCGCTAACTTATAAGCCGCAACATAGGTTTCAATCGACTTATCGAGCTCCTGTGCTTGCTGCCAGAAAGAAGCCAGCTTCTCCAAGTTTTTAGCATTACGCGTGATCTTACCTTCATCCATCGACACTTGCATTGTCTTGGCTGCACGGAAAGGTACACCTTGATAAGCTTGGAAGTTCACTAAACGTAAGTACTCTTTTTCTTCCTCTAGAAGGCCTAATTTATGAGCCATCTCCAAAGTAGAAAGTGCATTTCGTTCTTGATTTAACTCCATATAAATACCAGACAATTGAGTCCAGTAGCGCTTATTTTTTGGATACTTGGTGGTTAAAATTTTCAGTACGCCAGCAACACTTTTGAATTGCTTAAGTTCATAGTGCGCGGACATCAGCAATTGATACCAAGACTCACTTGGGTTCTTACTCATTGCGATTGCTTTTTTGGTCGGCGGAATCGCTATTTTGTAATCAGATTAACTGAACATAAGCACTCGCTAATGTTATGTATGCGTGTGCTTGTGGCTTTTCTTCCGTCGTTTCAGCAATCTTGAACCATTCCTTCATCGTAACAACAGACTTTTAAACTGGCCTTCTGCTAGATAAACCAAGACTCACTTGGGTTCTTACTCATTGCGATTGCTTTTTTGGTCGGCGGAATCGCTATTTTGTAATCAGATTAACTGAACATAAGCACTCGCTAAT
>LZQR01000456.1_pt1 | contig 9855 bp, 11 predicted proteins | sample 768601 | NCBI WGS metagenome assembly LZQR01 (sample SAMN05207299, study PRJNA324521) | oil field metagenome | isolation source: sample BH-FW-24 from oil reservoir | place: India: Bombay High | collected 2015-12-04
CAGAACATCGCCTGCTGCGCCTTCAAACGTGACTTTCTGCGATCGCGCCATCCAGCCTCTCATCCTCTGATTACCGTGATGAGGTGGCGACGTCCCGCTCAGGCTTCAAGACAAGGCCTGCTCACGGTTTTGTGGGACGTTTGCGCATGGCGTTCGCCAACAGCCCGCCCCCCAGAAGCACCAGCACCACAGGCGTCACCCACAACAGGATCGTATTGGAATCCACCGGCGGACGCATCAGCACGGCATAGCCGAAACGCTGGACCAGCGCCTCGCGGACCGCGTCGTCATCAGCGCCCTGCGCCACCTGCTCGCGCACATAGCGACGCATGTCCTGCGCCTGTGCGGCGTTGGAATCGAGAATGGATTCCCCCGCGCAGACCATGCAGCGCACTTCCCGCATCAGCGCCTGGGCGCGCGCCTCGTCATCGGCGGAGAGCTGGCCTGCCGGCGCGCTTGCGCCGCGAGGGCCAGCGCGAGGATCAGAGCCTTCATCACACTGCCTCCGCGGGCCGGGCCGACGCATCTCGCTCGACCAGGGGCGCATGGGCGCGCATCCGTCCCGTCAGCGACAACCCGCCGCCCAGAACAATGAAGATGGCCCCCAGACTCAACGACCAGATCAGCGGGTGGAAGGCGACCCGCGTTTCAAAGGCGGTCGAGCCGTCCTGACGCAGGCGCGCCTCGCCCACCGAGACATAAAGATCCCCAGCGATCGAGGATTTGAGCGCGACCTCGCGCGTGGTCTGATTGGCGCCGGCGTAGAAGCGGCGTTCGGGCGACATCACGCCGCCCTCGCCGCCATCCACCAGAATGCGCGCGCGGTCAGCCATATAATTCGGACCATCCGCGCGGCGCACGCCGTCCAGCGTCAGCTCGCGGCCCGCAATGGCGACGCTTTCGCCCGGCGCCAGTGCGATGTTCTGATCCGGCGGACGCGAGGCGTCAGCCGCCGCGCCGAGCGCAATGAAGCCAACGCCGGCATGGGCCATGGCGCGTCCGATCACCAGAAGCTTCTGTCCGCGCGCCATGGCGACGGGCAGGAACTGGCCCAGATCCATCACGGCGCCCGAAATGGCCCAGACGCCAATGGCGCCGCCCACTATCGCCAGCGGGCTGGCGCCGGCGAACAAGAGCGCAATGATCACCGCCGCGACCGGGATCAGCATCAGCGCCGCGCGCATTTGCGAGACCGCGTTCTTCAGACCGCCATTGGACCAGGGCAGGAAGGGCGCGACGGGCATCAGAAGCGCCGCGATCAGCAGCAAGGGCGTGGCGGCGGCGTTGAAATAGGGCGCGCCGACCGAAATTGTCGCGCCCCCCATCATTTCGAGCAGCATCGGGTACAGCGTGCCCACAAGCACCACGCCCGACGTGGCCGCCAGCAGCAGGTTGTTGGCGCCGATCAGCGCTTCCTTGGACGTGGGTTCAAACCCGTCCCCTTCGCCCAGCGACCCCGCTCGCAACGCAAACAGCAGGAAGCCCGCGACCGAGGAGACGCCCAGCATGCCCAGAATCCAGACCCCGCGTTCAGGATCGAGTGCGAAGGCGTGCACCGAGGTGATGACGCCCGAACGCACCAGGAAGGCGCCCAGGATGGAGAGGATATAGGCCAGAAGCGCCAGAAAGACGGTCCAGCCCGGAAAGGCGCCGCGTTTCTCCGTGGCGATGGAGGAGTGAATCAGCGCCGCGCCCAGAAGCCAGGGCATGAAGCTGGCGTTCTCGACCGGATCCCAGAACCACCAGCCGCCCCAGCCGAGCTCGTAATAGGCCCAGAAGGCCCCAAGCGCGATGCCGGCGGTCAAGGCCGTCCAGGCGCCCAGCGCCCAGGGACGGATCGCAGCGGCGAGCGCCCGGCCCGGCGTCTTCTGCATCAGGCCCGCCGCGGCGATCGCGAAGGCCGTCGACAGGCCCACATAGCCCACATAGAGCATGGGCGGGTGGATCACGAGGAGCGGGTCCTGGCAGGATCGGATTGAGCTCGGCGCCCTGAAGCGGCACGGGCGACAGGCGCTCGAACGGGTTGGACGCGAAAGCGAGAAAGCCGAAGAACAGGGTCTGCAGCAGCCCTTGAAAGCTCACAGCGCGCGAGCGCAAGCCGTCATCCTTCGGGCCGAAGCGGGCGAGGCCATAGCCGAACACCGCCAGCAGCAGACACCAGAGCAGCATGGAGCCTTCATGCCCGCCCCAGCTGGCGGCGATCTTGTAGGCGAGCGGTTTGTCGACCGAGGAGTTCGCCGCCACGTAGGCGATGGAGAAGTCAGAGCGCAGGAAGCTCGCGATCAGCAGGATCATCGCCGCGCCCGCCGCCAGAACGGCGATTTCCGACGCAGCCTGCCCAGCCTTGACATAGGCGGTACGGCCCACGCCGCCCGCGCCGCGCCAGGCGACGAAGATCTGCACCAGGCTCGCGAGCAGCGCCAGCGCAATCAGATAGCGTCCAAGCTCTGCAATCATGACGGACGCTCCGTTTCGGCCGGCGATACCCCTCGGGTCCGCCATAGCCCTCATGGTCGCCCGCCTCTTCGTGCCACATGCCGGATTCGCGCAGGGCTGCGGCGACTTCGGGCGGCATGTAGGTCTCGTCGTGCTTGGCCAGCACGGTATCGGCGGCAAAGCGGCCCTCAGGATCAAACACGCCCTCGGCCACAATGCCCTGCCCTTCGCGGAACAGATCCGGCAGCGAGCCGTCATAGCTGATGCGGATTTCCCCGCCGCCATCGGTGATGGTGAAATTGGCGCCGCCGCGCGCCGGACGCTCCACGGAACCGTCGAGCACCAGACCGCCGACGCGCACGCGCTGACCGGGCTGGGGCGGGTTCTCGGCCACCATGGCGGGCGAGTAGAAGAACACCATGCGTCGCGCATCGCGGTCATGGCGAGCGCCGCCGCCCCGACCAGGACCACACCGGCCGCCAGCGTGATCCAGAGACGTCGCTGGGCTTTTCTCATTGCTCGCTCTCCTCGACCGAAAAGGCGGTCCGCATGGCTGATATCAGGGCCAGGGCGCCGGCATTGTCTTCAAAACGCGACCGGGCGCGCTCCAGCGCCTCAAGCCCGGCCTCGGTCTGGCCCTGTGTCCAGCGCGCCCGCGCCAGCGTCAGCCAGCCTGACAGATCGTCAGGATCATCCTCAAGCCGCGCTTCCAGACGGCTCACCATCATCTCGGCCAGGTCCTCGGGCGCAACGCCCGCCGCGATGGCGTCAGCAAAGGGCGCCGCCCCGGCAGACCCCGGACCGCCTTGCGGACGGGACAGAAGGTCCGCCGCCCGCGCCGCGATCGCCGCCCGGAACGGATCGCCGTCATCCAGACGCATGATGATGTCGGACCAAACTGCGGCAGCCTCGTTGCGTTCGCCGCGGGCGTAATAGGCCGACCCCAGGAAGAAGGCCGGTTCCGGCAGGCTGGGATCAAGGGCGTTGGCCGCTTCAAAGGCCCGTTCGGCTTCCGGCGTGACCTGACCGTTATTGAGCACCACGAGCGCCTGCCCCATATCCGACAGGATGCGCGGATCCTCCTCGATCTGCAGCGCGCGCGTGAACAGGGTCACCGCTTCCAGTTCACGCTCCGTGCGTGACAGGAAACGACCCAGCAGCGTCAGGGCCTGAACATCCTCGGGGTTCTCGCGCAGGATTGCGCGCAAACGCGCTTCCTGTTCCTCGGACGTCAGCTCCTCGGGATTGGTGTCCGCCAGGCGTTGAGCCACCTCGGCATAGGGCGCGCCGGGCGTCTCCGGCTCGCCATTGACGAAGTAAAATCCAAGCGCGCCCAGCAGCACGACCGGGACCATGACGAGCGAGGCCAGACGTCCTGCGCCGGCCTGTCCGGTCTTCAGGAAGGGCATGGCCAATCGCCATGCGGCCACGGCGCCGATCACCGCGGTGAGCACAATGAAGACCATCATGCTTTGCCCCGCTTGAAGGTCAGCAACAGATTGTTGGACGGCATGACCAGGCGCTCAACGCGTTCCAGGCCATGACGGCTCGCCAGCGCATCCACATCCGCCAGCGGACGCACGCCCCAACGCGGATCGCGCTGCTTGAGGCTGGCGTCAAAGTCGAGATTGGACGGCGCCGTGTCCGCCCCTTCCAGGAAAGGGCCATACAGATGCAGGGCGCTTCCGGCGTGAGCAGTTTCGAAGCGCCGTCAAACAGCCCCTCCGCCGCCTGCCAGGGCGCGATATGGATCATGTTGGCGCAATAGATCGCCTCCACGGACTCCAGTCCGTCCCACCAGCCCGGTGCGCAGACATCAAGATCGAGCGCCGGGCGAATGCGGCCTTCGGCGTCTTCCGCCCAGGCGTTCTCGCTGGCGCGGGATTTGGGATCAGGATCGCTGGGCGTCCATCTCAGATCCGGGCGCGCACTGACCACGGCGAGCGCATGCTCCCCCGTGCCGCTGGCGATCTCGAGAACGCGGGCGCCGTCGGGCAATCTCTCGCCCAGAGCGGACATGATCGGCTCACGATTGCGCGCAGCGCTCGGGGAACTCAGGCGCGCGCCGTCACTGGCGCGGTCTTCCAGGGCGATGGGAGGGGTCTTCTGTGTCATAGGGGGTAGATAGACTGTCACCCGCCCGCTTTGAAGGCGAATTAGGCCGCTTGGACTGCGGCGGCTCGGCGCAGGAGGACTTCGCCCGCCTCCCGCATGCCCAGTACATCGAGAAAACGGGTCACTTCACGCAAGCGAGCGCGATCCGCCTCCACATCATCTGAGACATTGCGCCGCAGGCGCGCCAGGATTTCCTCGCCCAGTTTCTCGCTCGCTTCACGCAACTCGTCGAGAAGATGGGCGTGCGCATTGCCCACGGCGGCCCGCGCCGCATCATCCTTCACGCTGTACAGAAATCCGCAGACCGCTTCGGCTTCGTCGAACACGGGATCGCCCGGATGAGGAATCTCACGCGTACGCCGTCTGGGTCCCGTCTCCGGCAGGGCATGCTCGAACATGCGCCGCGCCTCTTCATGGATCGCCTCCATCTGCAGGCTGGCGGCGTTCCGGAGCTCGAACAGGCGCTTGCCCCAGGTTCCGTCCTTGCGAATGCCGATCTCGCGGGTCATGCCCACGGTCACGGCGGCGAACTGGGTCACCGCCTTCACGCAGCGCTCCACCTGTTCAGGCGTCCTGGGCGTGGTCTTGAAGCCCTTGAGATAGAATTCGGCGTCACTGAGCAGCGCCTCACCCACGCTCGACATGTCCGTATGGGTGAGCAGGAAGTCATCATCGCGCCGCGCGATACGCTCGAACACGCGCAGCATGCGCCAGGGTTTGTGCACCCGCGCCATGGTCATCAGCAGCACCCAGACCCCGGACTCCGGCAATTCCTCAATGGCCTGTTCATAGCGGTCCCGCAGCTCCGCACAGACCTCGTCATCCATCTTCTCGATCTCATCGGGCAAACCGTCGAGCGCCTCGCGCAAGGCCGGCACGCTCTTCAGAAGACCCGCAATGGAGCGTATCTCGTCAAAGTCGGTCACGCCCAGCTGATGGCGCAAGCGCTTGCTTTCCTTGGGTTCGTCCCGGAGCGAGTCCAGGGTTTCAAACATGGCTCCGGCGACCCGCACGCGGGCGTCATCAAGCGCCTCGTCATCAAGGTCATGGGAGAAGGTGGACGCGGCGTCCATGGCGGCGGCGGCGGCTTCAGGATCAAGATCGGCGCTGATCCAGCTCCACAGCGGCACCAGAAGCGCCTCCGGAATCAGCGCGCGGGACGGCTCGATCACGGAGCGGTCGCCAATGGCGTCCTTGAGAGGCAGGAAGAACTGTCGGCACGCCGCGCCCTCGGCGCCATAGCGGCAAAACTCCAGCATGCGCGCCATGCCCGGATCCATCTCCCGGGCCAGATCGACAAGACCGTCCACCCGCTCGACCGACATGTGAGCGAGCAGCATGGACAGTTTTTCGACTTTCCCCGCAGAGAGCGGCCCCATCGGATCACCAAGACAAGCACGTTGAGTAAGGAGATAACTGAACGCGGTTAATGTCAGCTTTCCACAAGAGCCGGCAACCACAAACACGCCTTCAGCCCGCCCAGCCCGGACCGGTCGAGTTCGAGCGCGCCCTCATAGGCCCGGGCCAGATCCACCACGATGGCCAGCCCAAGCCCCGTACCCGGGGCCTGCTCATCAAGCCTGACCCCGCGCGCCAGCACGGGCCTGGCTTTGCTCGGGCGTCAGCCCCGGCCCGTCATCCTCAACGCACAGATAGAGCTGGCCGTCACGCAGGCTGGCGGACACGGTCACCGCACTCGCCGCCCACTTGCAGGCATTGTCGATCAGATTGCCGAGCAATTCCTCGAGATCCTGTTTCTCGCCGCGAAACACGATCCGGCCCTCACAGGACCAGTTCAGGGTGATCCCCTGACGACCATAGATTTTCTGCAAGGTGCGTCCCAGGTCATCCAGCGTGCGGTCCACAGGCGCCCGGGCGCCGATCGTGCGGGCATGGGCCGCCGCGCGCGCCCGTCGCAAATGATGCTCGACCTGTTCGGACATCAGCCGGGTCTGCCGGTCGACCTGACGCGCCAGCGGCCCCTCCTGATCTCGCGCCTCGTTGGAAAGCACGGTCAGCGGCGTTTTCAGGGCATGCGCCAGATTGCCCACATGGGTGCGGGCCCGCTCGACAACTTCCTGGGAATGATCGAGCAGCTTGTTCAGCTCGCCGCCCAGCGTGATCAGCTCGGCGGGATAGACACCGCTCACCCGGTCCGCGCGGCCATCCCGCACATCGGCGACCGCCCGCCCCATCCGCAGCACAGGTGCAAGGCCCACGCGCACCTGCACGAAGACGCCGACCGCCAGGGCAATGGTGAAGAGGAAGAACAATCCGGCTGAAGCCAGGCCGAAGCGCAGGATGCGCGCATTCGCCGGGCGCTGGTCCTCGCCCGCGATCACCAGCAAGGGCTGCTCCACACCCTCGATCAGAATGGCGCGGATCACCAGCTCAGCGGTTCGCCATCGGGGCCTTTCGTCATCGAGCTGACCGGACGTCCCGGCGTGCTGAGCGCTTCACCCAGAGCCTTGTCGGGGGCGGACAAGGACGCATCGGCCAGAGACTGGGAGCGCAACGGCTCAACATCCGACGCCCCGGGCAGGGACACCTGCCAATAGCGTCCGGAGAAGGTCTGGGAGAAGCGCGGATCGATCAGGTCCTCATCGAGGCGCAGATTCAGCGCGCCGCTGACCTCGACATGGGCGATCAGCGCGTCCGCCACGCCGGTCAGACGATCTTCGAGATCGCTGAGCACGGTCTGGCGGAACAGCGCGGTCAGGGACATCGCCCCCAGTACGAGCAGCACCAGCGCCCAGCCCAGCGCCGTCAGAACCAGACGGCGCACCATCGACCCCTGGGTCACCAGGGGTGGTGATGAGGCCCCCTCACTCACTCAGCCGCCGAACTCTCGGTCTCGCCCGGATCAACCAGCCGATAGCCCAGACCGCGCACGGTCTCGATGCGGTTGGAGCCGATCTTCTTGCGCAGACGGCCGACAAACACCTCGATCGTGTTGGAATCGCGATCAAAATCCTGATCATAGATATGCTCGACCAATTCGGTCCGAGAGATCACCCGATCGCGATGGTGCATCAGATAGCTCAGCATCCGGAATTCATGGGAGGTCAGCTTGATCAGCTGGTCGCCCAGAAACACCCGTGAGCCGCGCGTATCCAGGCTCAGATCGCCGCACATCAGGGTCGAGCTCGAATGACCGGCCGCCCGGCGGGTCAGCGCCCGCAGCCGCGCCAGCAATTCCTCGGGATGGAAGGGCTTGGTCAGGTAATCATCCGCGCCTGCGTCAAAGCCCGCGACCTTCTCGCTCCAGCGGTCCCGCGCGGTCAGGATCAGCACCGGGGCGGACATGCCCGCATCGCGCCAGCGCTCGAGCACTGTCACGCCGTCCAGCTTGGGCAGGCCCAGATCCAGCACGATCGCGTCATAGGGCTCTGTCTCGCCCAGGAACAGACCATCCTCGCCATCGGCCGCCGTATCCACGGCATAGCCCGAATGGGTCAGAACATCCGACAGCTGGCGACGCAGGTCCGGATCATCTTCGACAATAAGCGCTCGCATCTCAGCGTCCTCCGCTAGCGCCGCACCCGACCGGAAATCGCATCCACGCGCACATCCAGCCGGCGGCCTTCCGGGGTCAGAATCCGGATCATGTAATAGGGATTCTCACCATTCACGAGCCGGTGCGAAAGCACTTCGGAACCGGGATAGGCCTGACGCACGGCCGCCACCGCCACCGAAACCGGCACAATGGACTGGGCCACGGCATGAGCCGCATCCTTGTGACCCTTGGCGTAGCGGGCGCATCCGCAAGCACGGCGGCGCAGGCCAGGGTCAGGAGAAGAGTGAGAATTCGTTTCATGACAGACTTAATGACGGATCCGGGCTGAACGCATGCTGAACACGGCTGACAGGGTTTCGCCGCGAAGTTGACGCATCATGACATGAAACGCTTTCGCGGATCATAACCCGTCGGCGGCGTCCAGTCCTCGATAAAGGCTTCGAGATCGGGATCGTTGAGCGGCACGTCGATGACAAGGCGGATGATCTGGTCGCCGCGCCCGCCTCGCTCTTGGGCGCGCCCTTGCCCCGCAGGCGCAGCTGGGCGCCCGAATTGGCGCCGGCAGGCACCCGGACCTCCACCATGCCGTCCACGGTCGGCGCCCGCACGGCGCCGCCGAACAGCGCTTCCTTCAGGGAGATGGGCAGGTCGAGGCGAATATTGTCGCCCTCGCGCCGGAACCAGGGATGCTCGGCGATGACGATCTCGATCAGCGCATCCCCCGCCGGTCCGCCATCGCGCCCCGGATGTCCCTGCCCGCGCAGACGCAGCACCTTGCCGCTCTCCACGCCTGCCGGCACGCCCACTTCCAGCGACTTGCCATTGGGCAGGCTGACGCGCTTCTTCGCGCCCTTCATCGCCTCTTCAAAGCTGACCGACAGACGCGCCTTGATCTCTGCGCCGCGCATGGGCTGGGCGCGTTGCCGCGCGCCGCCGAAATCGGTGAACAGATCGGAGAACAGATCCCCAGATCCTCGAACCGGCCGCTGGGGCCGCGATCGCCGGGGCCTCCGCCGGGGCGTGAGCGGAAATGATACGCCGGGCGCTCCTGGCCCTGCGCATCAATCTCGCCCTGGTCAAACCGGGCGCGCTGTTCGGGGTCGGACAATAGCTTGAACGCCTGGGTGACGTCCTTGAACTTCTCCTCCGCCGCCTTGTCGTCGGGGCGTGCGTCAGGGTGCAAGGCCTTCGCCAGCTTGCGGTAGGCGCGCCGGATCTCGTCGGCGCTCGCTGTGCGGGACACGCCCAGAATCGCATAGGGGTCAGTCATCATGGCCGTCGTGATAGCAGTCCATCGCCAGTCGGGCGAGCATCAGGGCGCACCCGTTTGGCGCATATCTGTAGGTTCAGGCTCATATCTGCAAGACAGACACCAGACCAGGGCCGTAGCGCTCCGAGATCTGACGAACCTCGAAACCGTGACCCGCTCCTTCTGAGGGCAGGTCTTCGCGCCGAAGGTCGAGCTGCGGCGCCGCGCATGTCCAGGCCCGGACCACCCTCCCCCTCAGCTCCTATGAGCGTGACCTGATACGCTTCGCGCGTCTCACCCAGCGGCGCCTCCACGCCCTGCCAGCGATCCCCGCCGATCCTGGTGCGCCGGACCCAGCTCAGACGCAGCCCGTCCGCCCGATCCTCAAGCTTCAGATGCACGGGAGAGAGCGGGCGCAGATCCCGGCCCTCATAGGTCGCCGTCAGCCGACGGGCCCGGGCGTCACTGCGCCGAACGCCGGCCGGGACGGCAAGGACCTCCAGCTCTGCGCCGCGTTCGGCGTCTCGCACCGGCAGAA
>LZQR01000457.1_pt1 | contig 9838 bp, 15 predicted proteins | sample 768601 | NCBI WGS metagenome assembly LZQR01 (sample SAMN05207299, study PRJNA324521) | oil field metagenome | isolation source: sample BH-FW-24 from oil reservoir | place: India: Bombay High | collected 2015-12-04
TGAAGCAAGCCTTTGTTTCTCCTCGTCAACCGACCGCCTCTCACTGCTGCTGAAAATCCTTGCGAGCGCCTCGAAGCAGCTCATACCTTCGGCGAATAGGGTTAATACATAGACAAATCAATCAGTACAATTAGTTCAATGTTTACGCCCATAAGGGAAAGTGGCTCAAACATTATCAGTCCGTGACGAGGACCAAAGAAATATGAGCGCACCTGCCCCCAAGAACACTGTCGAAACTGACAATATCACGAAGTACATCAAGTTCATGTCCTCAACGGGAAGCGACACGTCTTCCGCTCAGACGGCATGGAACTCCCTTCAAAAACACCTGCCCGACATACTGGACCGCTTCTACAAGGAACTCGTTTCGCACGAAGAGTTGCGCCAGAAAATGGGCGCCCACGAGAAGAACACCGTTCCTCTCAAAAATGCGCAAACCAAACACTGGGAATATATCTTCAATCACGACCCGGACCTGGAGTTCATCGGACAGGCTGCGCGTATCGGTCAGGCTCACGTAAAGATCGGGCTGAAGGCCGAATGGCTGATGTCCGCGTTTGGCCGGCTGTTGAACGAAATCCTTCCTGTCATTGTCAAGAAGCACCGGTTTTCGCAAAAGGCCATGATTGCCGAGATGCAGGCCGTGGTGACACGGTTCTTTCTGGACATGATCCTTGCACAACGTGCGTTCGAAACGGAACAGCGCCGCATTGAAGACGCTGAAATGCGGGATACGATCGGGCTGGAGAACCTGCGCACGACCGCAAACACCATCAGCGAGCTGAACGAAATCGTCATGTCGATGGCGTTGTTGTCGCGCAATACCCAGGAAGCCAACGCGAACGGCCAGTCGATTTCCGCCGCGGCGGACCAGCTTGTCGCCTCCATCGGCCAGATTTCCGAAAACAGCGAAGGCGCGGCCAACGAAGCCGTTCAAACAAACAACGCCGCCAAGGATGGCTTGGACAAGATGTCGGCCGTGTCGAGTGCTATCGGCGATATTTCCTCAACGTCCCGGCAAACCGCGCAGAGCCTGTCAGACCTCAGCGAAGCTGCATCGCAGATCGGCGAATTCCTGTCGGTCATTCAATCCATCGCAGACCAGACCAATCTTCTGGCGCTGAATGCCACCATTGAAGCCGCCCGTGCAGGGGAAGCCGGCAAAGGCTTTGCGTCGTTGCTTCGGAAGTCAAAACCCTCGCCTCGCAGACCGGCAAGGCGACGGAAGACATCGCGCAGCGATCGAAGCACTGACCGCTGGCATGGAAACAATCCAGACAGCCATCCAGAGCTCCGAAGGCGCCATCCAGAATGGCGAGGATGCCATTGCGGCCGCCAATGAACTGATGCAATCCATCGACGGGATGGTTGGCAATGTCTCCGAACGGGTTACCCAGATTACGGACATCCTTCATCAGCAGAAAGAAGCCAGCCACGAAATCGCTCGCAACGTCGCCAATGTCGCTGAATCGAACCGGAATACGGATCAGCAGCTCGGCGCCATGCAGCGTGTTCTGAAACAGAGCAACGACAGTTTCAGCGGCTCGGCCAAAACTTCTTCGACGCCAATTCCGACAAGTCGCTGCTGGAGATGGCAAAGATTGATCATGTCCTGTTCAAGAAGCGTGTCGTCGACACGGTGACAGGACACGACGACTGGGCATCCTCCGGCATGCCGGACCATCATCACTGCCGGCTTGGCAAGTGGTATGACGCCATCAAGAACGAGAAAATCAAGCACACCCGGTCTTCCGCAACCTGGTCACTCCGCACAAGGCAGTTCATGATGCAGGCCACAGAGCCCTGCATGCCGCCGAGCAAGGCAATTCCACGGAAGCCTTCGCTGCTCTCGTCGATCTGGACAAGGCCAGCAAGGAAGTCCTGAAAGGCTTGACGGAACTTGCCGTTGCCATGGAAACCGACCTGAAAGACGCGGAACCTCGCAAGTCGCCCAGACAGGACGTCGGCAAGAAAGCTGAAGTGCTGCTGGACGGCACCATCCAGACCGTGGAGCTTGAAAACGTGTCCGTAACGGGTGTCGGCCTGAAGGGCGTAAAAGATGCAAAGGCGGCAAGACCGTTTGCATCCGTTGCGACGGAAAGGAACGGCTTGCCCATATCATCTGGGTAGACGGAACCAGGGCGGGTGCCCAATTCTTCGACGAAGACAAATAAACTTCGCGGGAAACGCCTGCTGACACCCTTGATAAGGTGCCCGCTTGGGCACCTTATCCAGCTTTATCGCCATGCACGTTTGAATGAACGGCTGCTACAGCCAATCACACCACTGGATGCAGGCAGACCTGCTAACAGACCTCTGCTCAATTGTGATCCGCCGGTTTCTTATTTTTTTCCTGATTGGTATTAGGCTTCGGAGTTCGGAAGTCCCGGATCTGGAGTATTCATGACTGGAGAAATCAAGGTCGGCATCATCGGTGGAACCGGGCAACTCGGCAGCGCATCGCGACGGCTTGGCTGGAAAGCGGCTGTGTCCAACCTCGCCAGCTCTGGATATCCAATCGATCCGGAACCGCCGCAGGCTTCGAAAGCTGGCCGGAGATCACCTTCACCGCATCCAATCAGCTTCTGGCTGACGCCTGTGATGTCATCCTTCTGTCGGTTCCGCCAGCGCTTGTCGAAACGGTCAGCATTTCGGCGCCCGGAAAACTGGTGCTCTCGGTCATGGCGGGTGTCTCGCGTGAGAGGCTCAAACCCTCACAGGCTCGGAAAAGGTCGTTCGTGCCATGTCGAGCCCCGCGGCGGGCAAGCAGCTGGCCTACTCCCCTGGTGTGCGGCTTCGCCGCTTTCGCAGGAAGACAGAGACCTCGTCCAGTCGTTGTTGTCGGCCTGCGGCCCGAGTGATGAAGTAAAGGACGAACAGCAGATCGAGGTCTTCACCGCCATAACCGGTCCGGTACCGGGATTTGCGGCCTTCTTCGCCGACTGCATTGTTGACTATGCAAGGTCAAACGGTGTCGACAGGCATATTGCTGAACGCGCCGCAAAACAGCTGATCCTGTCGGCTGGGCAAATCATGGCCGGTGACACCAGATCTCCGGCGGAACATGTTCAGGAGATGGTCGACTATGCAGGAACAACTGCCGCCGGTCTCGTCAAGCTGAAGGAACTGGGTGTTTCGGATCTGATCAGTGATGGGCTGGACGCCAGTACGGAGCGCGTCAGAACTATTGCCGGCAAAGCCTGATACCGCGCTTCTTCCGCCGGAGAGCACAGCTGAAAACAAAAAAAGCGGCGCTGGTGCGCCGCTTTTCCTGAAGTCTGATAATCAGGCTGTCAGTTCGCCAGCCAGTGCCTTGCGGATCATCTCACGCGTTTCGGCAATGCCGTAAAGAGCAACGAAAGACCCGAAGCGCGGTCCCTTTTCCTGTCCCAGCAGAAGCTGGTAAAGCGCAGAGAACCAGACGACGGACACGCCAGGACCACCATCGGGCCCTTTTTTGGACGGGTCCTGATAACGCTCGATGGACCGGGCAACGTCCAGCACCGCATCCTGGATGGCACTGCCATCCGCATCGGCCGGCAGGGTGGCCAGCGTTTCGTCCAGTTTTTCCAGCGCAGTGCGCTCGACATCGTCCGGCACCTTGAAAGACTTGGTCGGTTTGACGAAATCGTCGAAGTAGCGGATCGCATAGCCGACAAGCGCATCCAGTTCCGGATGGGTCGACGCCGTCACGCCCGGAGCGTAGCGGGAGATGAATGCCCACAGCACGTCCTTGTTTTCCGCGTTGGAGGCGGACACAAGGTTCAGCAGCATGGCGAAGGGCACCGGCAAGTCGATCTTCGGAATGTTGCCCGAATGGATGTGCCAGACCGGGTTCTGAAGCTTCTGCTCCACCGGCATCTGCTCGTACTTCTGGACGAAGGTGTAATATTCGTCGACCGCCTTCGGAATGACGTCGAAATAGAGCTTCTTGGCCGTCTTCGGCTTCTGGAAATTGTAGAGCGCAAGGCTCTCCGGTGCAGCGTAGGTCAACCACTCGTCAATGGTCAGACCGTTGCCCTTGGACTTGGAGATCTTCTCGCCCTTTTCGTCCAGGAACAGTTCGTAGACGAAGTGTTCCGGAGCGGTCCCGCCCAGGATGTTGCAGATCTTGTCGTAGATCGGCGCATTGGTCACATGATCCATTGCCGAACATCTCGAATCGACGTCAAGCGCAGCCCAACGCATGCCGAAGTCGGGCTTCCACTGCAGGCTTCACCTTGCCGCCGGTGACCGGAGCGTGATGTCCTCGCCCGTCTCGTCCGCAAAGGTGATGGTGCCGTCCTTCGAATTGACGTCCTTCATGGGCACATAGAGCACGCGGCCGGACGTCGGCGAGATCGGCAGGAAGGGCGAATAGGTCGCCTGACGTTCCGCGCCGAGCGTCGGCAGCATCACGTCCATGATCTTCTGGTACTTCTCGGTCGCCCGGATCAGCACGTCATCGAACTTGCCGGCCTTGTAGTATTCGGTCGCGCTGGCGAATTCATAATCGAAGCCGAAGGTATCCAGGAACCGGCGCAGCATGGCGTTGTTATGCTCGGCAAAGCTTTCATAGTCGCCGCCGAAGGGGTTCGGCACCGCCGTCAGAGGCATCTGCAGATATGGCTCAAGCGCTGCGCGGTCCGGCACGTTTTCCGGGATCTTGCGCATGCCGTCCATGTCGTCGGAGAAGCACAGCAACCGCGTCGGGATCTTGTCTTCGGTCAGCAGCCGAAACGCCGTGCGCACCATTGTGGTGCGCAGAACTTCGCCGAAGGTGCCGATGTGCGGCAGGCCGGACGGGCCATAGCCCGTTTCGAACAGAACCGGTTTGTCCGTTCCCCGTTTCTCGATCCGTTTGACCAGTTTTCGCGCTTCTTCGAACGGCCACGCTTTCGATTTCGTGGCCGCCTCGACAAACTCTTGCGAAAGGTCAAGCGGAGGCAGGGATTGATCGGTCATTTTTCAAGTCGTTCTGTTCATGAGAATGGATGGAATGCAACCCGGTCGTTTTTTTGACTTTTCGGCCGGTTGCTGCGGCGCGACACTAGATCAACGCGCCTCTATGTGCAATCACATGAACACAGCTAAGTTGACCGAAATCTCGGGCTTTGCGCACTCTTTCCGCCTGAGGACATATCGCGCCGGAAAAAAGCGGATCACTCCGGTCAATCGATTGTCTCATACCGGTGACTTGAAGCTTGTCTTCCAACCCGTTACATCGGGCGCACGATCAAGAAGAAATTTTCCGTCTTTTGGCGCTACGGGAGAATGAATAGTGTCTATGAACGAGCCGATCAGCGTACAGGAAGCCTTATCTACGTGATGGTTATCGTCTCGGCGTCGGACAACCAGATGACCGACAACGAACTGGCCACCATCGGCGACATGATCAAGATGCTGCCCGTCTTCAATGGTTATGACAGCAACCGGATCATCCCGGCAGCCCAGCGCTGCGGCGACATCCTGCAGGAAGACAACGGCTTGCAGCTGGTGCTGGAGCTGGTTGGCGACGTCCTGCCGGCAAAGCTTTACGACACCGCATATGCGCTTGGGGTTGAAGTCGCGGCTGCCGATCTCCACGTCGAGAAGGAAGAATTGCGCATCCTTCAGCTTCTGCGTGACCGCTTCAAACTCGACAAACTGACCGTTGCCGCAATCGAGCGCGGTGCGATTGCCCGTCATCGGACCATCTGATCCTCTCGGAGCAGGTATTTGAAGCAACGAAGGCCCTCGCCTGGGCCGGGGCGGTATCAATAGCCGTCCTGGCAGCTGTTTTCCTGATCTTCCAGGGCCTTCAGGATTTCGATCTTTCTGAATACGAAAGCCGGCCGATTGCCTTTTCCTTCGACGGACATTCCGTTGCCGGAACGTTGCATCTGCCCACCTGCAAGATCCTGGGCACGCAAACCCGCCTCTGGTCCTGATCGTTCACGGGGACGGACCAGCCGACCGCTATTCCGGCGGTGGGTACATGCCTCTCATCAGCCGTCTTCTGGACAGCGGTCTTGCCGTCTATTCCTGGGACAAGCCTGGCGTCGGCGAAAGCGAGGGCAACTGGCTTTCCTTTTCCATGGAAGAGCGAGCCCGCCTCGCGGCAACGGCCCTTGCGGCCGCCAAAGAACAGCCCGAATTGAAGACGTCTCCAGCCGGATTTCTCGGCTTTCCCAGGCGGGGTGGGTTTTGCCCATTCTGGCGGAAGAGCCAGCACAGGGCGATTTCTTCGTGATTGTCGGCGGGGCCGTCAACTGGTTGCGGCAGGCTGGTTATTATACCCGGCGCAGGCTGGAGCTTGCAGGTGCGCACAGCAAGTCGGTCGACAAGGCTCTCGCGCAGGACGCAAAAGACGGACAAAAGTTTCTAGACCGGGATTTTTCCTATCAGGACTATCTCGACAGCGGCATGGACAGGGTTCCGATGCCGGAAGATCGCTTCACCTTCGCGCGCCGGAATGCGGCTTCCGACTCCACCACCTCCCTTGCCCGTATCTCCTCGCCCGTTCTGACACTGCACGGAGCAGAGGACCTCAATGTCGATCCTCATTTCAATTCCGGCATCTATCGAAAGTTGCTGACGGACAACAATCCCGCCAACCGCTTCGTGATCGTCCCGGAAGCAACCCATGCGCTGTTGCGGGCGGAAGCCTTCAACTACCAGCTCGAGGGGCAAATGCCTTCCTGGTCGAAGGCCTTGTTCATGGTCCTGGGGCGCCGTGCCTACGCACCGGGCGCACTGGACACCATAACAATCTGGATCAATGAACAGGCCTCAACAGCAAACAGCCCTTCAACTTCACTAGATCGATCAAATTGAACCCTTTTTGTTTTCGGTCCTTCAATCCGCCGCACCTTATCACCGGTGCGGGGACAGCACGCTTGTGGGCTGCCGGGACCTGTAGGTCCTTCAGTGCGGAGACGGGGACATGAGCAATCAGGCAATCGGAGAGCGGACAAGTGTGCGCTATCCACTGAGGCGGCGCCGCCAGAGGCTGCGCGTACAGCGCCCCATGCCTTATGCTGTCCGGTACGTGCAGGTTCGCACCGCTCCAAAGCAGGCGAACTGGGGCACGCGAATGATGATTGCCTTTGCAGGCTTCGTCTGCGGACTTGCAGCCGACGCGCTGGTGATGTTTGCCGAAGACCATTTCCATCTGGCAAAGAACCGGGATCCGGATCTTTTCGCATGGGTGCTCGGCACCGGCTTTGCCGGCCATATCCTCTATCTGATCTTCGGAATACTAGCGGTCACGTTGCTGACGGCCTTCAACCGCCGCAAGTGGATCTTGTGGCTGCTGATCGGCTTTGTCGGCGGGCTACTGAGTATCTGATCGGCTGATAGCTCAATTCAGGCTGTGGATCGCATCCGGCAGATCGAGTGAAAATGCCGGAATGACGACGTCGAACATGGAGCCGTCCGGACGTTCCATCGAGTAGGACCCGGCCATGATGCCGCTGTCGGTCGAAAGCGGGCAGTGCGACGAATATTCATAGGTCTCGCCGGGCTCTATCACCGGCTGTTCGCCGACCACACCCTCGCCGCTGACTTCTTCCTGGCGCCCCCTGGCATCGGTTATCTGCCAGTAACGCGTCTTCAGCTGCACCGGTTCGCTGCCACCGTTGTGGATCTCGACCATATACGCCCAGATATACTCGCTCTCTTCCGGACGCGATTCATCGTCCAGATAAAACGGCTCGACGGAGACTTCGATCCCTTGGGTGATGGCGGTGTAACTGCCAGACACGGCTTTTCCTTAATTTCAGAACTGCGAACCTTGAAATAGACCGGTCCGAAGCGACTTCCACGGGTGGTGCCCGCTCGTTCAGGAGGGGCTTATAGGGCGAATGACGCAAGCGTGAAAGAGGGTTGTGACATATGAGGCCGGAATTGCTTGAGATTTGAGGCCGGATTTTGCAAGAACACCATCTGTCAGACCCAAAACAGTGATCTCTTCATGTTCGATGCCCACCTGCGCCCGCTGATCGATCCGCCGTTGAACCGGCTGGGCCTGATCCTTGCCGGCACGGGGCTTACTGCCAACAGCGTGACGCTGGCGGGCTTTGCTGCCGGCATGGGGGCAGCCATCGCTATCGCAACGGGTCATACCCTGATCGGCTTGTTCCTGATCGCGGTCAACCGATTTGCAGACGGTCTCGATGGCGCATTGGCCCGGGCAACGGCCAAGACGGATCTTGGTGGCTACCTCGACATCACACTGGATTTCTTCTTCTACAGCGCAATCCCTCTGGCCTTTGCCATACAGGACCCGGCCAGCAACGCTTTGCCGGCGGTGGCACTTCTTGCCAGCTTCTACGCCAACGGCTCGGCCTTTCTGGCCTTTGCCGTCATGGCGGAGAAGAACAAGCTGACCACCGACGCTCAGGGCTCCAAATCGCTCTATTACATAGGCGGGCTGGCCGAAGGTACCGAGACCATCGCTCTATTCCTGCTGATGGCCCTGGTCCCCGCCTGGTTTCCTGCGCTTGCCTACGGTTTTGCCGCGATATGCGTCGTGTCCGCCGGCGCCCGGGTGCTCATTGGCGTGAAGGCGCTGCGGCAGACAGGCCGTTAGATCGCCTGGAGCGCCTTCTCGATATCTTCCAGCAGATCCTGTGGATCCTCCAGACCGATTGAAAGCCGCAGGATACCATCGGTGATACCGAGTTCCGCGCGGCTTCCTCGCCGATCGACTGGTGCGTGGTCGTCGCCGGATGGGTGATCAGGCTCTTGGCGTCGCCCAGGTTGTTGGAGATCTTGACGATTTCCAGCGCGTTTGTGAAACGGAACGCGGCTTCCTTGCCGCCCTCGATTTCCATCGCCAGCATGGTGGATCCGCCGCTCATCTGGCGTTTGGCAACATCGGCCTGCGGGTGGTCGTCCCGGCCCGGATAGATCAGCCGCGCGACCTTGGACTGGCTTGCCAGATAGTCGGCAATCCTGCCCGCCGTTTCCGTCTGGCGCGCAACGCGCAGCGGCAGCGTTTCCAGGCCCTTCAACAGGACCCAGGCACTGAACGCTCATGTGCGGACCGGTATGCTTGATGAAAGGCATGACCTCGTCGTTGATCCATTCCTCGTCCGACAGGATCACACCGCCGAGGCACCGGCCTGGCCATCGATGTGCTTGGTGGCCGAATAGACGACCACATCGGCACCGAGCTGAAACGGCGACTGATACAGCGGGGTCGCAAACACGTTGTCGACGATCAGACGGGCACCGGCTTCCTTGGCGATCTGTGCCACGGCCTCGATGTCGATGACTTCCAGCGTCGGGTTGGTCGGGCTTTCCAGGAACAGGGCCTTGGTGTTCGGCCGTACAGCCGCCTTCCACTGCTCGATGTCCGTTCCGTCTACCAGCGTGCTTTCAACGCCGAAGCGCGGCAACAGTGTTTCGCAAATATAGCGGCAGGAGCCGAACAGGGCCTTGGCGGCAATCACGTGATCGCCTGCCCTTACCGCTGCCATCAGCGCCAGATTGACGGCGGCCATGCCGCTGGCGGTTGCCGTGCGGCCTCAGCCCCTTCCAGTGCCTTGATGCGGTCCTCGAACATGGTGACGGTCGGGTTGGCATAGCGCGAATAGACATAACCCGGGTCCTCGCCATTGAACCTGGCCTCGGCAGCTTCGGCACCGCTGTAGGTGAAGCCCTGGGTCAGGTAGATGGTCTCCGAGGTCTCACCAAACGGTGACCGCATGGTCTGAGCATCGATCGATGTACAGCTACGTACGTCTGAGCATCGATCGATGTACAGCTACGTACCGTCTCCGAGGTCTCACCAAACGGTGACCGCATGGTCTGAGCATCGATCGATGTACAGCTACGTACGTCTGAGCATCGATCGATGTACAGCTACGTACCG
>LZQR01000458.1_pt1 | contig 9832 bp, 18 predicted proteins | sample 768601 | NCBI WGS metagenome assembly LZQR01 (sample SAMN05207299, study PRJNA324521) | oil field metagenome | isolation source: sample BH-FW-24 from oil reservoir | place: India: Bombay High | collected 2015-12-04
TTGAGTTCACCGCCCAGAATGAACACGAGCGCGCAGATATAGAGAAAGATCAGCGCGGTCATGATCCGGCCAGACCGCATAGGTGAGACGTAATTGGCGAAGCTGGTGAGATAGGCGCCGAAGGCACTGCCGGCAATGATCCACATGAACAGTGTGGCGAGCACTCCGGGCCACAGGTCGCGGAAAGTGCGATGCCCCGCCGGCAGCAGCCAGTGGGTGATGAAAAGGCCGATGATCAGCAGCGATCCGGCCAGCGTGTATCGGGCAACGTTGATTGACAGCAGGAAAGTCTCGACCTGCGGCACGAAGACCTTCAGCCCCTCGAGGGCGAGCGGCGCCAGAACCACCAGAAACGTGTAGGCAAGCAGAATGCCGGCACCCAGCAGCACAAGCCCGATCGATTGCAGCCGCAACAGCACGATGGAGCGGTTTTCATGCTGCCGGTAGGCCCGGTTGAGCGCGGTGCGCAGCGCCTCCACCCCGTTGGAGGAAAACCACAGAGCGGCAACGGCGCCGAAGGTCACAAGGTCGCCGCGGCGAATGGTCAGGACATTCTGGATTTCCCGCACGACAGGCGATGCAACGCTTGCCGGCCAGGCATCGAACAGCAGTTCCGACACCGTGTCGGCAGCACCGGTCATGCCGAGAAAGGCCGCGAGCGAGGCGATGAAGATCAGCAGGGGAAATATCGCCAGCAACCCCGACAGTGCCACGTGACTGGCCATTGCAAAGCCGTCATCCCGGGCGAAGTGACCGATGGCGTCTTTCAGGACGGCGTAGATCACGAGAACTGTCTGTCTGGCGCTCATGACCCAAGATGTGGCCTGCGCTGACACAATTCGTCAAGCCTGGGTAGTGAAAACCGCATCCGCCAAAAGGTCTATAAATTCACGCTCGACAAATGAGGGTGTGCAACGCAACATAGCTTCAACAAAAAGCGCTGCTGCGCAACAAATGAAACGGAGATCGCCATGCCCACCGCAGCCCTGCCGGCCGCAGAAACACCCGCAAGCCTTACCGAGCGAACGGAAGCTGCCGTCGCCACGCTCGATCATCTGCTCAATCTTGCAGCGCAGCGGGTGCGCGACCGCGTGAGCGAGGATGGGCGCATCTCCTCCCGCCTGATGGAAGAAGAGCAAAGGGCAACCCACGGACTGGCCTGGTTCGCAACCTATGTGGAGTCTCTGCGCCAATTGGATGCCTACGCGAAACGTCTGACCGCGGAAGGCCGCTACGGCGCTCTTGAGGACTACATCGTCCAGCTCGGATTTGCGGAGTACCTCGCGCAGATCTTCGGCGGCATTCCGATGAACCAGGGTGAAATCGTTCGCCTGGCGGATCTTGGCGTTTCTTCCGAAGAAGCTCTTGGCTTCCAGACAGCCGAAATCCTGTCGCTGATCGATACCGGAAGCCGTCCGGAAATCCGCAGCGAGATCACCCGCCTGATCCGCGACCAGGCGGGTCATTCCACCTTCGGCGACCCAGGTCTGGACGAGACCATGGAGCAGATCCGCAACGAGATGCGCCGCTTTGCGGAAGACAACGTCGTGCCCAACGCGCACGAGTGGCATCTGAAAAACGAATATATTCCGCTTGAGATTATCGAGCAGATGTCCGAGCTCGGCGTCTTTGGCCTCACCATACCGGAAGAATATGGTGGCCTCGGACTTGGCAAGGAGGCCATGTGCGTCGTCTCCGAAGAGCTGTCCCGCGCCTATATCGGTGTCGGCTCGCTCGCACCCGGTCCGAAATCGCGGCGGAACTCATTCTGTGCGGCGGAACGGAAGAGCAGAAGCAGCACTGGCTACCGAAAATCGCATCCGGCGAGATCCTGCCGACTGCCGTCTTCACCGAACCCAATACCGGTTCGGACCTTGCCTCGCTGAAGACCCGCGCCGTGAAGGACGGCGACGTCTGGAAGGTGTCCGGCAACAAGACCTGGATTACCCATCCGGTCCGTGCCGATATCATGACCCTGCTGGCCCGCACCAACCCGGATGAACCCGGCTACAAGGGCTTGTCCATGTTTATCGCGGAAAAGCCGCGCGGCACCGATGAGGAACCCTTCCCGGCAGACGGCATGAGCGGCGGCGAGATCGAAGTTCTCGGCTACCGGGGCATGAAAGAATATGAAATCGCTTTCGACGGCTTCAAGGTGAAGGGCGAGAACCTTCTCGGCCAGGTCGAGGGCGAAGGTTTCAAGCAACTGATGCAGACCTTTGAAGGCGCCCGCATCCAAACCGCTGCCCGCGCATTGGGCGTCGCCCAGTCTGCACTGGACCTGGCTTGAGATACGCCGAAGAACGCGTCCAGTTCGGCAAGGAACTGGTCAACTTCCCGCGTGTTGCCGACAAGCTGGCCATGATGACTGCCGAACTGATGATCGCCCGCCAGCTGACCTATTTCTCGTCCTGGCAGAAGGATTCCGGCAAACGCTGCGATCTGGAAGCAGGCATGGCGAAACTGCTTGGTGCCCGCGTTGCATGGGCCGCGGCGGACAATGCGTTGCAGATCCACGGCGGCAATGGCTTTGCTCTGGAATATGCAATTTCCCGTGTCCTGTGCGACGCCCGCATCCTGAACATCTTCGAAGGTGCGGCGGAAATTCAGGCTCAGGTCATCGCGCGCCGCCTGCTCGAGACGCGCGGCAACGCCTGATCGTCATCAGATCGCCCCTTTGTCGCGATGGCCGTGTGCATGCGCGTGGCGAAGCTTGTCAGATCTCTCGCTCATTCCCTCGTCCGGGGCGCTGTCCCGGGCCTGGGGGCCAAGCTTGCTTTGCAGGCGCCGATGACGGCCAGGACAATCACCACCATGAGTGTTGCAAGACCCGCCAATCCGATCTGACCGACGCCGCAGGCCGTGCCGATGGCACCTGCCAGCCACATTGATGCACCGGTAGTGACGTTCTGCACCGAGCCGTTGCGGGAGAAGATCAGACCGGCGGAGAGGAACGCCACGCCCGCTGTCACGGCCTCGACCAGACGGAGCGGATCCACATTGACGTTGCTCGCCCCGGAAAAGGGAAGATCGGCAAGCGCCTGACTGATCAGGAGAAACAGACACGAGGCGAATGCGATAAGCATATGCGTCCTGAGCCCGGCATCCTTGCCACGCTCTTCCCGTTCGAACCGATGATACCGCCCAGAACGATGGCCGCAATCATCCGCAGAACCAGAACGTCCAGCGGAACCGCACCGAAGCCGAGGTCCATCTCTGCGGCAAGCCGGTCTACCATGGTCGTTCCTTGTTGCGGGTCGGTCAGCATAAGAGAGCAACGCCGCAACAAGTCTTTCGTTCCGGAAGGTGACCGGTGCTGGCTGCCGCCTACTCCACGGTAACCGTGATCTTTTCCGACATGACCGGCGGATTGTGCGGAATGTGCGACCAGTCACCCAGCACCAGTTGCAGCGTGTGTGAACCGGCTGGCAGTTCAATCGTGGTTTCGGTTTGCCCACCACCGAAATGCTTGTGATTGTCATCCGCCGGAATAGCTTCGTTCAGCTCCTCGCCCTCGATACTCTCATCGATGATCAGGTGATGGTGTCCGGTGTTTTCCTTTTCCGTGCCGGCGGGGGCAACGCCCATTCCGGAAAGGCCGAACTGGATGGTCACTGGACTTTTGACGGTGTCGCCATCCTTCAGGTTTACGAAGTAGAGCTTCACGCCGTCCGGTGCCGGAGTCTCTCCACCTGGGCGACGGCACCTGTGAGGGCCAGCACGGCAGCACCGAGCCCGATTGCAAGTCTCTTCATGATCTTCTCCCTTTCAAGGACGGAATTCTGCATTGTTCCTCACGACCACTCTTCACTTAGGGCGCCGCGCTCTCTTCCGGTAGGCCCTGCAATCCGTTTCCCGTACTGGTAGGCTTGCGAACTGTCGAAATTGTCACAGATATCCTCAGGAACGCTTCCGGTGGTCCGGCGTTCACTCCAGACGGACCCAAAACTGCAGGAGTGCGACATGAAGGATGCGATCCGACTGAAACATGATGGTTGGGTAGTCGTTGCCGACGGAACCAAGGCTTTGTTCCTGACCAACGCGGGCACGGAACACGTGCCGGACCTCAAGGTCTTTCGGAAAGAAACCCAGGACAACCCTCCCAACCGCGAGCAGACCGCTGACCGTCCCGGTCGTTTGAGCGACGGTCCGCAGGGGCATCGAAGTGCAGTTCAGGAAGCCGACTGGCATGCGCTGGCTGAAGACGATTTCGCCGCGGACCTTGCCCAGATGCTCTACAAGCGCGCCCACAAGGGCAAGTTCGACGAGATCGTACTGGTCGCAGCCCCGTCGGTTCTCGGCCAGGTCCGCAAGCGCCTGCACAAGGAAGTCAGTGACCGTGTCGTCGCGGAGATCGACAAGGATCTAACCAATCATCCTGTCGATCGCATCGAGAAACTTGTCTTCGGAAGATAATCATCTTCTTGCGCAGACGCTCAGGGCGTCGGCCGCCACCGTCCGAACGTCCTTGCACGATGCGCCTTGCAAGACCAGGCTCGGAATTTTTTCACCCTAGAACACAGTGGCCGCCAATTGCGGTCTCTGAAACAGGCAGGACCATGACCGTTGATCCGGACTTGGACCGGCCCCTGACGTCCATTGTCGACAGGGTCGGAGACATCACGAAAGAAGGACAGGTCTCGCTTGACCGCGTGGTGGGCGCTTTCGAGAAAACCGGATTTGCGACGATGCTGATCGTGCCCGCGGCCGCCGTCGTGACACCGCTGAGCGGCATTCCCCTGTTTTCAAGCCTTTGTGGAGTGACCATTTGCCTGATCGCAGCACAATGGCTGATGAAACGCGACCGGGTCTGGCTTCCCCACTGGCTGGGTCAGCAAAGTCTTGAGGGCGACAAGGTGCGGGTGGCGATGAACAAGCTGCGGCCCGCCGCACGCTGGCTGGACAAACATTCCCGCGCGAGAGCACGGTTCCTGTTTCGGCAACCTCTTCGGGCCTTGTTGCCGCTCTCATGCCTCCTGTTCGGCGCTTGATGCCCTTTCTCGAACTGGTACCATTCTCGTCATCGCTTCTTGGCGCATCTGTTTGCCTGATTGCCTTCTCTCTCCTCACCCGGGACGGGTTGTTTGCCCTTGCCGCGCTTTTGCCCCTGGCCATCGTTGTCTGGGCACTGACAGCCTTGTTCTGAGGAAGGCCTCCCGAACAGGTTCGCAGGATCAACCGAGCGCCTGAAGCGCGATGGCACCGCCATAGATGCCAAGCAGACTGACACTTTCAAAACCGATCCCGCCGGGGCCTGACTTCTGCCGTACCAGCAACCCCAGAAGCAGAACCGCCGTCATCACCAGCCCGATCGCCAGCCAGAAATAGTCCTGAGGGGAGACTGCCTGATAAAGCGAGCCGTCGCGATAAGCGACATCGGAAAGCGTCAGAAACAGAGTATCGAAGGTGTTGCCGCCAACAATGCCGCCAATGGCGAGCTGCAGGGCACCACGATGCACGGCTGCCAGCGTCGTCACCAGTTCGGGCAGCGAGGTGACAACGGCTGTCATCAGCGCGCCGACAAGCGAGGCGTTGAGATTGAAACGGTCCGTCAGCGCGCCAGCCACCTCCGCCAGCACCCAGCCCATCGAGGCGAGGATAAGCATCAGCGCTGAAAACCCTGCGATAAGCCGCAAGTTACCGCGCAGGTCGTGCTGTTCCTCATCCGGGCTGTCCTCGTGGGTTTCGGACGTATTCACGACACGCCACATGGGCTGCTCCCGTACGTGCCGCTGAGCCAGCAAACCGCTGCCATAAACGATAACCAGGGCGTAGGAGGCTGGATGAACGCCCAGCAACGTGATTTCCGGGGTGGTGTAGGCGACCAGGGGAATGGCCAGCAAAAGCATCAGCAGGGCGCATTGAAAAAGGCTGGAAACGTCTGCGGCCACATGCTCCAGGTTGCCGCGCCGGTAAACGATGTCAGCGATGGCCAGAAAGGCAGTCTGCGCAGCGATACCACCAACGCCATTTGAAAAGGCCAGCGACGCGCGGCGTCCAGCGCAGCAGTTACGGACACCACGGTGCCCGAGAGCGACGTGGCCGCCCCCAGCAGGACACCGCCAACCAAGGCCTCGCCCAGCCCTGTCCGGTCGGCGATACGGTCAGCCTGACCGGTCAGATGAACGCCGCAAACCAGTATAACTCCACCGGCACCTGCAAAAAGCGCAAGCAAGACCCACAGCGGCAGGCTGTCGAAACCCATAGTGACCTTGTCCCCTCTTGGCATTTGCGGAAGTTGTCCGGACTTCAAAGGGAAAACGGCCACCCCATCAGGAAGTTCCCACCTGAACGTTCTCCCCTGGAACCCCCGAAGGGGAACGAATAAGGATCTTGCGCGTTAACCGCTGAAGAGCAGTCGAGCCTGGCTGCCAAGTGGCAACATCGCGAGGTAGTGAAGATGATCTATCACGGCTTTAACGACGATGCGGACCGGCACCTTGCCATCCTGCGTGAAAGGATTAGAGACAAGGAAGCCTCCAGCTGGAAGCACCTTGCTCTTGGCTTCGGATTCAGCGGCATCATTTTTTCGCTGATCGCCCTGATATTCCTGCTCAGCTATTGACCGCACGCCCAGGGCAGCCTGGACGTTTTCAGGAACACTACTGCCGCTCGAACGTTGTTCTGAAGAGTGATGAGGCCAAACCGCCCTCAGCGCTTGCAACGACGCACAATCCAGCGAGGTAGAGATGACTTATCAAAGGCAGACCAACGCACAGGACAAGGAAGTCGTTCTGGGAGAAAAGGAAGCCAAGCAGGGCCTCGAGCTTCACGAGATGCGTTACGTCCTGGCGATCGGCACCGCAGGCGCGGTAATCGCACTGGCGGTTGTCGGCTACATCCTGCTTTGAGTTCACCAGTCCGAAAGGGGGAGAGCCCTTCGAAGGACCAAACAAAAGGGACGAACCTCGAAAAGGTCGTCCCTTTTGTTTTCAGGCGAGAGGATCAACTCTCGCTCACAGAAGGTGACCCGGCAGATCGCCGGGCAGACCGATTAACGGCAAGCCGCCACATATTCGCGGCCATAGGAATCGCGGTAGATACACTTGCCCGGTTCCGTTGCCCTTCCGACAAGCGCACCGGCAGCCGCGCCGACAGCGCCACCAACAAGCGCTCCGCCTGCCTTACCGGTCGTTGCAGCACCGATCGCCGCGCCTGAGGCACCACCGATCACCGCGCTTTTTGCGTGTTGTTGCAAGCGGTCAGACCAGTCAAAGCGACCGCAACCAGCATGATTTTCCACATGATCAACTCCCTTCGTGTTGCATTAGGCAGAACGGGAGAACAGCGGAAATGTTCCAGAAAAAGATGGAAAACTGCCGCCAAGACCAACGCAGAGATCCGTCGTGCGGAGGAACTTCTGTCAGCCTCGAACGTTTGCCCGGTATCGGGCAGCCGGAAATCCAGCAGAGGATTTCCCGGCTGCCACTTACAGGAGGATCCGACATGACTGACAGGACCAGGGACGAGATCGCCCGTATTTTGAAAGACAACACGCGCAGCAAGGCTGATCGCGTAGACGAGCTTCTGAGGATGCGGGAGGACGCACGTGCCCTGCAACGGGCGGCGACGGAAAGCCCGATGGGTAACGAAACCCCGGATTCGTCGGGCCTTCGGGACATCGACAGGGCATTGGAGCGCCTCGGCCATAGCGACCTTGCCGAGGCTGAGGAAAACAGCGCCGCAACCCTTTGACCGGCGACCCTGCGCGGCCATTCCAGCCCGGCCTGGAAGGGCGAAACGTTGAAGCTGCCGGCAAGAAAACCTATCTCTAAAGGCGAACACAAGCACAGGCGGCCCCATGAACACCACCTTTGAAGACCTTGGCTTTGACCCCGAGATCCTCGGCCCGGAGGAAGAGCAGAAGAGGACGATCCGTCAGAAATTGATGACGACGGTCCGCAAGGCCGCGCGTCAGGTGCCGTTCATGGAAGATGTCGTCGCCGGCTATTTCTGCGCGCTCGATCCCTCGACACCCAGCAAGGTGCGGGCCACCGTGCTTGCATCGCTGGCGTATTTCGTGCTGCCTTTGGATGTAATTCCAGACTTTCTGATCGGCATCGGCTTCGGCGATGACGCGACCGTGCTTCTGGCCGCCCTCGCGATGATCCGCAGCCACATGCGACCGGATCACTACCAGGCTGCAAAGGATGCCTTGAAGGACGGTGAAATCTGACCACCTTTCTAGGGGTGGTCGCGTCCGGGCTGATCATCTTGTGCCGGCTTGTGCGTCACTTGACCGGCCGCTTTGGTTCCGTGCCAGCAGCCTGACGTTCTCCCGGCGATCAGCCAGTAAATTCCACCGCCGATAAATCCGGCCGCCAACGCAACCGCACTTCCCGGCCGGAAGGCACTGTCCGCGGCTTCGGCTCCAAGTGTCCAGACTGCAAAGGCGATCACCCCGGCGGCACCGACGTGAAACAGGAAACTGCGCAGCCGTGCAGCTTCGGCCAGAACGATTGCAACGGCAGCCGGGGTCAGGGCCGTGGCACCGACCACACTTGCACCCACGAGACCGCTTCCGACCATGGTTGCAAAGGCAATCGGATCGGCTTCGGGATGCCCGGCCCGGAAAAGCCCCAGGCAAGGAACAGGCCGCACGCCAGCACCGCGAAGATGAAACCGAACGCGATCCTGAGAAGCTGCAACATGAATTTCCCGCCGTCCAAACCGCTGTCCTTCCTTGATATGCACGAGCTGACTGCTTACTTGACCATCTGCCGGTCGGATTGCAACCTTCCAGAACCGGCAGTTGCCCGACTGGCCATGATCAGGCCAGCCGGAGCCTTAGCCCCTGAAAATGTGACCCGGCATGTCGAAAACGGTGTTTTCGCTTGACTTTTTGCCGGTTTCGCAAGACGTTGGGGGATGGCGTTAGGCCATATCCATCTCAGCACCTTGGTACCAGCGTTCCGAGGATTTTTGTGCATGGAGCATATCAAAGCCCTAGCGCCACGTTGAAACGAAAGAGGAGTTTGCGACCATTCGCCGTCCGTTCCGCGCCCCGCCTCCTACGAAGGAAGGCCCGCGCACAAACCACGAAATTCGCGTTCGCGAAGTCCAGTTGATTGATCATGAAGGCGCCAACCGTGGCGTCATCCCGACAGAAGAGGCGATGGGCATCGCCATGGATGCCGGGTTGGATCTTGTTGAAATCCAGCCGAACGCAAATCCGCCTGTCTGCAAGATCCTGGACTATGGCCGGTACAAGTACCAGGCTCAGAAGAAAGCAGCAGAAGCCCGCAAGAAACAGAAGACCGTCGAGATCAAGGAGATCAAGATGCGTCCGAACATCGACACCCACGACTACGAGGTGAAGATGAAGAGCATGTTGCGGTTCTTTGGCGAAGGCGACAAGGTGAAGGTCACACTCCGTTTCCGGGGCCGCGAAATGGCCCACCAGGACCTAGGCATGAACTTGCTCAACAAGGTCCGTGAGGAAACAACGAAATCGCCAAGGTTGAATCCGCGCCGAAGCTTGAAGGCCGCCAGATGGTTATGGTTCTGGCTCCGATCAAGTAAGCTTCATTGCGTTTGAATGTCCGAAAACCCCGCTCCGGCGGGGTTTTCTCGTTTTCAGGCGGCAGAACAACTCATTTCCTCAAAAATCCCGTCCGGCATGTCACATCCAGCGCCGCTGTCTTGTCATTACCTGCGAACACCAGGTGTGTGCAGGAGACGAAAATGAAGATGGACAATGGGAATGCAGCAGCAGGGTTTCAGACCAAGCTTGCGAATGACCGGCAACTGATTGACGTCGCCGTCGTTTTTCACAGCGGGTACGGTCACACAGAACGTCCAGGCAGCGGCTGTCAGGCAGGGCATAGAGGAT
>LZQR01000459.1_pt1 | contig 9831 bp, 13 predicted proteins | sample 768601 | NCBI WGS metagenome assembly LZQR01 (sample SAMN05207299, study PRJNA324521) | oil field metagenome | isolation source: sample BH-FW-24 from oil reservoir | place: India: Bombay High | collected 2015-12-04
CTAAGCAGAAAATTGAGCAAGTAGTGAAACAAGCCCAGCCTGCAAATGCGGCTATTTTAAAAGCGTTCGAGCAACACAATTTTGTTGGGATCGGTGATTGGTTGGGTGCGAGTATTTACCACACTCTGCGAGGTGGACTTACCTAAGCAGAAAATTGAGCAAGTAGTGAAACAAGCCCAGCCTGCAAATGCGGCTATTTTAAAAGCGTTCGAGCAACACAATTTTGTTGGGATCGGTGATTACCATTGGAACGATGCATTTCTGAATTACGCTACCGAGCTGGTGACGACTGAGGCGTTCTCTGACCACGTTACTCATATTGTGGTTGAGTTTGGCAATGCGAATACCAGCCGTGCTGGATGAATATTTGGCTGGTGGCGAGGTGACGCAAGCGCAGTTGGAGGAGGTGCTGAGGGGATCAATTTATTTTATGGCCTGGATGCCGGATGCGTATCGAAACTTTTTTGAGGCGATCAGAACGCGCAATGCGACCTTGCCTGAAGGGAAAAAGATTCAGGTGCATTTAGCGGAAGCCCCTTTTGATTGGCAAGGCCTTCAAGATGAAAAAGTGTGGAAACTGGCGGCGAAGAATAAAACCGATCACTTCTATCAAATTGCGGCTGAGCGAATGGCCAAGCAAGAAAAAGCCCTGTTGATTTTTGGCGCTTTTCATTTGGTTAATGCGCCAAAGGATTACGTAGCAAAAACGCAGGATAGCGCTTGGCCACTGGCGACGCGTTTGGAACAAGCGTTTCCAGACAGCACGTACTTAATTTGGCCAATGACAGAGCCAGAAGTAGTGGAACTTTCCACGGTGTGTCAGCCCCAGCGCTGCTGGACGTGAAACAAAGTCCAATTGCGGAGCTGAGATTCATCGACCTCTTGCCGAAGGCGCGTTACAAGTTAGCGGCTATGGACAAGATGGATGCGCAAGTGGGCGAATTGTTTGATGCGTTTCTTTATCTTGGAGCAAATCAACGCACGACAGTATTTCCTCGTGACGTGATGGCAGATCGAAATTGGGTGAATGAGATGCAAAGACGCGTGGATTTAATTGGCGGAAAGATGCAAGACCGCTTCAATGAAATACGAACGTTGAGCGATGAAAAATACGGCTTTAACGATCAGGGTTAATTGACGTCCTATTACGTAAATTCATTGATCTGATCAATGATTGATGCTGATTCCAAAAGGGTTCAGCCATTTTTATGTCCAGTGATTTTTCCTCTTAAGTTTTCTAACTATAAGTAATTATTTGCTTTTTTCCATATTCATACTATGGGATTAATTTATAGAATTATTTATAATGCGAGTGATAATTATTATCAAAAAGTGTTTGAACAATTGATTTTGTATGTGTAGTCTCACTCGTCAAATGAGAAGGGATCTCATTTGGAACGCTATGTTTAATAAAGTTTGAGAGATGATTATGCTTCGTAACTCAATGGGAAGTAGCACTATGCTCACCGAGTTTCTTAACGCTCATACGGATGATGCTTCGTTCTTTTTTAGCTCACCGACGGTGACCTTACTTACCCAAGGCATTGCCGCAGAATTTTCCCAACAGGTGAAATTCTCCGAGTTAGATACTCACATCAGTCAATTACTTGAATCGGCAAAGGATGCGGGAAACCAAAACCCCATTGCGGTGGGGGTGATTCCGTTCTCTGAACACAACCCGGTGCACTTTATCGTCCCAGACCGTCTTATCACGACGTCACCAATCAGACCGGATAAAGTTCTGATGTGGATGGGGTTGCTGATTGTCCACCTTCATCGATCCAACCGATTCCTACTCCTGAAGAGTACATGCGCAGTGTTGAGTTAGCGGCGACAAGCTGCTGTCGAGAGGACATTGATCTGGATAAAGTGGTGTTATCACGCACCATGCAGGTCGATACGGAGGAGGAAATTGACCGCGCACGCCTTTTGAAAACCTTACTCAAACAAAACCCAGGTGGCTACACGTTTTCCACCCGCATTGGTGGCAGTCAATCTGACGCGTACTTAATGGGTTCGAGCCCTGAACTGCTTGTGTCACGTAAAGGCCCACACGTTTGTTCCAACCCTCTGGCGGGTTCTCGCCGACGCAGTGATAACGAATGCATTAACCAGCAGCAAGGTGAGCTGATGATGGAGAGCGCAAAAGATCTCCATGAGCATGCTGTGGTGGTGGATGCGGTTGAGAAAGCGCTACAGCCTTGGTGCCATAACCTGTATGTGCCAATGGTGCCATCGGTGATAGAAACCAAAGCCATGCTTCATCTCTCGACTCGCATCGAGGGCACGGTATCGGATGCAAATACGAGTGTGTTGAAGTTAGCAAGTGCACTGCACCCAACGCCAGCCGTATGCGGTTATCCGACGGCGCAAGCTTACGACTTTATTAGCCATGTTGAACCTTTTGACCGCGGTTACTTTACCGGCCTTGTTGGTTGGGTTGATGCTCGTGGCAATGGTGAATGGGTGGTCGTGATCCGTTGTGCGGAGGTGGAGAAAAAACGCCTCAAAGTATACGCGGGCGCTGGGATTGTGGCAGGCTCTGAGCCACAAAGTGAGCTGGAAGAAACCGGTAACAAGATGCGCACTGTACTCAATTGCGTTGGGCATCGAGATCCGTGAAAACATGGAGGTGGTGCAATGAGTCACGAATCCATGCAAGCATCCGGCTTTACCCCATGGCCAGAAGCGCGAGCAGAACAATATCGCCAAGCTGGTTACTGGACAGATCAAACTATCCCACAAATGCTGCAAGCCAGCGCTATTCGACTGCCACAGCAATTGGCATTGGTAGATGGCGAGCGCGAGTGGACGTATCAATCTTTGGCGCAACAGGTCGACCAACTGGCGCAGGTTTCCAAACCAAGCTGAGTCTCAAACCAGGAGACAAAGCGGTGTTGCACCTGCCGAACATTGGGGAGTTTTATCTTAGCTTCTTCGCTCTACTCAAAATTGGCGTGCAGCCCGTACTGTCTTTGCCTGCGCACCGTTATTCGGAGATTCGATACTTTTGTCATTTTACCGAGGCAAAAGTATTGATTACTGCACCGCAGCGAGGTGTGAACACGGCTGATATCGCGCAGCAAGTTGCGGCTGAATTACCGAGCCTTACCAGCATTGTTTGGGCGGGTGAAGCGAGTGAAATGCCTAGTGGTAGCCTAGCGCTCGATAGTCTTTATTCAAACGAAGCAGAACTGAATGAAGAACAGGGAGAAGACTTCGCGTTCTTCCAACTTTCTGGTGGAACTACGGGCACGCCAAAACTGATCCCGCGCACTCATAGCGACTATCTCTATAGCGTTCGTGCCAGCAATGAAGTTTGCCAGTTCTCAGATCGAACTCGTTACCTTTGTGTGTTGCCTGCGGCGCATAACTTTCCGCTTAGCTCGCCAGGTGCACTGGGCTGTTTAATGGCTGGTGGCACTGTGGTGTTAACACCAGATGCTAGTCCTCAGACGGCGTTTTCTTTGATTGAGAAATACCAAATTACCGTGGCGGCTTTGGTTCCGCCATTAGCACTCTTATGGCTGGATGAAGCAGCGCGAACGGAACATGACATTACTTCCCTTGAAGTGTTGCAAGTGGGTGGTGCTCGTTTTAGTGAAGAAGCTGCAAAGCGAGTTCGACCAGAGTTGGGCTGTACCTTACAGCAGGTGTTCGGCATGGCAGAGGGGCTCGTAAACTACACCCGTTTGGATGACCCCGAGTCTGAAATCATTTCTACCCAAGGTCGGCCGATGTCGCCTGCGGATGAGCTGTTGGTTCTCGACGAAATGGGCAACCCCGTTGAACAAGGAGCAGAGGGGATTTTGTTCGTGCGTGGACCTTACACCATTCAAGGCTACTACCGTGCGCCAGAGCATAATCAGCGTTCTTTACTCAGCAAGGGTATTACCGCACGGGCGATATTGTCGTTTTGACCGAAGCGGGCAACTTACAGGTGGTGGGGCGTGATAAAGATCAGATCAACCGTGGTGGAGAGAAGATCGCTGCGGAGGAGGTCGAGAACCATCTGCTTGCCCATGACTCGGTTCACGATGCCGCCGTAATTGCCATTCCGGATGACTACTTAGGTGAGCGCAGTTGCGCAGCCTTGGTTTGCCCAGAACAAAATCCTAGAGTGATTGAAATAAAACGTTTTTTAAGAGATCGCGGCTTAGCGGACTTCAAGATCCCAGATCGCGTTATTTTTGTTGATGTACTGCCGAAAACGCCCGTCGGAAAAATAAATAAAAACAAACTATTAGAACTCGTTTAACCAATCCAGCGTCTCAAAGGCTTTTGGGACGCTGAGCTTTTTAATATTTTGGAGACAAGCCCAATGGCCATTCCCTCTCTCTCTGGTTACCCATTGCCCAAGGCGATACCAGAAACCGTGTTAACTGGTCTGTAGACCCCAGCGTGCCGTGTTACTTATTCACGACATGCAGCAGTACTTCCTCAATTTCTATGATGTCGACAGCGAGTTGATTCAAACCCTGACGCGTAACATTCAGGCGATCAAGCAAACCTGTATTGATGCAGGGATCCCCGTGGTTTATACCGCGCAACCTGGTGACCAAAAGCAAGAAGACCGTGCATTGCTGACGGATTTTGGGGACCGGGTTTAAAAGCCGACGATAGCATTACTCGCATTTTTCCTGCGTTAGCGCCTACCGAGCAAGATATTGTTTACACCAAATGGCGTTACAGCGCATTCCAGCGTACGGCCGCTTAAATCCATGATGGATGAGACGGGACGCGATCAGTTGATCATCGTTGGTGTTACGCTCACATTGGTTGTTTGCAAACCGCGGCAGAAGCCTTCATGACCGATATTCAAGCCTTTATGGTGTCTGATGCGGTGGCAGATTTTTCTTCTGATGATCATGACATGGCGCTCAACTACGTTGCTGGCCGCTGTGGTTATGTTCTGGATAAACAGCAGCTCCTGTCTCAGATAAACCGTGCCGATGAACTGGTCGGTGGTGATTTCTCTATTCCTCAATCTCAGCCCCACTTAACTCAGCAATTGGCTGCTTTGCTAGAAGTGCCAGTCGATGAAATGACACCAGAAGATAGCCTGTTGGATTTCGGTTTGGACTCCGTGCGCATGATGTCGCTGGTGAGTGATTGGCAACAAGCGGGACTTGATGTGAGTTTTATGGAACTGGCTGCCAAACCCAGTTTGCAAGATTGGTGGCAACTGATCGAGAAGAAACGGACTTAGCAGCCAAAGAATAAGAAAAACAAAGGAATGAACATGTACGATTTACCATATACAGCGGAGCAACTGTTGCCGCTGACGGATGCCCAAGCCGGGATTTGGTTTGCCCAGTTGCGCGATCCAGAAAATCCAATTTACAAGACGGGTGAATACCTAGTGATTGATGCAAGGTCGATGAGCCTTGTTTTGTTGAAGCGGTTAAAACGGCGATTGATGAAGTAGATTCCTTACACGCTAAGTTTGTCACCACCACCGAAGGCCCGCGCATGGTGATTGACCGCCAAACTGGCAGGTAGAGCGAATCGATTTCTCACAACAAGATGCACCGCTTGATGCAGCCGTTGATTGGATGAAGTCAGAGCTGAAACAACCTGTTGATTTAGAGCAAGGCCCATTATTCGTTATGGCATTGCTCAAGCTTTCAGAAGACCAGTTCGTGTGGTTCCTTTCGCTGCATCACATCGCGATTGATGGCTACAGCATGTCCTTGGTAGCGGGACGCGTGGCACATATTTATGGCCAACTTGCTCAGGGGAAACCGTTCGACAAGATCGAGTTTGTGACCAGCAAGCCTTGCTAAAAGAAGACGACGACTACAAAGCGTCGGAGAAATACCAAAAAGATCGCGCTTTCTATCTTCAACGTTACGCAGACCATTCAGATACCGTCAACCTCGCAGGCAAACCGACCGTTACATCAGACCGTTTTTTACGTTTAAAAGGCGCGATGGAAGTCGACGATTTCCAACGCATGGAATCACTGGCGAAACAGTGTCGCACCCACTGGTACAGCGTGCTCATTGCATCCATTGCCGCTTATGTGCACCGTATGACGCGTTCTAATGAAGTTGTTCTTGGTGTGCCTTTGATGGGGCGTTTAGGTTCTGTTGCGATTCAAACCCCAGCGATGCGCGTGAACATTTTGCCCGTGCGCGTTAGCTTTGAACAAGGCTTAGATATTAAGACGCTGGTCAAACAGGTCAACCAAGAGTTTTCCTCGGTTCGTCGTCACCAAAGCTACCGTTATGAAGAGCTTCACCGTGAGCTTAACTTGGTAAAAGACAACCGTAACCTATTTGGTCCCTTGGTTAACATCATGCCGTTTGAATACGAGCATAAATTTGGCGAGCTTAATTCCAAAGCGCATAACTTGTCGGCTGGTCCAGTGGATGATATCTCGTTTTATTGTTACGAGCTTGGTGGTCAGCTTCATATCGATATGGATGCTAATCCAGAGCTGTATTCCGAGAAAGACATTCACGAGCATCAGCAGCGCTTGTTCCACTTTATGAGCGACTTTTTTGCAAGCGCGCAAGCTCAAGATCCAGCTCTTTGCCAAGTCAGCGATACCAATATTCTTCTTGCTGGTGAGCGAGAGACAGTCATCGAAACTTGGAACGACACTGACCACGAGGTACCCGAGACGACGTTAGCCGCTCTGTTGGCAAGGCAGCGTATTCTTACCCCCCATTCACCAGCAATAATCTTTGAAGGCCAAAAGCTCAGCTACGAAGAGTTAGCGAAAAAAGTCTACTCGTTGACCAACTGGCTGACGGCAGAAGGCGTTACTCTGGGTGATCGCATCGCGGTGTGTGTGCCAAGAAGTGAAGAGTTGATCGTTGTACAGCAGGCGATTCTGGCCGCAGGTGCGGTTTATGTACCGGTGGACCCAGATTATCCAGAGGGCCGTATTCACTACATGCTAGAGTCCTCTGCGCCTAAGTTTGTGTTCTCTACGTCGGCACTGCAAGACAAGTTGCCGCAAGGTGTGGAAGTGAAACTGGTCGATGATGACACCTTGCCAACCATTTACAAAAGAGTCGAGCCACTGCCTCCGCAAGTGAAGCCAGAGCCGCACTCTCCGGCCTACATGATTTACACCTCTGGTTCGACGGGCAAACCAAAAGGTGTGGTGGTCACCCATGATGCGATCGTTAACCGATTGCTATGGATGCATGACCAATATCCGATTACTGCGAAAGATCGCGTGTTGCAAAAAACGCCTGCGGGCTTTGATGTGTCGGTGTGGGAGTTCTTTTGGCCAATGATGGTTGGCTCATGTTTAGTGATCGCGAAACCGGACGGACACAAAGATCCGATTTATCTGCAAGATCTTATTCATCGCGAGAAGATCACCACGCTGCACTTTGTGCCATCTATGCTGCAAATCTTTGTTCAGCAGGCGGACCCCGATTTATGTCAAAGCTTACGCCAAGTGTTCTGTAGCGGTGAAGCGTTGCCTATCGAGTTAGTTAATCACTATTACCAAGCATTCAACGCGCCTCTGCATAACCTTTATGGCCCAACAGAAGCGGCTGTGGATGTGACTTATTGGCCAAGTGAAGCCAATACCGAAGGCACGTCGATTCCAATCGGGCGTCCAGTGTGGAACACGCAAATCTACATTCTGGATGATGCACTAAACCCAGTACCGCCGGGTGTGGTAGGGCACTTGTACATTGCTGGGCGTCAATTGGCACAAGGCTACCATGGTCAGCCAGAACTGACGGCAGAACGCTTTATCGAAAATCCATTTGGTCCACAAGGTAGCCGAATGTATCTATCGGGCGATTTGGCTCGTTGGCGTGAAGATGGTGCGATTGAGTACTGTGGCCGTAGTGACTTTCAGGTCAAGATCCGCGGTTTCCGTATTGAGCTGGAAGAAATTGAGAATGCCTTGGCCAACCATCCAAGTGTTGCTCAAGTGGCAGTGTTGGCTCAGGAATACAATGACGGCGACAAACGCTTGGTTGCTTACGTCACTGCAGAGAATACTGAGCAGGGTATCGATAGCAATACATTGCAAACGTACCTCGCGGAACCACTGCCAGAGTATATGGTGCCGAGCTACTTTGTTGAGCTTGAAGCCTTTCCATTAACGCTACGCAAATTGGATCGCAGCGCACTACCGAAGCCGGATCTGTCTGGTCAAGTCGGTACCAAGGGGCCAAGTAACTTAGTTGAAGAGCGTTTGTGTAAGTTGTTCTGTCAGTTATTGGAGCTGCCTGCGGTCGGTGTGGATGACAACTTCTTCGAGCTTGGCGGGCACTCCCTATTGGCTGCGCAGTTGATTGCCCACGTGAAAGAAATCATGGGGATTGAGTTGTCATTGGCGGCGGTATTTGAATCGCCAACGGTTTCCGGTATCGCGGCCAAGCTCAACGGCAGCGAAAGTGATGATGCACTGAGCATTTTGTTACCGCTGCGTAAGCGTGAAGGCAAAGCGGCTATCTTCTGTGTACACCCCGCTGGTGGTCTAAGTTGGTGTTACGCGGCACTGACGCCAATCATTCCGTCTAATGTTCCGCTTTATGGTGTCCAAGCTCGTAACCTTGGTGACCCTTCTGCACCATTACCAAAGAGCATGAAGGAGATGGCAGAAGACTACGTGGCTGCGATTCGTGAAGAGCAACCCTTTGGACCTTACCATCTTCTGGGTTGGTCGATTGGCGGCATGATTGTTCACCTAATGGCGGGCATCTTACAAGAGCAAGGCCAAGAGGTGGGCTTAGTCACGTTGTTGGATTCTTACCCTGCAGAGCAGTGGCAAACCATTCATCCACCGGGAGAAGAGCAAGCGCTTGGTGCACTGATTCGTATGGCGGGGTTGAGTTTGATGAAGCCGCGCATTCCAGCATCACTAAGCCAGAGGTGATCGACATCCTGCAAGATGCGGGTTCTTCCATGGCGCACCTGAGCACCGAGACCATCACAGCCATGATTGAGGTGGTGATTAACAACAACCAGCGTGTACGTGATGCGGTCGATTACCACTACCAAGGTGATGTGCTGTTCTTCAACGCTGAGAAGCCGCCAGAAGAGTCGTTCCTCGATCGTAATGGCTGGTTCAAGTACATGGAGGGCGACCTCAAAGTGGTTGATGTGGCCTGTTTGCACCGTGACATGATGCGTCCAGAGATGCTGCGTTTGATTGGTACCCACATGGTGAAAGAACTAAGAGAGAGGTTCGATGTTTGATTCGTCAACACAATCTAGATCGAACGCTCAGTTGGAGGGGATGATTTCCCCTCTGACTTCTTCAAAGCTAAATTGGAGCTGGCGCTATTTTGGCGATTGGCGAAGCGCATTGGTATGGCGAGTTGTTCGAAAAGATGACCGACGTATTGTTGGATGCGGAACTCGATGGGGGTTTTCCCATTTATTTATTGAGTTTGGTAACGCCAAGCACCAAGCTTTACTCAACAATTACCTAATGGGCGAGACGATTACCGATGCAGAACTGGCTGCAGTGTGGCTGGATTCGGTTGCATTTCCAGCTTGGCTACACCCGTGTTATGGCCAGTTTTTCCAACGTTTAAGAGCAGCGAATGCACAGCGCAAGGTGCCTATCGCCGTTGTGCTGACAGAGCCTTCTTTCCAATGGCAAGACATCGCGCATGCGGGAGAGTTGGCAAAGATTAATGCCCAACGTGATCAAGCGTTAGTCGATGGTGTCGAGAAGCAAGCGGTGAAGAGTGACCGAGGCGTTGTGGTACTTGTTGGTGCACGACACATTCTCAAGCGTTCTCCGACGTTAGGCTTTATGGCCAAGCATAAGACGTTTGGTGATTTGGCTCAGCAGAAGTTTGCTCAGCGTTACGTTTCTGTGTGGCCACACATTCTGAC